>ENA-OUOG01001216-OUOG01001216.1-marine-metagenome-genome-assembly--contig:-NODE-1216-length-30505-cov-6.183088_pt1 | contig 30505 bp, 26 predicted proteins | sample MGYA00248635_ERZ508505 | MGnify/ENA primary metagenome ERZ508505 (study PRJEB26176, sample SAMN06267871) | marine metagenome | isolation source: Saanich Inlet, British Columbia, Canada | place: Pacific... | reverse complement strand
CCACGAAGCATCCAATTGGAGAATCATATTTACATCAATATTTACCTCACAACACCCATTTTCCTTAAAGCAAGCAGCTTTATTCAAAGACTCGGGCCAAAACTCTTTGATAAGTGTAATGGCTATCTTATTCCCGGCTTTCTTCTCCCGAAGATGTACTTCATCTATTGCCTTGTATAATTCGTTAAAAGCCTGGTCTTCAGAAATATCTTTAGAAAACAGAAAACCATTCTCTCCCGTAGCGAAGGCATTTCCACAGATGAGTATCTTTAAATCTATAGAATTAATAATACTTTTAGGCAGCATCCCTCCCATTCTCTCTGATAGCGCGGTGGTATTGATTTCATTGGGCGTGATAGGAATAATCTGACAATAGCCCAAACCAATGAATTCATTATCGGAATCAAAAAACTGAATGTATCTAAACGCTGTATGAGTAAGTCCTTCTTCCAGCGCTTTCACGTAATTCCGGGTTAGGTAAACATTATTGGTACCCACAAACTTATCCCACGCAGTACTATCTACGTCATCTATGCTATTGCAAAAGACGGTAAGCGAGGAATCTATATCGGGCTGAGCGATTTCGGTTAGAACAGTCAAATTGTATTACTTTAATATTTCTTGAATATGTGCATCTAAAACACCGAAGATCTTTTCTTTGTTTTCGGTAACGTCATAAACCACTTCCAAATCTTTGTTTACGACTAAAACTTGAGGAAAGTGTTTAGTGATTCCTGTTTTTAGCTGATCACTATATTCCTTGGCATTAACAATATGCGTAAAATGGAATGGAAAACGTTTAAGAGACTTCTGCACCGTCTCTTCATCTTCATCGCTTAACGCTATGAAATTAACCTTCTTATTTCCTTTGTACTTTTCGTGTAATTCATTGAGTTCAGGAATTTCACGAATACAGTCTCCACACCAAGTTGCCCAAACGACTATGACGGTAGCGTCACCTTCTAAGTCTTTTTGGGTTATGCTCTGTTTAGCTAATGTTTCAAAACTGAAATCCGGGATTTTTTTACCATCATTAGTGGTACTACAGGCAAAGATGGACATCATTAAAAGTGCTATTATCAGTTTATTCATTCAATTAATACTTCGATTCTATACCTTACTAACGAAACAAAGCAGAAACTTCGACAAGATTATCAAAGTTTCTGCTCTCCACTATTTTAGTGTTAATTATTTACTGGTTATTTCATTAGGTGTATTTCTCCGTTGAGATAGTACCATTTGGTTTGCTTAGGGTTAGTATACTGAATCAGATAGAGATAGACTCCCTGAGGTACTGGCTTACCTTGATATGTTCCGTCCCATCGGTCAGCTACATTTGTACTGCTGAATATAATTTCTCCCCACCTATTGTATATGGTCATCTGTAGTTTATTGACCCCTTGAGTGATTCCACCTAAACCATAGGTGTCATTTATGCCATCACCGTTTGGCGAAAATCCATTAGGAATATGCACTAATAGATCAGCATTTACATAGACGTCCTGGTAGGTTTCATCTTCACACCCTTTGTCATTTACAATGCTAAGTGTTACTCTGTACAGACCTGAGTCCGCAAACTGATGGCCTACTGATGAACCGCTATAGAAAAAACCGTCACTGGTGCTCCAATCCCATTGTACCGGATTCCCTACAGACATATCCTTGAACGTAACTAATTCCGTCAGCGTGCTTGGCTTTAACGGTGTAAACACAAAGTCTGCAGTAGGCAAATCAAATACGCGTACAAGGTTTGAGATACCTACAGAGTCTCTACACCCTTGATCACTCTCAGCTACAGCGCTTATTGTATACGTACCTGGAACAGTGTAAGTATGTGTATTGGCTTGATTTACAGTACCGTCGCCCCAAGTGTAGGTAATAGCACTAATTGCTCCAGAAGGTATGGTTGAATTATTTACAATGGCGGCATCAAAAGGTATACAACCACTATCCGCATCTATCTGCACATCTAACACTGGTAGTGGGTGAATAGCAACATCACGAGTAAGTGTATCTAAACATCCTTTATCACTTTCACTTATCAGTCGTATCTCATGATTTCCATAAGAACGAAATACGTAGGAGACGCCACTCCCCGTGTAGTTTACCCCATCTACAGTCCACTGTAAATTCGATACGTTGCCTGAAGTTAATGTACTGGAATTTGTCAATACCGTGTTCTTTCCAAAGCACTGGTTCGAAGAAGTAAATGAAGTATTTGGTACCGGGTAAATGGTAGCTACTTTTTGAATACTATCAACGCAGCCATTTCCGCTAGTCGTGATTAGTTTAATCCTATATAAACCTTCTCCTGAAGTACTCAGTGTTGGGTATTGTTTTGTAGAACGACTTACTCCATCTACCAGCCATTGATAGCCAGATATAAACGCAGGAACTTGAATCGTACTATTATCTGTAGGGAGAATATTCTCACCATCACAGACGTCGGATACTGTAAAATTAGCACTAGGACTTACAAAAGACTCAAAACTATCCAGTAAGGAAATACGGCATCCATTTTTAGTCATTACCTCTAGGTTCACTCGATAAATACCCGCTGAGTTAGCAGTATAGCTTACCGTAGAGTCTGTGCCAATTGAAGTGCCATTTACTGTCCAAGTATATGCGGAGAAACTATCTAGCCCAAGACTATTCGTAGAGCTCATCTCTTGACTGTATCCCTCACAGAGGTCTGAAGTCTTGATGTTTAAGATCTCAGGATTAGTAATTAATATACTAAGAGTAGTATCTGCTGCACAGCCTAAATCTGATGTGGCAGTGAGTGTTACAGTCTTCTGTCCATTGGTTAGGTACTGTATTTTAGTTGGAGAACCTACACCAGTAGTACCGTTCCCAAAATTCCAAGCTACAGTATAGGTGCCCGAGGATAAAGTCGTAGCATCTAAGAATAATGTACTATCACTCAAACATAGTCCAGCGGAAGTAAATGCAGGAATAGGCAGTGGGTCTACATCTACATCTTGTGTAAATGTATCGCGACAAAAACTATCCTGCTCCATAATAAGCGTCACTTTAAACGTGCCAATACTGCCAAACGTAGAAGTAAAGTTATACGTACTAGCGGTATCAGGTACACTGGTATACCACGTAGTGTCCGTATATGTGCCACCTTCCAGTATACTTGTATTCAAGAAACTATTCCCTTCTCCGAAACAAGTATCGTAATAACTGAAGGACACATCCATTCTCGGATGTTTATAGAACTCTTTGGTTATGGTATCCTTGCACCCGCTATCAGAAACAACCTCAAGTGTTATTTGATATTTGCCGCTGTCTCTAAAGAAGTGGATAGGATTTTCATCCAACGAACCTGAGAAATCACCATACCCCCACCTGTTGGTATCAATGCCACCGGTAACTAAAAAAGACTGATTAATTAAGTATGAGCTATCATAGAAACAAGCATTAGAAACAGCAAAATCTGCTTTTGGATTGGGGTTAACAACTAACGAATCTATTAAAGTATCCTTGCATTGGTTAGTCGTAACCACCTCCATACGAACCTCAAACTTACCTGTAGTATCAAACAAATGAGAAATGGGACTCCCGTATTTTACTCCACTAGCTCCTTGTATGTTCCAAATATTGATCAATTTGGTCTCCGGTGAAGGTATTACACTTTCGTCCGTAAAAATGGCAGTTAAACTATCGCAAAGGTTTGTTTTACTCATCCGAGCTTCTGGCTTACCAAATATTTTCACCTCTACAAAGGCGGAGTCATAATTAGAACATCCGTCAAATGCAGGTTTATAGGTATAGAGTTTAGCTACGTAAATACCTGTATCTAAGTACAAATGCGTTGGGTTTTGTACCGTATCAGTAATGCCGTCACCAAAGTCCCATTCCCACCTTACCACTGTATATTCGGCTTGTCCAGTGAAATTAGTAGGTCTACCTATACAGTTAGTCACTTCTCCATTCTTGGTACTATTGGCTACTTTAGCTTGTGCAGTAAGGTCTATAACATTAGCACCTGCAGCATATCCATAACTCTCATACTGTCCCTCACCATACGCTGTCGCTATGAAACCCTCACTTGCTTTAAGTCTGTGATTACCTCTAGATACGGGTATCCGCGCATAGCTATAAAAAGAATTATTGGGTACCGAAGTAAAGGTAGCTGTAGCACCATCAATTCTAAATGAAGATGATGCAAAACCTGGAATTACAATATTTATGTAATGGTTATCTATATCATAAAATCGACTACTGTATACGGTAATATCCTTAAGCGTTTGTTCTAATGGGTTAAGCACTGTCATTGAAGGATCTCCTGTTCTATTTCCTCCACCATCACATCGAGCAGTACGTTGATACTGCACTGCCATAACAGGTTTATTACTTTGACAACTTCTTATAGCACTTTCATCATCAATTTGAGCAAATTCTCCCTTATCTAAGTTAAAAATATCTGGAGCTCCAGCTTTAAAAACGACTACTTCCGTGCCGTCTTCTTGAGCAATAAATCTAAAATCATCACCACTTCTTCCTAAGGCAGGAACAAGAATAAATCGTTTACCCCACGAATTAATTGGGAACATTTGCTCATATAAATTATCTCCAGAATTAACAAAGCCACCCGAACAGTTCCCAACCCTTGCGTACGAACTTCCTGTGAACACGGCTATCTTACGACAATTAGCAGTACTACCAGTATCTATTACTTCAAATGAAGTCCCTGTAACATCATCAGATAGCGATGCACCAAAGCCGTACCCTTGATAGACCTCACCCTCATCTAGCGTAATCTCATAAGGAGTATTTGCAGGGAGTGAACCCAAACTGGAAGTAGCGGAACCTTTTTGAATAGCTATTTTAGGTGTAATCCTGACAACAGTGCTGTCTTGTGTGCCTACTATCAGAAAGGTGCTCCTTCCTCGAGTGCTAGATGCCGAGCTTTGATAATACGACGCGGCAAAATATTCTTTTCCCAAAGTACGAGTAGGTAAGACTAATGTTGCGTCTGATTGGTTTCCTAGGTATTGATGAGCATATACCACAATATTATCATCCGATACTATTTTTATGCCTTTGGTAGTAATACAGTCCGAGCATCCGTTATATGCCGCGGAGCTTGGAACGGTTACCACAGTCAAGTTATTCGCAGTAACGGTAAAATTCTGAGACCAATTTTCACCTGGGACACTCACAGTTCCGCTGGTATTAGAGTCTGAAGTGATGTAAAGCGAATGTCCTGCACTTGATCCTTCGTAATGAAACATAAACCCAACCCAAAATTCTGTTCCTTTATTAGACTTAGATTGAGCGAAAGACTGAAATCCGACAATGAACACTAAAGCCAATACAACGATGACCCTAAGTGACTTAATTTTATATCTATTATTCACAATTAAATGTATTTTCAAATTGACACAAAAATAACGATTATGTTAAGTCATATTTATACTTTTTTCCAAAAGGCAGGAGTAAGTAGAATCAGTACAGTGAAAAGCTCTAACCTCCCAAGTAACATTAGAAACGATAAAAAAATTTGAGCTCCTTCAGAAAAAAAAGCAAAATTATTACTTGGATCTACTCTTCCTATCCCAGGACCTATGTTACCTAGACAAGCTATACTAGCACCTGCGGCAGTCAGTATATCGTGACCAAACATAGCGATAACCAATGCTCCCATAATAAAAATGAAGAGGTAGATAAAAAAGAAAGCTAGCACATTATAAACGATAGATTGCTCTACACTTTTATCATTTATCCTTACTGGGATAACTGCGCGTGGATGAAGTAGTCTCTTAAACTCGATATATCCATTTTTAAAGATAATAAGATGCCTTACAATCTTCACACCGCCAGCCGTGCTTCCAGCACTCCCACCGGTGAACATTAGGAACAATATCAACATATACGCAAAAGGTGACCACAAGGCATAATTCGCCGTAGAAAAACCCGTAGTAGTGATAATGGTCACGACTTGAAATATCGTATGTCTAAAGCTTTCTTCAAGTCCTTGGTTATTGCCGAAATATAACGTTCCTGAAATAAGCAAGGTGAATAAAACGATGATTCCAATGTACGTTTTAAACTCTTCATTTTTTATCACCTTGGCAAAAACGCCTTTAAAGATAAAATAGAGTATGCTAAAATTTATACCGCCCACGAGCATGAATGCGGTAATAATATACTCGATAGCAGGAGAATTAAATGCAGCGACACTTGCGTTTTTGGTAGAAAAACCACCCGTACTCATTGTGGTAAAAGAATGATTTACAGCATCTAACCAACTCATCCCAGCGACTTTAAGTAAGATGGTTTCTACGATAGTAAGTAGTACATATATAATCCAAAGTCTCTTGGCTGTATCTCCTATCTTAGGGTGCAGTTTACTGCCAGACGGACCAGGAGCCTCTGCCATAAATAATTGCATTCCTCCAACTCCAAAAAGTGGCAAAAGAGCAACAGTAAGAACTATAATACCCATACCTCCAATCCATTGAGTCATGCTTCTCCAGAGCATAATACCGGCAGGTAGTGCCTCTATATCATCCAGTATACTCGCTCCAGTGGTAGTATACCCAGACATTGTCTCAAAAAAAGCAGAAGCAAAGGAAGAAATATGACCACTAATAAGAAATGGCAGTGACCCGGTAATACCCAGAATAATCCATCCAAGTGTAACTATAAGGTATCCGTCTCGTTTTGATAATTCCTTTTTCGTGCTCCGCGTAAAGTACCAGATAATCATACCTAGATTAGCATTGATAGCCGCAGATATGAGAAGTGCACTGAAATCTCCCGAAGCTTGCACCCAAGATACAGGTAGAAGAGTCGCCATAAAAAACCCATTGAGTGTCATCAATAAGCCTAGAATATGGAGTACCGTTTTGAAATGAAACATAAAAATTAGCTAAATATCTCTAACGTCTGTTTTATGGAGTCTGGGAGTGCAAAAACAACCACCTTATCCCCTACCTCTATTTGAAATTCATCACTGGCTATCCATGCATCACTATTTCTTATTATTCCTCCTACCATAGCATCTATAGGCAATGATAAATCTCCTACTATCTTCTTGGTAGCTTTCGAGTTTTGAGCAACGTGTATTTCTATCACCTCTGCATCTAGACCGTGTATACCCGCTATATTTATGATACCTGCCTGTCGCACATACCTGAAAATATTATTTGCTGCGATTAATTTTTTATTGATTAATGTATCTATCCCTATGGTTTGAGAAAGGTTTATATAATCCATATTTTCCACCATAGCAATGGTCTTTTTCACACCGTGGTTTTTTGCCACTAAGCAACTCATAATATTGGTTTCAGAGTTTCCCGTAACTGCTATAAAAGCATCCATTTCAGATATATTCTCATCTTCGAGCAAGTGTACATCATGTCCGTCGTCATTGATTACGAGTGTTTCAGGTAGATAATCTGCCAATTCATTACATCTTTCTGTATTGGACTCGATGAGTTTTACATTTTTTCTACGGCTCAGTTTTTTAGCAGTATTGAACCCGACATTGCCACCCCCCATTATCATTACATTTTTCACTTCATGCTTCTTTTTACCACTGATTTCTCGAATCTGCTCTATACCTGTTGGCAAGCATAAGAAAAACACGTGATCATTGGCTTGGTACACAAAGTCCCCAGAAGGAATAATAGGAACGCCTTGACGCTCGATGGCTATTGTTTTAAATTTCTTATCGTCATTAAACTTTTTACAATCGTCTACAGATCTATTAATAAGTCTACTTCCTTCTCCTAGATATACCCCTAATAGAGTAAGCTTTCCAAACTCAAAATCGAAGGCGTTGCTAAATGATGATCTTCTTAGCAGTCGTATTATCTCTTTAGATGCTAGCTCCTCAGGAGAAATAATAACATCAATACCTAGTCTACCTAAATCCAACCTATCTTTTAATTTAAGAAACTCAGAATTATTGACGCGCGCTATTGTCTTCTTGGCACCTAACTGCTTACCCAATGTAGCTATTGTAAGATTCGTAGTTTCTGAAGAAGTCACTGCTATCAGTAAATCAGCATCTACCACCCCAGCACTATCCAAAACGCTTAGCGAATATGCATTACCGTGAATAGTAAGTAAGTCCATCTCAGAATCAGCTCTACTGAGTATCTTGGCTCTAGTATCTATGAGCACTATGGAGTGTGACTCCTTAGTAAGTAACTTCGCCAAGTGATAACCAACTTCTCCTGCTCCTGCTATTAATATTTTCATTAGATGTTATGCAAATGTATATTTATAATAAACACATTATGGGGAGAAATAAATTATTTGAAATGACGTCCCAAAAACTTTCCCATGATTAACTTTGCTTACGCTTAAAATACCAGTTCATAAAATGGAAGAATACTTTGATCAGTTCCGGGAAAATATAATTGGCCTAAATACCACTATAGATACGCCTTATGGAGCTAATAAAAGAGTTCTCTATGGAGACTGGACGGCGAGCGGAAGGAACTACGGTCCTATCGAAAAAAGAATAGCAGAAGACTTTATGCCTCTGGTAGCCAATACGCATACAGAGACAAACTCCACTGGTATGGCTATGACATATGCCTATGCAAAGGCCAAGAAAATTATAAAAGACACGTTAACGCTAAAGATACGGATGTACTGCTGTCTTGCTGCAGCGGTATGACTGGCGTCATCAATAAGTTTCAACGCATTCTTGGTTTCAGGATTCATGAGCGATATAAATCGGATATTACACTTACTCCAGAAGAGCGGCCAGTAGTATTCGTTACACATATGGAGCACCATTCAAATCAGACTAGCTGGTTAGAAACTATAGCAGAAGTAGTCATCGTAGAGCCAAATAGTGAAGGGCTGGTGTGCATCGAAAACTTCAAATCAACGCTTGCTAAATATCAGGACAGGCCGCTTAAAATAGCCGCGATTACTTCGTGCAGTAATGTCACGGGTATAATGACTAATTATCATGCGATGGCTAAAGAAATACATCTTGTTGGAGGTTTATGTTTTGTGGATTTCGCATGCAGTGCTCCCTATGTATCTATAGATATGCACCCTGAGGATGAGCTTGAGAAACTGGATGCTATTTATTTCTCACCTCACAAGTTTCTTGGCGGTCCAGGCACAACAGGAATCTTAGTTTTTGACAAAAAATTGTACCACAATCAGGTCCCCGATAATCCAGGCGGAGGTACTGTAGATTTCACTAATCCGTGGGGTCATCACAAGTTTGTAGATAACATAGAAGCTCGAGAAGATGGAGGAACTCCTGCATTTTTACAAACCATAAAGGTGGCGCTATGCGTCAACCTAAAAGAGCAGATGGGTGTAAAGAATATACTTGCTAGAGAGGAAGAAATGCTCTCTACAGTATGGGATAAACTTGGCCAGATACCCAATTTACACATTCTAGCCAAGGAGCACAGTCATAGACTTGGAGTAATTTCTTTTTATATAGATGGGTTGCATTACAATGTAGGGGTAAAAATGCTAAATGATAAGTTTGGCATTCAGACACGTGGAGGCTGCTCATGTGCTGGAACCTATGGTCATTATTTACTTCACGTAGATTCAGAAAGCTCTCAACAGATAAATGACAAAATAATGGGTGGAGATTGCTCGACTCGTCCAGGTTGGATTCGAATGAGTCTTCATCCTACCATGACGAATGCTGACTTAGCACTTATTTTGGATGGTATCGTATCCTTAGCTGCTCATTTTACGGAGTGGATTGATGACTATGTAATCGATCACTACGTGGGCAGAGTGGTGCACAAGTCTGAGCAGGAAACCAACAACTTGAAGCTCAGAATGGATAGGTTGCTTGAAGCGGAACTTAGTTAAGTATCTGAATTATCTATCACAGCCATCACAGCCCTAGCGCTAGCTATTTGTTTACGTACTCCGTCTTTTTCCGTAAATACCTTGCCTGTGGTAAATACCATTTTACCCCCGGGTTTTTCTACTTCTCCTATCGCTATTATTTTATCTCCATCTCCTAGATTTAAGTAGTCTACGCTGATATTAGCAGTGACCACACCCTTGCCCACGGGCATAAGCGTGTAGGCTGCAAACCCCATAGTGATGTCAAGTATAGTAGCAGTGACACCTCCGTGAACAAAACCGTACTGCTGCTGATGTTTCTGAGCTAAGCTCATCTCCCCTACTATTCTCCCAGCTTGTATTTCTGTAAGATCAAATCCCATCAGATGCATAAAGTGTTGACCACTCAGTTTTTGCTTTATTTTAACCTCGAAGTTTGGATCCTTAGATTGAAAATCACCCATAATTTCTGCAAATATAACCTTGCAGACTATCGCATCAAGGTAAGTACATTACTAAGTCTGTAGTGAATTATCAGTTTTACACCCCAGTACCACAAAATCGAAAATAATATATGTGAAACGATAATTTCACGATCTAAGAATAAATTGCAAAGTGTACATTTTTAGGACGTTATAAATTATGACATCAAAATACTAATTCTTCAAAAGCGCCTCTAAGTTCTCCGTGAGCGTGCTTCTCACCTAACCTTTTGGTTACTGAAAGTCCTTGTTGATAGATTTCTTCAGCTAAATCATCTTCACCCATTCGCTCATATAGCTTACCTAAATGGTAATACGTAGCAAAGTAATCAGGCTGTTCAGTCACCAATCGTTTAAAAATAAGTAAAGCATCCTCATCTTCACCTAATGCCACAAATTCCGTGGCTAAAGCATAATTTAGGAATGCGTCAGAAGGAGTTTCATTTAAAAACGTTTTTATCTGTTCTATTCTAGTGTTAGTTGCCATGTTATTTAGCCCAATGTTTCGTACTTTCGCACCTCAATTTTAATATAATTTTTAAGAATGAAAATATTAGTTTGTGTAAGTGTGGTGCCAGATACTACCACAAAAATAACCTTTACTGACGGTGACACTAAGTTTAATAGGGCTGGTGTACAGTTTATCATAAATCCGTATGATGAGTTATCCTTGACTAGAGCTTTAGAAATCACTGAAAAAAGCGGTGGTTCGGTTACGGTAATTACTGTAGGTGAAGCTGATACAGAACCTGTTATCCGAAAAGCTTTAGCTATGGGAGCTGGAGATGCTATACGTGTAGATGCTGCACCTAAAGATGGTATGTATGTAGCTGCTCAAATAGCAGAACAGGCAAAGTCAGGTGAATACGACTTAGTTTTGACAGGAAGAGAGTCCATAGACTACAATGGCGGACAAGTACAAGGACTTGTTGCGGAAATACTAGGATGGCCACTCATCAATGTGGTTACCGAACTAGATGCTGAAGGTACTACGATACAAGCTACAAGAGATATAGATGGCGGACGCGAGAAGCTTACTGCAGCTATTCCTTGTGTTGTTAGTGCACAAAAAGATCTTTGTGAGCCACGTATACCAAATATGAGAGGTATAATGATGGCTCGTAGTAAACCACTGAATGTAGTGCCTGCAGTAGACAAATACGATTATACGAGCGTATCCAAATATGAATTACCACCAGCTAAAGGTGGCGTTCGAATGATAGATGCAGAAAATGCAGAGCAATTAATTGATATTTTACATAACGAAGAAAAATTATTTTAAGATATGGCAGTAATAGTATTCGCAGAAAGCGACAACGGAGTATATAAAAAATCAAGTTTTGAAGCAGTAACCTATGGGAAGGACTTAGCTACTAAGTTAGGTACTGACTGTATCGCCCTGTCCATTGGAAATAAGGGCCCAGAGAATTTAGGTTCATATGGAGCTGATAGAGAATTAAATATCTCAGGAGACGTTTTTTTAACGTTTAATCCGCAAGCTTATGCTAAAGCAATAAGCGAGATAGCAGCTGCTAATAATGGAGATACAATAGTAATTTCTCAAACATACACCGGTAAATCAATTGCCCCACTAGTAGCCATAAAAGCAGATGCTGCATTGGTCACGGGTGTAGTAGCTATGGCTTATACGGATGGAGGATTTACTGTGAAGAAGACTAGCTTTTCTAGTAAAGCCATAGCGCACGTATCGTTAAACCATGCCAATAAGGTACTCACAGTGATACCTAATTCGTACATGACAAAACAAGATGGTGCAGACATTACGGCAGAATCTGTGAACGTATCAGTGAGTGATAGTGATGTAAATACAACTATACTCTCCACCGATAAGGAGACCGGTAAAATACCACTTACTGAGGCAGAACTTGTAGTATCTGCAGGTAGAGGGTTAAAAGGAGCAGAAAACTGGCACATGGTGGAAGACTTAGCTGATGCATTAGGAGCAGCTACAGCATGCAGTAAGCCTGTGAGCGATATGGAGTGGAGACCACACAGTGAGCACGTAGGACAGACAGGAATTACCATAAAGCCAAATTTATACATAGCCGCTGGTATATCTGGTGCGATACAGCATCTTGCAGGTGTAGGGAGTAGTAAGGTTATTTGTGTAATAAACACAGACCCAGAAGCTCCATTCTTTAAAGCAGCTGATTACGGAATAGTTGGAGATGCATTTGATGTACTTCCTCGATTACTCAAACGTGTAAAAGAAGTAAAGGGATTAGCATAAGGGCTAGCTTATCGCAATGAGCGAAAAAATACAACTGAAAATTATAGGCCTCACTGCAGGTCACTCTCAACGAAATAGTTATACGCTAATACTTGGTGAAGATGAAGGTGAATTGAAACTACCCATCGTAATAGGAAGTTACGAGGCACAATCAATTGCTCTAATCATTGAGGGACTTAAACCTCAGCGCCCACTCACTCATGACCTGATGTTTGATACTTTTGAGAAATATGGTATTGAGCTAAAAGAGGTTGTCATTGATAAACTTGAAGAAGGCGTGTTTTATGCTAAACTTATCACTGATCAACACGGAGATAGATACAGTATAGACTCACGTACGAGCGATGCTATTGCACTTGCTTTGAGAGCCAAATGTCCTATCTATACGTTTAAGACAATCTTAGATGACGCAGGTATACTCTATGATAAAGATGAAATAGAACTGGATGAACCAGAGCATATCGCTGAAGAAAAGCTAAAACCTTCTAAGTCATCCACCTTAAAATCGCTAAGTTTAAACGAATTGAATATTGAGTTGGAAAAAGCAATTCAAGTAGAAGATTACGATAAAGCTGCACTCATACGAGATGAGATACAGAAGAGGGTATAACATTTCCTAAATAGTTATAAAAAAAGCGGCCTAATAGCCGCTTTTTTTATACTCAAAATATTTCCTAACTATTCATTTTTAATCACTTTGAAATTAGCTTGTCTTCCATCTCTTTCTATCGTTAGCATATAAACGCCACTAGCCAAATCTTGTATATTGATGTATGTAGATGACTGTGCCTCATCACTCAAGAGTTCCTTTCCGGTTATCGTATATAAGCGATACCTGTACGTTTCTTGATTTTGTGTTCGGATAAACAACCTGTCTTTTACAGGATTAGGGTATACGGTAAGTCCACTTAATGCTAAGGCACTAACATTTGTGACGATATCTTCACCTTCTATGCGTGTAGTTACCGACGCGAAGTTCTGACCATCTGTGCCATACATTACGGTTACATTATTCTTTAACATCACTGCGTCAGTCAGCTTTACATCATCTATGAACCATCCAGCACCAGCCTGAGCCCCATCAGAAGCAAATCTAAAACGAACGTCGATTACCTTATTGGCAAAGCTGCTCAAATCAAGGATAGATTCTACATAGCTCAAGGAGTTTCCTGTGAATGCCGCTCTTCCTGAAATAGCACTTTGAGGGTTTTCTTGTATTTGTTTGGTGTAGCCATTTTGGATAAATAGCTGCGCTGCGTCGATCCAGGTTCCTCCTTCTTCTCTTACTTCCACTACTCCTCCATCCCACGTATCCTCACTATTGATATAATGATAGAACGATAAGATTGGTGCTGTGATTCCCTCCAAATCATACGAGTGCTCTAAGTAGTAGTCTGTAGAAGAACCCTCATTGGCAACAAACCAAGCACTAACTCCACTTAATGGATTTAGACTTTGGATTTTCCATCCATTTGTTCCAATTGAATTTTGCGTCCGCCAGTCTCCTTCTCCATTTTCTATATCATCTTCTACTACTATTTTTGATGCTTTCAAGAATTTTGGAATCACCGTATACGAGCATAAAAACGAATCTCCAGCGGAGATACTGTCCAACGCTATCGATAACACTGCCCCATTTAAGCTATAATCACAGCTAATGCTGCTCTCTAACAATTCCACATTATCATCTAACGTGTCATAGAAGGTTATATCAGTAACTACAGCACTGGTCAAGTTTGATACCCGAATAGTATAGCTCAGTTCTTGATCATTTAGACTTACTTTTTCCGCACTTTTATCCATTAGTAAACTATTCACTAGGTAAGACGGGACACTATAATCCTCTGTTCCATCTCCTCTATCATCAGTGCTTCCTTGGCTGGCTTCTGCTCCTAGTCCTCTCCGAGCAAATACTTCCCATATGAGTAATTGATTCACACCATCATTATTTAATCTGTCCGCCAATAGAATTGCATTTCTGCCATCCACAAAACCCGGATTACATGGTTGAAGTTTGAGTCCATCTATGACCAACTGCATAGCCATATTATTACCTCCAGTACCAGTGTATATGTCACTATCATAGCCATGCTCAGCTATCATAGCCCAGTATAAATCCCAAAGCATACTGCACCAAACACTTCCAACTCCATGAGGAACAGAAAAACGCTTAATATCATTGTACTTATAGGGGCTAGAATTCATATCCACTGAGTAGGGATAAGGTCTGATACCTCCACCAGATGAAGGCTCATTTATCACGTAGGTTCCTATTCCTCTGACATCACTTGCCGTATCTCCAGGTTCGTGAGTCATCACGAGTGCAAAAAAATCACTCCACCCCTCACCCATTTGTTCTTCATTTCTCAGACAACTACTCGCTGCTGGACCGCCAGTCAATCTCGTACTAATACCATGTCCATACTCATGAGCGATGATACCATTATCAAAGTCACTGTCAAATACAGATGCAGCTAGGTTACTAGAATCATATAAACTAACGCTTACTGAGCCATTTAATAGCGCTGCTTTTATAGCATTCCCAGCTGATCGTGTTATTAATACTGATGGAATAGTGATAGAGTTATCCGATCCTCCCATTTGGATTGGATTTTCATCATCACTATAAATCACTACGGCTACCGCGCCAGCATCTTGAGCATTTTTGACCTTCACTGAAAAGTTGCAGCTTCTGCGCTCTACTAATGCTATATTACCCGCTATATCACTAGCATTTGTTAAGCTATTACACCCTTTTTCTGATTCCGTAGTTCCATCATCTACCAACACGAGGTTTCCGACTAGAGGCAGAGTAGATAATGATAGACCAAAACTCGCACGATTTGCTAAATATTTACCTTTTAGACTGACAGGCGAATTGATTTGAAAATAATCACCACTCGGACTTGAGTTCCAAATATACATCTGCATTCTTGGACTAAATCCGTCCGGAGGTGAACTCATATTTGCATTATTAAGGCCGCTTCCATCCTGAGCATCTGCATTTACAGCATCATTTCCTAATCCCCCGTTTCCATAATTATTCGTTTGAAAGTTTCCAGAAGCTTCGTCAAAACCGTAATGCCACCATACGTCATGCATAATATTATTGGCGTAAAACAAGTTTATGATTGACGCATCTAAGTATTTTGCCGCACTTTTATTTTTATCAAAAGATGCACTAAAAGTCAATGTGCTTCCTCCGTCAGGTGATGCTCCGGGAAGATTATCATTATTTTTATCATCACTCGCATATACATTATTACCCCGAGTAATGGTGTATTCTGCACCAGCTGCACCGTTTATATCATGCCATCCAAATGGAGAAGCATCTCCATCTTGCGGATTTACCACCACACTTCTATTGCCGTGAATCGGGCTCTCCACAGGGAATGCAAATACATTATAACTTGCATTTGCTGCTTGTTTAGTCATTGAATTAACGTGATCTTCACTCGGCATACCCCCTAGGTTTACTGCACTTTTAGAATACGGCACAGTGCAATGAGTCACCCAGTCATTTCTATTTAGTATTTTACCTGTAATAGCGTCTATTCGAGTATTGTACCAGTGTTTGTGATCCTTCTCATACAGGCTTACCTCATAGATGGGCAGTATATTTACACCTGAGACTATCCACATTTGTCTTATACGCACGGGCTCATCACTTAACTGTGAATCTTCTATTAAATAAACACCTTCTTCTTTCTGAGTAGGTACCGTCGGTGCTAGATAATTTGATTTATGAACTTTGCACAGCGCATTATTTGGTGTCAATACAAACTCGGTGTGTTTTATGCGATTCTCAGCGTTTACAACCAGGTTGTAATTTGATGAAATCACACGACCATCTTTAATGACTGTATGAAAGGCGGTGTTGAAAATTGGAAAACCAAGCAGTATTTGATTACCGTAGTACACACGGCCTCCATTGGATAAAGGCACGCTACTGCTAATCGATATACTGGGCGAGTATCCCTTCTTATTGATCTTCAATTGAATATCTTCTTGAATGAGATCTATGGGCTGTTGACCTAGGCTTACTATGAAAGAGCATAGCAATACAGTGAGTAGTAGTAAATTCTTCATGTGTTTTCAGTGGTGTAATATATGCTAATTTTTAATGAATTAACTCTTCAGGGCGCCTATAGTTGTGCGAAGTAGTGCTATTTTACCCTCCATAGACCGAGCATATCGCTTATACTCATCTTCCAGTTGCACCAATACCGTTTCTAATTCATCTGCAATATCATTTCCTAAACCATCTCGATACATCTGTCCTTTACCTGTTAACAACCAATCAGCGCTAATAGATGGGAAGGCTTTGATAATCTGTTCTACAGCAGTTAGACTAACCTTATTCCTACCCGAACTGATATGGGATAGTATCACCGTGCCTATACCAGTAGCCTTACTAAACTCGGATTTACTATTAGAAGTCTTTTCAATTAACGTTTCTACTCTCTTATTGATACTCATATTCTATTAACAAATGTAAAACAATTAACATTTGTTAAATTAACAAATGTTAAACACTTTCTGTCGTTTGGAATTTTATTCACCTAAAATTCTCTTTATTTTTATGTGGTAAACGACTGATTTATAGATTTTTAAATTACACTTATTAACAAATATTAATGGCCTGACAGTACGTCTTGTTTCATTGTGACATAAAGATTTTTAACTTTGCGTACAGTTTTAAAAAATAGATGAAAAAGCAGGATATAATTTTACTTAGCGCGATACTCGTAGCACTTGTACTCATTAGAGTATTCTTCCAGATACCAAATTTTAATCCACTAGGAGCCGTGGCTTTAATGGGTGGAGTTTTATTTAGATCTAAGGTATTGAGATGGGTTGTGCCTATGGGCGCATTATTGTTAGGAGATGTGTTACTAGGTCTCTCCTCTCCTATGTACATGGATTATGTACTTAGTTTAGACTTCTTTTTTGTCTACGCTTCATTTGCCGCTATAATTTTAATTGGAACATTTTTATCCAAAAACGCTTCTCTCAGCAAAGTACTTGGAGGTAGTTTATTTGCGGCAGTTGCATTCTTCTTAATCAGCAATGCGGGATCTTGGATTACCATGCCTGAATACTCTAAAGATTTCAGTGGTCTTATGTCTTCATATGAATTAGCACTTCCTTTTTTCAGAGCAACCCTAGTAAGTCAGGTAGTCTTTAGTTTAGGTATCTACGTGATTTTCTCTTTAGTTACTAAGAGAAAAGTAGCAATAGCCTAACATTAAATTGCATCTATTTGCCTAGCGGTTTAGTCCTTAGGACTACAATAAACTTAAGAAGGCAAGACGATTTTTAAATTATTTCTTGATACGTCCAAACTCTTGGATGATTAATCCGGCGCGGAGTTTAGGCTCAATGTATGTAGACTTAGGAGGCATAGTATTGTCTTGATCAGCTACTTGCCTAATCTCGCTAAAGTTACACGCCTTAGAGGTAATAGCTAAGCTATACGTTTCAGCATCGATTAGGCTTTTGAGCATATGCTCTCCTGAAGTGTGTGGATGGAAATTAATCTGACTATCTATACGGCTATCTGAAATATTAAAAATCTCTCTTACCACGTAGTTTTCTAACACTTGAACATCGGGTAAATCTGAAGATTCTTTGAGCTGGAGACGATACCACTGTTTGTCTATATATAATCCAAACTCATTTCTATTCTTAATTTCGTACAGTGACTCGTCCGAATTAGCTACTTTAAATCTGGCGGATAATGCTGCAATAATTTCATCCTTGGGGAAATTAACAATCGGCTTTATCAACCTGTGAAATGGCAATATTTCTAAATCTTCCTCGTGCATGATGCAGCACATAGATTTATCATTTTCTAATGCACTTACATTTGCATTAAACTCCTCTGTAGAAGCTGACCTGTGATGTCCGTCAGCTATATAAAGACTATCTATAGCGCCTAGTGCAGCACGAATTTCCGCTACCTGAGTATCGTCACTTACTTGGTATACGATATGCCGCTTATCATCCAAAGTGGTAAATGAGTAGAGCTGATTGGCAGTACTCACATTCAGAGGAACAGAACCGTTATGAGCCAACAGTGTAGGCTCTCCCATTATCTTAGTCGTCTTAAAGAGTTCTACCAAAAACTTTAATCTGCTTGGCCGAATCTCTTCGTGCTTCTTAATTTTATTTGCCTTATAGTCACTAATAGCGCATAATGCTATGAGGCCTTTGAAAATTTTTCCATCCTTTCTGATTTGCTCATAAATATAAAAGGAGTCTTTATCTTCTTTTATGAAGACTCCTTTTGCTTTCATATCTTTTATGTACTTAGCTGCAAAGGGAAGAAACTTCTCTGGCTCTTGAAATGCACCGCTATAGCTCAAGTGACTTTTAGTGACATGATGAAAGGTAAACGAATTCGTTCTAATCTCGTGTACTAAATCCTCCTGATTGGGAAAGTCCGTAGACTTAGCGGTAACCAAACTTATAAAATCAGGGTTTGGCCGTAAGGCTTTGAATGGAAAAATTTGTGGCACTAATGCTATTTAAAAAAGTCTATGATTTTTTCTGCTAGCTCTACACCTACGCGCTCTTGCGCTTCACCTGTACTAGCTCCTATATGCGGGCTAAGTCCAACGGCGTCCATTCTCAAGATTCTATCATCTACTGGAGGCTCTTTTTCGAATACGTCTGTAGCCGCATATTTCACCTTCCCCGAGTTGATTGCTTCAATTAGTGCATTTTCACTAATAGTTCCACCTCTTGCACAATTTACGATACCTACTCCATCTTTCGTTTGAGCAAATTCTGCAGTATCTAGTACATAACCTTGTCCACCTGGAATGTGCAAACTGATAAAATCAGCGTTTGCTAGCAGTTCTTCTTTAGATACCGTTTTAACGTTTATTTTATGGTTAAAATCGTAATCTGGGTGAAGCTTTACTTCTACATCACCTTCGGTAGTATACGGGTCAAACGCCATAATCTTCATTCCGCAGCCGAGTGCAATACTTGCTGTTTCACGACCTATCCGTCCAAAACCAATTAGCCCTAACGTTTTACCTTGTAGCTCTATTCCTTTGCTGGCTGACTTTTTTAAAGCCTTAAAATCAGATACCCCGTCAAGAGACATCGCTTTATTCACAGCAGGAAGTGATCGTACTATTCCAAATAAATGTGCCATAGCTAACTCTGCCACAGATCGCGATGAAGCCGCAGGTGTATTAAACACCGCTATATTTTTTTCTTTAGCGGCATCGAGGTCTATATTATCTAGCCCTACGCCACCTCTACCTATTAGCTTGAGATTAGGAGCTGCATCCATAAGATCTCTTCTTACGGTCGTAGCGCTCCTTACAAGAATAGCATCATATTCATTTAACTTACTAGCTAATTCCTCTTGAGGAATATTCGTTGTGTCTATATCATGTCCTGCTTTTTGGAGAAGTTCCTGCCCAGCGGCATGCAGTCCATCGTTTATTAATATCTTCATATCTTACTTGAAATTTTTTATTACGTCTACTAACACTTGAACACTGTCTAATCCGAGAGCGTTGTACATACTTGCTCTGAAACCACCCACGCTTCTATGCCCTTTTATGCCACTAATATTGGCGGCAGCACAAGCTGCTAAAAATGCCTCATTTTTACTTTCATCTTTGAGTAAAAAGGTCACATTCATTTTAGACCGGTCTTCAACGGCAGTAGTACCCACAAAAAGGTCATTTGCATCTATTTCGTTATACAGTAAATCTGCTTTCTGCGTGTTTAGTTTCTCGATAGAAGCAAGACCTTGCTTATCTATCCACTTCAGTGTTTGTAGACAACCGTAAACGGCAAATACTGAAGGAGTATTAAACATAGAATCTTTATCTATGTGTGTAGTATAGTCCAGCATAGTCGGAATATATCTGCTTACTTTTCCTAAGATGCTTTTTTTCACCACAACCAAGGTAGTACCTGCAGGTCCCATATTTTTTTGAGCTCCCGCATAGATTAAATCAAATTTTGAGAAATCTAATTCTCTACTGAATATATCCGAACTCATATCGCATATCAATGGCACTGGACAATCTGGGAAAGACTGCATCTGCGTTCCTGAGATTGTATTATTAGATGTACAATGAAAATAATCATAGTCTGACGAGATTGTATAGTTCTTTGGTATATAGCTAAAGTTCTTATCTTCAGATGATCCAAGCACATCTACGGTTCCGAACGCTTTTGCTTCTTTTATTGCTTTTTTAGCCCAAGTACCGGTATTGGTATAGGCTGCTTTATTTTCCAAAAGATTCATAGCAGTCATCAGAAACTGCAAACTGGCTCCACCTTGAAGATAGACTACTTCGTAATCGTCACCTAGATTCATTATCTTTTTGACTAAGCTTCTTGCTTCATCCATTACGGCTACGTACTCCTTGCTTCGGTGAGATACTTCTATCAGTGATAGATTAGTCCCTGCAAAGTTTAAAATGGCATCAGCACAGTTTTGAATTACCTCTTTGGGAAGGATGGCTGGTCCTGCGGAAAAATTATGTATTTTGCTCATAAAATTTAATTGTGGCAAAACTATTTAATTCTTGTTATTTGCAGACGTATCATCTTGAATCTTAATAAAAAAATAACTACAAAACTGCTAGTTTTAGACCAGTTTCTAGATCAGAAGCTAGAAAACGTGACTTTACCCGGGTTTAAGGGCAAGTCTATATACCAAGTAGGAAAGTTTTTTGTGAATGGACTATTCGAAGAAGACCTTAATTTGCGAGCATCTTCATTAGCATTTAATTTTTTCATCGCGATATTTCCACTTATTATCTTTCTATTCACGCTAATTCCTTACATACCTATTGAGAATCTTGAGACATTGATTACCGGATTTATTCAGAAGTTTTTGCCTGTAAATGCCTTTGAGTTTGTTAACGATACCATTACAGATATTATCACTAACCAAAATGCAGGACTTCTTTCTTTTGGTTTCATAGCTGCACTATACTTCTCCAGCAACGGTTTTGCAAGCATGCTATCTGCATTCGACAGTGGAATAGAGTCCAAGCTACAGCGCAACTGGTTCGACATACGATTAAAGAGTGTCATTCTTCTCTTTATGGTGGTTACGTTGCTTATCACTACCATACTCCTTTCTATTACGTTTAATTATGGTTTCAACTTTTTAGATGGTCAGGTTTCTATCAATGATCGTCTGACCAAGTTTGTACTTTCAGCTACCGAGTACATTCTCACGATATCGCTGGTATATTTTATTTTTAGCTCACTTTATTACTTTGGAAGCAACAAAGGTACAGAGTGGAGATTTTTTTCAGCAGGAAGCACTGTTGCTACCATTCTATCCATAGTGAGTACTGCAGGATTTAGGATGTATGTAGAAAATTTTAATTCATACAATAAACTTTATGGTTCTGTAGGGACACTTTTAGTGCTTATGATTCTAATATATGTTAATTGCTTTGTGGTTTTGATTGGATTTGAGCTCAATAGAAGCATAGACAAAGCCTCGTAAAACGATTGTCCATCATTTATTAAATAACCTCCACAAAACTGAATGGAGCAGAACAAATTCTTTGACCTATTTATTATTTGAAATTAATGCCAAAAAAATTTGATTAAAGGAGTAATGGATTATTTTTGCAGCCGTCTAAAAAGAAACATACAATTGATTTATTAGACGATTTAGTATTTATAGGGAGAAGTGGCAGAGCGGTCGAATGCACTAGTCTTGAAAACTAGCGTGCTGAGAGGTACCGGGGGTTCGAATCCCTCCTTCTCCGCAAGAAAAAAGCCACTCCGAAAGGAGTGGCTTTTTAGTTAACTCTATTTTGTAATGTAACTTATTTTTCTGCTGACCTAAGCATTTCATGAACGGACTCCTTGCTTATTGGTTTTGTATAGTAACCGGCTGCACAACTATACTTTTCCGCTTGTTTTCGATCTTCCTCATTTACTGAAGAGCTAAGTAAAAACACTTTCGCCTTCACTGCATAGTCTTCATAGATATTTAAAAACTCAAAGCCACCCATTATAGGCATATTAATATCTAATAAAATAACATCTGGCAGTAGTCCTTCGTCTAATCCTTCGATAATTTCCTCACCATTATTGTACACTACAGAATCTATATCACCCTCGTACATGCCCACTAAGTGAGATGTGAACACATCAAGCGCAGAACTTAGTTCGCGAATTATTTAGTCTTCAGATTAAATCTTAGCGAATCATGCGTTTGCGTTTCAGTAGAAATGGTATCAGTGCCTTTTCTACAGATTCTCCGGTGTTCGCCTCTACATAGTCTATTTTATACTGATTGAGTTTAGACTTTATTTCCTTGGTATAGACCGATACTGCATGTAGGTATTCTGTTTTTACGTCTGCAGGTGTAAGCTTAATCTTCTCTCCTGTCTCCGCGTCTTCCAGCGTAAGTGGCCCGGAACCAAATTCGAAGTCTAACTCCGTACTGCGATGCAACGTATGGAAGACGATGACTTCGTGCTTATTGTGTTTTAAATGTTTAATAGCATCAAACAAGGAGTCTAAATCTTTTCCTTCTTGAAAAAAATCCGTAAACAATACCACTAAACTTCGTCTGTGTATTTGAGCGGCAATGGTATGCAGTACTGCACTTATATCTGTAGATTGCTGCTCACTATGATAGTCCAGGTAATTTTCTAGCTTGTAGAGTAATTCCTTGTAGTGCCTTCCTGACGAAGCTATTTTAGTATACTCCTTGATCTCATCATCAAAAAAGCAAATCCCGGATGCATCTCGCTGTTTTTTCAGTAATTGACTAAATACAGCGGTCGTCCATATGGCATATTGCAGCTTACTAAGACCCTCATTCTGTGCTATCTGCATACTGGATGATACGTCTAGTATAAACTGACACCTGAGATTCGTCTCCTCATCAAATCGTTTGTTGTACAGCTTATCTGTTCGTCCGTAAAGTTTCCAGTCTATGTTCTTTGTGCTTTCTCCCGGATTATACTGCCTATGCTCGGCAAATTCGACGGAGAATCCATGAAACGGGCTTTTATGAAACCCCGTGATAAAGCCTTCTACTGCCTTTTTTGCAAGTAATTCTAAGTTTCCTGTATGCAGGATATCCTCTGGTCGTATCTGTGTTCTGCCCATAAAAAAAGCGGTACCTCTCTGTAACGAGATATACCGCTCAATATTACAAAATAGTCTTTAGCTTACGCCAATTGATTGTCTATTTTACCTGAAATAGTAGTCTTAGGCACTGCGCCCACTATCTTATCTACTACTTCTCCGTTTTTGAATACGAGTAAGGTAGGAATACTTCTTACTCCGTACTTCATCGGCGTACTTGGGTTATTGTCGATATTCATCTTGCCTATCTTCGCTTTTCCATCGTACTCTGTAGATAGTTCTTCAACTAGCGGTCCTATCATTCTGCAAGGTCCACACCATTCTGCCCAGAAATCTACTAGTACTGGAGTATCACCACTGTTTAATACTTCTTCTTCAAAATTTGAATCTAAAAATTCTAATGCCATAATTTTTTTCTTTGTTTCTTAATACGAAGGTAAGTTCACAACCTTATTTTTAGCATAAGCAAAGTTTATAGAGATATAAACAAAACATCAAGCCTTACGCAACTCTATACGAAACCTAGCCCCTTTTCCTGGCTCACTACTCTTAACGTATATTTTTCCGTTGTGATAGTTTTCTATGATACGTTTGACCAATGATAGTCCCAGTCCCCACCCTCTCTTCTTGGTAGTATATCCCGGCTTAAATATTGTTTTATGTCTATTTGCAGGTATTCCTTTCCCGGTGTCTACCACGTCGAACTGGATTTTTTCATCGCCGTTTCCGGATATTTCAAACCAAATAGCACCTTCACCCTCCATCGCATCTACCGCATTTTTGCAAAGATTTTCTACTACCCAAGCGAAGAGTGGTTTATTTACAGCAACACTAATGGTCTGAAAAATTTCCATGTCCTTGATGCTTATCTCTACTTTTTGGGAAGTTCTAGAGTTAATATAGCTGACACTCTCTTTTAGCACTTCATAGAGATTGTAGGTTGTAAGCGATGGTTCGGATCCTATTTTAGAAAAACGCTCAGTAATCAGCCCTAGCCTATCCATATCGTGCTGCATCTCTCCTAGCACCTTTTCTGGAATTTTGACATCTCCTTCTCGCAAGTAGTCTAGCCAGCCCATCAGCGAGCTTATCGGTGTACCCAGTTGGTGTGCGGTCTCCTTACTCATGCCTGCCCATACTTTATTTTGCTCACTCGTACGACTATAGCTAAATGCGAAATAGCTCATGGCTAAAAAAAATGCGATAACTCCCAATTGGAAGTAGGGGTAAATTCGTAGTTGATTTAATAAAGTGGAATTTTCATAATAGACCATCAGCTTGCCTCCCATATAATCTATTTTAAAAGGCTCATTTTGTTTTTCCATGTAAGCAATTTTTTTAGCCACCCAAACAGGATCACTTATATTAGCTTCATCTATATTTCTGTGTTGAGTTACCGATCCTGTACTATCCGCTAGAATGACGGGAATAGTTGTATTTGCTTGTATAATTTCATAATAAAAATTAACATTTCCATCTTCTTCGGGCAAATTAGCAATTTGTATAGCACTAGCCCAAGTAGCAATTTTATCCCGTTCTTGATTCTCTAACTTCTTGACCAATGTATTGGTATACCACAGGGAGAAGAAACCAATGAGGAATGCAAAAAAGAGCAGCACTCCTTTTAGGATTTTTTTTATTTCGTAATTATTTAGAGTCAAAATAATAATGCACGAATTTACTTAACGCAAGTCAAAATCACCTAAAAAAGTATTTTTGCTCTGTGATTTTAAGATTTGATCAACTTGGCAAGAGCCTACAAGCAGACATCTCTAGACCTTTAGAAATAGGTATTAGCGTGCGAAGAGAGCATAGTGTAAGTAGTTTTGGTATCGCTGGAGCCGTGTATGCTACGTATCAGGATGGTGACTTTAGAGGAAGTAAATCCTCAGGAGGGCCGTGCAATTTAGAGACTATCACCTTTACTCCACACGGCAATAGTACGCACACCGAGTGCCTCGGACATATCTCAGACGAAGATTACTTTGTTAATGACTGTATACAGGATAGTTTCTGTACCGCCCTGCTGTTCACCTTATCTACGCGTACCGATGACGCTCGTTACCTAGATTTTACTGGTGTCAATTTTGACGCATTGAAAGAAAACAAGGCACTAGTGATCAGAACATTGCCGAATTCAATTGGTAAGTTAAACCGTGATTACTCAGGGAAAGATACTCCGTGTATAGCCCCAGAGGATATGGAAACCATTGTAGCCGCAGGAATATCACATCTTATTGTGGATTTACCTTCTGTGGATCCTGAGTGGGACGGTGGCGCCATGGCTTCACATTATATCTACTGGCAATATCCCGAAGACCCCAGGATGAATGCATCCATCACTGAATTTGCCTTCATACGAGACGATATACAAGACGGGAAATACTTGCTCAAACTAAATATTAGTAATTTTGAATCTGATGCAGCTCCTAGTAGACCAGTCTTATATCCTATTATTGCAGGGTAAGTGAGCGAAAAAGTACTGTATTTCAAGTCGTGGTTAGCTAGCAAGTATATCAACCTACTTGGAGATAACTCCTATGATTTCAAGTCTATTCTTATCATTAAGATGGATGAAATAGGCGACCTGGTCACAGCACTTCCTGTATTTTATAACCTGTATCAACTTTACCCAGATGCTAAGCAAACACTCGTATGCAAGTCATTTAATACCATCTTTTTTAAGCACTTAGACTATATAGACTGTGTCAATGATTTTAAAGAAGTGACTGAGAACGACTATGACTTAATCATAGATCTGCGTGGTACAGCAGAAACGCTCCATTATGCTTTAGCTAAAAAACCCAAGCTGCGTTTAGACCGAGGCTCCATCCGACTAAAAAACAAGTTCAGTGGTGGTCAAAAAAATGAGATTGACACCAATATAGAAGTCATTCATCCGCTTCTCAGAGAAAAGATAATCTGGAGCAATAAGATAGTAACAGGGAGTGACGAACACCAAAAAGTAGCTCACTATCTCCAAGAGGAAGGAATACGTAAATACGTAATACTGCACTTAGGAGCTAGAGACGAAGCTCGTAGATGGCCGATAGACCGATATGCAGAAATCATCACACATATCAACAAAACCTACTCGCTACCGTGCCTGCTCGTGGGTGGCCCGGACGACAAGATGCTCAATGATACATGTTTGGCTTTAGTGAAAAGTAAGCTAAACCTGAATGTGGTGGGAGAATTCAACCTATTAGAATATGCAGCACTCTGTGAGAAAGCAGCCCTTTTTGTAGGGAATGAAAGCGGTCCATTGCATATAGCCGCAGCACAAAATACGCCTACTATCGCTTTATTTGGTCCTGGAGTAAAAGACGTATTTTATCCTAAAAACGATACAAGCATCATTCACCATTATTTCCTCGCTCGTAAACACAAAGAGCAGACGGTAGCCAATTCGACTATTTTTAGCATAAAAGTGAGTGAGGTGATGGAGAGTGTAGGTAAGGTTTTAAAGGAATAAGTAAAGAAGGCTTCTTTCCCTTCATAAAAAACATAACTTGCGTCACATTGTTAAACAAAAGAAGATATGGCACAAAATTACAACATCAATACACCTCAATTTCCAAAATTAGCCGGTAAAGGATTAGCCTTACTTGTAGTAGGCATATTTCTGCTCATACTCGTAATAAAATCTACGGTAACTATCCGTTCAGGACAAGCTGGGGTACTCTACAAAACCTTCTCTGGTGGTGTAGATACCGAACAAACCTACGGTGAAGGTTTTCACTTCGTGGCTCCTTGGAATAAAATGATCATCTACGCGGTGCGACAGCAAGAGGTTTTCGAAAAAATGTCAGTACTAAGTAGCAACGGGCTTGAGATAAAACTGGATGCTTCCGCTTGGTTTCAACCAGACTATGCGACCTTAGGAAAACTGCACCAAGAAAAAGGCGAAGACTATATAGACAGAATACTATTACCTACTATACGCTCAGCTGCGCGAAGCGTGGTAGGCAGATACACTCCTGAGCAGCTCTACAGTAGCAAACGAGACGCAATACAAAAAGAAATCTTCGAAGAATCTAAGAAAATAGTCAGCTCACAGTATATCCAGCTGAATGAAATACTCGTGAGAGACGTAACCCTACCTCCTACTATCAAGGACGCGATAGAACGTAAACTTCGTCAAGAGCAAGAAGCGTTAGAATATGAGTTTAGACTCGTAAAAGCCAAAAAAGAAGCAGAACGTCAAAAGATAGATGCAGAAGGTAAAGCGGTAGCGAATAAGATACTCAGCGCATCACTCACGGACAAGATACTAAAGGAAAAAGGAATAGATGCTACACTGGCACTAGCCAAATCTCCGAACAGTAAGGTGGTAGTGGTAGGAAGTGGAAAGGACGGATTGCCGATAATACTTGGGAATCAGTAGGTATAATTCATAACAACTAACGAAGCGAGTACCCAGAATTCTGGTGCTTGCTTTTTTTATGCTATTTTCTAGTGAAACATAGATAATTGACCGTCTCGATAAACTATCCTGACAGTGACCGCAGGCCATAGAAAAAACTCAAGAAGACTATGAACTTCATTAATGCACGGTGTCTTGCTGAGTGTTCGCCGCAGGCGAGTGTACCGAAGGAAGGTCTTATGCTTTTTTCTGTATTAGTGGGATAACATGTTCTGATGACCTTATTTCCTGTTTCTTCTGTAGATCAGTACTTTGTGCGGTGCTTATGAATCATCAATGTCCCTAAAAAGGAGACGCTGCTAGTGTTGAACATACATTCCATGTCTTCGTCTTCCAATTGTACTTCTAACATCTAAAAGTCTCTGTCCAAAGTCCATATTATTTAACTCCATCAACGTCTCTCGCAGAGGACGTTGATGACTCTTCACTATTTTTATCTACACCAACTTCCTTCTCAGTATCTTCCCTACGTTACTCTTAGGTAACTCATCGCGGAAGACTACTTTCTTAGGTACTTTATAGTTGGTGAGTTTTTCACGGCAGAAGTCACGTACTTCTTGCTCGGTGAGGCTATCGTCTTTTTTCACTACAAATGCCATTACACACTCTGTGGTCTTAGGATCTGGCTCGCTCCTCACTCCTACTTCGAGCACTTTAGGATGGCTGCTTATCACGGCTTCTACCTCACTTGGGTATACATTGAAGCCTGACACACATACCATCTCTTTTTTGCGGTCTACTATTTTAAAGAAGCCATCTTCATCCATTATCCCGATATCTCCAGTAAGGAAATATTCGCCGTGCATACACTTTTCCGTTTCTTCTGGTCTGTTCCAGTAGCCTGCCATCACCTGTGGGCCTTTTATACCTATTTCTCCTCGTTCACCTACGGCTACTTTTTTCCTGTCATCGTCAAATATCTTAAGATCGGTATTGGGTATCGGCAGTCCGATAGTTCCCATTCTTTGGCTACCATCTGTAGGATTAATCGTAGCTGCTGGCGATGTTTCTGAGAGTCCATAGGCTTCCAATAGCGGAGACTTGGTAACTTCCTCCCATTTCGTCGCAACAGCATCTTGAACAGCCATACCTCCGCCTAGAGATACTTTAAGTTTGCTAAAGTCTACGTCTTTAAAATCGGGTTGATTCAATAGGCCATTGAACAATGTATTTACTCCCGTAATCAGAGAGAACGGATTTTTCTTCAGGTCTTTTATAAACGCGGGCATGTCACGTGGATTGGTAATTAATACGTTACGTGCACCATAATTAAAGAAGGTAATACAATTGGCGGTAAGCGCAAATATGTGATAGAGTGGCAGTGCGGTAATCACTACAGCTTCACCATCTTTAAATAATCCCGTCAACCAGCCGTCTATCTGAGACAGCTGAGCACAGATATTTCCATGAGTAAGAATAGCTCCTTTACTCACACCTGTAGTTCCTCCAGTATACTGTAGAAAGGCCATATCCTTGTGACTCAAGCTTACTGGAGCTGGAGACTTTCCTTTACCCTCTTCCAACACCGTTTTGAACGAAATAGCGTTTGGAAGATTAAATGCAGGAACCATTTTCTTTACATACTTTACCACAAGGTTCACTATCCCCCCTTTTAACCCACCGAGCATGTCCCCTATTCGAGTGACGATTAATGTCTCTATATCGGTGCCGTCTTGTATGCTTTCGTAATTAGCCGCGAAGTTTTCTAAAATAACCAACGCCTTGGCACCACTATCCTTGTATTGATGCTTCATCTCCTCTGGGGTATAGAGTGGATTGGTATTTACCGCTACAAAACCGCACTTGAGCACAGCAAACATCGCTACGGGAAACTGCAGCAAGTTAGGCATCTGTATGGCTACTCTGTCTCCTGGTTTTAGGTTTGTTTTATTTTGTAAGTACCATGCAAATGCATCAACCTCTGCTTTTAGTTGATTGAAAGTAAGCGTCTTATCCATATTCTGGAAAGCTACTTGGTCTCCATATCTGCCGACCACATCATCAAAGACTTTGGCTAGAGACTCATACTTATTATTATCTACCGTATGCGGTACGTTTTCTGGATAGCTTTTAAACCACGCGTATTGTTCTGACATAGGTGGTAAAAATAGCAGTATTGGCCTAAACTTAAAATCCTTTCACAAAAAAAAGTGTAATTCTTATTCTAACCTTGACCGAATACTACCTCACTCGAGTTCGTATGAAACTCCAAGCACCATCAGTATAAAGGTGAATTTTAAGTGCAACTACTCATTTGCTATTTTATTGTTTGGGCATTCGTGAACTGCGTTTCGAACCCCGCCTACCCTTCTGTTCGAACATCTCTAAAAGCAAAAAGCTCCCCCATAAAAATGAAGAAGCTTTTAGTGCACTCGAGAGGATTCGAACCCCTAACCCTCGGAGCCGAAATCCGATATTCTATCCAGTTGAACTACGAGT
>ENA-OUOG01001212-OUOG01001212.1-marine-metagenome-genome-assembly--contig:-NODE-1212-length-30524-cov-17.130325_pt1 | contig 30524 bp, 29 predicted proteins | sample MGYA00248635_ERZ508505 | MGnify/ENA primary metagenome ERZ508505 (study PRJEB26176, sample SAMN06267871) | marine metagenome | isolation source: Saanich Inlet, British Columbia, Canada | place: Pacific... | reverse complement strand
TGCCCCATGCAAATATTCACCTTTACATTGCCCAATGGGATACGGGTAGTCCACAAACAAATTGATGGACCTGTTGCGCATTGTGGGATAACGGTTAATGCAGGTTCTAGGGATGAGCACCTAAATGAACAAGGCTTGGCCCATTACATTGAGCACACCTTTTTTAAGGGAACTCAAAAGAGAAAGGTGTACCATATTCTCAGTAGGTTAGAGGATGTTGGAGGTGAACTCAACGCCTATACTTCCAAAGAAGAAACCGTAGTCTACGGAAGTTTTTTGGCTCCACACTATGAGAGAGCTATAGAACTGATTTTTGATATCTGCTTTCATTCTACCTTTCCGGAAAAGGAAATAAAGAAAGAGAAGGATGTTATTTATGAAGAAATCAACTCTTATTTAGATTCTCCCTCAGATTCAATTTTTGATGAATTTGATGAGGTTTTGTTTCCCGAGCACGCTATGGGAAAGAATATTCTAGGAACCGAAGAGTCGCTGGCTTCCTTTTCTAGGGAATGTATTTTAGAATTTATTAAAAGGAACTACACCACCGATCAGATGGTTTTTAGTTCCGTAGGGCGAATTTCTGAAAAACGCCTAGAAAAACTTTTGAATAAGTACAGCTCAGGAATTCCTGCTTCGACTAAAGGAGAAGAGAGAAAAGCCATTTCGGGTTATACCCCAGTGCACCTCTCCGTAGAAAGAGAAACTCATCAAACCCATCTTGTTTTGGGAAATCGAGCGCCTTCTGCAACCGATGATCACCTTACCGGTATGGTACTTCTCAATAATTTAATGGGAGGTCCAGGAATGAACTCTAGGCTCAATCTAAATATTCGAGAGAAATACGGTTTTGCCTACAATATAGAAAGCTATTACCAAGCCTATTCAGATACGGGAGTTTTTGGGATTTACGCTGGCGTAGATCCTTCCACAGCGGCTAAGACCACCCGATTGATTAAAGCAGAATTAAAAAAGATTAGAGAAAAGTCACTCGGAGTGCTTCAGCTCAGTAGAGCTAAGCAACAACTCAAAGGGCAGATTGCCTTAAATCAAGAGAACTACGGGAGTCAAATGCTAGGAATGGCAAAGTCTACCTTGGTCTTTGGGAGGTTGGACACCCTGGAGGAGGTTCACAGAAAGATAGACGCTCTTACCGCTTCTGAGTTAATGGAAATTGCCAATCAATATTGGGGTGACGATCAAATGTCTACCTTGTTCTACAAGGCCAAGAAATAACGCATATCAAAATACAACTATGGAATTTATTGATTCTAAGATAGAGGCTTACGCCGAAGCTCACACCACCCAGGAGAGTCTTGGCCTGCAGAAATTAAATCGAGACACTCAAGCCAAAATATTAATGCCTAGAATGCTTTCGGGGCATTTACAAGGCCGTGTTCTCAGCTTGATTTCAAAAATTCATCAGCCCAAGCGAATTCTAGAAATTGGTACCTATACAGGGTACAGTGCCATTTGTATGGCAGAGGGATTGCCCGAGGGTGGACACCTACATACCATAGATATTAACGAAGAGCTCATGCCCTTCACCCAATCGCATCTAAAGGCCAATGGGATAGAAGACTCCGTAACGCTTCACATTGGAGATGCCACAGCCATTGTAGGTTCTCTAGAAGAAAAATGGGATTTGGTTTTTATTGATGCTGACAAATCCAATTACTCTAGGTATTATGATTTGGTCATGCCGCATATGAATTCCGGTGGACTTATCATTGCAGATAATGTGCTGTGGAGTGGAAAGGTTTTGGAAGAGGCGGACGCCAAGGATATAGACACCAAAGAATTGATTCTCTTCAATCAAAAGGTCCATGAAGATTCTAGGGTAGAAAATGTTCTTTTACCCATTAGAGATGGACTGATGGTAATAAGGGTAAAGTAAAGAATATCCTCCCTTAAAGGAGAACTTATTTTCTAGGTTAAAAACAAAAAAAGCCCCGAGGAATTCCTCGGGGCTTTTTGCATGTACATAAAAATGCTCAATTCTTCCTTTTACTTGAAGACTTTGGCATCAATTTTTTGGTTTACTTCTACAGAATCTATAGTAACCGAAACGTTTTGACCTCCGGCCTTCTGCTCGATTTTAGTAGCAAACATAATTCCACCAAATTCTTTGTAATCAGAGATGGTTGCAGAGATAGACATGGGTCCTTGAGGACCTTCCTCTGTAGATTCTTCTGCTACCAAAAGGTGAGAATCCGCTCCGTAGTATTCAGTGGTAACTTTACCATCGGCGTCAGTAATCTCAAGGGCGTAAACTACTTCCTCACCCATCCTCTTAGCACGAGTCACTTTTAGGGTGTAACCCATTTCGGCATCTAGGTAAGCTGTTTGAGAAATAGGGTGGGCAATTTTGGATTTTACCTCTTCTATTTTGGCTGCGTCCATATCTTGTGGAGGGGCCATTCCAGAAAGTTTACCTGCTTTTCCGTCAAAAAGTTCTTTTTGAACTTCCATAGTCTGTCCACCCATACTCATGCTGAGAGACCTCATGTATTTGGGGCTCTTTACAGCTTCTACATACGCAATGGCAGAAGGAGCTTGAGGGACTACCATAGTTCCTGTGGTATAAAGGGACTTGATGCCACCTATTTTTTCTAAACCACCAATAGCCGCAAAGTAATCTGCGAGGACAGTTTCTGCCGTTACTCCTTCGGGAACGGGAAGAGAAGGCTCCTCAGCAACATTGGCTAGGTAGTCATAGTATTGGAAGGCTCCAAATACCTTTAGGCCGGCAGCAGTTTCGCTTGCCTTACCCACTACGGTAATGTTTATGTTGTTGAGGTCAATGTATTTTTGAGCTGCCGCTTGGATGTCTGCAACCGATACCGCTTCTAATCTAGAAAGGTAGTTGTTGTAGTAATCTTCAGGAAGGTTGTAACGGGCAATGTTAAGAGCAAATCTAGAAACCGTTTGTGGCGATTCTAAAGAACGACCAAAGCTTCCCGCAACGTTGTTCTTAGCGGCTCTTAGCTCTTCTTCCGAAACTCCTTCTGTACGAATTCTGTCCAGTTCGATCAATATCTGAGCTACTGCACTGTCAGTAACCTCGTTTCTTACTTCTGCCGTGGCAGAAAAAGAACCCACCAAACGATCAGAGCTAATAGATGAATAGGAACCATAGGTGTAGGCCTTGTCCTCTCTAAGGTTCTTAAAGAGTCTTCCCATAGAACCACCTCCTAAGATTTGGTTCATCAAACGAACGGCTTCTAAATCCGAAGCTCCTGGTTTAAGGTCAACCGTGTTTCCTATGCGAACCACAGATTGTACGTTGGCATCTCTGTTTACAAAAGCAACTTGAGGACCTTCTGGCTTAGCTGGGAATTCATACGTATGAGTAGGAATCTCTCCTGCCTGCCAATCTCCAAAGTATTTTTTGGCCCATTTCTTGGCCTTGCGAGGAGAAATATCTCCAACTATAGCAAGGTATGCATGGTTGGGTTTGAAGTACTCTCCGTAGTATTTTTTACAGTCTTCTAGGTTGATGTTTTTAACCGTTTCTTCTGTCATTAACTCACCATAAGGATGGTCCTTACCGTAGAGTTGTGCATTCATAACATTACTTGCCATGGTGTTGGGGTCGTCCTTGGCAGAAACCAAACCCGATTCAATTTGAGTCATGATCTTGTCAAACTCTTCTTGGGTAAAGTTTGGAGACATGGCAACTTCTGCCATTATTTCCATCATTTTCTCTGAATGAGTAGAAAGAGAAGATCCAAATACAGAAGTTGAACTTGTAGAAAGTCGGGCTCCCATAAAGTCAATCTGCTCGTTTAAATCGTCCTTAGAGGTTTTGGTGGTTCCCTTAGAAAGCAATTCTCCTGCAATTTCTAAAACTCCTGCCTTGTCACCTTCTACTATAGGATCACGGTCAATGATTAAGGACATAGAAACCCTAGGTAACTTTTCGTTTTGTACCACAAAGACCCTAAGTCCATTGTCTAAAGTGTATTCTTTGTATTCTGCAATTTCGGGGGTTCTTGCAGGTCCTGGTTCAGGACGAATGCTTCTGTCTAACTGACCAAAGGTTACCGTAGAAACCAGGGCCATTAGTAAAAGGAATGTATATTTTTTCATGTCTATTGTACTCATTACTTTGATTATTGCTCTTGTGCAGACTTAGGTAAGTATTCTAGAATTACGCGATTCTCTTTTACCAAGTACTGGTTGGCAACACGCATAATATCTCCGCGAGTAACCTTGCGGTATCTCTCAAGCTCATCATTGATGAGTCCAGCGTCATTGTAGTACACGTGGTAATTGGCTAAGTTTTCGGCAATACCTGCCATGGATCCAACAGAGCTTACAAAGGTGTTTTCTATTTTGTTAAGAGCCGTTTGCATTTCTTTTGCAGAAATCATTTCGGTTTGAACCTTAGCAACCTCTTCGTCAAAAATCACTTCAATTTCTTGAGTTGTTTTTCCTTGGTTAGCTATAGCAAGGTTTATAAATATACCTGCATCCTCTAGAGAATAGGCAAAAGATAATGCTTGTACAGCTACTTGCTCCTGATCAACCATTCTCTTGGTAACCCTAGAAGAAGGACCGTCAGATAGAACTGTAGACAAAATAGAAAGTGCGTAGGCATCTTGGTTGTCTTGTTCTGGCATGCGGTACCCTACAAATAGACCAGGCAGTTGAATGTTGTCGTATACCACTTCTCTAACTTCCCCACCAAGAGGCTTAAGCTCTGCAGTAGGTTGAACTACATCCGCTCCTCTGGGAACCGTGCTAAAGTACTTTTCTATAAGTGCCTTTGTTTCTTTTACATCCAAATCACCTGCAATAGACAAGGTGGCGTTGTTGGGAACATAAAACTTCTTGTAGAAGGCAATAAATTCATCCAATTGCGCTGCATTAAGATCATCCATGCTTCCAATCACAGCCCACTCGTAAAAGTATCCTGGAAAGGCATTTTTAAACATGGTAGAAATAAAGGAACCATAGGGTTGATTGTCAACGCGCATTCTCTTTTCTTCCTTGACAACTTCTCTTTGAGTTTCTACTCCGTCGTTGTCAATTTTTGCGTGAAGCATTCTTTCTGATTCCATCCACAAGCCCAACTCTAATTGGTTAGAAGGAAGGATTTCGTAATAGAATGTACGGTCCTGTGTGGTGTTCGCGTTCAACGCTCCACCGTTGCTCTGTACGAGTTCCATGTATTCTCCACGACCAATATTTTCTGATCCTTCAAATAAAAGGTGCTCAAAAAAGTGTGCGAATCCTGTGCGACCGGGGTCTTCGTTTTTACTACCTACATGGTAGAGAACCGATACGGCTACAATAGGGGTCGAATTGTCTTGATGTAAGATCACGTGTAGCCCGTTGTCCAAGTCAAATTCTTCGAATTTGATGTTGGTTTTTTGGGCAGTGGCTCCTAGGCTGATCATAGCCGTAATGAGAACCAGGCTCAGTTTTTTCATAAATGATGTTTACTATTTAGTTTCAAGTAGCTTCCAAATGTAAGAAAACAAGAAGTTATAGCCGTTTTAAAATGGCAAAAAATGGGTGCTTTTACGAGGCCTACAAAAAGTAGAGTTGTTTTTTTTAACAGGAGGGGGTTAACAACGGATAAGTTTTATATATTTGCGCCCCTTATTAAGGGTAAAGAAACTGAATTTAGTTTATTAATAGTTTACAAAGAGTAATAGGATGTACGCAATTGTTGAGATAGCAGGGCACCAGTACAAAGTGCAAAAAGATCAACAGCTTTACGTTAACCGTTTAGACACTGCAGAAGGTAAGAAAGTTACCTTTGACAGAGTTCTTTTGACGGATGACAACGGAAAGATAACTGTTGGCGCCCCGGTTATAGAAGGTGCTAAGGTAGAAGCCAAAGTGCAAGCCCACCTGAAAGGAGACAAAGTAATTGTCTTCAAAAAGAAACGTCGTAAAGGATACCAGAAAAAGAATGGCCACCGCCAGTCTTTGACTTCTATCAAAATCGGCAAAATCGGATAATTAGAACAAGTACAAATCACTAAAAGAATAAACCATGGCTCATAAGAAAGGTGTCGGTAGTTCTAAAAACGGACGCGAATCAGAAAGTAAACGCCTTGGGGTAAAAATCTTCGGAGGACAGGCTGCAATTGCAGGTAACATTATTGTTCGTCAAAGAGGTACCAAGCACAATCCAGGCGAGAATGTAGGAATGGGAAAAGACCATACTCTTTTTGCATTGGTAGAAGGAACTGTTGTTTTCACAAAGAAAAAGAACAACCGATCATACGTTTCCATCGCTCCATTAGAAGCGTAAGGATATCGTACTCAATATTACGGCCCTGCGCATTGCGCAGGGCTTTTTTTTTATATAGAATTTATATTCACGCAGTTTACTATAAATGAGTTTTCCATTTTATATTTGCGGCAAATAATTAGGTTACATGATACAGATTCAAAGACTTAGGGCAGAAGCGGATCAAATCGTAGAAGCATTATCTAAGAGAGGGGTAGATGCCCGCGCTACTGTTAATTCCATTTTGGAGCTAGATGAGCGCAAGAGATCTGTTCAAAAAGAACTTGATGACACTCTTTCAGAGGCCAATCAAAAGGCAAAAGCAATAGGTCAATTGTACAAAGAAGGCAAGGCTCAAGAAGCCAACGCGCTCAAGGTAGAGACTTCTGGTTTAAAAGAAAAGAGTAAGGATTTTACGGCGCAACTTCATCAATTAGAAGGAGAAGTATATGAGCTTATAGTAAGTCTTCCCAATCCTCCTCAATCTGCCGTGCCATCTGGAATGACAGAGGAGGATAATGAAATATTAGAAACCGTAGGTGAGATTCCAAATCTTTCTGAAGAAGCCCTTCCGCATTGGGAGATCGCAAAAAAATACAATCTCATTGATTTTGAAATGGGAGTAAAGATTACCGGAGCCGGTTTTCCTGTGTATAACGGCAAAGGAGCTAGACTGCAAAGAGCCTTGATCAATTACTTTTTGGATGTCAATACAGATGCAGGTTTTAAAGAAGTATTACCTCCGTTTTTTGTGAATGAGGAGTCTGCTTTTGGTACGGGTCAGCTTCCTGATAAGGAAGGACAGATGTATCAAATGCAAGAGGATAACCTGTATGTTATTCCTACGGGAGAGATTCCCGTTACCAATATTTTTAGAGATGAAATTGTAAATGCTGCTGATTTCCCCATTTTGCGTACCGCCTATACTCCTTGTTTTAGAAGAGAAGCAGGTTCTTATGGAAAGGATGTGAGAGGTTTGAATAGATTGCACCAGTTTGACAAAGTAGAAATCGTTGGAGTTACCAGTCCAGAAGATTCAGAAGCTCTTCTCACAAAAATGGTAGATCACGTGGCCAGCATACTCAAGGCCTTGGGCTTGCCCTATAGAATACTGAGGTTATGTGCTGGAGATCTTGGATTTGCCAGTGCCATTACCTATGATTTTGAGGTTTGGTCTGCTGCTCAAAAAAGATGGTTAGAGGTGAGCTCCGTTTCTAATTTTGAAACCTTCCAAAGCAATAGGTTAAAACTCAGATATAGAGGAGAAGACAAAAAGACTCACCTGTGTCATACCCTTAATGGTTCTTCTATGGCGCTCCCAAGAATTTTGGCTGCATTGTTAGAAAATAATCAAACACCCAAAGGCGTTTTGATTCCAGAAGTTTTGGTTCCTTACACACGTTTTGAAAAGATATAATATGAGGTTTTTAAGTGTTTTTACCTTGGTAGCTGTGATGATTTCTTCGTGTAATACAAATCCATTCCAGGAGGAGATTGCAGAATTGGATTCCATGAGTAATGTCTTGGATTCCTTGGAGCATTCGGTTGCCTCATTAAATCCGGATACCCTTGCCAAGTGGAATGCATATGCCAATTCCAGAGCAAGTGTAATCAAGAGAAAGTTGCGAGATACCGCCTTTGCAAATAAGCACTTAGATGTGATTTCTGAAGTAATAGCCGACGCCAAATATTTAGAAAAAATGTCCAAGGCGCGCTCAGAACTTTCTCAAGAGTTAGAGTACACACAGACTCAACTTGAAAAATTAATGGTAGCTTTAAAGTCCAATGCCATAGATTCTACCAAGGCTTTTGAGTATATGGCCTCCGAAAGAATGGCCGTTCTCAATTTAGAAAACGATGTAAACAAAAGGGTTCCCCTTGCAAAAAATGCAATAGAAACCCTAAGTTCCCTCTCCGTTGAGCTGGACAGCCTTATGAACTATATGGATCAAAACGGATACTTTACTCCATGATGAAATCTCGTCTCCTGGCCCTTGTTTTTTGCCTAGCCGCTAGCTGGGGGTATGGTCAGGTAGAATTGGCGAGAAAATACGTTGAGGAAGGAGAATACCAGAAAGCAGAAGCCATACTGGCAGATGAGTATGCTCTTTCTCCTACACCTGATGTATTTGCCCTACGGCTCAATAATTTTGTAAGTGCAGAAGAGTACACAAAAGCGTTGGACCTTGTAGATTCTCAAATTAAAAACACCCCCTCCCGTTCTCCCTATTTAATGGTAGATAAGATTTGGGTGGCCACTCAAATGGGATCCGCAGAAAAGATAGAATCTTGCTTTGAGGAACTAGACCCTTATTTAGTAAAAAACCCGGGTCTGTCCTATCAATTGGGCCAGTCATTGACCAATTACGGTTTGTTTCAGGAGGCGTTACGCGTTTTTTCTAGAGCGGAGCAATTGGCTCCAAACATGACCTTCCATTACCAGAAAGCACTAGTTTACGCAGAGATGGGGGACATAGAGTCTATGTTTGACGAATATTTAAAGATGGTAGAAGTAAGTCCTTCCTACCTAAATTCCATAAAGACGACTTTGTCTCGGTCCGTAACCAAGGACCCCAATAACGAGATCAATAGAATTGTCCGGACGTCACTTTTAGAAAAGATAGGTCAAAGCCAGAACCCTGTGTATACAGAACTATTGATTTGGTTATACCTCCAAGAAGGAAATTACAACATGGCATTTATTCAATACAAAGCTCTAGAAAAAAGAGGGTTTTCTATGGATAAGGAAATGTATGATATGGGTATGGCGGCGTACCAAAATCAAGAATATGAAATGGCGGTAAAAACCTTTAATTACTTGATAAAAAAAGGACCTGATCAGCCGTATTACTTTGATTCAAGGGCAGTGGTATTGGCCGTAGAAGAGGCCCAACTTAAAGAAAGCCATGCAGAAATTAAAAAATGGTCCCAGCTATTAGAAAAAATACAAGTTCTTTTGGATCAGCCTGATTTTGAAGTTATTTACGTGTCACTTAGGAGGCAGAAGGCTAGAATTCTCACGGGGCCTTTTCACAACCCCCAGGAGGCGTATAAAGAATTGGAACGTGCATTAGAAGAGAGCAAAGGCCGTAAAAGGGCTTACGCCGAAACGCAAATGCAAATGGCCGAAACCCTTATGGCAATGGGGGAATATGTAGAAGCTCTTTTGATGTATGCTCGAGTAGAAAAGGAGTTTGAGACCAATCCCATCGGCCAACAAGCCAAGTTTAACAAGGCAATGATTTCTTATTACCAAGGGGATTTTGAGTGGGCCAAAGCTCAATTCAATGGCCTCAAGGCAAGTCCTGATAAACTGATAGCCAATGATGCCATGAACATGTGGCTTTTGATTAGCTCCAATCTGGATTTAGACACTACAGAAATTCCCATGAAGCGATTTGCTCATGCAGACTTACTTATTTTTCAAGGAGAAGACAACAAGGCATACGCCTTATTAGATTCCTTACAAGGAGAACCTATTGCGGATCCTCTTTTGGATGAAATTCTATTTAGAAAGGCAGAAATCAAACTTCGGGCCCAAGCCTACGACCAAACCATTGCTCTATTAGAAGAATTGAGGAATTTACCTAGGAGGTCCTTCTTTAAGGATGACGCGGTATTTATCTTAGGCCAGTTATACGAAAACCAGAATAGCGATACTCAAAATGCTATGGATGCCTACCAAGAAGTCTTTACAAGATACCCCAACAGCGTGTTTAGCAAAGAGGCCAGAGATAGGTATAGAGCGCTAAGAGGTGATCAAATATGAATGGTGCCGGGTTGGTCCAAGTCAGAATTTAAATAGATGTCCATTGCTTGTTCTGCGTAATCAAATGGAACCTTTACGGTAATCCCTCTAATGGAGGTGTTTAAGGGAGGTAACATACTGGAAGGCATTTGCTCAAAAATGACATATACCGGGATCTCTTCGGCTTCCAATCTGCCCTTTAAAATTTGGGCACCTGCTTGGTCATAGAACCTTGCAACCGTAAATAATTCATCATTCATTCCAGTGGGTAGTTTCTATCAGGTGAAATACATCTTCTACCATAAAATTTACAGCCGGCTGTATGGAATCTGCATTGGGAGTAGAAAAGAAATAAACCGCACCACGCAAAAAGTGATCCGTACTATCGGTTATATAAAACTGAATGGGTGAGGCCGCATTCCCGTTGATTTTGTATAGCATACCATAAACTTGATTCTTTAGGTCTGCAAAGGGTTGTTCTGACATTCCACTGGCCTTTACCGTGTGTTTAAAGGCTAGTTTTTGAGACTCCATCAACAAGGTGTCTAGGTTGTTTCTTACGGGCTTGTAAGTCAACTGAATTCTAGACTTTAGGGAAGGGTAGTGAATGTCTCCCCAAAGTTTTTTTTTCGGGTTGGTCTCCCACAAAGCTGATTGATTGTAATCAAATCCATAGGGATAATCCCCATCTAATGAACGGTATTCAAAAGAGGGGAGTCCAATTCTAAAATATCCCTGGGGTTTAGGAGTTGCAGGTTCTTGGGTACAGCTTGTAAAAAACAAGATCCATCCTAGGGTCAGTGCAATGAGAACTTTAATTTTCATTGAGTAGATTTTTCGATCGGTCAATAGATACTTTTATCCTTTGAATCCTTCTTTTTTCTAATGCTTCTATGGTAAAGGTGTATTGATTAAAAGTCAATACGTCATTTTTATCTGGGAATTGTCCAGATATTTCTAAAATAAACCCAGCCAAGGAATCCGAGTCTCCCTTGGAATCTTCAAAGTCTTCTCCGGGTATATCCAGAACCTTATAAAAGTCATTGAGAGGTGTTTTTCCTTCAAAGACGTAATTGTTGTCATCTAGTTTAGAGTAAACGAGGTCTTCATCGTCAAATTCGTCATTGATTTCCCCAACAATCTCTTCGATAACATCTTCTAGGGTAATAATTCCGGAGGTCCCTCCAAACTCATCCACAACAATAGCCAAATGAATCTTCTTCTCTTGGAATTCCTTTAAAAGGTCATCTATTTTCTTGTACTCGGGAACATAAAAGGGTTCTCTTAATAGTTTGTTCCAATCAAACTCCTTTTCTACATCTATGTAAGGTAATAGATCTTTGATGTACAACACACCTTTGATCTCGTCAAAATTTTCTGCGTACACTGGAATTCTAGAAAATCCATGGGACACAATTACTTCCATGACTTCTGGGTAACTGCTCTTTTCTTCCAAGGCAATTACATCTGTCCTGGGCTTCATGATTTGTTTTACGGTGGTAGAGCCAAACTTTACAATTCCTTGTAATATTTTGTGTTCGTCATCGGTGGTAGCCTTTTCGTCGGTAAGCTCCAAAGCGTGCTCGAGGTCATTTACAGAAAGTGATTTTCCTTTTTTGGAGGCGCTTTCAAATCGATTAGACACCCAAACCAATACGCTAATTAATGGTGAGGTGGTTTTTCTCACAGCCATAATGGGTTGAGCCATAAAAAGGGCAAAAGACTTTGCGTTTGAATTGGCGTATACCTTAGGGATTACCTCTCCAAACATCAAGATGAGAAAGGTGATGACCACTACATTAAAGATGAATCCCAACAATGGACTGCCTGAAAAATCAAAAAGTGTTTTGGCAATAAAGGAGGACAGTATAACTATGCCAACGTTAATGAAGTTATTGGCAATTAATATGGAGGCTAAAAGAGATTTAGGTTGTTCAATGAGCTTGCTCAAGGTGTTTTCTCTTTTGCTCTCTGAACCCGATAAATCCTCTAAATCTGTAGGGGTCAAGGAGAAAAATGCGACCTCTGATCCTGATACCATTGCTGATAGCAACAGGAGGAAAACCAAAAATAAAAGCGGCAAAATAAGTGAGGGATCAAAGGGATTGATCCAAGAGAGGAAAAGGGTGTAATAACTCGACGGTTCAGGGTCCAATACAAGTAATTTAAGTTAACACTTCACCTAGAATGGCAAGTCATCCTCTTCATTGTTCTTGGTGTCAAAAGAAGAAGGGGTTGGTTTTGCTGCTGCGGGTTCTGGTGATTGATAGGGGGCGTTAGAAGGGGTAGCTCCAGTATTCTGGGACATAGAATCGGCCTCTTGACGCGAGGTCAACATGGTCATGTTTTCTACATTGATTTCTGTACTGTATCGATTTTGGCCACTGTCATCCTGCCATTGACGTGTTTTTATACGTCCTTCTAGGTAGACTTTGTGCCCTTTTTTGAGGTATTTCTCGCAGACTTCAGCTAGACCGCGACGGCCAACAACTATATTGTGCCATTCCGTGTTGTTTACCTGCTCTCCTGCTCGATTGGTATAGCTCTCCGAGGTTGCAATGGGAAACCTAACGAGCATTCCTCCACCTTCAAAATGTCTAGCCTCGGGGTCTTTTCCCAAATTACCTATTAACATTACCTTATTGAGCGAACCAGCCATAAATAGAATCTTAAAATTAGTAGCAGATTAGTACTCTGCTTTTTTTATAAATATAACAGATTCTAATCAAGCATCAAAGGTAGAATATTATCGTTTATCAACCTCTTGAGAACTATGGGGAATCCCAGTTTTTTTAATTCTTCGGGAGTAACCCATTGGGTTTGGTTGGTGAAGTAATAGGAGTCTTTGATATCAAGTTCACGTTCATCCCAAATAAATACCTGCATGTGAACATGTGATAGCTTGTGGAGGACAGGACCTGCCAATCTTTTTTGGGTTGCATACTCGGGCGCCTCTTCTCGCAATGGAAGTTGAAAGAGGCCTCCCCAAATTCCGTTAGAAGGCCTGCGTTGTATAGCTATTTTATTTCCTTGGGTTCTCAATACAAAATGCATTTCCCTTTTTGTGATTTTTGTTTTGGCTTTTTTTACGGGTCGTTCTGCTTGGTTTCCCAGTCTGTAGGATTCACACCCATCCACAATGGGACATTTATCACATTTGGGGTACGGTGTGCAGATCACCGCGCCAAACTCCATCATGGCTTGATTGTGATCTCCAGGTGAGTGACTTCCCATAAGTTCAGAACCCAATTCTTCAAACGTTTTTTTGCCTGCCGCGTTGTAGGCCGAAATATCTAAGTTATAAATCCTAGAGACCACGCGTATCACGTTGCCATCAATTGCAGGAGTCGCTTCTTCAAAACATATAGAGGCTATTGCAGACGCTGTATAGGGACCTACTCCTGGCAAAGTCAATAGCTCTGTTGAGGTTTTTGGAAAAACGCCCTTATAGTTGCGGTCTATGATTTTTGCGGTCTTGTGTAAATTCCGAGCTCTTGAATAATACCCTAAGCCTTCCCACGTTTTAAGAACATCGGTTTCTGGGGCTCTTGCCAGATCTTCAACGTTTGGGTATTTTTCCATAAAGGAATGGTAGTAAGAGATTCCTTGAGCCACTCGGGTTTGTTGTAAAATGATCTCTGACAACCAAACGGAATAGGGCGATTTATTTTCTCGCCAAGGTAAACTGCGGTGGTGCTTTTGGTACCAAGAATTAATTTCTTCTGAAGGGATCATTAAAAATATTGAAAATGAAACAGTTAGCGAATTAAAAAAGTAGGGTTGCGATTCTTTTTTTTAAAAATAACGACTATATTTGCGCGCCACAAAATTATTTAATTTCAACAAAAAGTAATAACATAAAGATGACAAAAGCAGACATCGTTTCTAAGATTTCTGATAAGACAGGAATGGAGAAGGCAGACGTTCAAGCCATCGTTGAAGGATTTATGAACGAAGTAAAAGGATCGTTAGAATCTGGAGAGAACGTTTACTTGAGAGGATTTGGAAGCTTTATTACCAAAAAGAGAGCTCAGAAAACGGGCCGTAATATTTCTAAGAATACCACTCTTATTATTCCCGCACATTACATTCCTTCATTTAAGCCTGCAAAGGTTTTTGTTGAAAGTGTAAAGGACAAAGTAGCTGTTAAATAGCATATACGGAGAAGTTGAGTAAAGGTATTTTCATATCAATTATTGTAGCTGGAGCGTTGGTCACCACCCTTATGATGGTACCCACATCTCCTGATGCTCCTGCAGTTGAATCCCACGAGGGACACAACCACACCGAGGAAGTATCGGCAGATCTACTGCAGGCAAAGATAATTGAGGCGGATAGAATTTTACAGGAAGGTGTTGAGCCTCCTATGAAAGCTATCTTTTTGTTGAGAGAAGTTTTGGAGGAAGATCCCAATCACATAGGTGCTATTATGAAATTGGGACAACTCTCATTGATTTCTGGACAATATGACAAGGCAGAAATGAGATTTCGGCACGCCTATGAATTGGCTCCTAACACACCCGGTGTAGCCAGCGGAATGGTAAATGCTCTTTTAGGGCAGGGAAGAACAGAGGACGCTTCTGCATTTGCAGAAGAACTGGGCCAAACACAGCCCAATCACGCAGACACAAAGGAGATTCAAGTTTTGCTTGAGTCAAAGAGATAAAAGAATTATTAACATAAATCACTTAGCTATGCCAAGCGGTAAAAAAAGAAAACGTCATAAGATGGCGACGCATAAGCGCAAAAAGCGTTTACGCAAAAACAGACACAAGAAGAAGTAATCACACTTGCTGATTAATCCAATATTCAAAAGCACCAAACGTTGGTGCTTTTGGTGTTGATGTCGTGTCTAAATCGTTTAGACACATCAGCCGGCTCAAAATTGTATTGATATGAAAACTGAATTAGTTATCAATGCCCAGAGCTCTGACCAGGCTGAAATCGCTCTTTTACAAAATGGAAAATTAACTGAGTTGGTGCTCGAAAAGAGTGACGACAGTTTCTCGGTTGGTGATATTTATCTGGGAAGAGTAAAGAAGCTCGCTTCCGGACTCAATGCGGCCTTTGTGGACGTTGGGTACGAGAAAGACGCTTTTCTTCACTATCACGACCTTGGACCCCAAATTCGTTCCTCTCTACTATTTTCTAAGCGAGCCATGTCCGGTAAACACGGATGGGCCTTGTCTAACTTCAAACCACAACCTTCTATTGTTAAAGAAGGCAAGATAGATGAAGTGTTAAAGACCGGTATGAGTATTCCTGTGCAAATCGCAAAGGAACCCATATCTACCAAAGGACCACGTATTACATCGGAGTTATCAATAGCCGGAAGGTTTATTGTATTGGTTCCCTTTGCTGACCGCGTGTCAGTATCTCAAAAAATTAGAGATAGACAAGAAAAAGACCGCCTTAAGAAATTAGCAAAATCTATACAGCCCAAGGGCTTTGGCATAATCGTGAGAACGGTAGCCGAGGATAGAACCATTGCTGAATTTGAAGCGGACTTAAAGAACCTAATGAAGAAGTGGAGAAATTACCACAAGACCATTAAGCGATCACAGGCACCCTCAAGAGTTCTTTCAGAAATGAATAGAGCTTCGGCGTTCTTAAGAGATGTCTTTAACAGCAGTTTTGATAAAATCATAGTAGATGATGCTGATCTTGCTGCAGAGTTTAAAGAGTATCTAGAAGAGATTGCTCCGGAAAAAGTGAAAATTGTAAAACACTTTACCGGCAAGACTCCCATATTCCAATACTTTGGGATAGATAGACAGCTTAAGTCGGCTTTTGGTCGATCTGTAAGTATGTCCAAAGGAGCTTATCTCATAATTGAACACACCGAGGCACTGCATGTTATAGATGTGAACAGTGGAAACCGTTCCAATCAAGGACAGAATCAAGAGCAAAACGCCCTTGCCGTTAATCTTTTATCAGCAGAAGAAATTGCTAGGCAATTGCGATTAAGAGATATGGGTGGGATTATTGTAATTGATTTCATTGACATGCACAGCGCAGAAAACCGAAAAATTCTTTTCGAAAAGCTGCGTGATGAAATGAAACACGACAGAGCTAAGCATAAAATTTTACCTCCGTCAAAATTCGGTCTTGTGGAAATCACAAGACAAAGAACTCGTCCGGAAATGAATATTCCTACACGGGAAGAGAATCCGGATCAACTCATAGAAGCTCCCATTCTATTAATAGAACAAATGGAGCAAGAGTTTGAGGCCATTGCCAAAACAGTAGAGACAAAGGAAGTACAGTTACACGTTCATCCGTTTATAGGCGCCTATTTAACCAAAGGTTGGTTAAATAGCATTGCTAAAAAATGGAAGAAGATGTACAAACAAAAATTGCGAGTTGTATCTAGAGATGCATACAAAATGTTAGAGTATCGTTTTTTAGATGCTGACAACTCGCCCATTAAGACTAAAAAGTCTTAAAAAGCACCAACTAGAAAGCCGCTGAGAATTGTCTCAGCGGCTTTTTTTTTGCCTAGTTTTAGGGGGTGCAAGACAAGAAGTCATATACGGTAGATCAAGCGAGGACCCTCATTCAGAGGTATTGTAGTTATAGAGAGCGCTCTCAAAAGGAAGTGCTTAAGAAGCTCAATGACTATGGGATGCATGACTTGGCAAAAGACACCTTATTGGTAGAGTTAATTCAAGATAACTTTTTGAATGAAAGTCGATTTGCAACGGCTTATGCACGTGGGAAGTTTAATCAGAATCACTGGGGCTGGAACCTTATTTCTAAAGGGTTGTACAATCACAATATTTCCAAGCCATGTATGGCAGAAGCCAAGAGAGAAGTATTGCAATTAGATTATTACGGCAAAGCCCTTATGTTGACCCAAAAAAAATGGGACCGTGTTTCTGCCAACTCAGAATATGAGAGGAGAAACAAGGTCGCAAAATATGTGATTAACAAAGGTTTTGAATCTTCCGTGGTGTGGGAAGTGATAAAAGACCTTGAAGAAATGCCTTAAGAAGCGGACTGAGTAGTCTCGTAGTGTTTGGTTTCTTCAGGTTCATTGGGCACGCGAATATGCGACCAGTTCTCACCTCTTTTGATTCTATATAACTGCATCTCACTAATGTTAAATTGCTTGGCAATTAACTTAAGACGAGTCTTTCTATTGGGATCCCAAATCTTCTTTTTGATTCTAAGAACATCTGTAGACGTCAATTTATGACCTTCTGTGGGTGGGGTTTCTTTAGCTCTCTTTCTTGCTGCGATTACCAGAGGGCTGGTTTGTTCGTGTTGCTTTTTTTCTTTGAGAGTTACCCACTTCAAGTTTTTGAAGTGATTGTTCTTTTTTTGATGATCCATGTGGATGACAATTTTGTGGTCCTCCCCAGGTTGATCTAAAAATAACTTTGCCACCAAACGATGTATGTATTCGTATGACTTGCCCGTTTTAAACTTGCCGTTTAATGTAGGGTAGCCTCCTATATTGGATTCTGACATTAAATTGCCATCCTCTATTTGTCCAATGTACTTTATTCCACGGCCAAAATTTGAAACCGCCATCCTTTCTCCCGGCACCTTAGCGTGTATCGGGACTTCCTTCCATTCTTCTCCTGGATAAAATCGAACCATTGTCAATTAACATTTTGAAATTATGAGCTAGAGTTTTCAAAAATGTTGGTTTAACTTGTTGAGTTGGTAAGTTAACCTGTCATGATGTTCATCAGTGTAATCAAGATGGGTAACAAATCTCATTTTGTTGGGTCCCATGCTGATAGCGTATATATCTTCTCTTTCTAGATTTTTGATAAAATCCGATTGGGATATCTCTTTAATCAGTGAAAAGATAACGATGTTGGTCTCTACAGGAACTAACGATTCTACAAATGAGCAGTCTTTTAAGATAGACGCTATTTCTTTTGCTTTTTTGTGATCTTCCGCCAGCCTTTCTACATGATGGTCTAAAGCATAAATACCGGCTGCCGCCAAATATCCAGACTGTCTCATGGCTCCGCCAAACCGCTTTCTTATTCTCCTAGCTTTTTCAATAAACTCAGAACTACCAATTAGCACGGACCCTACGGGCGCGCCTAATCCTTTTGACAAACAAACCGATAAAGAATCAAATTGTTTACCCATTTCTAGAGAAGTATCACCGGTTTCTACAAGGGCGTTAAAAATACGGGCGCCGTCTAAATGCGTGGGTAGATGGTTGTGGTTTGCGATTTCCTTAATGGCCATAATATCTGCCATGGGTAGGGTAGTTCCTCCCCCCTTGTTAGAAGTGTTTTCTAGCGAAATCAAACCTGTGGGAGCACCGTGCAAATCAGGCCCTGTGTGTATTAAATCTTGAATTTTGTCAGGGTCCATTTGTCCCTTGTCATCCCCAGTGGTTCTCACTTGAACTCCCGAGTTAAAGGCAAGCCCTCCTCCTTCATAGTTGTATATGTGAGCATAGGGATGACAAATGACCTCTTGACCAGGCTCTGTATGAACATTGATCGCAATTTGGTTGGTCATCGTCCCACTAGGACAAAACAGTCCGGATTCCATTCCAAATAAACGTGCAGTTTTATCTTCTAGCTCATTGACTGTAGGGTCTTCACTAAAAACATCATCACCTACTTTTGCCTTCATCATCGCCTCTAACATTTGAGCAGTAGGATGTGTAAATGTGTCGCTTCGCAGGTCTATTTTCATTTGAGAGATTTTTTTGATTTGTATCAACACGTATTGACTTCCCATAAAATACGGATTTTTAACTGAGGCCTGACGTTTTAAAAAAAAACATAACAGGGATTAAAACCCATGGATTACAAACTTTAATAGCCCAATTCTGAATTGTACATTTGTTAGATATGATAACATCGGAACAAATAGGTCATTTAGGAGAAAGAGTAAAAGCCTTAGCCGCCTACCTCAAGTTGGATGAAAAGCGAATTACCATTTCTAATGAAGAGGAAAAAACCGCTGACCCCTCTTTTTGGGAAAAACCCAAGGAGGCAGAGGTAGTAATGAAAGGCATACGTCAGCTTAAGTTTTGGGTACAGGGATTCGAAAATGTATCCAACCTATACGATGAATTAGTGGTTGCCATGGAATTCTACAAAGAGGATGCCATGACAGAAGAGGAAGTGGTGGAGCTCTATACCAAGACCTTGGAGACCGTTGATGAAATGGAATTTAAGAACATGTTATCTGGAGAAGAAGATAAGCTATCTGCCGTCCTTCAAATAACCGCAGGAGCGGGAGGTACAGAAAGTTGTGATTGGGCAGAAATGCTTATGCGCATGTACATCATGTGGGCAGAGAAAAATGGTTATAAAGTTTCCGAACTCAATTACCAATCTGGAGATGTAGCCGGAGTAAAAACCGTGACTTTAGAGTTAGAAGGAGACTTTGTGTTTGGATATCTCAAAGGCGAAAACGGAGTTCACCGATTGGTGAGAATTTCTCCCTTTGATTCCAACGCAAAAAGACATACATCTTTTGTATCTGTTTATGTTTATCCGCTTGTAGATGATTCCATAGAAATTGATGTAAACTTAGCCGATATAGAATGGGATACTTTTAGATCCTCAGGAGCAGGAGGTCAAAACGTAAACAAGGTAGAGACTGGGGTGAGACTAAATCACAAGCCCACGGGTATTATTATAGAAAACACGGAGACTCGATCCCAATTGCAAAACAAAGAAAAAGCCATTCAACTCCTCAAATCTAGAATGTATGAGGCAGAAGTAGAAGCTAGAAATGCCAAACGTTCTGAGATAGAAGCCGGTAAGAAAAAAATTGAATGGGGTTCTCAAATAAGAAACTACGTCATGCACCCTTATAAGTTGGTTAAGGATGTACGGACAGGAACCGAAAGCACAAATGTAGATGCGGTAATGAATGGTGAGATTGATGTGTTTTTAAAGTCTTTCCTCATGAATGCTGGCCAAAGCGAGTCCGAATAGGTCAAAGGCTCATTTCTACCCCTTCTATAGTAAGGGTTTTATTATCTTTCACAGAATGAATTCTCGCAAAGGGTTAGCCGTGGTCTTTTCCTTGATCTCCCTGTTGGGATGGTCACAAGAATTCTTTATTCCCAACCTTGGTCAATGGCCCGATGAGGTCCTGGCAAAAACGGCTACTGCCAATGGTGATTTATATCTTACCCGTCAGGGATTTAGGGTTCACTGGAGAGACCCTCAAGACCATGAGATGGTCCATGATTTTTTGCATGGAAAATTAAATTCTTCCCCTGTTTTAGAAAGTACAGTATTTGATATTAGTTACTCGGGTTGTAATGCCAAAGCAGAGGTGGTTACCCAAGGGGACGTGGGGTATAGAGAAAATTACTTTTTAGGTGATTTAGTGGTTACCAATGCTCAGGCATTTAAGGAGCTAAAGGCTCTGGACTTCTATCCCAATATAGATAGGGTAGTTTACTTTTCTGATGGGAACATAAAATATGATTTCGTGGTCCATCCAGGTGGGAACCCTCAAAGTATTGTGTGGAAGTATTCAGACTTTGTAAAAATCAATAAATCCAAAGGAAGATTAATTGCCCAGGCCAATGGCCAAGAGTTTATAGATGCAGAGCCCTATGCGTATCAAGAATTTGAAGGCGAAACTCATAAAGTGCAAATCCGATACAAAACAAGAGGAGATTCCGTTGTGTTTTCTATAGGTGCTTACAGAGAAGACCTCCCGTTAATCATTGATCCCAATTTTATCTTTAGCTCTTTTACGGGTTCTACCGCGGATAATTTTGGATATACAGCCACCTATGGCCCCAATGGGGAGCTCTATGCGGCAGGTATAGTTCAGGGAGTTGGATATCCTACTACCGTGGGTGTAATTCAGGATACTTTTCAGGGAGGGTTTATGGATGTTGGGATCACAGCATTTGCCGCAGATGGAAAGAGTCTGATTTACAGTACCTATTTGGGTGGGTCAGAGGCAGAGCAGCCCCATAGTATGATGTCTGATGCACAAGGAAACCTCTATGTATTTGGTATCACCAGTTCTTTGGACTTTCCCACAACTCCTACGGCCTATGATACCAGTTACAACGGCGGAGTTGGGGTGTCAATAGAAAACCTTCCCTTTGTAAATGGATCTGATATTTTTATTACCGCTCTTTCTCCTCTTGGAGATAACTTGGTGGGTAGCACCTTTTATGGTGGGTCTCACAATGATGGTTTTAATCAAAATCTAAAGGTTCAATATGGTGATCACAGTAAGGGAGAGATATACCTTGGCAATCAAAAAGTATACATTGCTTCTTCTACTCTTTCTAGTGATATACCCACCGTAAATGCCATACAAGATTCTACGGTAGCAGGACAAGATGCGCTGCTACTAAGGCTCAGTAAGGACCTTGCACAATTGGAATGGGCAACCTATTATGGTGGTATAGGATCACAAGGAGCCATGGGCTGTAAGTTAAATCCAGTCAATGGACATTTGTATACTGTGGGGACAACAACTACTGGTGCCTATACATTTCCTGTTAATTCCTACCAGCCTACCTTTTTAGGAGGGGCTAGAGATGGCTTTATTGCTGCCTTTGATACCTCAACCTTTGCTTTAGTTTATGGATCCTACAATGGCACAGCCAATGCGGATGGCAATTATGCAATGGACGTTGACTTTGATGGGGAAGTGTATCTTACGGGCCTAACCAATGGATTGTATACCCGGACTCCTGGATTATTTGGTTCCCAAGGATCTCAATACTTTCATCATCTGAGTGCAGATCTTACCACATCAATCAAGTCCATTACTTTTGGGACGGGCCAAGCGGGTAAGTTTGATCTTGCTCCTACGGCCTTTTTAATTGACGATTGTAAGAATTTATTTTATTCTGCCTGGTTTGGTTCTTTAAATACCTCTGGGGCATTGGTGGGTAATCTTCCCACCTCTCCAGATGCCCTTTACCCCAATCACGATGGCAATGATTTTTATTTCTTCACTCTGGGTGCCAGTTGGCAAAACTTGGAATACGCCACCTATTTTGGTGGAGATGGAGTCAGGGACCACGTGGATGGAGGAACCAGTCGATTTAGTAAAGACGGATTGATTTTCCAGGCCGTTTGTGCTGGTTGTGGAGGGAGTTCTGATTTTCCGATTTTTCCCTTGGATGTTTGGAGCCCCACCAATGGGTCTGCCAATTGTAATACCGCAGGAATAAAAATTGATTTTGAACCGCAAAATGTAGAGCTCAACGTCTACCTACAGCCGGATTCTACCTGTGTTCCCTATGTTCTGGAAGTCAAAGGACAAATTAAGAATACGGATGTTTTGATTTGGGATTATGGTGATGGCTCCCCCTTAGATACGACCTTAGACCCCATAAAGGTTTATAACAATCCCGGAAAATATACTCTTAGAGTCACTGCGCTCGACACCATTTGCAATGGAGTAGATTCTACCGAATTGTCCTTGACCCTATATGGAGTCAATCTCAATGCCAAACCCAAAGCCTTCTACGACAAATGTGACTCTAGCCGGTATGTATTTCTTTTTGATTCTTTGGCATTTTCTAATTGGGTTCAAATTTCTTGGGGGGATGGCGATTCAACAGAAAACTCATTTGAACACTATTATGATGTTCCTGGATTATACAACGTCACCTATATCTTGGGAGATACCTTGTGCGGAATGTACGATACCACCTATTTATCTGTTGAGTTTTTTCCTCCTCCAGAGCGCATAGAGGTGGATTTGGATTTTCCGGATTGTTCTCAACCCAATCTGTTAAGAGGAACTATAGTTAAGGGTGGATACTCTCATTACTATTGGAGTGCAAATAATCAGACGGATACCGGTAAGGTGGTTTTACTTCCCGTGGATAGGAGTCAAGCAATAGAAGTTCAAGTGATAGGAGTAGATTCCTTTTGCCTAGTTTCTGACACCATGTATTACTCACTCCTTCCCGTTAATTCTCTTTCAGAAAAGGATATAATGCCCAATGTATTTACTCCCAATGCGGACGGCTCCAATGATTATTTATCGTTTATAAATTCAGAAAATCTTCAGGCCTACGAGGCCATTGAGCTTCAAATTTTTAATAGGTGGGGCAATGTGGTTTATGAAACCTCGGATATTAATTTTTCTTGGGATGGCGAAATCAATGGTTCTGTCTTGCCAGAAGGTGTGTATCTTTGGGTACTAAAGGTGTCTGATGCCTGTGGGGCGGGACATCAATGGAATAGTTCTATTCATTTATTCAAATAAAACAGATGATAACAGTATATCACAATCCTAGATGCGGAAAAAGCCGTGAAGCCCTTGCTTATTTAGATCAAAAGAAAGTAGAATACCAAGTAGTAAAATACATGGAAGAACCCCTTACGCCCAATGACCTACTAGAGTTAGTGGATGCATTGGATATGGAGGCAGAAGAATTGGTTCGGAAAACAGAACCACAGTACAAGGAGAATTTTAAATCCTTAGAAATGACCGAGGAGGAATGGGTTCTTACCATGATTGAGTATCCAAAACTTATGCAGCGTCCCTTAATTTCTAATGGTGTCAAGGCAGTTATAGGTCGCCCGGCAGAAAACATAGACAAGGTTCTATAGAGGAGCAGCCTTGAAGAAGTAAAATAGTATCCTTTAGTAGGATTGTTAGCAATAAAAAAGCCCTGGATTTAATCCAGGGCTTTTTCTATATCTAAGGCTTCTTTTTTTTAAAAGTCATATCAGGGACCATCCAAAAAGAAAGCGGAATGAGTTCTTAGACTTATTCTTTTTCTTCTGGTGTGTGTCCAATGAGCTTATAGGCCAAATTGGGAGCTACTTTTTCTAGTTGAACTAGAGTAATCCAATACCCAACAAAAAGAGCAAGGAAGATTAGCATGGAGAATCCCATGGCAAAAATCAAAAGGAAAATTAAGAATCCGATGAACTTCATATCTATTCGGTTTATATAGGCTGCTAAATTACAAACTATTTCTGCATTGGTGCAATAGTGAGGGAAAAAATATATTGAGGTTATATCTGATGTTTTGGGGTATTCTTTTCAAGAATTTTTAAAGTATTTTTGTAAGGATTTATAGCCCCTTCACAAGCCAAAAAAAACTGATTATTTTGAGAGCAATTCATTCTACAAATGCATTAATAGCAATTACCCACCTCGTGGTAGGTGTTGTTTTTGTCTTGGTAGGGTTGCCTATGATTCAGGAACAGGTGCCTCCCAATTCCTTTTTTGGAATTAGAATAGAAGAGACCCTTTCAGATGAAGCCATGTGGTATAGGGTGAATAAATTGGGGGGTTATGCCATGGTTCTTGCCGGATTTTGTACCTCCTTTACCGGTGTGTTTGCTTGGCGCCGAAAGAATCAGTGGTCACCTAAAAAAATGGGATTAATCACCGTTGGAGGTATGGTTTTGTACCTCGTTATTTTCAATACAATTGCCATTCAAATGGCACTTTAATACAATTCATTTCATAAAAAACGCACAGCTATGAGCTATAGAATAGAGAAGGATACCATGGGAGATGTTCAAGTACCTGCAGATAAATACTGGGGTGCTCAAACCGAGAGAAGTAGAAATAACTTTAAGATAGGACCTGAGGCAAGTATGCCAAAGGAGATTGTGCATGCCTTTGGATACCTCAAAAAATCAGCAGCCATTACCAATCATGCTTTGGGAGTTTTGGATTCCAAAAAAGCCGAGCTTATAGCCAAAGCTTGTGATGAGGTCATTTCTGGAAAATTGGATGACCAATTCCCATTGGTTGTTTGGCAAACGGGTTCAGGTACTCAGTCCAATATGAATGTAAATGAGGTAGTGGCTAACAGAGCCCATGTATTGCAAGGGAAAAAGTTAGGAGAGGGTGAGCGATTTATTCACCCCAATGACGATGTAAACAAGTCACAATCTTCTAATGATACCTACCCAACGGCAATGCACATTGCTTCTTACAAGATGTTGGTAGAGACTACCATTCCTGGAATTAAAAAATTAAGGGATACGTTAGCAGCCAAATCAGAGGCGTTTTCTTCTGTTGTTAAAATTGGAAGAACTCACCTAATGGATGCAACTCCACTAACCTTGGGGCAAGAGTTTAGCGGGTATGTAGCTCAGCTAGATCATGGAATGAATGCCCTTAGAAACACCTTGGCTCACTTGTCTGAACTTGCCTTAGGAGGAACGGCTGTAGGAACGGGTATCAATACACCTGAGGGGTATTCTCCAAAGGTCGCAGAAACCATTGCTAAATTGACAGGACTACCTTTTGTTACAGCAAAAAATAAGTTTGAAGCCTTAGCAGCTCATGACGCCTTAGTAGAAACTCATGGAGCTCTCAAGCAAATTGCGGTTTCTCTGATGAAAATAGGAAATGACATTAGACTTCTGGCTTCTGGACCGCGATCAGGAATTGGCGAAATTATTATTCCTGCCAATGAGCCAGGGTCCTCTATTATGCCCGGAAAGGTAAACCCTACTCAGTCAGAAGCGCTTACCATGGTGTGTGCACAAGTGATGGGGAATGATGTGGCTGTTACCATAGGGGGAGCCACTGGGCACTATGAACTAAATGTTTTCAAGCCCGTAATGGCTAGAAACGTATTGGAGTCTGCACGACTAATTGGAGACGCCTGTGTGTCTTTTACAGATCATTGCGCCGTTGGAATTGAGCCCAATCACGCAGCCATCAAAAAGCACGTAGATAACTCTCTTATGCTGGTTACTGCTCTCAATACCAAAATCGGATATGAAAAAGCGGCTAAGATCGCTAAGACGGCTCACGAAAACGGAACCACTCTAAAAGAGGAATCTGTTAACCTTGGGTACCTAACAGCCGAAGAATTTGACGCTTGGGTTAAACCGGAAGAAATGGTGGGGAGCCTAAAAAAATAGAAAATAGAAAGAAATCTATAAAAGGAAAAAGCCCGCATTCATTGGATACGGGCTTTTTTTAATTTGGACTTCTTATTCTTCACTCACTATTTTCTGAGTGGGTGGATTTAAGAGAGAGTCTATTTCCTCTTGAGTCCTTGGGTCAATCAAAGATGAGTAGGCTATGGTGTCCCTTTTGAGTCTCATCATCAACCATCTTTCGAGCTTATAATCCAATGTGCTTTGTGTTTCTGTTGGAGTCCCGTTTTTCCAAATGGTTTCAAACACCGCAAGCGTATCACTTTTTTGAGTCTGAAAATCAAGAAATATCAATTGACCTACGTGAATCTGTGACAAATCTTCATATTGAATTTTTATTTCTTCCATCAACTGGGGAGGTAGAGACCTTGCTTCTATGTAATTGAGTTTTTGATTTAAGTTTTGAATGGTGTTTTCTTTGTCAATAATGGTTTCTTGACTTTGAGTGTACACATCCACAAGTCTGCCAACCTCTGCCTGTCTCTCCTGGTTATTGTCCTTTCCTTGTACAACCCTAAAGGTGGTGTTTTCTAAGCCGTACACCTCCATGGTCTTGGTCCAATTGGCTATTTGTTTATCAGGAATGGTTTCGCCAATAAAAAACAGGGATATTCTATTGCCGTATTTATCACTTTCAAATTCGATATCTTGCTTTACAATCTCACAACCTTCATAAAAGATATTTTCTGAAATAAAAGTATTTGCCCTTCTCATGAAAATGGTCTCTTGAACCACAGAAATAAAAATCAATACACTTGGGACAATTATGATTACCGATGTAAAACCAAATATCCTCTTGGCTTTTCTTTCTGTTGCGTCATCAACAAAACTCTTTACAGGAAACTTGAGGACTCTAACCACAAGAATGGTCGCCAAGGAAATAAAGAAGGCATTGATAAGGAAGAGGTAAAAGGCGCCTAGGAAGTATTCCAATTGCAGGGTGGCAATTCCATATCCTGCGGTACACAATGGGGGCATTAGCGCCGTGGCAATGGCCACTCCAGGAATCACATTGTTTTTTTCCTTTCGGCTACCCGCCAAGACTCCCGTTAGCCCACCAAAGAAGGCGACAAATACATCTAGGAGGGTAGGGCGTGTTCTTGCCAAAAGCTCAGAACTCGCTTCGCTTAGAGGGGTAGAAAAAAAGTATAATGTTGAGGTTAGAATGGCCACAAAAGCTGCAATACCTAGGTTTTTTAATGCTTTTTTTAGGGTGTCTAGGTCATTGATTCCCACAGCCAATCCCATTCCCATTATGGGACCCATCAAAGGGGAGATTAACATGGCTCCAATTACAATTGGTGTGGAATTTACATTGAGGCCAATAGAACAAATAAAGATAGAGAAAATCAGAATCCAAAGGTTGTATCCCTTAAAGAGAATATCCTTTTGAATGCCTTCTATGGTTTCTGTAGGTCTAGCATTGTCTACTATGTTGAGTTGATCTTTTAGTAAATTCCAAAGACTTCTAAATAAGTTCTTTGAACTTTTTACTACCTGCTCTTTGTCTTTAGAGGTTCCATCTGATTTTTCCTTGGGATCCGAGGTCATAGGCTCTTAAATATAGTCTTCTCCAAACTCCATTTTTAAATCATTGACAAACTGCTTTATCAGTTGTTCTTGATCTGCAGGGCAAATCAAAAGTTTGTTGTCATTGTCAATAACTATGTATCCATCAAGACCTGCAATTACCGCTGCCTTGTCCTTAGAAATTCTGATGGTGTTGTTAGTTGCTTGGTGAAGTATTAGTTTTTTTGAAAACGTGGCGTTGCCATGGGTATCGGGTTCAACCTCTCGGCCTACAGAACCCCAAGTCCCCAAGTCGCTCCAGTCAAATCTCCCTGGAATCACATAGACGTTTTTTGCCTTTTCTAATATGCCAAAGTCCACACTTTCATTTTCTACCGTGGGATAAGTTTTGTCAATAAAAGAAGTCTCTGTAGACGTTCCATAATCATTCCAACCTGACTCAAAAGTAGAGTACATGTCGGGGAGAAGTTTTTCGAAGGAATTCATGATAGAATCAGCATTCCAAATAAAGATTCCTGCATTCCACAAGAAGTCACCGCTGTCCAAAAACTGTTGTGCAATCTCTGCACTGGGTTTTTCTGTAAAGGTCTTAACCGCTTTTACATCTGGATCGGTGTTTAATTTGGAATCCTTGAATTGAATGTACCCATATCCTGTTTCTGGCCTATTGGGTTGAATCCCCATAGTGAGCAATATGTTATGCTCCGAAGCCGTGTCTAACGCCGTGTTTAATTGCTTGTAAAACACATCTTCATTGGCAATGAGATGATCAGAAGGGCAGGTAATAATAGTGGCCCTAGGCGATCGTTTTTTAATGACAAAAGTAGAATAGCAAATACAGGGAGCGGTATTTCTTCTGGAAGGTTCCAATAGGATGTTTTCTCGAGAAATCTCGGGAAGTTGCTCGGAAACAAGTTCTAAGTATTGAGCATTGGTGACCACCAAAATATTTTCGGGATCAATGACCTTTTTTATTCTGTCAAAGGTCTGCTGTAATAATGTTTTTCCGGTTCCTAGTATATCGAGAAATTGCTTGGGCTTAGTTTGAGTACTCAAGGGCCAGAATCTACTACCGATTCCACCCGCCATGATAACGCAATAATGAGTGTTCATGAAAATGGTGTTTCCACAAATTTAAACATTTTGTATTCCGAAAGCAGATGTTTGCACACCTTATTTTTGGCTATCTTCGCGCTTTGATAAAGTACCTTAAAAATACTGATTTACATGTTAAATATTGTGCTATTTGGACCTCCAGGAGCTGGAAAAGGAACCCAATCCGAGTTTTTAGTAGATAAATATTCTTTGTACCACATCTCTACTGGAGATGTTTTTAGGTCTAATATTAAAGGAGGAACCGAGCTTGGTCTCTTGGCTAAGAGCTATATAGACAAAGGCCAATTAGTACCTGATGAAGTTACTATTGGCATGCTAGAAGGTGTGGTTAAATCCAATCCAGAGGCCAAGGGCTTTATCTTTGATGGCTTCCCAAGAACCCAGCCTCAAGCCAGCGCATTGGATCAATTGTTGATTTCTTTAGGAACTGGTGTTAGTGCTATGCTAGCCCTAGAGGTGCCAGAAGAAGAATTAAAAGTGAGACTTCTAGAGAGAGGAAAAACATCAGGTCGTGCCGATGATGCAGACCCCAAGGTTATCCAAGGAAGAATAGACGTTTACAATAAAGAGACAGCTCCTGTAAAATCATTCTATCAAGCGGTGGACAAGTACCACGGTATAAACGGGGTGGGAAGCATTGGAGAAATCACTCAGCGTTTAGTGGACACAATAGACCAATTATAAGAAATCCATGGCGGGATCAAACTTTATAGATTACGTAAAAATCCATGCAACTTCTGGAAAGGGAGGAGCAGGGTCTACCCACTTATATAGAGGGAGAGGAATCCCTAAAGGTGGTCCCGATGGTGGTGATGGAGGTAGAGGAGGCCACGTCGTGGTAAGAGGAAACGAACAAATGTGGACTCTGCTGCACCTAAAATTTAAAAAACACATAAAGGCTAAACCGGGTGGTGTTGGCGGATCAAATGATAAGCATGGCGCTGATGGTCAGGATCAATTTGTTGATGTACCCTTGGGTACAGTAGCCAAAGACCCAGAAACCGGACAGGTTCTTTTTGAAATCACAGAGCACGGACAAACAGAAATCTTAATGCGTGGTGGTAGAGGAGGTAGGGGAAATACCCACTTTAAATCTTCAACAAATCAAACGCCTAGATATGCCCAGCCGGGAGAAGATGGACAGGAGGATTGGAGAATTCTAGAGCTTAAAGTACTTGCAGATGTGGGACTTGTAGGATTTCCAAATGCTGGAAAAAGTACACTTTTGTCCGTTTTGAGCGCCGCCAAACCAGAAATTGCCAACTACCCTTTTACCACATTGGTACCCAATCTAGGAATTGTTGATTACAGAGGCCACAAGTCATTTGTAATGGCAGATATTCCTGGGATTATAGAAGGTGCTGCAGAAGGGAAAGGTCTTGGTCATAGATTTTTAAGACATATCGAGCGCAATGCCTTGTTGTTGTTTTTGGTCTCAGCAGATTCAGATGATATAGAATCAGAATACAACGTACTTCTCAAGGAATTAGAGAAATACAATCCGGAGCTCTTGGACAAGGATAGGGTTTTGGCCATTTCTAAAAGCGATATGTTGGACGAGGAACTTACCAAGGAGATACGTGCTACCCTACCTAAAGGCGTGCCACATTTCTTTATTTCTTCTGTAGCCCAAATGGGCCTTACAGAGCTTAAGGACACATTATGGGAATATATCAATAAACCCGTATAGAATGGATTTTTTCTTAGATCTAGATAAAAAATGGTTGCTCTGGCTCAACAGTCTGGGCACAGAGTCCTTGGATTCTTCCTTTGTGTTTATTTCTGAGGTATCAGTTTGGATTCCCTTATATGCTCTTCTGGTGTTTTTGCTGTTTAAAAAGTTCCCAACGGGAGATGCACTATTTTACTTGGCTTTAGTTATAGTGGGTGTCATTCTTACTGACCAAATATCGGTTCATGCCTTTAAAGAGGTTTTTCAAAGACCTAGACCATGTCATCAAGATCATTTGATAGGAACCTTACGCATTGTTGATGGGTGTGGTGGGGCCTATGGATTTGTTTCTTCACATGC
>ENA-OUOG01001211-OUOG01001211.1-marine-metagenome-genome-assembly--contig:-NODE-1211-length-30540-cov-6.179103_pt1 | contig 30540 bp, 40 predicted proteins | sample MGYA00248635_ERZ508505 | MGnify/ENA primary metagenome ERZ508505 (study PRJEB26176, sample SAMN06267871) | marine metagenome | isolation source: Saanich Inlet, British Columbia, Canada | place: Pacific... | reverse complement strand
TCTTTTGTGATCTGGAATATCTACTCCTGAAATCCTTGCCATAATTATCCTTGTCTTTGTTTGAATCTAGGATTCTTTTTGTTAATCACGTACAACTTGCCATTCCTACGGATTATCTTGCAATCAGCGCTACGCTTTTTGATTGACGCTTTAACTTTCATTGCTCTCTATTTATATCTGTAAGTAATTCTTCCTTTTGTTAAATCATATGGAGACATCTCCAACTTTACCTTATCACCAGGTAAAATCTTGATGTAGTACATTCTCATTTTCCCTGAGATATGTGCCAATACTATGTGACCATTTTCTAGCTCCACTCTAAACGTTGCATTCGGTAGTGCCTCGACAATGGTACCGTCTTGTTCTATAGATCCTTGTTTCGCCATATTATATTTTTACAACTTCTTCTATATATTTATGAGTTGTCAATATTTCTGTTCTATCCTTGAATATGGCCACGGTATGCTCAAAATGAGCAGAAGGTTTGCGGTCTCTCGTTCTAATTGTCCATCCGTCATTCTCTTGAACTATACTCCTTGTCCCTAAATTCACCATCGGCTCGATGGCTATGACAAGACCTTCATTCAATTTTGGACCTCTCCCTCTTTTACCATAGTTGGGTACCTCAGGTGATTCGTGTAGATTACGACCTAAGCCGTGTCCTACCAATTCTCTCACCACAGTATAGCCTCTATCTTCCACATATTGTTGGATGGCAAAAGCTAAATCACCAATTCGGTTGCCAAACTTGGCCTCTTCAATACCAACATACAACGACTCCTTCGTTGCTTTCAAGAGTGATAAAGTCTCTTGGGAAACGTCTCCTACGGGGTAAGTATAAGCGCTATCGCTATGAAAACCTTTGTAGTAGACTCCACAATCTATAGAGATTATATCACCGTCTTTTAATTCTTCTTCACTTGGTATTCCATGAACAACTTGGTCGTTCGGAGAAATACATAGTGTTGCGGGGAAGCCATTATATCCTTTAAAGGAAGCTTTTGCCCCATGATCTTTGATAAACTCTTCAGCGATCTTATCTAGATCTTTTGTCTTTATACCTGGCTTAACGTGTTTAGCCACTTCTCCGTGCGCCTTGCCGAGTATCTCAGCACTCTCACGGATCAATTGTATTTCGTCTTCTGTTTTATAGAAGATCATCTTATGAAGCAACTGCTACATTCTGAGATCTCCCTCTCGTTTTGCCTGATTTCATCATGCCTTCATAATGACGCATCAGCAAATAACTTTCTATTTGTTGTAAGGTATCTAAGATCACCCCTACCATGATCAGCAATGACGTTCCTCCATAGAAATAAGAAAATTGCTGGCCCACACCTGCCAAATAAGCAAATGTTGGCAATACGGCGATAAGAGAAAGAAATATAGAACCCGGCAACGTAATTCTATCGATCACATCACCAATAAACTCTGATGTTGGTCTACCCGGCTTAATACCTGGAATAAACCCTCCATTTCGCTTCAAATCATCCGCCATACTCGCCGGATTTACTGTAATAGCTGTGTATAAGAATGTAAACGCAATGATCAACACCGCAAACACTACATTATACTGCCATGAGTATGGGTTAGCAAATGCGTTAGTCACATTGTTCCAAAATTCATTTGTATCTGCCCAAACCTGTCCAATTAAAGTAGGTAAGATCATCAATGCTTGCGCAAAAATGATTGGCATAACACCTGAAGCATTGACCTTCAAAGGGATGAACTGACGCTGTCCTCCATACACTTTACCGCCGACAACTTGTTTTGCATACTGCACCGGAATGCGGCGTGTTGCCTGCACTAAAGCCACAGTGACCATCACCACACCAAACAATACCAACACTTCAACTAAAGAGAAGAGTGCACGGCTAATGCCGTTGGTAGTGACAAATTCGAACCAAGCAGCACCTGGCAAACTTGAAATGATACCGATCATGATCAGCATCGAAATACCATTACCGATACCTTTATCAGTGATTTTTTCACCCAACCACATGCAGAACATTGTACCCGACGTTAACAAGATCATCGAAGAGATCATGAATAATGTTGGATTCAATGATGGAGAGATAGCCTCAGCTGGAATGGTTACCTGAAGATAACCTACAGACTGAGCAAGTGTCACCAAAATAGTCAACACTCTTGTGATCTGCGTCAATTTCTTTCGACCCGATTCACCCTCCTTTTGCATTTTTTGGAAACTAGGTACCGCCACTGTCATCAACTGAATCACAATGGATGCCGAGATGTACGGCATAATACCCAAACCAAAAATGGAAGCTCTTGAGAAGGAGCCTCCTAATAAAGTATTTAAAATCCCGAGTATTCCACTATCAGTATCTGTTAACTGCGTAGGGTCAACACCAGGAAGTACAACAAAAGAGCCTAATCTAAAAATAACCAAGAAACCTAGCGTGGCTAGAATTCTATTCCTTAGCTCCTCAATTGCAAAAATGTTCTTTATGGTTGTAATGAATTTCTTCATGTGTTAAAGCGTTGTTGCGGTTCCACCTTGTTTTTCTATGGCAGCAGCCGCAGACGCTGAAAACTTATGAGCAGTAACATCTACTTTCGCTTTCAATTCGCCTCTACCTAATACTTTAATCAGGTCGTTCTTTTGAGCAAAACCATGATCTCTCAACGTATCAAAAGTAATCGTACTCACCTTAGCAGTCTCTGCTAATTCCTGTAAGGTATCCAAGTTAATGACCTTGTATTCTACCCTATTTGGATTGGTGAAACCAAACTTTGGTACACGTCTTTGCAAAGGCATTTGACCACCTTCAAAACCAGACTTTCGTGAGTAACCAGATCTAGATTTAGCTCCGTTATGACCTCTTGTCGAAGTACCGCCTTTACCAGAACCTTGGCCTCTACCAATTCTTTTATTGCTTTTTACTGAACCTTCAGCAGGTTTTAGTGTATTCAGTTTCATCTTATGCTTCCTTTACAGATACCAAATGACTTACCTTGTTGATCATACCTGCTACTTGAGGAGTTAATTCTACCTCTACAGATCTGTTGATCTTTCCTAATCCTAAGGCTTCGATGGTTCTCTTCTGCCTTTCAGATTTTTTAATTGTGCTTTTAACTTGCGTTATAATAACCTTGCCCATCTCTTTCTTAACCGTTAAAAACTTTATCCAATTCAACACCTCTTTGTTGAGCTACCGTATAAGGATCTCTCATTTTCAATAACGCATCGAAAGTCGCCTTCACCACGTTATGAGGATTAGAAGAACCTTTAGATTTCGCAAGCACATTGTGAATACCTGCTGATTCAAATACAGCACGCATCGCACCACCGGCAATTACACCAGTACCCTCAGAAGCTGGCTTCACTAAAACGTGTCCACCACCATACTTTCCAATCGTCTCATGAGGAACAGTTCCTCTTAGAATTGGCACTTTCACCAAGTTCTTCTTAGCATCATCGATACCCTTAGTGATCGCATCGGTCACCTCGTTTGCTTTACCCAAACCGTATCCTACAACACCAGCACCATCTCCTACAACTACGATTGCCGAAAAGCTGAATCTTCTACCACCTTTTACAACTTTAGCTACACGCTTGATCGCTACAACCTTTTCAGTCAAGTCGATCTCACTCGCTTTTAATGATTTACTTAATTTTTGGCTCATCTCGATTAAAATTTAAGTCCACCTTCTCTGGCACCTTCAGCCAAAGCTTTCACATTACCGTGGTAGATATATCCGTTTCTATCAAATACTACATTCACTATACCGCTCGCTGCAGCTTTCTCTGCCAACTTTTTGCCCACCTCTTTCGAAATGCTCTGATCAGTATTTTCCTTCTCACTTACCTCTTTTGAAGAAGCATAAGCCAAGGTATGTCCCTTTTCGTCATCAATGATTTGGGCATAGATACTTGTATTACTCTTGAATACAGAAATCCTAGGCCTATCAGCAGTACCAGAAATTTTATTCCTGATTCCCTTTTTTATTCTAAGTCTACTTTTACTTAAAGCCATACCTCTGATTATTTAGCTGCAGTTTTACCTGCTTTTCTTCTAATTTGCTCACCAACAAAACGTACCCCTTTACCTTTATAAGGCTCAATTTTTCTCAGCTCTCTAAGCTTGGCAGCCACTTGGCCGATCAACGCTTTGTCTGAACTCTCCAATTCAATGATTGGGTTCTTTCCTTTTTCCATTTTCGCAGAAGCTTTCACTTCCTCAGGTACCTGCAAATAGATGTTGTGTGAATAACCTAAGTTCAATTCGACCACATTATTTGCAACGCTTGCTTTATAACCTACACCAACCAACTCTAAGGCCTTTGTGTATCCTTCACTCACACCGATCACCATGTTGCTGATCAATGATCTGTAAAGACCGTGTAGTGCTTTATGTCTTTTTTGCTCTGTTGGTCTTTGCACCGTACAAACACCATCTTCGATCTTGATGATCATATCTGGGTTTACTTCCTGAGACAATTCACCTTTAGGACCTTTCACGGTCACTGTGTTGTCTTTTGCAATTTCCAACGTAACTCCTTGAGGTAGCTCTATTGGTTTATTTCCGATTCTTGACATTTTCTTTCCCTCCTCTTAATAAACTTGACACAATACTTCGCCACCAATATGAAGCGTTCTCGCCTCCTTATCAGTCATTACACCTTTAGAAGTTGAAACAATGGCAATTCCTAAGCCATTGATTACTCGTGGAAGGTTTTCGGCACCTACATATTTTCTTAAACCTGGCTTAGATATTCTCTGCAAGTTCTCGATGGCAGGTAATTTTGTACTTGGATTGTACTTCAGTGCAATCTTGATGTTACCTTGAGGTCCTTTCTCTTCAAATTTGTAGTTGAGAATGTAACCTTTTTCGTGCAACACCCTTGTGATCTCCTTCTTCATTTTAGAAGCAGGAATATCGATCACGCGATGGTTCGCCTTGATGGCGTTCCTTAATCTTGTTAGATAATCTGCTATTGGATCAGTCATAATTTAAATTTTTTCCGCTTTTGCGGCCCCATTCTGGCGATATCTCCCAGCTATAGGCTATTTTATAAAAGTAAATACCTTCCGGCCTTAAACCGGCCTGCAAAGGTATTAATTAATATCGATAAATAAAAGGTGCTGGACTTACCAGCTTGCTTTAGTCACACCAGGAATTTTTCCTGCTGAAGCCATCTCTCTGAATGTAACCCTAGAGATACCGAACTTTCTCATGTATCCTTTTGGTCTACCCGTTAACTTACATCTATTGTGCAAGCGCACTGGAGATGAGTTTCTTGGTAATTTATCCAAGCCAACATAATCACCTTCAGCTTTTAACTGAGCTCTTTTTTCAGCGTAGCGTGCTACTAACCTTTGTCTTTTTCTTTCTCTTGCTTTTACTGCTTCTCTAGCCATTGCAATTAATTTTTCTTACTTGAAGCGAAAGGCATACCTAGCGCTTTGAGCAATTCGTAACTTTCTTCATCTGAATTAGCTGTCGTCACAAACGTGATGTCCATTCCAGAGATCTTATTTACCTTATCGATAGAAATCTCAGGGAAAATAATCTGCTCTTTAACACCCAATGTGTAGTTACCACGTCCATCAAACCCTTTATCCTTCACACCTCTGAAATCTCTAACACGAGGAAGTGCGATGTTCAAAAGCCTATCCATGAATTCGTACATTTTCTCACCTCTAAGGGTAACTCTTGCACCAATTGGCATACCTTCTCTCAACTTAAAGTTTGAGATGGAGTTTTTGGCAATAGTAGCCACAGCCTTTTGACCAGTGATCGTAGACAATTCCTCTACTCCTACATCGATCAATTTCTTATCGGCAACTGCAGCGCCAATACCTTTATTAACCACTACTTTGGTCACCTTAGGTACTTGCATGACTGATGTATACTCAAACTTCTCTTTCAAAGCAGGTACTACATCATTGATATACATATCTTTTAATCTTGGATTAGCCATTGTTGATTACCTCCCCAGATTTTTTAGCGTAACGAACTAATTTTCCTTTTTCATCGGCTTTTCTTCCGACTCTGGTTGCCTCACCTGTAGAAGGATCTACTACCATCAAATTTGAAATATGAACTGAAGCCTCAGTCTTTTCAATTCCACCATTTGGGTTAGTAGCAGAAGGCTTGGTATGTTTAGACACCACATTCACACCTTCTACAATGGCTCTGTATTTCGCAGGAAATACTTCCAATACTTTACCAGACTTCCCTTTAGAATTTCCGGAGAGCACCTTAACGGTATCCCCTTTTCTAATGTGAAGCTTCGCTTTATTTTCTTGCACTTTCATGTTTACAATACTTCAGGAGCCAATGAAACAATTTTCATGAATTGCTTTTCACGCAATTCTCTAGCAACAGGACCAAACATACGAGTACCTCTTGGCTCGTCGTTTTGGTTCAGTAATACCGCCGCGTTGTCTTCGAATCTAATGTAAGAGCCATCTTTTCTTCTTACTTCTTTCTTGGTACGAACGATAACAGCTTTTGACACTGTACCTTTCTTCAAGCTTGAAGAAGAATGAGCAGACTTGACAGTCACAACGATCTTATCGCCTACTGATGCGTACTTTTTCTTCGTACCACCTAACACACGGATCACCAAAACCTCTTTGGCACCACTGTTGTCAGCAACATTTAATCTACTTTCTTGTCTGATCATGATTACTTCGCTCTTTCTATTACTTCTACTAGTCTCCAGCGCTTATTCTTACTCAGCGGACGAGTTTCCATGATTTTTACAGTATCACCGATACCACAATCATTGTTTTCGTCATGAGCCGCAAATTTGGTAGTCTTCTTCACGAACTTACCATAGATAGGGTGCTTCTCTCTTCTTTCAACTTTCACAGTAATGGACTTATCCATTTTGTTACTAGTGACAACACCCACTCTCTCTTTTCTAAGATTTCTGGTCTCCATGATTTTTTTATTTAGCCAGTTCTTTTGCTCTTAATTCAGTCTGCAATCTGGCAACCATTTTCTTTGACTGACGGATTTTCATTGGATTCTCGATAGGAGAAATCGCATGTGCAAAATTCAACTTGTTCAAGTTGTCTTGCTCAGCCTTAAGCTTTTCGTTCAACTCTTCTACTGAGAGTGCTTTGATCTCTGAATTTTTCATATCTATCCAACGTAATCTCTGCGTAATACAAACCTAGTTGAGATTGGAAGCTTTTGTGCAGCAAGTCTTAACGACTCTTTTGCAAGCTCCATATCTACCCCAGAAGATTCGAAAAGGATTGTTCCAGGCTTCACCACTGCCACCCAATAATCAGGTGCACCTTTACCTTTACCCATCCTTACTTCTGCAGGCTTTTTCGTGATCGGTTTATCAGGAAAAATCCTGATCCAAACCTGTCCTTGTCGTTTCATAGCCCTGGTCATTGCGATACGCGCTGCCTCAATTTGGCGACTTGTGATCCAACCAGGCTCTAATGCCTTGATGCCGAATGTACCGAAAGACAAAGTGTGGCCTCGCTGCGCGATACCTTTCACTCTACCCTTCTGCATCTTTCTAAACTTAGTTCTTTTTGGCTGTAACATCTTTTCTTCTTTTTAAAAGGCGTTTACTTCTTGTTTCTACGGTTAGGTCTTCTACCACCTCCACCACGGTTACCACCCATGTTGTTGTTAGAAGCGCCTACGTTAGGAGAAAGATCTCTTTTACCGTAAACCTCACCTTTGAAGATCCATACTTTGATTCCGATCTTACCATATACTGTGTCTGCCTCAGAAATTGCATAGTCGATATCAGCTCTCAATGTGTGCAAAGGAATTCTACCTTCTTTGTACATTTCAGTACGTGCCATTTCAGCACCACCTAATCTACCTGAACACTTGATTTTGATACCCTCTGCGCCTACTCTAATAGCAGAAGCGATGGCTTGCTTCATGGCTCTTCTATAAGAAATCCTTGCCTGAAGCTGTTGTGCTATTGATTCACCGACAAGCTTGGCATCTAATTCAGGACGCTTGATCTCAAAAATATTGATCTGTACATCCTTGCTTGTAAGCTTTTTCAATTCCTCTTTAATACGATCAACTTCTTGACCTCCTTTACCAATCACAACACCCGGACGAGCCGTATGTACGGTAATGGTGATTCTTTTGATCGTTCGCTCGATAATTATCTTTGAGATCCCGCCTTTAGGTATTCTAGCACTGATGTATTTTCTGATTTCTTGGTCTTCGACCAAAGCACTAGAAAAATCTTTACCACCGTACCAGTTAGAGTCCCAGCCTCTTACGATACCTAATCTTAGACCTACAGGGTTAACTTTCTGTCCCATGTCTTAATTATCGTTTTCGTTAGTTTCTACTTCCGTTTCTTCAGCGGTAACTTCAGAACCACCGATTTTTGAATCGATGATCATGGTTACATGATTAGATCTTTTTCTGATCCTGTGAGCTCTACCTTGAGGTGCTGGTCTTAATCTCTTAAGCATTCTACCACCATCAACGCGAATCTCCTTTACATATAGTTCAGCATCTTCTAGACGCTCATCTTCGTTCTTTGCTTGCCAGTTGGCAATCGCAGATAACAAAAGCTTTTCTAATCGAGCGGCGCCTTCTTTCGACTCGAACTTCAATATGTTCAACGCCTTGTTTACTTGCTGGCCTCTGATCATATCAGCAACCATTCTCATTTTACGAGCTGAAGTAGGGACATTATTTAATTTAGCTACTGCTTCCATGATTATCTTCTCTTGTCCTTTTTAGCGACGTGACCTCTAAAGTTTCTCGTTGGAGCGAATTCTCCAAACTTATGACCGACCATGTTCTCAGTTACAAATACAGGAATAAATTTATTTCCGTTATGTACTGCGAAGGTATGTCCTACGAAATCAGGAGAAATCATTGATCTTCTAGACCATGTTTTGATCACAGATTTTTTACCAGACCCGTTCATGGCGTCTACCTTGTTCTCAAGTCTGAAATCGATGTATGGTCCTTTCTTTAATGAACGTGCCATGCCTTATTTTTTCTTTTTACCAATGATTAGTCTATTCGAATATTTCTTAGGCGTTCTGGTTTTCTGCCCTTTAGCATACAAACCATTTCTTGAACGCGGGTGACCTCCAGAAGATCTACCTTCACCACCACCCATTGGGTGATCGACCGGGTTCATTGCAACACCTCTTACTCTTGGTCTTCTACCCAACCATCTGTTTCTACCTGCCTTACCAAGCTTCACATTCATGTGCTCAGCATTACCAACAGAACCGATAGTAGCCATACAAGTAACCAAGATGTTTCTCTGCTCACCTGAAGCCAAACGCACAGTTGCGTACTTACCATCACGTGCCACTAACTGTACATATGTACCCGCACTTCTTGCAATAGCACCACCTTTACCAGGTTGGAACTCTACATTGTGAATGATTGTACCCAATGGGATCTTAGCAAGCGGTAAAGCATTTCCTACTTCAGGAGCTACACTCTCGCCTGAGATCACCGTTTGGCCTACCTGAATTCCTTCAGGAGCAATAATGTATCTTTTTTCACCATCAGCATAGTACAATAAGGCAACTCTTGCCGAGCGGGTGGGATCATATTCTACAGACTTCACAGTTGCCGGAACATCGAATTTGTTACGCTTGAAGTCTACAATTCTGATCTTTCTTTTGTGACCACCACCAATATAGCGCATGGTCATTTTTCCAGTATTGTTACGACCACCAGATCTTTTCGCGGTTACTACTAGCGACTTCTCAGGAGAAGAGGCCGTAACATCAGCGAAATCAGGAGCAAGTCTGTTCCTGGTACCTGGAGTCATTGGTCTTAGTTTCTTAACGCCCATTTTTATTCAATTATATTCCGCTGTAGAAGTCGATGATATCTCCTTCTGCAACAGTGACGATTGCTTTTTTATATCCATTAGATCTACCAGAAATCACTCTAGACTTTGTGTATCTAGACTTCAATTTTCCAGCATATCGCATTGTGTTCACATCTTCTACTGTGACACCATACATATCTTCTACTGCCTTTTTGATTTCAACTTTGTTGGCATTCTTGTCAACAATGAAACCATATTTACCTGATTCATTCAGGTTAGACACTTTTTCTGTTACTAAAGGTTTTTTCAAAATGCTCATCTTGATCTTACTTTAGAAGGTTTACAATTTTCTCGATAGAACTCTCGCTAAGGACCAAGCTATCTGCATTCAACACATCATATGTATTCAATGAATCTGCCGTCGTCACTTTAGCATTTTGTAAGTTCCTGCCAGAAAGTGTCACATTCTTGTCTTGGCTCGCCAAAACAACAAGTGTCTTCTTGTCAGCAACAGAAATGTTATTCAACACATTGATAAAGTCCTTCGTTCTTGGCGCTTCAAAAGTGAAATCTTCCAAGATCAAAACTGATTTATCTTGTACCTTATAAGTCAACGCTGATTTACGAGCCAATTGCTTAAGCTTTTTATTCAGCTTGAATCCATAATTTCTTGGTCTTGGACCGAAAACGCGTCCACCACCTCTAAATACAGGAGACTTGATACTACCAGCACGTGCCGTACCAGTACCTTTTTGCTTTTTAATCTTTTTCGTAGACCCTTTAATCTCTGCTCTCTCTTTAGACTTGTGCGTTCCTTGACGTTGGTTAGCCAAGAATTGCTTCACGTCTAAGTAGATGGCGTGATCGTTAGGTTCGATACCGAAGATGTCTTCTGAAAGAGATACTTTTCTCCCAGTTTCCTCACCACTGTTTTTTAATACTGCAATCTCCATCTTCTTATTTCTCTAGAACTACGATTGAATTTTTAGCACCAGGGATTGATCCACTGACTACGATCAGGTTCTTTTCAGGAACCACTTTCAATACTTCTAGGTTGATCACTTTTGTGCGATCGTTACCCATTCTACCTGCCATACGCGTTCCTTTAAAAACACGAGCAGGATATGAAGCACCACCAATAGAACCAGGAGCTCTCATTCTATTGTGCTGACCGTGAGTAGCCTGACCGACACCACCAAAGTTGTGTCTTTTCACAACCCCTTGAAAACCCTTACCTTTAGAGGTTCCAATGGCATCTACGAAGTCACCCTCTTTGAAAACATCAGTTACGTTGATCTCATTGCCCAACGCGATCTGACCTTCAAATTCCTCACGGAAATTTCGGAACTCGACTACATTCTTCTTAGGAGTAGTACCGGCTTTCTTAAAGTGTCCTTTTAACGCAGATGGCGTATTTTTCTCTTTACGCTCACCATATGCTAACTGAACAGCTTTATAACCGTCTGATTCCTCATCTTTTACTTGCGTGATCACGCAAGGACCAGCCTGTATTACCGTGCATGCGACATTACGTCCATCGGCACCAAATACGCTAGTCATTCCGATTTTTTTTCCGATTATTCCAGACATTCTTTTAACTGTTTTAAACACTGCAAACACAGTGCTCCCGCAAAACGGATTGCAAAGATAGAAATTTAATTTTTTGTTACCAACAGGCTTGTCAATATTTCCGAAACAATTTCTCTCAGCAATTCGTAGTGCTGCATTCAATACTTAAAGGCATAAAAAAGAGGCTAATCTTATCGAAAAGCCTCTTCCTATTTTATTACTCAGAGGTGTTACACCTTGATCTCTACATCAACTCCAGAAGGCAATTCTAGCTTCATCAAAGCATCTACTGTTTTAGCGCTTGATGAATAGATGTCTACCAATCTTTTGTATGTACAAAGCTGAAATTGCTCACGTGCTTTCTTGTTGACGTGTGGCGATTTCAAGACCGTAAATTTCTCCTTTACTGTTGGCAATGGAATGGGTCCACTAACAATAGCACCGGTCGTTTTTACTGCTCTCACGATTTTCTCTGATGACTTATCCACCAGGTTATGATCGTATGACTTTAATTTAATTCTAATTTTCTGTGTCATCTTCTTATCAGTTTACAGCTTACTCGCCCTTGCTCTCTTTGATTACTGTTTCTGCGATATTATTAGGTACCACATCATAATGAGAGAATGTCAATGAAGCAGTTGCTCTACCAGAAGACATTGTTCTCAGATCGGTTACATAACCGAATAGTTCAGACAAAGGAACGTCAGCTCTTACAACAGTAGAAGAACCTTTTGTATCCATGCCTTTCATGATGCCTCTTCTTCTATTCAAGTCACCAGTGATTGAACCTGTATACTCATCAGGTGTCACAACATCAACGGCCATAATCGGCTCCATCAATTTTGGGTTTGCTTGTCTAGCTGCAGCTTTGAATCCAAGTCTTGCCGCCATTTCAAAAGAAAGTGCATCTGAATCCACATCGTGGAATGAACCATGATATAATCTCACCTTCATGTTCTCAACTGGATATCCAGCCAAAGGACCGTTACTCATCGCAGATTTGAAACCTTTTTCAATTGCTGGAATAAATTCTTTCGGAATTACACCACCAACAATTTTGTTATCAAACTGCAAGCCTTCTTTGTCGTAATCTTCGTCCTGTGGAGACAATTCAAATACGATATCGGCAAATTTACCTTTACCACCAGACTGCTTTTTGTAAACCTCTTTGTGGTCAACATTGCTCGTGATAGACTCTTTGTACGCCACCTGAGGAGCTCCTTGATTGACCTCTACTTTGAATTCTCTTTTCAAACGATCCATGATAATGTCTAGGTGAAGCTCACCCATACCTCTTAGAATAGTCTGTCCAGTTTCTTCGTCAGTATTTACCGTCAATGTTGGATCTTCTTCGATCAACTTGGCGATAGCCATACCTAATTTGTCAACATCCGCTTGTGTCTTAGGCTCAATTGCGTAGCCAATAACAGGCTCAGGGAAATCCATTGATTCAAGAACAATCTTGTTCTTCTCGTCACAAAGGGTATCTCCTGTTTTAATGTCTTTAAATCCTACTACAGCAGCGATATCACCACAATGCAATTGTGGAATTGCATTTTGCTTATTCGCGTGCATTTGGAAGATCCTTGAGATTCTTTCTTTCTTGCTAGTTCTTGTGTTATACACATAAGAACCTGCTTCTAGCAAACCAGAGTAAGATCTAACGAAGCATAAACGACCAACGAATGGGTCAGTGGCAATTTTAAATGCCAATGCTGCGAAAGGACCATTTGGATCTGGCGATCTCGTGATTTTTTCTTCTGAATCAGGATCAGTACCCGTAATTGTTGCTCTATCAAGTGGTGAAGGCAATAACTCCATCACATAGTTCAACATTGACTGAACCCCTTTATTCTTAAAGGCAGAACCACAAAGCATTGGAACAAAGTCCAAATTGATGGTTGCTTGTCTAAGCGCTGCCAAAATCTCGTCTTTTGTGATCGACGTAGAATCCTCAAAGAATTTCTCCATCAAAGTATCGTCATACTCAGCAATTGCTTCTAGCAAGTACTCTCTGTATTCAGCTACCTCGTCTACCATATCAGCTGGAATTTCAACTTCGTCATAGGTCATCCCCATGTCGTCTTCGTTCCAAACGATGGCTTTATTTTCTACCAGGTCAACCACCCCTTTAAAGCCTTCTTCAGCTCCAATAGGTAATTGCAACGGAACCGCTTTTGTACCTAACATTTCTTTCACCTGCTTACACACGTTCAAGAAGTCAGCACCTGCACGGTCCATTTTATTGACGAATCCAAGACGGGCCACATTATAGTTGTCAGCCAATCTCCAGTTCGTTTCCGATTGAGGCTCAACACCATCAACCGCAGAGAATAAGAATACCAATCCATCTAACACACGTAGTGATCTATTCACCTCAACGGTGAAATCAACGTGTCCGGGAGTATCAATGATATTGATGTGGTATTCGTCCCCCTTATAAGGCCAGAATACAGTAGTTGCAGCAGAAGTAATGGTAATACCTCTTTCTTGCTCTTGCTCCATCCAGTCCATGGTAGCAGCACCATCGTGCACCTCACCAATTTTGTGAGAAACACCAGTGTAATAAAGTACACGCTCGGTAGTGGTTGTCTTACCCGCATCAATATGCGCTGCGATACCAATATTTCGAGTAAATTTTAAATCTCTTGCCATTTTAGTTTAGGAATTAAAATCTAAAGTGTGAAAATGCTTTGTTTGCATCGGCCATTCTATGCGTATCCTCTTTCTTCTTGACCGCTGCGCCTTCACCTTTTGAGGCTGCGATGATCTCACCCGCTAGTCTTTCCATCATGGTTTTCTCACCACGCTTTCTAGCAAACATGATCATCCATTTGATGCCGAGTGAAGTTTTTCTGTTTGGTCGCACCTCAGTAGGCACCTGAAAAGTGGCTCCCCCCACTCTTCTACTCTTCACTTCGACAGATGGCATGATATTACTCAATGCTTTCTTCCAAGTTTCAAGACCATTCTCACCAGTCCGCTTTTCAACAAGCGCGACTGCATCGTAAAAGATGCTGTAGGCAATACTCTTCTTACCATCGACCATTAGGTAGTTCACAAACTTTGTGACCAAAGTATCTTGGAACTTCGGATCGGGAAGAATATATCTCTTCTTTGGTTTAGCTTTTCTCATTACTTAATTAATTGTCTATTTCTTGTCTTTAGGTCTTTTTGCACCGTATTTCGATCTTCTTTGTAGACGACCATTCACCCCTGCAGTATCTAGTGCACCACGGATGATGTGGTATCTCACACCAGGAAGGTCTTTTACTCTTCCTCCTCTGATCAATACAATTGAGTGCTCTTGAAGGTTGTGACCTTCACCTGGGATATAAGCGTTCACTTCTTTACCATTTGTCAACCTTACCCTTGCTACTTTTCTCATAGCCGAGTTAGGTTTCTTTGGTGTAGTTGTGTAAACCCTTGTACAAACCCCTCTTCGTTGAGGACAGCTGTCTAAAGCAGGAGACTTCGATTTAGAAGTCAGCTTTTTTCTGCCCTTTCTTACTAGTTGTTGTATAGTAGGCATTTACAGTTTTTTAGATTTTAATTTTCCTAGTTAAAATTTTGGACTGCAAAGGTAATGAAAGGAATCTTAAGAACAAACAGCTCAAAGTAAATTAAATAGGCCGTAAAAAAGCCACTCTTCGCTGAAGAGTGGCTTACTATTTTTAGCTATCTAACTAGGCTTCTCCTACCGTACCTCCGAAGTTCATCGGAAACTTAGGTGGGGCATCAGCCTCCTTGATTTGTCCAAAATTACTTTCGTACTTCTCTATGTTGTCCTTCAAGGCATAAAGCAATCGCTTGGCATGCTCAGGAGTGATCACAATTCTCGATTTCACTTTTGCCTTAGGTACCCCAGGCATCATTTTAATGAAATCGATCACAAACTCAGAGTTTGAATGTGCGATCATCGCAAGGTTGACATACTCCCCTTCGGCTACTTCTTCCGAAAGCTCGATATTCAACTGGTTATTTTGCTTTTGCTCCTTCTCTTCGGCCATCTAATTATGCTTCTGCTTCTACGTTTTCTTCAGAAGATTCCGTTTGATAGGCTTCCTTAGCAGCCACCAACTCTTCATATTCTGTTTTATTCCCTACGATCAAATCATTGTACTCTCTCATACCTGTACCTGCTGGAATTAAGTGACCAACGATCACGTTTTCCTTCAGACCCATCAATGTATCTTCCTTACCTCTTATCGAAGCTTCGCTCAATACTTTGGTGGTTTCCTGGAATGAGGCAGCAGACAAGAAACTATCTGTACCCAAAGAAGCTTGGGTAATACCTAACAACTTAGGTTTAGATACTGCTGGTTGCGCATCTCTGACTTCAACCAATTTCAAGTCTTTTCTTCTTAATGTAGAGTTCTCATCTCTTAGCTCACGAGGCGTTACAATCTGACCTGGTTTCATGTTTTCAGAATCACCCGATTCAGCTACCACCTTCATGTCTAAGATCTTGTCATTCTCTTCTCTGAACAAGAATTTATCAACTACTTCACCTTTCAAGAACTGTGTATCTCCAGAATCCATGATCTCTACCTTCTGCATCATTTGCTTCACGATCACTTCGATATGCTTATCGTTGATCTTCACACCTTGCAGACGATACACTTCTTGAATCTCATTGACAAGATATTCTTGAACTGCAGTAGGCCCTTGGATATTCAAGATATCATTCGGTGTTGTCGCACCATCAGACAATTGATAACCTGCTCTTACAAAGTCATTATCCTGAACCAAAATATGCTTAGACAATGGCACCATGTATTTCTTCTTCACGCCATCTTTAGACTCAATGAAGATCTCACGGTTACCACGTTTGATACCTCCGTAGGTCACCACACCATCGATCTCTGACACTACTGCTGGGTTAGATGGGTTACGTGCTTCAAAGAGCTCGGTTACCCGTGGCAGACCCCCAGTAATATCTCTCGATTTACCCATTGTTCTTGGGATCTTCGCGATTGGCTGACCAATCTTGATCTTATCGCCTTGGTTCACTGATAAGTGGGCGCCCACCGGAATGTTATACGCTTTAGAACCATCTTTGTAGGTTACTACAATGGCAGGGTTCTTCGTTTTATCCTTCGTATCTGTAATTACTTTCTCTCTGTGACCCGTTTGTTCGTCAAATTCTTCTTTGAACGTAACGCCTTCTTCTACGGCATCGAAAGATACAGCTCCATCAAACTCTGACAGAATTACGGCGTTATATGGGTCCCATTTACAAAGTTGTTGCCCTTTCTCGACTTTCTCTCCGTTCTTGACGGTAAGAACAGCACCGTAAGGCACGTGATTAGAAATCAATACTTTCTTGGATTTAGGGTCAACGATCTGGATTTCACCAGTTCTTCCCATCACCACATTGATTTTATTCCCATCATCGTCTGTTGTTGGTAACTCTCTTAATTCTTCGAATTCGATCACACCACCAAACTTAGCGTTGATCATTGCATCAACTGCAATGTTCGAAGCTGTACCCCCAACGTGGAAGGTTCTCAATGTCAACTGAGTACCTGGCTCACCAATTGATTGTGCTGCAATAACACCAACTGATTCACCTTTTTGTGCCATGTTGTTAGTTGATAGGTTTCTACCATAACATTTTGCACAAACGCCCTTCTTGGTCTCACAAGTCAATACAGACCTGATCTCAACGTCTTCAATAGCAGTTTCATCAATTCTATTGGCAACCTCTTCGGTGATCTCCTCGCCACCAGCAATGATCAACTCTTCAGAAAGAGGATCGAATATATCGTGAACAGATACTCTACCTAAGATTCTTTCAGATAATGGTTCAACAATATCTTCATTGTCTTTCAATGCTGATACAGTCAAGCCTCTCAACGTACCACAATCTGGCTCATTGACAACACAATCCTGTGCTACATCAACCAAACGTCTTGTTAAGTATCCTGCATCTGCCGTTTTCAAGGCAGTATCCGCAAGACCTTTACGCGCACCGTGTGTTGAAATAAAGTACTCAAGTACATCGAGCCCTTCTTTAAAGTTTGAAAGAATTGGGTTTTCAATAATGGCACCAACCGAACCGGCAAGGTTCTTCTGTGGCTTGGCCATCAATCCTCTCATACCACCCAACTGACGAATCTGTTCTCTCGAACCCCTCGCACCAGAGTGCATCATCATAAAGATGGCATTGAATCCTTGTTGATCCTCTTCCATCTCCTGCATCAACCCATTGGTCAAACGCGTGTTCACTCTCGTCCAGATATCAATTACCTGGTTATATCTTTCATTGTCGGTGATCAGACCCATCAAGTAGTTCTGCCATACGGCATCCACTTCTTTCTTCGCCTCTTCGATCAATCCCTCTTTGTTATCCGGAATGTTGATATCATCAAGTCCCATAGACAAACCACCTGAGTATGCCATTTGGAAACCTAATTCTTTGATATCATCCAAGAATTTCGCTGTTTTTGCAATACCACAGATATCTACTACTCTTGCGATAATCTTCTGAAGCTTTTTCTTCGTCAATAATTCATTAACGTATCCTACTTCCTCTGGCACTTTCTCATTGAAGAGTACTCGACCCGCAACTGTTTCAATCACACGGTCAACTAACTCACCATTCTCACGCACTTTTGTTTTCACGTGCATGTGCGTGTGTAGAGAAATCTTGCCTTCATTCAAAGCAATAATCACTTCTTCAGCAGAATAGAATCTCATGCCCTCACCAGGCATTTTTTCTTCTTCAGTTGACCTTCTTCCTTTAGTTACATAATAAAGGCCCAATACCATGTCCTGAGATGGTACCGCAATTGGCGCACCATTGGCAGGGTTTAGGATATTATGTGAAGAAAGCATTAGCATAGAAGCTTCTAATACAGCCTCATGTCCCAGAGGAACGTGAACGGCCATTTGGTCACCATCAAAGTCAGCGTTAAATGCTGTACAAACGAGTGGGTGCAATTGAATCGCCTTTCCTTCGATCAGTTTTGGTTGGAACGCCTGAATACCCAATCGGTGCAATGTTGGTGCACGGTTAAGTAGTACAGGGTGCCCTTTCAATACGTTCTCTAGAATATCCCAAACGACAGGATCTTTTCTGTCAACAATCTTCTTTGCAGACTTTACTGTTTTTACAATACCTCTTTCGATCAGTTTTCTGATGATGAAAGGCTTGAACAGCTCCGCTGCCATATTCTTAGGCAAACCACACTCATGGAGTTTCAATTCAGGACCAACAACGATCACTGAACGTCCAGAGTAATCTACCCTTTTACCCAATAGGTTCTGTCGGAAACGACCCTGCTTACCTTTAAGCATATCACTCAAAGACTTTAATGCACGGTTACCGTCTGATCTTACTGCGTTTACTTTTCTTGAGTTGTCAAACAATGAATCGACTGCTTCTTGAAGCATACGCTTCTCGTTTCTCAAGATCACCTCTGGTGCCTTGATGTCGATCAATCGTTTTAGACGATTATTTCTAATGATTACACGTCTATACAGATCATTCAAATCAGAAGTTGCGAAACGACCTCCATCTAGTGGCACCAATGGTCTCAATTCCGGTGGAATAACAGGCACCATTTTGATGATCATCCATTCTGGTCTATTCTCGATTCGAGTTTTCGCATCTCTGAATGCCTCAACAACTTTCAAACGTTTCAAGGCCTCTGCCTTACGTTGTTGTGAGGTATCTGTAGCTGCTTGGTGACGAAGTGCATAAGACATTTCGTCTAATTTTAGTCGAGAGAGTAACATCTCTAGACCTTCAGCTCCCATTTTAGCGATGAATTTCTGAGGATCATCGTTATCGAGCATTTGATTCTCACGAGGTAACTTATCTAGGATATCGAGGTACTCGTCTTCCGTTAGGAAATCCATGTAGGCAATGCCTTCCTCTTCCTTGATACCTGGCTGAATCACCACATAACGTTCATAGTAAATGATCTGATCTAGTTTCTTCGTTGGTAAACCAAGGAGATAACCGATCTTGTTAGGAAGCGATTTGAAGTACCAGATGTGTGCTACAGGAACAACAAGTTCGATGTGACCCATGCGCTCTCTTCTTACCTTCTTCTCGGTAACTTCTACCCCACATCTATCACAGATAATTCCTTTATATCTGATACGTTTATATTTCCCACAATGACATTCCCAGTCCTTTACAGGGCCGAATATTCTTTCACAGAATAATCCGCCCATTTCAGGCTTATAGGTTCTATAGTTAATGGTTTCCGGTTGTGTAACCTCCCCATGAGAAGACTCAAGGATCGATTCCGGTGAAGCCAGACTAATGGTGACCTTGTTAAAGTCATTGTTAAGTTTTCTATTCTTTTTAAATGCCATAGCTTTTTGAATTCTTTTTTAAGGCTTAAACCAAATCTTTAAATGTGCTTAGTTCAACGTGATCTCTAAGGCCAAACCTCTTAGTTCGTGAACCAATACATTGAATGATTCAGGAATATTTGGTTTAGGGATGGAATCACCTTTTACGATTGCCTCATAGGCTTTCGCTCTACCAATCACATCATCCGATTTAACTGTCAGGATTTCTTGGAGAACATGTGATGCACCAAATGCTTCCAGTGCCCAAACTTCCATCTCTCCAAATCGCTGACCACCGAATTGCGCCTTACCACCTAATGGTTGCTGAGTAATCAATGAGTAAGGTCCGATAGATCTGGCGTGCATCTTATCGTCCACCAAGTGACCTAGCTTCAGCATGTAGGCAATACCTACGGTTACTGGCTGATCGAAACGCTTACCTGATAATCCGTCGTACAAGTGGACTCTACCTGCTGAAGGTAAACCAGCTTTCGCCAATTCTGCTTCCACTTCTTCCATGCTCGCCCCATCAAAGATTGGTGTGGCATATTTCTTACCAAGTTCAAGACCAGCCCAAGCCAAGATCGTTTCATAGATCTGACCAATGTTCATCCTTGAAGGTACACCTAGTGGATTCAATACGATATCCATCGGCGTGCCATCCTCTAGGAAAGGCATATCTTCTTCTCTAACGATCTTCGCAACAACCCCTTTGTTTCCGTGACGACCGGCCATCTTATCACCCACTTTAAGCTTACGCTTTTTCGCGATGTAAACTTTGGCCAACTGCACAATACCTGTAGGCAATTCATCACCAACCTCAATTGTGAATCGAGATCGCTTGAATTCACCCATGATCTCATTTCGTTTCAAGTTGTAATTTCTTACCATCTTCACGATCAAGCCGTTTGTATGGTCATCAGCTGTCCAACCGTCAAGATTCAAGTCAGCGATCAGGTTCACTTCTTCTTGTACAGAATAGTTACTCTCATCTCTGTAGACATTCTTCTCTGGGAAGAGGTTATTCGAAATGTTAGCTTTATTGAACTTCACGCCTTTAGAAATGATCTCATCTCCAAATTTATGCTTCACACCTTGAGATACTTTACCTTCCAAAAGTTGTGATAGTTTTTCAACCATCTCTGCTCTTAAAGCGAGTAAATCTTTTGCGTAATGCGACTTGAGTGTTTCAACCTCTTTCTTCGATTTCGCTCGAAGGTCTTTGTCTTTCTTAGGTCTTGAGAATAATTTGGTATCGATCACAACTCCTTTTAATGAAGGAGATGCTTTCAATGAGGCGTCTTTCACATCGCCTGCCTTATCACCAAAGATGGCTCTCAATAGTTTCTCTTCTGGCGTTGGATCTGTTTCTCCTTTAGGAGTGATCTTACCAATCAAGATATCTCCTTCTTTGATCTCAGCACCCGTTCTAATGATACCGTGCTCATCAAGGTTCTTAACAGCATCCTCAGAAACGTTAGGGATTTCAGAAGTCAATTCTTCTTCACCACGTTTCGTATCTCTTACTTCAAGTTCGTACTCATCAATGTGAATAGAGGTGAATACATCATCTCTTACCACGCGTTCAGAAATTACGATGGCATCCTCGAAGTTATATCCTTGCCATGGCATGTAAGCCACACGAAGGTTTTTACCTAATGCCAACTCCCCATTTTGAGTAGAATACCCTTCGCAAAGTACTTGACCTTTCACCACTTTATCGCCTTTAACAACAATCGGTTTCAAGTTTACACTCGTGTCTTGGTTTGTTCTTCTAAACTTGACGAGGTTATATGTTTTGAATTCATGATCAAATGAAACGAGCTTATCCTCTTCAGTTAAGTCGTACTTGATCACAATTTTAGTTGCATCAACAAAATCAACCACACCAGATTCCTCTGCGATCACTAACGATCTCGAGTCTCTTGCTGCTCTTGCCTCAAGGCCAGTACCAACAATCGGTGCTTCAGGCTTCAACAAAGGCACTGCTTGACGTTGCATGTTCGATCCCATCAAGGCACGGTTTGCATCATCATGCTCCAAGAATGGAATCAATGAAGCTGCAACCGATACAATTTGGTTTGGTGCTACATCCATGTACTTCAGCTCTTTTGGCTCAACTACTGGGAAGTCACCTTCGAATCTTGCTTTTACTCTATCATTCTCAAACTTACCGTTGGCTTTGATTGGTGCATTCGCCTGAGCGATATTATGCGTATCCTCTTCCTCAGCCGTCAAGTAAATGACCTCTTCAGACATGTTGACTACACCGTTCTCTACATGACGATATGGTGTCTCAATAAAGCCCATGCTGTTCACTTTCGCGTGCACACAGAGTGAGGAGATCAAACCAATGTTTGGACCTTCTGGTGTTTCAATGGTACAAAGTCGACCATAGTGCGTATAGTGAACATCTCGTACCTCAAAACCAGCTCTTTCTCTTGAAAGACCGCCTGGACCTAAGGCCGACATTCTTCTTTTATGTGTGATCTCGGCCAATGGATTCGTTTGATCCATGAACTGCGATAGCTGGTTAGTTCCAAAGAATGAGTTAATAACTGATGAAAGCGTTCTCGCGTTGATCAAATCAACAGGCTTGAAGTCTTCATTGTCACGAACATTCATTCTTTCTTTAATGGTTCTCGCCATACGTGCAAGACCTACACCAAATTGAGCATAAAGCTGCTCACCAACTGTTCGTACCCGTCTGTTTGACAGGTGATCGATGTCATCTACCAATGCTTTTGAGTTGATCAAGCCGATCAAGTACTTCACAATGGAAATAATGTCTTCGTTAGTCAAGACTAGTTTCTCAGAATCAATCTCCAAGTTCAATTTCTTGTTGATTCTGTATCGACCAACCTCACCAAGGTTATACCGTTTATCAGAGAAAAACAATGACTGAATAATGTCACGTGCTGTTTGCTCATCAGGTGCCTCAGTATTTCTCAACTGACGATAGATTTGCTCAACGGCCTCGTTTTCTGAATTTGAATTGTCTTTGGCTAGTGTGTTATAAATGATGGTAAAGTCAGCGATGTTGATATCATCTCTATGTAAGATGATGGTTTCAGCACCTGACTCCAAGATCAATTCCATGTCCTCATCACTGATGACATGATCTCTTTCTAACAACACTTCATTTCTGTGAATTGAAACTACTTCTCCAGTATCTTCATCCACAAAGTCTTCTACCCATGTTTTCAAAACACGTGCAGCAAGCTTTCTGCCCACCGATTTTTTCAAATGGGTCTTATTGGCTTTGATCTCTTCAGCGAGACCGAATAAGTCTAGGATATCCTTATCTGTACCATAACCAATTGCTCTCAATAGGGTGGTCACAGGGAATTTCTTTTTTCTGTCGATGTAAGCGTACATCACGCTATTCACATCGGTTGCAAATTCAATCCAAGAACCTTTAAAAGGGATGATTCTGGCTGAATAAAGTGGTGTGCCATTCGTGTGCTTGCTCTGCGCAAAGAACACCCCTGGTGATCTGTGCAATTGAGAAACAATCACTCGTTCGGCCCCGTTGATCACAAATGAACCTTTCTCGGTCATGTAAGGAATATTTCCTAAGAAAACTTCCTGCTCAATGGTTTCAAAATCTTCGTTGTCCTCGTCATTACAGGTCAAGCGAAGTTTTGCCTTCAAGGGCACCGAGTAAGTCAAGCCACGATCGATGCACTCATCTACGTTATATTTTGGAGGATCGACCAAATAGTCGATGAATTCCAAAACGAAATTTTCTCTTGAGTCGGAAATTGGAAAGTTTTCAGAGAATACTTTGAATAAACCATCCTGAGTTCTCCTTTCGGCAGGAGTTTCCAACTGGAAGAAATCTTTAAAAGATCTAACCTGTACATCAAGAAAGTCTGGGTAATCCAATACCTTCTTTATAGATGAGAAGTTTATTCTGTCTGATTGATTTGCTAGAATAGCCAAGACTTATAATTTTTTTGTTACCAAAATTTCTGCACTCATTTAAGTGCAAAATAAAAGAGAAATGTACCTATTTAAGTACAAACAGGAAAAGACCCGTAATCCCGATCCCGAAATTCGGGACCGGGACTAGGGCCATTCCTTAAAGCCATTTAATGATGGCTTGTCAAATTACTTAAGCTCTACTTCAGCTCCAGCTTCTTCAAGCTGCTTTTTCAGTGCTTCTGCTTCGTCTTTTGCAACTCCTTCTTTGATTGCTTTAGGAGCGCTATCTACGATTTCTTTAGCTTCTTTTAATCCAAGACCAGTCAATTCTTTCACTAGTTTTACTACCGCTAGTTTAGAACCACCTGGAGAGTTCAATACCACATCGAATGCTGATTTTTCCTCAGCACCACCTCCGTCACCACCGCCAGCAGCAGGACCAGCAACAGCAACAGCTGCAGCCGCAGGTTCGATACCATATTCTTCTTTAAGGATGTCAGCTAACTCATTCACCTCTTTAACAGTTAAGTTCACTAACTGCTCTGCAAAATCTTTCAAGTCTGCCATTTTTGTATTTGTTGTAATGTTTTAAAATCTGTTTTGTTATTAATTTTCGCGCTCAGAGAGCGTTTGAAGAATTCCTGCCAATTTGCCACCCGAAGCTTTAAGCCCAGAGATAACATTTTTAGCTGGAGATTGAAGTAATGTAATTACTTCGCCAATTAGCTCAGCCTTAGACTTAAGCGTACTTAGCGTATCCAAGTTTTCTTCTCCAATAAAGAGATCAGTATAGATGGAAGCGCCCTTCAATACTGGAGATTGAATCCCTGATTTCTTTCTAAACTCTTTGATCGCTTTTGCAGGAAGGTTTGCGTTCTCACCTGAGAACATAATTCCTGAAAAACCTTTGAGTACCGACTCGTCAAAAGGCGCATAGTCTGTATCCATCTGCTCAAGAGCTTTCTGGATCAAGGTATTTTTAACTACCCTGTATTCTATTCCTTTATCAAAGCACATTCTTCTCAAATCATTGGTTTGTGCAACCGACATTCCGGATGCATCCGTGATGTAGAAGTTATCGTTCTGAGAAAACTTCTCAACCAAATCATTAATGATTATCGATTTTTCTTCTCTTGTCATGATATACCCGAAATTGAGTTTTTATCAACTTTTATACCTGGACTCTGCGTTGAAGAGATATTAATACTCTTAAAGTATGTTCCTTTTGCAGAAGATGGTTTCAATCTATTGATTGTCTGGAGTACTTCCTGAGCATTGTCGGCGATCTTCTCAGCTGAGAAAGATGCTTTACCAATGCTTGTATGGATGATCCCTGTTTTATCAACTTTAAAGTCGATTTTACCACCTTTTACATCTTGAACAGCTTTTGCAACGTCCAATGTTACGGTTCCTGATTTCGGATTCGGCATCAAACCTCTTGGGCCCAATACTCTTCCTAGTCTACCTACTTTAGCCATTACTGTTGGCATGGTAATGATCACATCTATGTCTGTCCAACCACCTTCGATCTTAGTGATGTAGTCATCTAAACCTACGTAATCTGCACCTGCTTCTTTTGCCTCCTCTTCTTTATCAGGAGTACAAAGCACCAACACTTTGACCTCTTTACCAGTACCATGTGGAAGGGCAACAACGCCTCTTACCATTTGGTCGGCCTTACGAGGATCCACACCTAATCTTACATCAATGTCAACTGAAGCATCGAATGTCGCACTATTGATCTCTTTCAATATGCTCGCTGCCTCTGACAAATGATATACCTTAGTAGGATCGTATTTACTTAAAGCTTCTTTTTGCTTTTTTGTCAACTTTGCCATCTGTCAAATCTTTAGTTTTCCCAAGGTGCTGCACCAGTTACTTTAATACCCATACTTCTTGCAGTTCCTGCTACCATTTTCATAGCCGATTCCACTGTAAAAGCATTCAAGTCTGGCATTTTCACTTCAGCGATTTCCTTGACTTGATCCCAAGTTACACTGCCCACCTTAACTCGGTTTGACTCTGCAGAACCCTTCTTTTTCTTAGAAGCTTCTAACAGCATCACCGGAGCTGGAGGAGTTTTGATCACAAAATCAAACGATTTATCAGCATAAATGGTAACGAGTACTGGAAGTACTTGCCCATTTTTTTCCTGAGACCTCGCATTGAATTGCTTACAGAACTCCATGATGTTCAGTCCTTTTGCACCAAGTGCAGGACCTACTGGTGGAGACGGGTTGGCCTGGCCACCCCTTACTTGCAACTTCAGATAACCAGAAATTTCCTTAGCCATCTTAATCTTCTTTTTCTACTTGCATGTAACTTAATTCAACTGGAGTGTTTCGACCGAAGATCTTAACCATAACATTAAGTTTTCTTCTCTCTTCGAAAACCTCCTCAATAACACCCGTAAATCCACTGAAAGGACCATCCATTACTTTAATGGTCTCTCCAACTATATATGGAGTATCTAGTTGCTCGTCAAATTCATCAATCTCCTCAACCTTACCTAAAATACGGTCGACTTCAGCTTGACGTAATGGAACTGGCGGTGTGGAAGCGTTGCCAGCCTTTTGACCTAGGAACCCTATGATACCCGGGATACTTTTAATTAGGTGAGAAACCTCACCATTACTTAGATCTGCTTGAACCATGACATAGCCAGGGAACATGTTTCTATCGCGTGAACGTTTTTTTCCGTTACGCATTTCATATACCTTTTCAGAAGGAATCATTACCTGGGGAATAAATTTTGTGAAGTTTTCTCTATCCACTTCATTTTCTAAGTATTCCTTGGCTTTTCGCTCCTGACCTGAAACGGCTCTCACCATGTACCACTTGAGTTCAGACATATCCTAAGCTCTTTATCTTATAAATTATAAAACCAATCCATGATATTATCGAAGCCTAAATCGATCAAACCGATCAATAAGGCAAAGATCAACGAAGCCACTAAAACCAATACTGAACTGTTTTGCAATTCAGACCATTTCGGCCAGCTTACCTTGTGTCTCATTTCATCTACTGATGACACCACAAAAGTTTTAATCTTACTCATAGATTTCGTTCTATTCTATTTTTTGCACGGGCGGTAAGATTCGAACTCACGACCCTTGGTTTTGGAGACCAATGCTCTACCAGCTGAGCTACACCCGTGTATGTTATAAATACTCCTCCTCTTATTGGAAGAGCCGTTTTACACCACTCCCTTACACTGAGAATTAGTTGGTCCACATCACAACAGCCTCCACAAACGGGCTGCAAATGTAGAGAATTTTATCTAACGAAACAAACGCGCTCCCGAAAAATCGAGAACGCGTTTTGTATCATTAATCCTTAAAAATTAAGGAGATTAGTCTAGGATCTCAGTTACCTGACCAGCACCTACGGTTCTACCACCTTCTCTGATAGCGAAACGAAGACCTTTTTCAAGAGCAACAGAGTTGATCAAGTTTACTTCGATCGTTACGTTATCACCAGGCATTACCATTTCGATATCTGCTGGAAGCATGATCTCACCAGTTACGTCAGTTGTTCTTAAGTAGAACTGAGGACGGTACTTGTTAAAGAATGGCGTATGACGTCCACCCTCTTCTTTTGAAAGCACATACACTTCAGCTTTGAAGTGAGCGTGAGGAGTTACAGAACCCGGCTTACAAATGATCATACCTCTTTTGATATCAGATTTCTCGATACCTCTAAGCAATAGACCAACGTTGTCACCAGCTTCACCTCTGTCCAAAATCTTACGGAACATCTCAACACCTGTGATGGTAGACTTCATGTTTTCAGCACCCATACCAATGATGTCAACAGGGTCACCAGAGTTGATTACACCTCTTTCAATTCTACCAGTAGCTACAGTACCACGACCAGTGATCGAGAATACGTCTTCTACAGGCATCAAGAAGTCTTTGTCAGTTAGACGCTCAGGAAGAGGAATATACTCATCCACAGCAGTCATCAATTCTTCAATTTTTCCTACCCATTTCGCATCGCCATTCAAGCCACCAAGTGCAGAACCCTGAATAACAGGAATATCATCACCAGGGAACTCATAGAATGAAAGTAATTCTCTCACTTCCATTTCCACTAGCTCAAGAAGCTCTTCATCGTCAACCAAGTCGACTTTGTTCATGAAAACAACGAGAGCAGGTACACCTACCTGACGAGCAAGAAGAATGTGCTCTCTAGTTTGAGGCATTGGTCCATCAGTTGCTGCTACCACAAGGATAGCACCATCCATTTGAGCGGCACCAGTTACCATGTTCTTCACATAATCAGCGTGACCAGGACAATCCACGTGAGCGTAGTGTCTGTTCTCCGTCTGATATTCTACGTGAGACGTGTTGATAGTAATACCTCTTTCTTTCTCTTCAGGAGCATTGTCGATTGAAGAGAAATCTCTTAGTTCAGCAAGACCATTATTTGCTAGAACTGTAGTAATTGCAGCAGTTAAAGTGGTCTTACCGTGGTCAACGTGACCGATAGTACCAATATTAACGTGCGGCTTGGAACGGTCAAAGGTTTCTTTAGCCATGATTAAATTAGTTAATATTAATGTTTACAATTAAGTCTTAATTCCAAAAATTATTGAGCCAATGACGAGATTTGAACTCGTGACCTCTTCCTTACCAAGGAAGTGCTCTACCCCTGAGCTACATCGGCTTACTGCCAAGCTACAAGCTTCTAACTCTTAGCTTAACACTTGAGCCTTGACTTGCAACCCAAAAGTTGAGCGGGTGACCAGGTTCGAACCGGCGACCTACAGCTTGGAAGGCTGTCGCTCTACCAACTGAGCTACACCCGCTTTTACAATTGAACAATCATTATTGATCAATTGAAATTTGATATTGTGGGGGGAGCAGGATTCGAACCTGCGAAGTCATAAGACAACGGATTTACAGTCCGTCCCAGTTGGCCGCTTTGGTATCCCCCCAACTAGTTAATTCAATAAAATTATGAACGTTTATTCCTCTCCCTATTGCGAAAGGGATTGCAAAATTAGACCCTTTTTCTTTTTATTCAAACATTCTGAAAAAAAAGATACCCCCGAAGGGGAGGTCATCAGCAAAAGCCTCCCCACATTCGATAAACCCCTTTTTCTTCTCAATCTTTTCTATCGACAAAAAAAGGAATCAGCGGCTCCTTAGCCTTCAACAAACCAAATTGTTCTCTATATTTGTGAGGCTTCAAACAATAGGTTTCTTTTGTAGTAGCAGCCGAAAGAACAAACCCTTTCATCATGTTCCGAACCCAAAACAGTGCAGGTGATGAAGTCAGCATCACCTTCGAAGGAGAAAGACTCCTTATAGATGGATCACCAGCTGACATTTCATTCACGAATGAGCGCAATGGAAATTTCCTGATACAACACAACGGCGAGGTGCTAGCTGCTGAAGTTTTAGAGATCAATGAGGCGAAGAACAAATTCCTCATCAAAATAGCCAATGGCTTCTATTCTATCGACCTAAAAGATGACACTGACGTTCTATTAGAATCGTTGGGAATGACGCATTTACAACAAGTGGTGATCAAAGACATTAAAGCTCCGATGCCTGGCTTGATTCTTGACATTTTGGTTGAAGTAGGTCAAGAGGTGAAAAAAGGTGATCCGTTGATGATCTTGGAAGCCATGAAAATGGAGAATGTATTGAAGGCTACTGGTGAAGGGACCATCACCTCCATTGCGGTGGAAAAAGGGCAAAGTGTTGAAAAAAATAGTATACTTATAAAATTTTAGAATTGGTTCTATGGCTTACAAAAGAGTACTGCTAAAGCTAAGCGGAGAAGCCCTAATGGGCGATCAGAATTACGGAATTGACGCTGCCAGGCTAGAGCAGTATGCCAAAGAGATTCAATCCGTACATGAACAAGGGATTGAGATCGCCATCGTGATCGGTGGTGGAAATATTTATCGTGGGGTACAGGCAGAACGATCGGGTATCGATCGAGTCCAAGGCGATTACATGGGTATGTTGGCCACAGTAATCAATGCGATGGCCATTCAAAGTGCCTTGGAGAAACATGGTATGTATACCCGATTAATGTCGGGCATTAGAATGGAGGCTGTTTGCGAACCATATATTAAACGCAGGGCTGTACGGCATCTTGAAAAAGGCAGAATCGTCATATTCGGCGCTGGAATTGGCAACCCCTACTTCACCACTGACTCAACAGCAAGCTTAAGAGCCATTGAAATTGGCGCTGATGTGGTGTTAAAAGGAACCCGAGTTGACGGTGTATATACTGCCGACCCTGAAAAAGACCCGAATGCTACAAAATTTGATCACCTGAGCTTCGCAGAAGTGATGAAAAAAGGCTACAGCATCATGGACATGACCGCTTTTACACTTTGTCATGAAAATAATGTGCCGATCATTGTGTTTGACATGAACAAAAAGGGAAATTTATCTAAACTTATTTCTGGAGAACAACTAGGAACTTTAATCAGCTAAATAAATGGAAGAGATCGAGCTTTATTTGGATACTGCAAAAGAGATGATGGATGCTGCAGTAGATCATGCAAAAACTGACCTGGCCAAGATACGTGCAGGTAAAGCCATGCCCAGCATGCTAGATGGTTTGATGGTAGAATATTATGGTGCCATGACGCCGTTAAATCAAGTAGCATCAATCTCTACGCCCGATGCCCGGACGATTTTCATCAAACCTTGGGAAAAGACGATCATCAGTGAGATTGAAAAAGCCATCATGAATTCAGATTTGGGCTTTAATCCTCAAAATGATGGAGAAAACATCATTATTTCCGTCCCTCAATTGACAGAAGAACGAAGGATTCAGCTCGCCAAGCAAGCAAAAGCGGTTACCGAAAACGGTAAGGTTAGTGTACGCAACGCTAGAAAAGACGCCAATGACGAGTTGAAGAAACTTTTGAAAGAAGGCGAGGGTGTCTCTGAAGACTTGGTTAAAAGCGCGGAAGATGATGTCCAAGCGCTC
>ENA-OUOG01001209-OUOG01001209.1-marine-metagenome-genome-assembly--contig:-NODE-1209-length-30582-cov-4.512342_pt1 | contig 30582 bp, 25 predicted proteins | sample MGYA00248635_ERZ508505 | MGnify/ENA primary metagenome ERZ508505 (study PRJEB26176, sample SAMN06267871) | marine metagenome | isolation source: Saanich Inlet, British Columbia, Canada | place: Pacific... | reverse complement strand
AATTAACGAAATCTCTGGTATCTCACGCGTCACCTACGATATTTCCGGCAAGCCGCCGGCGACTATTGAGTGGGAATGATTTCGCGTCTGGCACTGGCTTGCACCTGCAAGCAATAAAGCTCATTAAAGTACTATAAATAGAGAGTTATTCCCCTTTTTGTCTGGCAGCGGCTGGCACGCTCTGGCACCTCCAAGCAAACTTTTTCAATGGTATAAAACATGGTTCTGTTCTCTGGACCGTCAGGGCTATGACGAAATACCAGATTACATTTTTTAGTTCATTCATGGTATTAGAATCATTTAACTCACTGATATAGAAGAGGATATATAGAAAAATATACCGCATAGAATCATGGTATTTTTTTCTACGGGAGGACTTGTGATGCTGACAGATACCAAGCTGCGCAACTTGAAGCCCAAGGACAAGATCTACAAGGTCAATGACCGCGATGGGCTCTATGTGGCTGTGACACCAGCAGGAGGCATTTCCTTCAGATACAACTACTCGATCAGCGGTCGACAGGAGACGTTGACGATAGGCCGGTATCGCAAGTGCGGTGTCGCGTTGTCAGAAGCACGAGAGCGACTCAGCGAAGCAAAAAAAATGATCGCGGCGGGGAAGTCACCGGCCAGGGAAAAGGCACGCGACAAGACGCGCGTAAAGGATGACGAAACATTTGGAGCATGGGCCGAGAAATGGATGCGTGGCTATCAGATGGCTGATTCGACGCGTGACATGCGTAAATCGGTCTACACCCGTGAATTGACAAAGCGCTTTGGTAATCAGAAATTATCTGAGATCACGCATGAGGATCTTCGGGCTGTAACCGATGCCATCGTAGAGCGAGGGGCGCCAGCAACAGCAGTTCACGCCCGAGAGGTGGTAATGCAGGTCTATCGTTGGGAGATCGAGCAGTACACCCTAATCGACCGGGCGATTCTTAAAGGCATGGATTTCGCGCGACGCGTTTGACCTACGCCCCCAACCTTCTGTGTCCACGGTTGTGAGTTTGGGTGCTTGGCGACCATTGAGCCGCCTTGGAGTAAGGTGATCCCATCGTTACTCGGGCCAGTAGCGCACGATGAAATTGCCAAAAGTAACCGGTTGCTTTGCATGACTTACATGCCAGGTAAAATCATAGTGCACCGCAAAGCCCTGGTCGCGAACTTCCACCCGTCCCACGGTAAAGGTCAGGCTAAGCATGTCCCCGGCCTTTACAGGGCGCAGGATTCGAAATCGATCGGAACCCAGAAACAGCGCGCGTAAACCCTGCAGTTTCACATTGTCAAAATAGACCGAGTGGATTAAAGACAAGGTAAACATGCCCGGGGCAACGATCGCGCCAAAAGGTGAAGCGGCACAGCGCTCTTCGTCAAAGTGGAACCAGTCCATCTGATTCACCGAGCGACAGAACTGCTGGATCATGTCCTTGTCAGCGATTAGCGGAGGGGAGGTAAAGAGCTTCTCTCCCTCCCTGGCCTGGAAATCTTCCAAGCTGGTGATAACGATTGGGTCGGCCATTATTCGAAATAGACCTCGGCCTCAATTTCTACCGGCATACCCATCGGGAGCGACACCATTCCCACCGCCGCGCGCGAGTGGGCCGCAACGTCCGCGGGGAACACCTTGTTGACCAATTCTGAAAAAGCGTCGATCACAGGTGTTTGTGCGGTAAAGTCTGGCGCTGAGTTGACCATGCCCATAACGCGTCCGAAAGCGGTGATTCGATCCAGCGAACCCAGTTCACGCTTGAGGCTGCTTAAAAGCGCCAGGGTGGTCAGGTGCGCGGCCTGGGTCGCCTGCTCCACGTCGATATCCTGCCCGACAGTGCCGAACAGGTGGGTGGCGAGTGAGCCGTCTGCGTTGAGCGGTCCGTGGCCGGACACGAGGGCGCGGCTGCCTATTGTGCGAACAAAGGGAAACTTTGCTACCACCCCCGGTGGCAATTGCATCGGTGCCGGCAGCGTTAGACCCAGGGCGGCAATTTTATCGGCTACGGCGTCTGTGCTCATGATGAATTCCTTATATGGGGCGTTGATCCTAATAGTACTGTGACTGACACTGGCCCAGTGCCGTTGGGGTGGTGTCCATAAGTTTGCAGTATTGCTAATACGTCACTGTAAGGCCTTGTCAAATTGGGTAGATAAGCTGTCGCGCGCCCTGACCACTTATCTTCCCGGTTTGCTAAGGACTGATAGCGAGAGCCTGCTAGGCTAATTGCTGAATAATAGAGAACTGGGCCTATGTTGGATTCTTATCTGTTCCGTGTGTTTATCGTGCCGTCCTCGGTATTTCTGTCGGTGGTGTTTGGCGGCTCTTATGGTACGGGTCGCGAGGTGATGGAGTTTATCAGCCGGCACGGCCCGGTTGGCGGATTGATTGCCATCGCGGCGGTTGTCATTACCTACGCTGTTCTGCTATTTGCAACCTTTGAGTTGGCCCGAAGATTCCAGCAATTTGAATATCGCGGTTTTTGCCAGCAGTTGCTGGGTCGTTTCTGGTTCCTCTATGAGATTGTCATTCTGCTGGGTATGGTGATTTCACTGGCTTTCTGTACTGCCGCTTCCGGGGTCATTGCCGACACACGCTTCGGTCTGCCCGCCTGGATGGGCAGTGCGGCACTGCTGTTGATCGTTTTTGTGCTGACGTATCAAGGGCGGGCCCTTGTCGAGAAGACTATGATCCTGGCGGTGCTCTCGCTGGCGGCCGTACTTGTGGTGCTGTTATACATGCTGGCGGGGGAGCCGGCGCGGCAGATCGGCCAGGTTTTTGCCAATGAGCCCGTGGTATGGGATGCCTGGCAGGGAGGTGCGCAGTATGCCCTGGTCAATGCCGGATTTATTCCCCTATTGCTGTACTGTGCCCGCGGCGTGCGCAGTCGCGCCCAAGCAGGGCTGGCCGCGGTGTGTGCGGCTTCGGTCGCGGTGGTCCCGGGTCTGGTGTTTCATTACGCATTCATGAGCGTTTATCCCGCAATTGTCCAGGAAGAATTACCTGCCTACCACCTGATGAATTCGTTGGGCTCCAGCTTGTTCCTCAATATCTACATGGTAGTCCTGTTTGTATTGATTGCCCAGACTGGCGTTGGCATGTTGCAAGGTTTCCTGGAGCGTGTGAACATCTGGCACGAGCAACGCTTCGAGCGGACGCTGAGCCCAATGGGTCACGGCCTGGTGGCGGTAGCTATGGTCTGTGGCAGTATGGCCCTGGCAAGCATGGGTATTATTGCCCTGATCATAGCAGGCTACGGCTTCCTGGCTGCCAGCTTTATCCTGGTGTTTGCCGTGCCTCTGCTGACCCGGGGGATGTGGCTGATTTTTCGCCCGGCCTGAACAGGTAAATCCATTTCGCATCGTTTAGCGTGTGCTGAACAAGGGGCTTGTTATTGACGCCCGGGCTGTGGTCAACTCCCCAGCTTTATCTGCCACAGAACGAGAACGATGCCAGCGGCTGAACACACTACTATTGGTCCTATCGGGACCGTAATAGCGCAAACTATCGAAGCCGCCGGGCACGATCCTGCGGCGATGTTTGCTGAGGTTGGCCTGGATCTGGAATCCCTGCGCGACCCCAATGTGCGCATACCCTCGGAGGCATTGCAGAACCTGTTGTTGCTGGCCCAGGAACGATGCGAGGACCCAGTTTTTGGCCTGCACCTGGTGAAATTTATCCATCCCGCCACCTTTTACTCACTGGGAGTCGCCATGTATTCCAGTGAGACCTTGGGCGATTACCTGGCCCGCTTCGTAAAGTACTATCGCCTGATTACTACCAATGACTTCCTCTCGGTAGTATTGGAAAGTGGTGTCTACGAAATACGGGCCACGCCACAACCGGAAATGCGTCTTATTCCGATACGCGTAGACGGTTTTGCGGCGCTGACAGTACGTACTGCGCGGATTGCGCTGCAAAGGGAGTTTCACCCACGTTCAGTGGCCCTGGCACGTCCCTACCCACAGGGGCTGGCAGGGAAATATGAGGCATTTTTCGGCTGTCCGGTCAGCTTTGATGCAGCGGTCACCACCATATCTATTGATGAGGCGGATCTAGCGCTAAAACTGCCCAGTGCCAACCCGGAGATGACTCGCCTGTATGAACAGCTCACAATCGATTACCTGGAAAAGATCGACCGTGCAGATTTTCCTGGCCGGGTATACAAGGAACTGGTGCGATTGCTGCCTACTGGGATCTCTGGTAAAGAGCAAGTGGCCCAGGCCTTGAACATGAGCACCCGTACGCTTCATAACAAGCTGGAAGGTGCCGGCACCACATTCCGTGAAGTACTGGACAAAACTCGGCAAAGCCTGGCCGAGCAGTACATCCGCAAGAATCTTCCGATTTATGAAATCGCCTATTTGATCGGCTTTTCCGATACCGCAAACTTTTCCCGTGCTTTTAAGCAATGGACCGGGAAATCCCCCATGGAATATCGCGAGTCGATTGCCGCCTGACCGGCTTTTTCCTGACAAAACCCTTGCCCAATCTAACATGGAGGATGCGCCTAGGCTGCACTACAGTCTGTCACTGTACTCAATACATGTAAGGGCGACATGGCCGACAACAGCTTGTACCAGGGCAGTACCTATTTTGACCTTATTTTACAGGGACTGAGGCGCTGGCCGGAGCGCGAGGCCATTGTTGATGCCAGTGGTCTGGGCTTGACCTACGCCCGGCTGGAACAGCGAATCTGGCAAATCGCCAGGGTGTTGCGCGACGCTGGGCTCAAGCCTGGTGACGGTGTGGCCCAGCTCGCGTCCAACAGAGTGGATACGTTTGCCACAATGGCCGCTGTGCTAGCTAATGGCATGCGCTATACGCCATTGCATCCCATGGCTTCACTGGAAGACCAACTTTTTATTCTCGGGGATGCCGAAATCAGTGCACTGGTAGTGGATGTCCCGTATTTTTCCGAGCGAGGCGCCGCTTTGCAGGCAGGCGCGGACCGGAACCTGTTAATTTATACGCTGGGGGCATCGGACTTTGGTGTAGACCTGCCGGCTCTGGAGGAGCAGCCTGAGGCTGAAATTCTTGCTGAGCTGCCTGGCTATGATGATATTGCGTGGGTCAGTTATACCGGTGGCACTACTGGGAAGCCTAAGGGCGTTATAATGACCCAAGGCGGTATGGCCGCAAAGAGTCTGATATCCATGGCGGAGTGGCAATGGCCACAGGAAATTCGTTACCTGGCCTCGTCACCGATTAGTCATGCGGCAGGTTTTTTGCTGATACCGACCTTTCTCAATGGCGGCAAAGTCTATCTGACTGCTGGCTTTGACCCGGATCAGGTGCTGGATCTGGTCGAAAAGGAGCGGGTCAATACCTTGTTCCTGGTGCCAACCATGATATATGTGCTGATGGATCACCCACGCACCCGTCAAGCGGATCTGTCCAGTATCGAATCCATCATTTATGCCTCAGCACCCATGTCGCCTACCCGACTTCGCGAGGCTTTAGAGCTGTTCGGTCCGGTGATGATGCAATGCTACGGACAAACCGAGTGCATCCATCTGACCATGATGCGCAAAGAAGAACACCGCTTGGACAAGCCTGGGCGCCTGGCCTCCTGTGGCAAACCCCCAGTTGGTGTGTGTATGGCCCTGCTGGATGATAAGGGCGTGGCAGTGCCACAGGGCGAAGTTGGCGAAGTGTGTATTCGCAGCCAGGCTGTGATGGCCGGCTACTGGAAACGGCCTGAACAGAGTGGAGAAGCCTTGGCTGGAGGCTGGCTGCATACCGGTGATCTGGCTTACCAGGATAAAGAGGGGTTTTATTACCTGGTTGACCGTGCCAAGGACATGGTTATCAGCGGTGGCTTCAATGTGTATCCCCGGGAGGTAGAGGATGTGCTGACCGGTCATGCCGGGGTGGCCATGGCGGCCGTTATAGGTGCACCCGATGAGAAATGGGGTGAAAAAGTGGTCGCTGTGGTCGTATTGAGACAAGGGCAGTGCGTATCTGCCGAAGAGTTGATAGCCCTGGTAAAGGAGAAAAAAGGCGCGATACAGGCACCGAAACAGGTGGATTTCGTACAGTCATTACCCCAGACGGCCCTGGGAAAAACCGACAAAAAAGTATTGCGCCAACAATATTGGGGCGACAAGTAACGCTTGGTTAATTCGGCACAATTGACCGGAGGTTGGCCTGTTTGCACATGCTCAGTGTATGGACCTGCGCCAGATTTACGGTGCTTACCCCTACACCCAGGCTAGCGCACTGGAAGGTTACGGCGTATGTGAGGAAGGGCAGGGAGCCAAACTGTGGGCCTCCGGACGCTGCCGCCCTGGTGGTGATTTTTGATGTCCCGGCTCCCTGTGACAAGAGTTTCGCCACCAGCATAGAAGTGGAATTCTTCGAGCCCTTGTACGTAGGTGATGTGGTGACCTGTACCGGCAAGTTGGTGGATATCAACCACAAAGAACTAAAAGTGGGAAAGGGTGCCTTTCTGCGCCAGGAAGATATTTATACCAAGCAGACCGGCGAGGTGATTGCTGTCTCCTACCTGGATATTTTCCGCTTTGTGACGCCTGTAGGTGGGAGCGGGTCGTGAAGTCGATGACGGGAATCAAACTGTCAACTATCAACACCGGCGACGAACTGCCCACAATCTCCATCCCTATCACCCTGCAACGACTGGTAATGGAAGCAGGGGCCAATCGCGATATGTCGCTAATTCATCACGATACCCAAGTCGCCCAGGCCACCGGTGCCCCGGATGCGTTTGTCAATACCTACTTTCTCCTAGGGATGTTCGAGCGCTTGATGCGCGACTGGGCAGGCCCTAGGGCTCGTATTCGCAAGATTGGCCCACTGCGCATGATGATCTTCAATGTCGTAGGGGAGACCGTCTACTTCAAGGGTTTGGTGGAATCTGTCGACCTGGCTGCGGGCACTGTAGACCTGGATATGTGGGTAGAAAGTGAGCGAGTCAAAACAGTCACCGCCAAGGCGCTGCTAGAAGTGGAGAATTAATAATCGGGAACTTTTTCCACTCAGTCTCTTTGCCATTTTCGCAGCAAAGCGCATAATAACGTACATTGTTATGAATAGATGGATGAAGGGAGCATGGAAGATACGGCTGACCTACCGCCATTTACCAGCTATATCGGCAACGCTTTGGGGATTGCCAAGACTCTGAATGCCTACGGTTTGGATGGTGCTGCGGTGTTGGCCGAGGCCGGTGTTGACGTTAACTTGGCTCCCACTTTTGATGCTCGCGTATCCGTCTCTCTCATCCACGAGGCAATCATCCGCCATATCGACGATCTGGATCCGTTGTTTGGGCTTAAATTCGCCAAATATATTAATCCCATTAACTACCACGCCTTTGGTGTGATGTTGACCTCTTCGACGACGCTCAGGGCTTTTTGCCAGCGCCTGCAGCGTTACTATGCGTATGTGAATACCGGTGACCGCGTCGTCTTTAACGACTCGTGCGAACTGCAGTGGAGCCATATTATTCCTCGGGAGTTTGTCTGCCAGCCCTTGGAGATACTACTGCACGAATCGGCCTGGGCCGCGACTATGTTAAAAATGATTCGCACGGTGTCTAGTCCCAGCTTTGCGCCGCGTCACGTGTGCTTCTCCTTCAGTGAGCCTGAGGGCTATGGTAAGGAATTTGTCAAATATTTCGGTTGTCCCATTGAGTACGGTACCAGCAAGACCGCCCTGTGCTTTGCCGAGGAGGATCTCGACCTGTCCCTGCCCGGCGGCAATGCCGAGCTTGCGCGCCATAGTGAAAAGCTTGTTTATGATTATCTCAAAACTTTCACAAGGGTAGAGCTAGTCAATGCTGCCCGCATGTCCCTGTTTGAATTGTTACCCTGCGGCGGCTCCTCACTGGCTTCTGTGGCAGCTTCACTGGAGATGGAGGAAGATGACCTTGCCAGCCAACTCACGGTACGTGGTACCAGTTACCAGCAGTTGCTGGGAGGCTGTCGCCGTGAATTGGCTGAGGAATATATCCTGCGTTCAGACCTGTCAGTCAATCAAATAACCTATATGCTGGGTTTCTCCGACAGCAGTAATTTTGCCCGCAGCTTCCGACGCTGGACCGGAAAATCACCTAGCGATTTCCGTCAAGACCCGCACATCGCGTGTTAGCTGACTTGGCCTCGAGTAACCGGCGTAGCAACCAGGAACGGCGAGAGCAGAGTACCGAGCAGGTATTGAGCTCAGCGCTTGGTCTTTTTGTTTCGCAGGGATATTCCTCTACCAGCATCGAGGATATTGCCCGCAACGCCGGACTCACCAAGGGCGCAGTGTACTTTTATTTTAAGGGCAAATCCGCTCTGCTGCTTGAGTTGATCGCACAGTCTGCGGGACTGTATGGTCAAGTGTTCACGAGAATGCGGGCCTCTGGCGCACTCGCGGCGGAACAACTTGAGTTGTTCAAAGATTGGGCGGCTGAAGTCGGCGCGCAGAATAACGCGCTCCTATTGTTGCCGATTTTGACGTACACGGAAATCGGCATCCGGGAAGTAGGCGTGGAGAAAGCGTTGAACGATCTCTACGATCGCTACCACGAGGAAATTGAGCGGGTGATCTGCCTCGGACAGAACAACGGTGAATTCTCCGCGGAACTCTTCCCACGAGAACAGGCCGCCATCCTGGTGGCTCTCACCGACGGCATGCTATTGGAGTGGTTCCGCAGGCGCAAACATCTTAGCGGCGGCCAACTCATCCAGAGCGTGAAGACCCTAATAATTGGCGGGTTGCAAAAGCCTAGGGTTGAATTTATTTAGCCGTGAAGTTTTGCTACCGCTAAACAACAGGGGGAATGAATCCGACCCCAGATTTTTGCAGTGTCCTGGCATGGATGCCTGACGCTCTTACTCCCTATGTATTGCGATATGCCTGAATTGCTATAACCCACCCGCTCCTTACAAGGCACTGTCAATTTCATGCTTCGATCTGAGATCTATCTGTGCTTAGAGCGACTTCCTTGAGACGCCCAATGATGATCATTCTGGCCATGGCATGGTTTTTGAGTTATGCCGATCGCGTCAGTATGTCAGTGTCTTCCATTCCCATGCAGGTAGAATTCGGTTGGGATGAAACCACCAAAGGCGTGGTCATGGGGTCACTATTTCTGGGGTATATCGGTTCCCAATTGCTGGGGGGCTGGCTGGTGGGTCGAGTCGGTGCAGCGCGTGTGATTGGGCTTACGGTACTGGCTTTCTCCATACTCACTTTGTTGACACCTGCCGCTGCGGGCATATCTTTCAGTATGCTGATCGCGGCACGAATTGGGCTTGGAATCGCCGAGGGCTTTGCTGTACCGGCTACCTACGCGTTCCTGGGGCGCTGGTCGCCCCCTGGGGAGCGTTCCCGGTTGTTGGCCATTGTGGTCAGTGGAGCGACCATCGGTGCTCCTGGTGGCTTGATGCTCAGCGGTGTGCTGGTAGAGAACTTTGGTTGGCAGTCCCCCTTCTACGTCTTTGGCCTGTTGGGGTTGACGTGGGCCGTTTATTGGCTGGTTATCTCCTATGAAACGCCTGAAAGCCACCCTCGTATCAGCGATGAAGAACGGGAATTGCTGCGAGAACCTGAATTAGAGGCAAAAGGCCCACTCTTGGTGCCGGTCAGACGCATTCTGCGTCACCCGGCGGTTTGGGCTATTATCATCAACAAATTCTGTGTCCTGTGGATGGTTTACGTATTCTTGGCCTGGCTGCCGAGCTACTTCAGTGCGGTACAGGGTATTTCCCTGGCGGGCTCCGGGGTATTCGCCGCACTGCCCTGGATTGCCATGTCGCTGGTGCTCTACATTGCCAGCGGTTACGCCGACGGCTTGCTCATTCGAGGCAAGACAATCGACTTCGTGCGTAAACTGATGCAGGTAGCCGGACTGGCGGGTTCCATGGTTTTTCTTGCCTTGATTCCCCTGGCGGATTCCGCCCTGATGGCCCTGTTAGCCACTTGTTGCGCCATGGCGGCGCTGGCCTGTTGTTACTCTGGAGCCGACCCCACCGTTATGGAAATTGCACCTCGCTACCGCGGTTTCCTCACTGGCCTGGTAGGCACCATAAGTAACCTTCCGGGAGTGATTGCCATACCCATGATTGGCTGGTTGGTAGATACCACGGGCAGCTATAGCTGGGGTTTTATCAGCGCAGCCATCCTCAACCTCATAGGTATTGTCGTATGGTTACTATACGGCACCGGACGCAAGGTCATCGACTAGGACCCATGAGATCAGGCGAATCAGGTCAGACGCCAGTCCCATCTTTGCCGGGTAGACAGGCCAGGATAGCAGGCATACACTCATTCCTACGGTATTCAGATAGTTGGACTTCAAGCTGTGATCGGTTCAAAAGAAACGTTTACCACATCACGGGGCAATGTCCTCGCCCTCAGCCAAGCCATAGAGTCCTATGGTGTCGACGCAACGCCGATACTGCGAGCGGGCGAAGTGGATATCGCCCGGTTCGGGGTCGCCAGCCGCCTTTCCAGTGGCTCCATGGATAAGATGATTTGTTTGGCAGTAGAGGCCACAGGCGATCCGGCCTTCGGTTTGCGCTTTGTCAACTTTCTACAGCCCACCTCCTTTCAGGCTCTGGGCGTGGCTCTGCTTTACAGTCCTACGCTGCGCTCTTTCTGCCAGCGGTTGGAACGTTATTTCGCCACGGTTACCACGCTGGATGAATGCCGCTTTGTGCAGGATGATGAAGTGGCCTACCTCGTGACTCACCCGTTGATACCGTACAGCGAACTACTTTATCGTTGTCACAGTGACGGCTGGGCCGCCTGGATTGTCAAATTGCTGCGGCAGATGTGCCACCCCGACTATTCGCCTCAGGCGGTGACACTAGTCTGGTCACCGCCTGAGGCGCTGTTGCCGGTTTATGAGGCAACATTTCGATGCCCCCTGGAATTTTCCGCTGCTGAGGCACGATTGTATCTGGACCCGACAAAGCTGGACGAACCCCTGCCAACATCCAATGCCGAATTGGCGCGCCAGAACGATCAGGTAGTAACGGAATTCCTGGCCGACATGGACAGGGCGGATCTGCCAGCGTTGGTACAAACCAAACTGATCGAATTCCTGCCCTCAGGTGATTGCGATCGAGAGCATGTCGCGCGGGCGCTTAACATGACGGTGCGTACGCTACAAAACAAGCTGGAAAACGCGGGTACCAGTTACCAGCAACTACTTGATGAAACACGGCAGGAGCTGGCCCAGGACTATATCGCGAAGAAGCGGATGACGGTCAGTGAAATCGCTTACCTGCTGGGCTACACGGATATCAGCAGCTTTTCCAGAGCGTTCAAGCGCTGGACAGCATTATCCCCCAGAGCTTACCTCAAGTCAGTCGGTTAACGCGCCTCGGTCGTTGCGGGAAACTAATTTTCAGTTATTGACAAGAATTCCCCGACCGTTTTTGCGATGATCACTGCGATGAAAGAAATTCGGTAATTTTCCATGCATGTATTGGTTATCGGCGCTGGCGTTCAGGGCATCGCCAACGCTTATTTTCTCAATCGTCAGGGTTATGAGGTCACTGTCGTGGACAGTGCCGATACAGCGGGTATGGAGTGCAGCTTCGGCAATGGTGGTGGCCTTACCCCCTCGGCTACAGCGCCCTGGAACGACCCGGGGGTCTACAAGATGATGCTGAAGTACATCGGCCGTAAAGACGCGCCGATGATGTTCCGTCTCAAGGCGCTGCCTTCGATGATAGGCTGGGGCCAGCGTTTCCTGTCCTATGCGAAGGAGCCCATTTTTATCCGCAATACCGTGCTTAACACCCGCCTGTGTACCTATTCAATGAAAATGATGGCGGAGATAGACGCGGAAACGGGCCTACAATATCGCGCTACCAACAGCGGGCTACTGATGACATTTCGGGATGAACAGTCACAGCGTACGTTGGAAAGGTTTTATGACCTGCTAATTGAAGAGGGTGTTAGCTACGAGTCACTCGATAACGCGCAAACCGTTGCCCGTGAGCCTGCCCTCAAGTCCGTAGGAGACCAGCTGACCGGCAGTATGTACTGTGCCGCTGATGGATCTGCCGACCCACATTTGTTTTGCCAGCAAATGGCGCAATATACCGCGGCTCGGGGGGTGAGTTATCGCTACAACACCGCGGTGACATCGCTGGAGAAAAAGGCCAATCTGTTCCAGGCAAGTACGGCAACAAGAGAATGCATCAAAGCCGATGCGGTAGTTATTGCCGCCGGTTGTTACAGCCCTCAGCTGAGTAAGTCCCTGGGCGTAAAGATACCGATCAAGCCCGCCAAGGGTTACTCCCTTACCATTCCCATCGAGCACTGGGAAAAAAAACCGCGAACACTGGTGGCCGATATGAGCCTGCACGCTGGGCTGAACCCGATTGGCGGACAGGTGTTGCGTGTGGCGGGTACGGCGGAATTCGCTGGCTATGACTACAGACTGAGGCCAGAGCGTATTGCGAATCTGGTGGGCCTGGTTGGTGCGGTCTACCCGGAACTGGCCGCGACTATGGATCGCGAAAATCTCGAACCGTGGACCGGTCTGCGCCCCATGTCGGTCGACTCAGTCGGAATTGTCGGCAAGACGAGGATTGACAATCTTTACCTGAGTACCGGCCACGGGCATTTGGGCTGGACTGCCGCTGCGGCATCGGGGCGCCTGGTAGCCGACCAGATAGCGGGCAACAGAAGTGAAATTCCCGCAGAAGATTATTCGATCAGTCGTTTTGGCTAGGCGTACTGGCTTCAAATGGGACATAAAGAAATTATTGTTGAGGTTGTCACATGGGGTACAACCCGCCCCCAGTTCCACTGTACTGGATGGTACGCTGCGGCGTTACCGATTAAGCACTAGAATCTGAAGGAAACTAACCAATGCGGAATCCAGTCTTTATATCATCGGTAATTTTAATTTCCCTAATCTCCTTTTCTGTCATGGCGGAGGAATACGACGTAGTTATTAAAAACGGTCGGGTAATGGACCCGGAAACCCACCTCGACGCGGTTCGTAATGTGGGTGTCAAGAATGGCCGAATTCAAAGGATCAGCGAAAGTATGCTCATAGGAAAGGAAACCATCGACGCGACCGGGCTTGTCGTTGCTCCTGGATTTATCGATACCGAGCAACACGGGCTCAGCGCCTGGGGAATCAAGGTAAACCTGCGGGACGGGGTGACCACGCAGATGGATTTCGAAGGCGGCGCGCTCAACATAGATCAGTGGTATGCGGCTAGGCAGGGCAAAACCCAGGCCAATTTTGGCACCACGGTTAGCCAGGAGTTAGCGCGCATGCGTGTGCACGACAGCCTGACACTGGATGGCCCGAATATTTCCATGCCCTACCTTTTCGAGTTCAGGGCGGAGGCAGCTAAGGATGGTGTCGATGGTTGGTCGGTAACGCGTAGTAGCGTGGACCAGATGAACGAAATTACCAGCACCCTGGATGAAGGACTCCGGCAGGGTGCAATAGGTGTAGGTTCGCTCATCGGCTATGCCCAAAAGGGCATCATGACCTACGAAATGCTTGAGGCGCAGCGGGCGGCGGCCAGATACGGTCGTTTAACCTCGGTGCATCACCGCTTTCACCCGAATGCATCAACGCCCACAGAGACACCCACCGGTGTGAACGAAGTTCTGATGAATGCTATAGCCCTGCAGGCACCCCTGCAGATTCATCACGACAATGACTACGGCTGGTGGGAGAACGAGGAAAAATTAGCGCTGGCCAGGGCGCAGGGTCACAATGTCTGGGCTACTTATTATCCCTGGATCGCCGGGTCCGGCAATTATGGTGCCTCTATTGTTGCCCCGGATACCTGGGAGAGCGCCATGGGTTTCAAGTACGAAGAAACAATTTACGATCCCCAACTGGAGAGATTTGTAAGTAAGGATGAGTTCCTCAAATTCGCCAGAGATGAACCTGGTCGTACTCTTATCGCTTACAGCCCCCCACGCAAGAAGTGGTTGCCCGATTGGACCAAAGTGGAGCACTTTGTCGTGGCCAGCGATTCCATGCCAGGGCTGGATGTGAAGGGGAACATGTTGACCTGGGATGCGCCATACGAGAAGTATGCAGGGCATCCACGCTCTGTAGGCAGCCATGCGATTACCTTGCGTATTGCTCGTGAAAACAACGTGCCGCTAATGCAAACCTTGAGTCAGCTCAGTTACTGGAGCGCCAAGCATCTGGGTGACACTGGACTGAAAGCCATGCAGGAACGCGGGCGTATGCAGGAGAGTATGGTGGCGGATATCGTAATTTTCGATCCAGACAATGTCACCGAAAATGCCACCTACAAAAACGGTACTAATGGCTTGCCGTCGAGCGGCATTCCTTATGTGCTGGTCAATGGCACAGTAGTGGTAAGAGACTCCAAGGTGCTTAAGGACGTGTACCCCGGGCAATCGATCCGTTTTCCTGTGGAAGAGACGGGCAGGTTTATACCGGTATCGGATGAGTCTTGGTTACAAGCTTATTAGGTGGGAAGCATGCCGCAAGAGGGGGAGTCGACGATTGATAAGTTTTATCATGAGCCACTGCTGACCAGAAAGCTGCCCTGATTGACTTTTACAAACTTGAGTAATTCGAGCACGGTATAGACTAAAAAATATCGGGTCACGGCAATGAAAGACGACACTGGTAAGGCGACATACCTTGTTCCAACTTCCACCCACTGGGGTAATTATAGGGTAGAGACAGATGGCCAAACACTGCTGTCGGTGCACCCATACGAGGTGGACAAAGAACCGACTCTGATCGGCCAGTCCCTGCTGGACGCTCTGGATGAGGGCGCTCGTATCCCGCGGCCTATGGTCCGTGCAGGATATCTGGAAAATGGCAGGCATAGCGATGGAGCGGGGCGCGGACGAGAGTCTTTTGTACCAGTCTCCTGGGAAATTGCGCTGGAGCTAGCCGCAGACGCCCTCAAACATACCTATGATAGTTATGGCCCGAATGCCGTATATGGCAGTTCCTACGGTTGGTCCAGTGCCGGTCGTTTTCACCACACACAGAGTCAGATACATCGCTTTTTAAAACTGGCAGGAGGCTACGTAGACTCAGTCAATACCTATTCCAGCGCCGCAGCCGAGGTCATCATGGGTCGGGTCACCGGTATTCCATTCCTCAAACTGGTGCGCGAGGCGCCGACGCCGGTCGAGATAGCTGAGCGTTCTAAAACTGTGGTGTTGTTTGGGGGGGCGGCGATCAAGAATACGCAGGTTAACTCCGGTGGTATCGGGAGCCATTCTGCACGTGAGCAGTTGCTTCTACTTAAGGATGCGGGGGTTAAGGTAATTAATGTCAGCCCCATACGTGACGATGTACTGAACGAACTGGATGCCAAGTGGTGGCCTTGCCGGCCCGGGTCGGATGTGGCCATTATGCTGGGACTGGCGCATACCCTGGTACTGAAAGGACTGTATGACCAGGCATTCCTGGACAAATATACTGTGGGATTTGAACAATTCTTGTCCTACCTCATGGGTCAAGAAGACGGCCAGCCCAAGGACGCTGACTGGGCTTCGAACATCAGCGATATAGCTGCCGCGGATATCCGAGAATTGGCCCTGCGCCTGGGTCATGAGCGCAGTGTGCTCGGTATAAGTTGGTCCCTGCAGCGTCAGGAATTTGGCGAACAGAACTACTGGATGATCACTACGCTGGGTGCGATGCTGGGTCACATCGGCATACAAGGGGCCGGCATCGGCTATGGTTACGGCTGTATTCACAATATGGGCTTTGGCGGCCGGCGTATCCCTAATTACAAAATGGGCGCGCTGGGCCTGGAGATCGGGGAGCGTTCGGCCCCGACAAATGCCTTTATCCCGGTGGCGCGGCACACGGATATGCTCAACAATCCCGGGGCCAGCTTTCGTTACAACGGACAAACCCTGAGCTATCCGGATATAAAGCTGATTTACTGGGCAGGCGGCAATCCTTTTCATCATCATCAGGACCTGAACGAACTTCGGCGTGCCTGGGCGAAGCCTGAGACCATCATAGTCAACGAAGCATTCTGGACGGCCACCGCCCGTCACGCAGACATTGTTTTCCCCTGCAAGACGACCCTGGAGCGCAACGACATCGGCGGCAGCAGTTACGACGTCTATCTGTCACCCATGCGGCAGGTGGTACCTGCGTTTGGAGAGGCACGCAGCGACTTTGAGGTGTTCACCGGTCTGGCGGAAAAGATGGGCTTGGATCAGGAGTTCACTGAAGGCCGTGATGAATTGCAATGGGTGGAGCGTATCTACAATGTAACACGTGATAATGCCACCGCCGAGGGTGTGGAGCTGCCGGACTTTGAGACATTCTGGCAAGGAGAACAGATCAGTGTTGAACAGCAACTACCCGATGCGGAGTATACCCTGGAAAAATTCCGTCGCGACCCGGAAAAATATCCGCTGGACACGCCCTCAGGTAAGATCGAGATTTTCTCGGCAGAAATAGAGAGCTTTGGCTACGACGATTGCCGTGGCCATCCCCGCTGGTATGAGCACACAGAATGGTTGGGGGGAGAGCGAGCACTGCGCTATCCCCTGCATTTGATCTCCAACCAGCCCCGCACTAAGTTGCACAGCCAATACGATCACGCATCTACCAGCCGTCAGCGCAAGATAAAGAATAGAGAGCGGGCCCGGTTGAACCCGGCAGATGCCGCCGCCAGGGGTATCGCAGAAGGTGATATCGTAAAAGTCTATAACGACCGCGGTGCCTGTCTCGCGGGCGTTGAGATATCCGACGATCTTAGGCGCAGTATTATGGAGCTGCCCACTGGAGCCTGGTATGACCCACAAGTAGTGGATGGGCAGCAGTTGGAAGTACACGGCAATCCCAACGTGCTTACCCCCGATAGGGGAACCTCTTCTCTGGCGCAGGGTTGCAGCGGTCACAGTTGTCTGGTGCAAGTCGAAAAATACGAGGGAGAGTTGCCCGAGGTGTTGGTGTTCAGCCAGCCGCCAACCACGGCAGGATGAGTATATGCGTGCTGTCGAATTATACCATGAGATTGCTATTTTTGCAGAGCGTACAACAAGCTGGGCGGCGCTAACGATATGCTGAATAGGATTTTCAGACTACTGCAACGATCTCTTTTAGTGGCAGTACTTCCAGGATTTGGTCTGTCTTATGCTCAGCAAGTGGAACTATCGGGCCTCCCGGATTATCCATCCCAGCCGGTTTCTGAAGCAACCTGGACACGTACAGCAGAAAATATGCGTTGGATGTCCCGAAATTTCAGCGTCAAGCCCTCTTTGATTTTATCTCGAGGCGAGAAGCTCTACGAAATACCTGCCAATTTTCCCGGTGGGCCAGGACTGGGAGATTTTGAATTCATTGTGCCGGGTAATAACCTTCCGTTGACCTTGCGGGAGGTGCTTGAGCAGGCAGAGGTGGATGCGTTTCTGGTACTGAAGGCGGATGAACTTATCTATGAACAGTACTTCAACGGATTTGATGCGCATACGCACCACAGTTGGTTTTCTGGAGCCAAAAGTCTGCTTGGTATGGCTGTTGGTATTCTTGTGGAAGAGGGTCGCCTGGATGTCGGCAAATCTCCCGCGGACTATATTTCGGAGCTGCGGGAAAGCGCGTACGCTGGGGTAACCCTGCAGCAGGTCTTGAATATGACGACGGCCCTGGCTTATACATCCGACCCGGAGGCGATGAACCCAGGACACTTGCGCCATGAATATCTTAAGCGCGGTGGGATGTTACCCGCGTTCGATATCTACCTGCAAACCCTGGAACCCTCGGAAGAGAACGTACCACGTGGAGTGCGAGCCGTGAGTACGCTGGTGACTGCCAGCACTTCTGTAGACCCGGGTAAGAGTTTTGACTATCAGAACATTAATGTTGACGTGTTAGGCTGGGTGATTGAAAGAGCGTCCGGCCAGCCATTGTCGGAATTTCTGCGAGACCGCGTTTGGCGTAAACTGCAAACAGAACACGATGCCATCATGCCCACAGACCCTAATTACACGGCGCTGGCGGCAGGTGGGCTGAGTTCGACGGCGCGGGATGCAGCGCGGTTTGGGCTGTCTGTTGTCAATGGGGGCTTATTGGGTAAGGCGAAGATTTTTCCGCAGGCCTGGATAGAGTCTACCTGTCGATATAACCAGGCTGATGAACAGAGTTTTTTCGATCGCAGGAAAACCGCAGCGGACTTTAGCGCTTTTGGCTCCGTGCAGGCTTATCGAAATTACTGGTATATCCATGACCGGGGAGAGTGTGCTATGGCAACTCGCGGTTTTGGGGGGCAGTCAATTTATATTAACCGTGCCCGTGGGGTGGTGATCGTCACCTTCGCCAGTGCGCTGGCTGAGGATCGAGAAGGCAACAATGCTCTCATGTATGTTACCCACCAGTTGGCTTCCCGGATAAGTTCGATAGCAGCTGATTAGCGTCACTTGCCGCGGATCAGAATGGTTTCTACCCATCAATTGCCGGCTGGCAAATCATTGAGTATTCGGATGTCCATTGCGGCAAGTCCAAGGTCTAATGAAGATCGTGGGTAACTACGGACAAATAGATTTCTCGAAAAGCAAAAACCTAGTTTTCGAAAAACTATATATTTGCTCTTACTAAAGTAGTGGATAACGGTAAAACGCCCGCGATTATTAATAATAATTAGAAGTATTTCTCAGGAAGGGTTTATCTATGTTAAAGAATTATTCCAGGTTTAACTTGCTTATGGCTGCAGGTCTGAGCTTACCCATCGTTTCCCAGGCCGCTCAGCTTGAAGAGATAGTGGTTACAGCCACTAAACGGGCAGCCGGATTGATGGATACCCCGATGTCAGTGACCGCCTTCAGCGGTGATGAGATGCGTCATAATGGTATTCGCGATTTTCAGGAACTCTCGGTATCAATTCCCAATCTGACGGTAGCTGAGGGGCGCGCTGGACTTACCACGGTAAACATTCGTGGTGTACAGTCCGGTGTAGACGGTAGCTTCGAATCTTCAGTGGGTATTTTCATCGACGGCGTCAACTATCCGCGCACTCAATCAGCTTTTAACCCGATGTTCGATGTGGCTCGCGCGGAGGTACTGAAAGGCCCGCAGGCTGTGCTTTATGGCCTCAACTCTACTGCGGGCGTACTGGTTTTACACAGTAATTCCAACAACCCGGGTGATGAATTCGAGGCGACTGTCGTCGGTAACTACGAAACCGAATACGATGGCTATTCTACTTCGGCTTTTGTCGGCGGTGGCTTGACTGATACCCTGGGCGCCCGATTGGCGATTCGAACCTTCGATGACGGAGATGGCTATCTGAAAAACGTCTTTACTGGCGATGACACGGTCTCCAATGACGGTACAGAAGGGCGAATCAGCCTGGTATGGCAACCGACAGATACCATTATGTCGACATTAAAGTACGCTCATGCCGATATTGATAACGAGGGCGGCAATACGCAGCAATTGGGAACTGGTCGGGGTGAAGACAAGCTCAATTGGAAGTTGGAATCGGATGCTAACGGCAGCCAGATGGCCGCTGTCATGAATGCTGCTGAAGGCAATAGCAAAGTTGAGGGAAGCAAGACAATTAACGCTGTTTCCTGGAAAACGGATTTCGGTATCGGTGAATCGGTACTCAGTGCCCTTGTTGGCTATAACAAAATGGATTGGAGTTATAACTTCGACCTGGACTCTTCTGCCTTGCCGGTTCCCCCGATTTTCTCTACCAGGTCAGAAGATTATGAGCAGTCCAGCATTGAACTCCAGTACACCTCACCGACAGGAAATACATTCGAGTATATCCTGGGTGCGTATTACTCGGAGGCCACGACGGATATCTTGGGCTCCAATGCATTGGACCTGACACTGCTGGGTGTGCCCGGCATTGCTGAATACGGCCAGCTGGATTACTCAGTGGATACTGAAGTCGTATCCGCATACGGTAACCTGACCTGGCATGTCAGTGATACAGTGAGAGTAACTGGCGGGGTCCGCTACACGGATGAGAGTAGGGATCTCACTCGGGACCCCAATGGGCTGAACTGTCAGTGGTACGCCGTTGACGGTGCAAACTTCATTGGGCCCGCACCGATCAATGTATTTTGTTCCAAGTTGTCCAATTACAAGGACGATAAATCGTCTGACAACTTTATGCCCGAACTGATTGTGCAGTGGGATATGTCGGATGACACCATGCTGTATGCCAAAGGCAGTACCGCGGTGAAATCAGGTGGCTATGCCGCTGCGGTTTCACCCCCGTCCCCAGAGTCTATGTCCTATGACGATGAGAATGCGTTCGGTCTGGAAGCTGGGATGAAGACTTCCTTTGCAGATCGAGCCGGGCGTATGAGTCTCGCAGTGTTCTATACGGAATTTGATGACCTGCAGGTTAACAGTTTTGACGAGCAAACAGCGAGTGCGTTCATTACCAATGCGGGACAAGCCCATAGCCAGGGCGTAGAACTGGATACCACTTACGCGGTGACAGATTTCATCACACTGGGTACTGCTCTTGCCTATCTTGACGCAGAATATGATCAGTACGATGGCTCTGCTTGTCCGGCAAATATCAGCGCGGAAGAAAAAGCAATACGTTGTACTGGCCCGGGGGGTACCCAAGACAGTGCAGGACAGGATCTCGCAAACGCACCTAAATGGTCGGGCAACGCGTATGCCAGCTGGGACTATCCTTTTTCCAGCGGTTTGCGCCTGGTTGGCAAGTTGAATGTATCGTTCACCGACGACTACCTGACTGAAGTGCGAAACGATCCGTTATTCAAGCAGGACGGATATACGCAGATTGATGCGCAGATTGGCCTGGCTTCGAGCGACGACAAGTGGCGGGTCGCATTGATAGGCAGAAACCTCACTGAGGAGGCGGTGCAGGACGGCGGCACTGCTTTTCTTGGCTACAACATCGTATCGATAAATCGGCCTCGTACGATCACACTCCAGGCGCAATATCGCTTTGGTGACTAATCGTAATGAGCTCTGAGTTAGTCTTTAACCCGCTGTAAGGCGGGTTTTTTTTTGGGTGCGCCCGGTGTGGACGGAATGACGGTAGAGGAACTCAAAGGTTACCTGGAGGCTCATTGGCCCAAGCACAAGCGAGAACAATTACTAAGGCCGCACCTGATAGACACCGATAAAGAAATCTCTAGCAGGGTGGGGGTGACAAGACGATCTTAACGTTGTCGAATTCTACGCTGTGATAGAGACTGCTTCAGGACGATGGACAGCGATAACTCAGGAACTGTTGTTTCCGTAGCAGACCTATTGAGAAACTCAATACAAAATACTTTGTTAATAAGTGGGAAGTCAAACATACCTAGATAATCTGCGTGCCAACGATATCGATACTCACATGGCGCTACTGTGTGATGCGGCATAGAACTGGAATATGTCAGCCTTCCAGTTCTGCTTGCATCTTTTCACACATGACGAACTTCTGGATTTTTCCCGTCACGGTCATTGGGTACTCCTCTACGAAACGGACGTGGCGGGGAACTTTGAAATGGCTGATCTGGTCGCGGCAAAAATCTTTTAGTTCATTTACTGTCATGGTTTGGCCGGCGTGTAGTTGAACCCAGGCGCAGATTTCTTCACCCATTTTGCTATCCGGGACACCAAAAACCTGTACTTCGGTTATCTTGGGATTAGTATAGAGAAAGTCCTCCACTTCCCGAGGGTACACATTCTCACCTCCACGGATTATCGTGTCTTTGATACGACCGACAATTGGACATAGCCTTGTTCGTCCATCGTGCCCAGGTCGCCCGAGTGAAGCCAGCCAGCTTCATCAATGGTCTCTTCAGTGCGCTCCTTGTCGTTCCAGTAGCCGCGCATAACCGAGTAACCACGGGTGCAAATCTCACCTTTTTTGCCTATCTCAACCACACGGTCGTTTTCGTCTGTGATCTTGATTTCCACCCAAGGCACCGCCCGCCCAACGGTCTCAGTGCGCTTTTGCAAGGAGTCATCGGGCAGGGTCAGGTGATTGATAGGGCTGACCTCCGTTTGGCCATAGCCGATGAGAATATCATCCATGTTCATCTCACCGATGACGCGCTTCATAACCTCTACAGGACAGGGTGCACCCGCCATGACACCAGTACGCAGGCTGGAGAGATCAAATTCACGGAATCGCGGATGATCGAGTAAGGTAATGAACATGGTCGGGACTCCATGTAGGGCCGTACACTTTTCATCCTGTACGGCTTGCAGGGAGCTAACGGGATCGAATGAGGCATCAGGGTATACTGCGGTCGCACCGTGTGCGAAGCAGGCCGGTAGCCAGTCGTTCAATTTTTTTGTGGAGCTCAAGGTATGTCCAGCGCACATTCTGGTGCTTTACCACGAGGGCCTCGCTGTCAGGATAGCGAGCAGTAATTTCGTCCAGATATTGTCCGATGGTCCGATAAATTATCTGGGTAGTGGATTGGCCGCAGTAGTAGCTTTTGGTCAGGGGCATGTCATAGCTCCGAGTGTCAATTTGTGTTCAGTCAAGTATCGGCTTTTGATTCCTCAAGCTGCCATATCTTGTTTCACTTGCGGCCACCTGGCCAGCAGGGCTTCGAGTTTGGCATCGGTTTTCTGCACATTTTCATGTTTGATGTGGCCGTACCCGCGGATACTCATGGGCACTTCGGCTATCTCCACAGCGAGGTGGTGGTTATCGGTACTCAGGTCACGCATTAGTAACTCAACAGTGTTGAAGTACTTCTCGATCAGGCTACGCTCCATCTTGCGCTCCTCAAAGTAGCCGAAGGGATCCAGTTTGGTACCGCGCAGAAACTTGAATTTAGCCAGTACGCCGAAGGCCTTAAGCATCCATGGTCCGAACTGGATCTTGGTGGGTTTACCGGTGGTCTTGTCTTTGGGAGCAATAATAGGCGGCGCCAGATTGAACTCCAGGGTGTAATCACCGTCGAACTGTTCTCGTAGTTTCTTGAGGAACTCCGGTGCGGAGTATAGCCGGGCGACTTCATACTCATCTTTGTAGGCCATCAGCTTATATGCCGCCTTCGCGACTGCAGTAGCCAGGCTGGACTTACCGATTGCGGCAGCATTTTCGGCTGCAACGACTTTATCCACAAAGGCCCGATAACGTGCGGCGTAATCTGCATCCTGGTAAGCCGTTAATTCCTCGCTGTATTTGGCCACCCAGTCGTTCGTTGCTGTCGGGGCGAAAATCAGTGGCTTGACCGTTTCATCCATCTGCAGGAATTTCTGAATCAGTTCCGGCTGGTGTGCCAGGCGACGACCCCAGGCAAACGCTTCCTTGTTCCAGTCGACGGCGACACCATTCAATTCAATGGCCTGCAGAATGGCTTCTTCTCTAATTGGTATGAGGCCACGCTGCCAGGCAAAACCGGTCATCATCAGGTTGGAACCAAGTGAATCGCCCAAAAGCTTTATCGCAATCTGTGATGCGTTGAAGAACTCGATCTCATCATCCTTTGTGGTGGCTTTGAGGCGGCTGATCAAGGTGTCAGCGGGGTAGGCAAGTTCGGTGTCGCGGGTAAAATCACCCGTGTAGTTTTTCTCGGTGTTAATAACGGCTTTGGTCCGGCCTGGATCCAGGGAATCCAGCACTTTGTCGCTGCCCGCCACCAACATGTCGCAGGCCAGGAAAGCATCCGCCATGCCGCTGTTGACGCGGGAGGCGTGGATCTGGTCCTGGTCTTTAGCCAGACGTACGTGGGTGACCACTGAGCCACCTTTCTGGGCGAAACCCAGCTGATCGACGATACATACACCCATGTCCTCAATATGCGCAGCCATACCCAACAGGGCACCGATGGTGACCACGCCCGTACCGCCCACGCCGGTAACCATCAGGCTGTAGCTGCCTGTGTCTGGTAGTTGCGGGAAGACTGGATGGGGAATCTCTTCCACCTGTGGAGAAAGCTTCTCAGAACTCATACCCGACGCCTTGCGCACCTTGCCGCCCAGTACTGTGACAAAGCTGGGGCAAAAGCCTTCGACACAGGAGTAGTCCTTGTTACAGGAAGACTGGTCGATCCTGCGCTTGCGTCCAAAGTCAGTTTCCAGCGGCTGTATGGAAACGCAGTTGGACTGCACCCCGCAGTCGCCACAGCCTTCACAGACGCGGTCGTTGATAAAATAGCGCTTGGCTGGATCGGGGTAAGTACCGCGTTTACGGCGGCGACGCTTTTCCGAGGCGCAGGTTTGATCGTAGACCAGCACGGATACGCCTTTCACTTCCCGCAGTTCGCGCTGTACCGTGTCGAGTTCCTTGCGGTGATGCACGGTCGTACCATCGGCGAAGGCGGAGCCGGAACGGTATTTTTCAGGCTCATCGCTGACTACAGCAATGCGCTGTATGCCCTCATTGCGAACCTGACGCGTTATCTGGTCCACGCTCATGTTGCCGTCTACCGGCTGGCCACCGGTCATGGCGACCGCGTCGTTAAACAGGATTTTGTAGGTAATATTAATTCCTGCGGCAACGGCTGCCCTGATTGCATGGGAGCCCGAGTGGAAATAGGTGCCGTCACCGAGGTTCTGAAACACGTGATCGGTTTTAACGAAGGGTGCCTGGCCTACCCACGCAATGCCTTCACCGCCCATTTGGCTGAAGGTGTAGGTTTCCCTGTCCATCCAGGTCACCATGTAGTGGCAGCCGACACCGCCGACACCGCGGCTGCCCTCGGGGATTCTGGTCGACGTGCTGTGCGGGCAGCCGGAGCAGAAGTACGGTGTGCGCTGCATGTTCAGCGCAGGCAGTTGCGCGGCGCGTTCCAATTCCCCGCTCAGGCGCTTTACCCTGGCCTGCATTAACTCGCTATCGTGAAAATGTTTGATACGGCTGGCGATGACCAGGGCGATTTCATCGGCAGTGATAGCTTTGGCATTATCCAGCAGTTTGGCACCGCGTTCATCCTTGCGCCCGACAATGCGCGGTCGCTGATCAGTCGGCAGGTCGTAGCAGGCGGCGAGCATGCCGGTTTCCAGTACGTCGCGCTTTTCCTCTATGACGATAACTTCTTCAAGGCCCCTGGCGAATTCGGCGTAGGTCTCTGTATCGGCGGGGTAGGGCATGCCGACTTTGAGTATGGTAATGCCTAAATCGGCTGCCTGTTGTTCACTGATACCCAGGTCAACCAGCGCCTGGCGCACATCACGCCAGCTCTTGCCCATGGTGACGATGCCAATACGCGGATTGTCGGAGGGGTGGCTCACATAGTTGAGCTTGTTGGCCCGTGCAAAGGCCAGCGCCGCGGGCAGGCGATAATTACGGATGCGTGCTTCCTGCATGTATACAGAATCTTTCAGGAAAGCGTTGACGCCCTCGGATGGAAAATCAAAATCCGGTGTCACAATTTGTATGCGGTTGATATCGCCGTCGATGGAGGCGGAGGTTTCGATGGTCTCCGGCAGTAACTTGTAACCAACCCATGCACCACAAAAACGCGAAAGCGCAATTCCATATAACCCCATGTCCAGCACTTCCTGGATATCTGCGGGATACAGCACAGGCATAAACAGGTCTTCGAACAGCAGCTCCGAAGAGTAGCCATTGATAGTCGACGTCATATTGTGATCATCACCGACCGCGATCAGCACGCCACCGTGTTTGGATGATCCGTGCCAGTTACCCTGGCGCAGGGCGTCCATGGCCTGGTCAAGTCCCGGCCCCTTGCCGTACCAGAAGGAGTAGACGCCATCGTAGTTGCTGTCGTTGTAATAGTTGGTCTGCTGCGTACCCCAGATGGAGGTCATTGCCAAGTGTTCATTGGTACCGGGCCAGAAGTGGGTGTGATGCTCCTTGAGCAAATCTTCGACACGCCACAGTTCCTCGTCGATTGCGGTCATGGGTGAGCCGCGGTAGCCCGACACGAACCCGGCTGTGTTCAGGCCAGCGGCTTCGTCGCGTAGCCGCTGTACCATCATCAAGCGCACCATGGCCTGGCTGCCACGCAGGTGAATGCGGCCCTCGTGTTGGGTAAATCGGTCCTTCAGTGTCACTTTGTGCTTTGCCATGGAGTTTAACCTTACGCTTTATTCATCAATAGCTGCTCACCATAGCAATAGCTACTCTATTAGTGATTATCAAAAGGGGCAAACGACGGGCCATGGGAGGCCTCTACAGAAAATGGCCTTGGGATTGCCGCAATCGACAAATGCTTCAGGTGAGTTGCTGTTAGTCTTGCAAAATATTTGGTCAAAAATGCCAACTCTATTGCATGAATGAACATGGTTTCAGACCGCCCATATTTCTACATTACATCCATCGAACAAGGAGGGGAGCGATGATAGATATATAGTCAAAGAAATCCATGAGCGGGAATCTCAGTATTAATTTGGCCAGGCAGTATCTAGCTCATCACGAATGGAGTCTGGCCAAAAAAGCGTTGCAGCAAGGCATTAGCAAGGGCAGGTTGTCCGAGTCGGATCAGGTCGACGTGCTGTTTAACGACATTTGCCAGCGCCTGGGCGTAGCAAATAGAGATATCGACCACACGCCAGAAACATAAACAGACCTCCTAGTTGCCTCATTTGCTATTTGGTGCATGGACATAGGCGTTTATCATCATTGGGCAAGTGTATCTGACAGTTCCCGAATAGAGAGGCAGCCCATGGATTTCACGCTCACCGAAGAGCAACAGATGATCGTCGATTCACTGCGCAAATATGCGCAGAACGAACTTAAGCCGATCGCGAAGGACTACCGCGACCGATTGATCCCCAAAGAGAAAATGCTCGAAATCCAACGGGGCTTACTGGATTTCGGGGGGGGTGTGGGGGTGGTGTCCGAGGACTTGGGCGGTCTGGGTCTGGATGCGATAACTATGGGCCTGCTGCAATTCGAAATCGCCAGAGTATCTCCGGATATCGCGGTTACCAGCCTGATCCAGATGACCATAGGCAAACTGCTGCCGCTGGTACCCGACCACCTGCGTGCACAATATGTAAAGCCCGTACTCGCCGGTGAAAAGCTGGGATGCGTGGGGATGTCCGAACCAGGGGCAGGCTCACAGGTTACCGCAGTCGGTTGTCGCGCGAAACTTGATGGTGATGAGTATGTGATCAATGGTGAGAAGATGTGGATCTCCAGCGGTGATTACTCCGATTTTATTTTCCTGTTGGCCCGCTTTAACGACGATCCCGTAGGGGGCCTGGGCCTGATACTGGTAGATCGGGATCACGGCTACCAGACTACCAATATTGAGAAAATGGGTCTCAACAGTCAATCGACCGCCCAGGTGTTTTTTCAGGATGTCCGGGTGCCTGCGTCCAATTTGATGGTAGCGCCAGGCAGCGCAATGAAAGCCCTGTTAACCCTATTGGCCAGTTCCCGCCCGATAGTTGGCCTGATGGCACTGGCCATTGCCGATGCGGCGCTGGAAGAAGCGGTGCAGTATTCCAAAGATCGTGTGCAGTTTGGCAAACCCATTGCGGGTCACCAACTCATAGCGGCCAAACTCGGAGAAATGGCGACCAAGGTTGAGGCGGGCAAACTAATGTCGTTTCGCGCGCTCAGCGCGATCGAAAAACAGGAGCGTCCTGACGTTTACAGCGCGATGGCCAAGTGGTTTGGTACGGAGTTGGCCTGCGAAGTCGTTGCAGAGGCGATGCAGATCCACGGTGGAAACGGCATCACCTGTGAATTTCCTATCGAATACATGTACCGCTCGGTACGACCGTTTATGGTGACTGAGGGTACCAACGAAATCCAAAAATTGGCTATCGGTCGTTCGCTGACCGGTATTGATGCTTTCTAGGGATGGGCCAATGGACTTCGATTTAACACAGGAACAACAGATGATGGCGGCGACGGCGGAGAAGATTTCCGCACGCTTCGACCCCGAATATTGGCGGGATATGGATGAAAAAGGCGAATACCCCGCAGAGTTTATCGCCGATATCGGCGCCCAGGGTTTTTTCGGCCTGCCGGTACCCGAGCAGCACGGTGGTTTGGGACTTGGCCTCACAGAATTGGCTGTAGCCATGGAGGCCCTGTGTCGCGGTGGTGGCGGGGGAGGGCCGGCCCTAGGCTACCTGTTTGGCTTGTTGGGAAATCTTTCTGTCCTGCATCACGGAAACGAAGAGCAGAAAGCGCACTACTTGCCGGACATGGCCAGCGGCCAGAAGATGTGCGCCTTTGCGCTGTCCGAGCCCGATGCTGGCACCAATTCGTTGAACATCAAGACTTTTGCCCGTCGCGAGGGTGACGAGTTCGTTATAAACGGCGGGAAGTGGTTTATCACCAACATTGAGAACTCTGACGTATTATTGCTGGTGGCCAGGACCGAAAAGCCCCGGGAGGGTAAAAGCAAGGCGGGGGGAATCTCTCTCTTTCTTATCGACCTGCCCCAGGCCGCCATCACCTACACGCCTATCCCCAAGCATGGTTTCAATTACTACAAATCCAACCAGGTGTTTATCGAGGAACTGCGCGTACCTGAAAGCTGTCTGCTAGGCCAGGAGGGCAGGGGTTTTTATAACTTGTTGGGGACTCTGAACCCCGAGCGCGTACTGATAGCGGCGGGCGCAGTGGGTACGGCCCGGCTCGCACTGTCGAAGGCGGTAACGTACGCCAACGAACGCAGTGTCTTTGGTGCCCCCATTGGCTCGCACCAGGGTATCCAGCATCCACTGGCGGCGGCCCACGCCAAAGTGGAATCTGCCTGGCTTAGTATTCTGAAAGCTGCGACTCTGAACGATGTGGACAGTGCCTCCAAAGAGGCTGGAGACGTGGCCAATATGGCAAAATATGTCGCGGTGGAGGCCTGTATTGAAGCCTGTTACCACGCCATGCAAACCTATGGCGGCGCCGGTTTTGCCCGCGAGTACCACCAGGAGCGCTGGTGGCGAGAGGCACAGTTGTTCCGATTGGCACCTTTGACACAGCAGATGACATTGAACTATATCGGCGAACACGTACTGGGCTTGCCCAAGTCTTATTGAGGAGAGGCATATGACGGAAAAATCAGTATGATAAGACGACGTTGTTACAACCGCGGGCTGGGAATGGACCGCAGCCTACGTAGTTACCTGCTCAATACCGCCCTGCGCCTTTTCGTCAAACCGCAATTTAAATCAGTGTAGTGGTAGGCAATACGAGAACAGAAAAACAGCGCGGCAAGCGCTCACGTGTATCGGTGGAGTCTGGACTCCAGCGACCGCCATGGGGCAGTTACTCATTGACCGACTAGAGAAAAACGCTGGGCTCTGTTTTAAAATCTGTGACCCGACAACAAGCACCAGCTAAGTTGATGACTACCGCAGCCATGGCATGCTTAAACTGCATTTAGAACAAATCAGGAGCAGCTCCGCCCACGCCTCGTCGGTGCCGTCAAATTCTGAGTAACGCAGTGCGAAACAAGAGATCGTAAAACACAGCATAGGATCGCGCTGGCCGCTCCTTGATCACGGCTCACTGTAAATGCTACCGTGATGCTCCTCTTTCGGATTAAGACTCAAAGTTAGTTTGCGGTATATCCCCACACCTTAGCTTTGAGTCGCATCAGGATCCGCAGATGACTATTAGATCACTAACCGGCATGCTCAAGAGCGTGCTGAGTACCTTGGCAATTTTTGTGATCACAGCGTGCAATGACAGCGGCAGCGGTAACCTGCAGCAATCTGCTGAAGACGCAGACATTCCTCCAGCCTCATCCGAACCCATGACGACTATCGATGCGGCGTTCATGATGCAGAACTACGTAACTCCTAACGTAACGAGCATTCGCATTATAAGTACCGACGAATCTGAGAATGTACTGTCTACACAGCTCCTCCCGCGAGATGAAGCCGTAAGCTTCACGGTACTCACTGCAGCTGCAAAAGTTGAGATGGGCCTGCTCACCGAGGCGGAGAAACAAATTGGCCTGACAACTAACATCGAATCAGCGAGCAAAGAGCAAAGAGCAAAGGCTAACGAAGAACCCCTCTCAAAAACATCATTATCAAAAAACAATGCACCAAACGGCACAGCCGCCCTTTCGATACTCTAATTTACCGATCTGCCTATTGGAGTTAGAGCCTTGGAGTTAATCGATAAAATCATTGTAGTTATTGGCGCGGGTAGTGGTATTGGTCGCGAAGCGGGCAGTGTCGCCCGCCGCGGATCAGCGCTTAAGACTTTATTTAGCGTCAATTACCGGAGCTGAACCGGACAAGGTAATTGTCGCTCTATAGACGCAGATGCTTTTGGGCTGTTATTGGCAGGTGAGGTGGAGCATGCATCTTTTACTCTGATAGGTATGCAGCACCAGCCAGTCAGCTATGGTGATGAGCCAATTTGTATTAGTGAATATGTGTTTGTGGAGTTGCAGTTATTCACAAAGCCAGCTGGTTACTCATATCAGCATGGGTATGGTTACGCCTTTGTTGAAAGGGATGAGCTTGAAGAGCGGGATGGACAGCCTGCACAGCTGACAAATCCTCAGCGTAGAGGGCTAGCATTGCTTGCTGGGGAGCTGAATGGGTTGCTCGAACCCATGTACTGATTGCGCTGTCGCATCTTGTGACAAACTTAGATGCCAGCCGTAGTTACAAAGTTTGTAAGTGCTGAATGCGTAACATTATGAAAGACATAGGGTTTATTGGTGCTAGTTGCGGCTGATACACATGTGATGGGGTTTACCATGTATGAGGACGTTAACTCATACATGGTAAGCATGACCGCAGCTGTAGT
>ENA-OUOG01001207-OUOG01001207.1-marine-metagenome-genome-assembly--contig:-NODE-1207-length-30599-cov-5.770002_pt1 | contig 30599 bp, 17 predicted proteins | sample MGYA00248635_ERZ508505 | MGnify/ENA primary metagenome ERZ508505 (study PRJEB26176, sample SAMN06267871) | marine metagenome | isolation source: Saanich Inlet, British Columbia, Canada | place: Pacific... | reverse complement strand
AGGCTCGAGGGGACGGCTCTGTTCGCGGAGGTTCAAACCGAGCGCGCGAAGTGCGCTTCGTTAGCCGCGGCGCTCGCGGCGCACAAAGACGGGAACTCGGCGTTCCCTTCCGACGCGTTCGGCGTCGGGAGAATCAAATGGGCGCGCGCGGTGTTCTGGAGCCGCGCCATCGCGCTCCCTCTGGCGGGCTGGGGACGAGGCGGGACAGGCGGGTCCCATACCCATGATATGAAGAAGAAGACATCCCCGGGGACGAAACGCTCGAGCGGGGACGACGGCGCGCTGACGCCTTTGCTGGTGTGACGATGCGTAGGTTTCGTCGTGAATTGACTGCGCGACGCGGACTCGCGTCGTCCCCGCGCGACGCGAAAGTCTCGAGCGTTACAGCCCCCCCCCCAACACGCGTGTCGAGTCGTCGTCGCGTTTCACGTCTACCCTTCTCAGTAGTAGTCGGTTATCGGGCGCATCTTGATCTTGGGCTTGTTGATCTTGGGCTTTTTCGTCGGCGTGGATGCCTGCATGAACTGCGCGGCGAACGCGCTCTCCTCCTCCGTGATCTTGCGCTTCGAGCCGCGATGGTCCGCCGCGAGCGCACCGTCGTTCTCGTCGCCGCCGTCGAAATCAACCTCTCCTTCAGAAGCGTGCCCCGTGGCGTCCGACGCGACGTCGTCCTCCTTCGACGTGTCGGAAACAACCTGCGTCGACGGCGTCGACGGCTCGCGTTCGGAAACGGCGGCGGTGGTCATCGGCGTAGTCGTCGCCGGCGACCGCGTCATCGGCGTCGTCGCCGGCGACCGCGTCGACGGGTCGCTCTGCTCGATTCCGAAACGGTCGCGTAACACCTCAACGACGACGTCGTAGCGGCGGCCGCGTCTGTCGCCATCCTGGTAGATCGACCGCAGCTCCTCGATCATGCCCTGCGTAACGCGCTTGTCGAGCAGCTTGTTCTTGAACAAGGTCAACCAGGTCTTGCCGTCGTTCCTCGCGAAATCGGCGCGGACGCGAGCGCCGGCGAATTCCCACTCGTGCTCCTGCGTCGCTTCGTTGAACGCGTCGATGAACGCCTGCTTGTCGAAGACAGACACCTCCTCCTTCGTGAAAAGCGTGATCTGCGTGGTGTACGGGATGCCGGGACAGTCGTACGAAGGACCCCCCGCGCCTTCGCGCGTCGTCAGCGACGTGATCTCCTTCTGCTTGTGCACCAGCGCGTGGCAGGCCGCTTCAACTTGGTGCGCGATTTTCCCGCGGTCGGCGCGGAAAAACTCGACGCAGAAAGGCCGAAGGTTTTTGAGCTCGATGTTGAGGTCGAGCGTTTTCGGTCGTTTTCCGTACGTTCCGACGGCGTTGTTCGTCCCTTCAGTCTTGGAGTTCGACGCCATGGACAGCTGAATGACCTCGCACACCGCGCGCGATTCTTTCGTCCCGCGGTCGATCAACGTCTCGCGCGCCGCGTTCAGGCCGTTCCGGCACACCAGCGCGCACTTGGTCACCTGCTCCTCGGACAGCCGCTCGAAATTGCACCCAGTCGCGCGCGCGATTTCCTTGAACACAATGAGCTCCGGCTCCGAGCCGAACACGAGTCGGGCCTCCCTCCTCTCGTCGTATTTGGACAAGCCGGTGGTGGGGTCCTTCTCCCTGGACTTGGCGTATACCGCTTGATATATGGAGATGCCGGTGTTGGGGTCCTTCTCTTTCTTCTTGGCGTAATTCACATCCGCCCGGGAGACGCCGGTTTCGGGATCCTTTACACAGACCAGGATGTACCTGCGACGATCGAACACTCTCTGCTGCAATGACTTCGCGTACTTGACGAGTGTTTCCGGAGCGTCGGCCCTTAGCCTTTCGACGACGGCCTGAAACAAGGCCAAGCCTTGTACCGCCTGGAAAAACCTCTTCGAGGTCCCCGCGGACCTGAGGACGCTCTCGATGATCAACGCGTCGGCCGACGCCGTCCGGCGGTCGCCCAACCACGGTTTTTTTTCAGCCTTGGCCGCGGCCTCGTTTTTCGCCTGTTCGCGAAGAGCGTCAACCGGCGCCTCTGGAAGCGACGAACGCGATCGCGATCCCGCGCCTCTGCCGGACTGCCGCGTGTCGGTCGCCGGCGGTGGCTGCATCCCGATATCCGCCTCGGGCGGCGCGTCGCCGCCGCCGTCGGCCGACGTGCTCGGCGTGCTCCGCGAGAGGGGAACGACCAGCTCTTTTTCTTCCGCGGCCGTCGCGACCGCCGCGGCCGCGCGCGACGCGGCGCCGTGCATGGCTTGCTTGCGCGTGGGCGATGGCATGGCGATGCCGCAGGCGCGCCGTTCGGCTGGTCACGCGCGCCCGTCCGCGACGCGCGACGGACGCGGAGCCCAGTGTGAACCAACCGAACACTGCGTCGTCAGTGAAACGAGTCAGCGCGACGCGATACTCGTTCGAGTCGTTGTTTGAAAGAAAACGCGGTGAGATGACTCTCTCCGCGAAAGCTCTTCGTTTCCGAGTCGGAGCGAGGAGACTCACACAAAAAAAAAAATCACAAAAAACAACGCGGCGCGTTTTTCGTTCGGGCGGACCTACGCGCCGACCCGACCGTAAAGCGCCGCCGCGTCGGAGCGAGGCGAAGGAGGTTACGGCCCTGACCCTCGCTCCGTGTAATACCTTAGCGACACGCATAAACGAACGAACTTATGTAATAGAAATACAGGTTTAAAACTAGTTCTACCGAGGAGACGTCGCGACGGTTTTCCGACGCGCGATGCGCTTATAATCACCCGAGCGCCCCGCCTCGCCTCCCCAGCGCCTCGTCCTTGAGCCGCGCGACTTGCTGCTCCAGCGTCTCCGTCTCCTGCCTGGCCTCCCTCTCCGCGACGCGCCGCGCGACCGCCGCGAGGCTCGCGCTGACGTCCTGCTCCCGGAGCACCGTCGGGTCGGCGGCGTCGTCGGCGCCGTCGGCGTAATCCGTCGTCAAACGCGCGCCGTCGACTTCGCCTGCCTCAAACGCGGGCGCGCTCTCCATGCCCACCGCGTCGTCGCGCGACGCGATCGTTCGCTCGAGAGCGCGTGCGTTTGCGTTTGCGTTTTTCGACATCTCGACGTCCTCTCTCGTTTCGCGCCCCGATGATCTCTCGGAACGCGCGTCGGACGATCGCGTCGCGGCGTCGAACGCGGCGTGGCCGGCGAAGATGCGCATCGATGATGCGCCGTTCGCGTCGGAAACGCGTTCGTCCCCGAACGGCGGAACGCGACGGGACTCGCGTTTGGGCGACGCCGTTTCGGCCACCCCGCCGCCGTGCCTGTTCTCCGCGAAATCGCCGTGGCCGGTGAACGCGTCCAGCTCGTGCCGCGCGACCGCGCCGTGCGACTCGGTGTTCGACGGATGTAGGCGACCCGACGATCCGAGGTGCCGCGCGGAGTCTTCGGACGCGTCGGGACGCGCGCGGTGGAACCGGGGGTCCAGGGGCTGCTCCCCGCCCAGGAACCGGCCGAACACGAACACGCAGCAGAGCGTCCACAGGCCCGCGACCGCCAACAGCGCGGTCGCGCCGCTCGCGCGACCCATGCTACGCGCGCGAGTGTGGATGTAGACAACGGGAAAGGCTCGTGGTTCGTCCCACAAGCGTCGCAGCGTCGCGCCAAAAATAAAAATAGAAAAGAGCAACAGAGCAAGAACTCCTAAAAAGGCGAGGCGGGCCCCACCCGCGCAGTGGCCGGCGGCGGCAGGCGGACCCCGCGATGTGTCGCATCTGCCGGGCCCGCGGTCTCGGGCGCGGCGCGCGCGGCGGCGGCGGCGCCTCCCCCGCCGTCGCCTTTGTGGACGCGTCGCGCCCCCCCGAGGACGACGAGATCCCCTGCGGTTTCGCCACCGCCGACGCGCGCTGCCATGCCGAAACGTCCATCTCCGGCGCGGACGGAGACGGACCTCCGCCTCCCTCCGTGACCCGCGTGGTTGTCGGCGCCGGCGTCGCGGGCACGTGCTGCGCAGAGGAGCTGTGCCGCCTGCGCCCGCGCGACGCCGTGGTGCTGGTGACCGCCGGGGACGCGGTCAAGAGCGTGCGCCACGTCGAGCGCGTCACGAAGAATCTCGAGACGGTGCACATCGAGGAGAAGCCGGCGACGGCGCTGTCGCACGCCAACTTGTCCGTCGTGCGCGGGGTGGTGGTGGGCGTGGACCTGGACGCGAAGCTGCTGTTCCTGGAAGACGCGCCGCGGGAGGAGGAGCCCGAGAAAGCAGAGATGCAGAGACTGAACGCGCGGAACGGCGACGCGCCGCGGACGCTCGCGTACCATCAACTCTGCGTGTGCGCGGGCGCGGCGCCGCGTTCCATCTTCGCGGGCGTCGAAACCCCCGTCGCGAGCGAAATTCAGCGAAACGCCTTCGCGGCCTCGATCACGATCACCGTGCGCGACGTGGAGAGCGTCGAGGCTCTGCGCGACCGGCTCATCGACGCGCGGCGCGTTCTGCTGGTCGGGAACGGGGGGATCGCCATGGAGCTCGCCGACGCGTTGTGCCGTCCCGGAGGCGCGAGCGCGTCGACGAAAGAATACAAAACGAAAACGACGACCGAACGCGAACGCGAAGGGAAAAAAAAATTCCAACGGGAACTGGTCTGGGCGGCTCGGCACTCTACCATCGGCGACGCGTTCTTCGATCGCGACGCCGCGGCGTTCCTGAACGAGGTGGCCGAGCGCGAGGGGCTCACGAGCGCCGCCGCGGCGGCGGAGCGGGAAGAAAAAACTTCAGAAGCGAAACGAAAACGGCGGCGCGGGGACTCGACGAAAAACGCAAACGCGACGAAACCAAAACCCGAACGCGTCGTTCGCGGCGACAAAAGCTCCGTTTCTTCGAACCCTCCCGGAAACGCCGCCGGGCCGGATTGGACCGAGCGCGTGAGACGCTCCGGCTCTGGGTCTGGGTCCGGTTCCGGTGACCGGTTCAAACTGCGCGTGGTGCCCGACGCCGAGCTCGCGGCGCTGGAGAAGAATGAGTCATTCTCTCGCGCGAGTCGAGGAGGACGCGGGGAGGATGACGACTTTTCCGTCGACGACTTTGACTTTCCAGCGACGGCCATCCTGAGCGACGGCTCCCGCGTTCCGATCGACCTGATCGTCTCCGCCGTGGGCGTGGACCCGGCGCCGCGCGTCGCGTGGCTCCCTAAAGACCGAGTCCCGCGGGGAAGCGACGGGGGGATAGACGTGGATTTCACGTTCCGCAGTTTGGGCGACGCCTCCGTCTTCGCCGCCGGCGACGCCGCGTGCTGCGACGCGCGTCGTGCGGACACTTCGCGCTGGTTCCCGATGCGGCTGTGGAGCCAGGCGAGGGTTTCCGGGACGTACGTCGCGCGCGTGATGTGCGGCGAGGCGGACGCGCACGCCTGGGGGTTCAACTTCGAGCTCTTCACGCACTCGACGCGGTTCTTTGGCAAAAAAACGATTCTGCTCGGTCTGTACAACGCGCAGAAACTGGAACGCGAGCCGGAGACAGATGTGGTGAGCTACTCGCGGCGCGACGACGACTGCGAGACGTTCGCGCGCGTGCTTTTGCTGCGCGGGAAGATGGTGGGCGCGGTGCTGCTGGGAGACACCGACCTGGAGGAGACCTTCGAGAACCTCATCCTGAACGAAACCGACCTCGCGCGGTTCGGCCCGTCGCTGCTCGATCCGGAGATGGACGTGGGAGATTACTTCGACTGATGCGTCTCGAGAGAGGTTTCTTTCTTCTTTTTTTAGACAGCTCGCGCGCGGAGACTCGGTAGAGAGTACGAGCGTTTACGTCACACGGACGAGACGTGACAACGCGCGCGCGGAGACTCGGAAAGACGGAGACGGAGTGTGGGAGTCGCGACGAGAGGAGAGGCTCGGAAGTCGTCTCACCTTTTCTCTTTCTGTCTTTCTGTTTTTATTAAATCATCTCTCTGTAAAGAAAAAAATGGTTCATCCGTGTTCATCCTCGGTTCCTTCGCGCGTCGCGATGTTATTGTACACGATGCGCCGCCTCTCCTGACGAGAGACCGCGCACACTCCGTGGTGCGACGCGTTCTCGGCAGATTCCGGTCGGAAGCGAGAAGGCAATACGCTCGCGTTTCTTCCAGACTCTCCGCTCATAGGCGGCGAACTTACTGGGAGCCGGCGAAGACGGCGGCGCGCTCGGCAGCCTCGAACGCCTTGGCGCACGCCGCCTCGTTGGCGGAGCCGGTGCACTGGGCCTCCATGGCCTCGAGGGCGCCGGCCTTGCCCATCTCCAGGACCTCGTCCGCGGGGATGAGGTTGAGGCCGTTGACGAGCTCCTGCGCAACCATGCCGGAGATGGCAACCATCGCGACGCGGCCGTTGTTCACCTCCTTGAGCTTCATGTCGTTGAGCCACTCGTCATCCTTGCCCGCGGAGAGCTTCAGGGGGTCGAAGTTGTAGTCGCCGGGGGTGTAGTCGCCCTTGAGGAGGAAGAGCTTGTCCGCCTCGAAGGGGTTCTGCCACGCGGTCTGCACGCGGTTGCACTCGATGACGAAGATGAACGCGCCGAGGAGACCCCAGAAGGTGGCGGGCACCTGCTGGAAGTGGTTGATGGCGGGGCCGGTCACCTGGGAGTCGAAGAGGAAGGCGGAGCCCTCAACCTGCTCGCCGACGAGGAAGCCGAGCGCGGAGAGCATGGCGATGCGGCCGTGCGTGATCTCGACGTCCGCGTAGCGCTGAGCCTCGGACTCGTCGATGCCGTTGTAGAAGCCGAAGAAGTCGACGCCGTCGGGGAAGGGGGCGCAGCCGCGGACGAGGCCAGCCTGGGTGGCGGCCTTGATGTCGGCGTACTTCTTGCCGGTGGTGACCTTGACCTTGCCGGTGACGGCGGCCTTGGCGACGATGTTCATGGCGCAGATGGCGGCCATTGTGGAGGTTGGATGTGTGAGGGGGAAGGGGGTAGGTGCGGGTATGAGTGGCGAGAGCCGCCGCTTCGAACGCGTTTTAGATAGATTGAAGCGTCGTTTTCCGCAAAAATAAGCGGTCAACCGCGTGAGATTTATTGCGTGTTCGTGGCTCGGGTGCGTCGGACGCGAAACGCGCGGCCCATTGGGCTGCGCGTACAGAAAACGCGACGTGTTCAAACGAGAAGAGCGGAAAAAAGCCGGGAAATGCGCACGTGGCATTTTTGTTCTCTATGACGAAACCGATGAAAAAACGATTCTTGAAAGGCGAGTAGTCTCGATCGTGATCGGGTCGAAAGCTTACGCTTGAAACCCGAAAAGAAAGGAAAACTTCGGGTGTAACGAATACTCGTCCGCTCAGCCTAAAAGGGGGCTTTTCTTCTTCTGGCAGCCTCTCGCTCAGTCGGGCGTGGGGCGTCAGGGCGTCGTGGTTGAAAGGCACTCATTATTTCCAAAACTTCTCTTCTGCTCCGTTTCCGTTTCTGGCGCGTCTAAATGTCGTCGACGCGCTTTTGGGTCGCCGCGCTTTCGCACCACACGCGCGCGCTGCGCCAGACTCGCTGGATTACTTTCGTCGCATCTCTCACGAAACGTCACCCGCGTGTCAGGGTCTTTGCCTGCTGTCCGATATCCACGTCATCAAAGAAAGTATCAGTGCGGTTTGGGCACGAATCCGTCGACGGCGAAGTTTCGCGTCGCGCGCGGCAGCGACACAGTCATGCCGTCCAGTTCTTTCGCGGCGATCACCTGGCAGCCCAGCCGCGAGGTCTCGGTGAGGCCGAACGCGAGGTCCAGCATGTCGTTCTCGTCGTCGTCCGGCTCGGGCAGGGCGTCGTACACGGCCTGGTCGTCGATGATCACGTGGCAGGTGGAACACGCGAGCGAGCCCTCGCACGCGCCCTCCAGCTCGATGTCGTTGCGGTGCGCCACTTCCAGCATGGAGTGCCCGATCGCAGCCTACAGGTTTCGCGAAGTGGAACAGGCGGTCAGCTTTTTGAAATCGGGCGGGCGACCGAGAGGACCGCGCGACGACGACGGGACAGACGCGGGAGGGTCGCGGGAGGGGCTTCGAACGGCGCGTCGCCGCCGTCTGAGATTCGCGAAAAAAAAGAAATCGACGACGCGAAAGACGACACGGAGGCTTCGAGGCTCGCGATCGATCGTCGCGGAGACGCGCGCTTCCAGACGCGAGCTTCTACGTACCCGCACGGTGGTCTCCGAGCCGTCCTTCTCGTGGAACGTCACCGCGATGGTCTCCGCGTCCGACGGCGCGCCGTGTCCGTGCCCGTGCCCCATCGAAGGCGCGGACCCCGCCGCGAAACCCCGGGCGCGCTCGAGCACCGCCGCGCACCCCCGGCGCGGCCCAGCCTCCGCGCGCGACGCGGAGGCGGCCGCGCCCGCCGACACCGTGGGCGCGGCCGCACCCAACGTCGTCACACCGCACCGCGCCATCTGGCGGACCGCCTCGCGCGCCCCGGCACGCAGCATCACGTCCAGCCTGCGGTCCCGCGCGACGTACTCTTGCGCGCTCGTCGATGCGGTGCCGAGTCTCACTGTTTTTTTTTTTCAATATTGCGCCGCACTGATGGTGATGCAGCTTGGGACTGCACTCACCTGCGAGCCAAATTCGGCTTCAGGGAATGTTTGTGCTCATACCACGACGACGGGCGTGACGAGCGGGCTCCCCGCGCTCAGGATGGTCGCCGTCGTGCAGACCTCCCTGTCGGCTCTGCTGAACGACGCCACCGCGCTCGAGGAGGTAGGTGGACGCGCGCTCTTCTCGTCGCGCGCCCCGAACCCGGGCGCCCGCGTCCGATCGCGCGACACCGCGAGAGCGCTCGATTCGACACCGATCGAATTCCGGCGCAATTCCCGCTCTGACCTCCGTCTCCCGCTCCCCCTCCAGGCGCTCGGCAGCGAGCAGGCGGCGCTGGAGATTTCCCTCGAGCGCGCGCGCGCGATCGTCGCCCCCCGCGACGCGCCGTACGCCTCCGACGAGGACGATGACGTGCTGACGCATTACCAGCTGGGAGACGTCGGGCGGACGGTCCCGTCGGGCGTCCCCCAGAAGTACGCGTTCGGCACGCGGCCCGGCCCCGGGCTGGACACCATCTCCCCCCCCAAGGCGAAGGGTGCGAAAAACGCCGCGAAAAACGCGAGAAACGGCGACGACGGAGTCGAGCCCAAGAGCTCCAAGGAGGCCGACCCCGTGTTCGAGGAGGAGTCGGTGGAGGATGCTTTTTCGCGCTACGACGTCGACGGCTCGGGATTTTTGGATTTCGGCGAAGCTTCGGTGGCGCTCGCCGACATGGGCGCGCTCGAGGGCGTGCTGGCTTCCAAGGCTGGCGAGCTGTTCGACCGCTTCGACGTGGACGGGGACGGGCAGGTGGACGTTGACGAGTTCCGCGAGCTCGCGTCGAAGGTGCGCGAGCTCAGAGGAAGCGTCAACTCGAAGCCCGCGCCCGAGGTTCCCGAAGGCTTCGCGGAGAGCGCCGCCGCGATGGCGCTGCGCAAGAGCTTCGAGGCGTTCGCGGCGTTCGGCAAGGGCCAGAGGGTGGGCGAGGCGGTCGAGCACATCAACGGCCGAGACTGGTCCAAGCTGGTGAAGGATTGCGGGCTCGTCGGCGGGTCCGTCAACGCCCCCGCCGCGGATATCATCTTCGCGCGCGCCGTGCCCAAGGGCCAACGAGTGCTTCGCTGGGAGGACGGCTCGTTCCTCCTCGCGCTGGCGGTGATCGCCGCGGAGCACAGAGTCACGTTCGGGCAAGTCGCGCAGCGCGTCAGCCAGTGCGCGCCCGCGGTGGCAGAATCGGCGGAGGCGGCGGGCGCGGGCGCGTCCGAGCGAGCCGCCGCCGCCGCGGCGCGCGCCGCCGCGGAGTCGGCGAACGGACCCCCCCCCGGCGCGGACGCGACGAGTCGAGCGGCGCTCCGGTCCATCTTCTCGCAGTACGCCTCCTCCGGCTCCGGCGGGAAAGGCGCGGACGGCAAAGGCGAAAAGGCCGGGTCTCTGAACGCGCTCGATGTGCTCCACGCGCTGTCGGATGTCGGCGCGCTGAGACGTCAATCGCCGGAGACGACGCTCCAGTTTGTGACGCGCGCCATCGACGAGTCTCTCGGCTCGGCGCCGGACGGATCGGTGGCGTTTGACGCGTTTGAGCGGTGCGCGTCCGGACTGGTCGCGGCTCGCGCGTCGACGCGCGGCGCGTTGTACAAGCCCCCCGAGGACGTGCAGATGCACAGCGAGCAGCGGCGCGCGCTCCGCGCCTCCTTCGAGGCGTTCGCGGGCGGCTCCTCCTACGGCATGCGCCCGGAGCAGTGGGAACAAACCGTGCGCGCGTGCGGACTCGTCGGCGCCAAGTGTACGGAGACGACGGCGGCTGTGATTTTCGCAAAGTGCAAGAACGGCGCGGGGTCGCTGAGCGCGGCGCCCAAAGTGCTCACCTTCGAGGGGTTCGTGCAGGCGTGCGCGCATGTCGCCGCGCAGTACGACGTCAAGTTCGACGTCGTGGCGCAGAGGGTGGTCAAGTGCACGCCCAAGGAGGGCGAGGAGATAACCGCCAAGAAACCGCCCAAGAGCCCGGTGAAGCCCGCGTACATTCCGCCAGCCTCCACCAAGGGCGTCGCGGGAAGAGCGGTGGCTCCGCCGGAGAACAGAGGCGGTTCTAACGGGAGTGAGAGCGAATCTCTAGACGAGAGAAACGTCTCCGAGGCTCGCAACGAAGAAAAGAGGACGCGTGTAAGTCCTCCGAGTCCGTCCTCCAAAGAGGACGGAGGGGGAGGCGGAAGCCGCGCGCCGCCGTCTCCGGCGCGCTCGACGACTTCGGCGTCGTCGCGAACGTCAAACGATTCGCATTCGCCTCTCAAGCCGCCTTTGGCGGCGCCCAAGGAGATCCCGGCATCGTTCCGCGAACCCGGGTGCGATCTGCGCGAGGCGTTTTTCACGTTCGCGGATCACGACGCATCGGGAAGCCCCTCGTGCGACGCCGTGAAGTGGGGCCGAGTGGTGCGCGGGTGCGGTTTAGTGGGCGGGTCGCTGACGGATGACGTGGCGCGCGAGATATACCGCGCCTCCGGCGCGAGCGTCGCCGAGGATGGGCGCATGCGGTACGACGAGTTCCTCTGGGCGTGCGCGACGGTCGCGGGGACGCACGGCGTGCAGTTCAAGGAGGTGGCCGCGCGCGTGGTGGGCGTCGCGCAGAAACAGCGCGCGCGGCTGGCGGAGGAGAAGGCGAAGCGCGCCGACGAGAACTCCGCCGGCGCCGGCGCCGCCGCGACAAAGCCGCCCGCGGCGGACGAGAAGAAGAAGAAGAAGAAGGGGATGTTTTCGCGCATGTTCTGAATAACTGACGCGCGCATTTTGTTCGATCGGGAGCGTCGTATCGATATTTGCGACACGACAAAAGTCTCACGCGCGTGCGCGTGAGCGAACGCCAAAGCTAAAGCACGCATCACTCCTTCTCCTCGTCCTCGCGCTCGTCCGCGCGCCGCGCCGCGTCCTCCACGATGCGAAACGCCTCGTCGTCCAAATCGGCGGCGTCTTTTCTTTTTCTCTCGTTTTCCGAAAACGCGTCCGCTTTTTCGTCGTCGAGACGGTTTCGGTCATCGTCCCCTTCGTCCTTCTCCTTTCCTTCCATTGTGTTCGTGACAGCCTTCTCAGCGGCGAGCCGTTTAGACTGCTCGAGCGCGGTGTGAACCATCCGCGTCACCTGCGCGCGGTCGCGGTCGCGCGCGGCGCGGCGCGACGCGAGCGCCTCTCGCTCTTCGCTCGTCGTCGCCGCCGCCTCGGCGTCCTCCGCCGCGGCGGCCGCCGCCGCGTCCTCCAGGTACCCGTTGAGCTCCTCGACGCACTCGTCGTAGCGCTGCATGAGGAACAAACATATGCCCCCGTCCCGCCGGTTGAACCGCTCGATCTCCGCCGTCGGCGCGCAGTGCGCCTGGTACCCGACGACGCGCAAGGCGTCGGCGTACGCCTCTTCGTTGAAGTAAATCTGTTTCAAGTTTGTGAGCATGCGCGTGAAGAACTGCTTCGGGCGCACAGAGTTATCCTCGAAGAACGCGCGGTCGATGGTGATCTGGACGCTCGGCGGGTCTTCGCTCGGGCCACTCGACGGGGCGCTCGCGTCGTCCCCGTTTTGACCACTCGCGTTGCCCGCGCCGGAGTAGAACTTGCCGAGCATCTCCTCGACGTCCTCCACGAACACGATCTCGCCCTTGTTGAAGCAGTCCACGAGCACCTCCATCTCATCCACCACCGGTCTTATCATGAACCGCGAGGGCAGGTTCACGCCCACCATGGGCATCCCGACCCGCTTCGCGAGCTCCATGTAGATGAGAGAAAGCGTGATGGGTATGCCCACGCGTCTCGCCAGCACCTCATCCAAACAAGAGTTGCGCGGATCGTAAAACGTCTCGTCGTCGCCCCTGAACCCGAGGTCTGTAAACATGAACCGCGAGATTGTTTTGAGCGTGCGCAGCGGGAAGCGGTCCTCTTCGTTCGGGGGGAGCAGCTTTTCAAGTTCAGCCGCCAGCTCATCCAGCTCCTCCACCGCGTCCTCCACGCGGGACAGCTCGGGGCGCCGGTGCATGGCCACGAACGCGGCGGCGCGGACGAAGTCCACCTCAGCGTCCGGCTTGCGCATCTCCTCGGCGAAGAGCATCTCGCCGCGACGCTGCGCGGCGAGCATCGAAAACAAAGCGTCGAGATCGTCGACGCTCTCGACGAGATCGTTCGAGTCGTCGTCTGCGTCGGAGGAGTGTATGTTTTTTTTCGTGAGGTGTTACGTGTGCGTAGTCGTGTGTGTAGTGCACGCGTGCGTCGTGCGTGTGCGTCGAGAAGGCGTCAGTGTGCTGTATCGCGACGTAAAAGCAGTCGGAAACGCGTCGCGCGCGTCAAAAAGTCGTTCTCGGAGCGTCTCGGAGCAGAGATGCCCGACTCGGATTGAAAACCTTCCCGACGCCGTCTCGTGGGAACGAGACGGCGTCTCGTCGTCACGGGACGCGCGCGCGAGGGGCAACGCCGACGAGTCATCGGCGCCGCCGCGTCTCGCGCGGGCGCGCGTTCGGATCGGCCTTTGCGTTGACGCGTCGTCGTCACCGTCGGACGAGACGTCCGAGAACGAGGGAAAAAAAAAGAAGATGTGGGAAGAGAACGATCGCGCGGTCCTCGGATGGAGCGGCGCGAGCGGGTCGTCGAGCGGCGCGCGGCGCGCGGCGACACGCGGCACGACAGATAAAGTAACGCTCTTACCTTCGTCGAGGACGTCGTCGGACGCGGCGGCGGCCACCTTCCCGGTCGTTCGTCTCCGGCGGTACCCGAGACGCGCTCGAGGCCATGCGTCCTTCGGGTGCCGAGCCGGCGACGCCGTGCCGCGCGCCGGCCCGTCGCGCCGCGCGCCGAGGGCGGCGGTCGACGCCGCCGCCGCGGCGAACGAGACACGGCCGCGCATCGTCCGCGTCGCTCGTCCGGGGAGGTGCGAACCTCCGGGCCTCCGCCGTCGCGCCGTCGCGAACGCGCGACGTGAGGACTGCAGCTGCGCTCTTGGGAGAACGTGCCAGACACTGACTGGACGCAGCGTCATTGTACCGGTACACATGGCTGAGAACCCGAACGTGAGATTTGCGCCCGACGTCACATCATCGATACTCGCCTCTCAAGTAATTTGAGATTCCGGGTAGCTCAACACAGACCATTGTGAATCGGTTCAGACCGATTGCTCATACGTCCGCGCTAATCAAGCCTGATTAGCTCAGTCGGCAGAGCGCAAGACTCTTAATCTTGTGGTCAAGGGTTCGAGCCCCTTATCAGGCACACTCACTTTTTGCTTTTTTGTCTGTCCAGCGAAAGCGCTTTTCCTCCGCGGAGGGATTGGATTGATTGCTTGTTCGTTGCCCGACAATTCGCCGCGCGCGGCTCGGACGGCAGCCATGGCGGGGAGTTTCGCGCTCAACGACACCGACACCGGCGGGGTGATATTGTTCGGCCTGCTCATGGGTACGCGCCCGTTCCGAGTCTCTCCGGCGCGACCCGCGCGAAACCCTTTTCGCCTCCCGAATCCCCGAAACGTTGTTACCGACCCGCCGACACAGATCATCATGTGCGCGGCCCGTCGCGCGGACGCCCGCTGACGATCCCTCCCCTCCCCGCGGTCGATCCCGCGGCCTCTCGCATCCCCCGCGCGACAGGCGCGCTGCACGTGCTTATGGGCGCGGATCACCTGTGCGCGCTCGCGGTCGTCGCCGCGCCCGGCGAGTCCGATCTGCGACCCTCGGGCTCGGCGCCCGTTGACACGAAAAAGAAAACACACTTCGCGACACAGACGTTCCTGAAGTCCACCGCGCTGGGCGTCCGGTGGGGCCTGGGGCACGCCGCCGGCTTAGCGCTGGTGTGTTTGGCGTTTTTCTCCGCAAAGGGCGCCGTCTCGCTGGACGGCGTCGGCGACGTCACCGACAAGGTGGTCGGCGCCTCCATGGTGCTCCTGGGCGTGCTGGCGCTGGCACAGCTGCGCGCGTGGCGGCGGAGGCGCGCGCTGGAGCGCGCGCACCTAAACGACGCGCTCGCCAACGCCGCCGCGGACTTACAACCGCACGCCGAAGGGCGGCGGATGGACCTCGAGGCGCGGTCCAGCTCCGCGCTCGGGAAAGGGTCCGTCTCCAACACAAAACAGACGGCGTTTGATCACGATCAGACGGCAAAACAAAGGACGTCGTCTAATTTCGCCCCTCTGGCGGTTCAACCGGGAAGCGCCGCGCACGCGCACGCGCACGACCTCGACCTCCCGCACGTGCACCGCGAGGCTCGGATGGAAGAAAAAGACGCGTCGGACGTCGAGCTCGGCGTCTCTTCGGAAGACGTGAACGCCGTGAACGCCGAAGACGACACACAAAACCAAGACAAAACAGAGCCTTCCGCGAGCGATGAAGCGAAAGCGAAATCGCGTTGGTCCTTCGCCATCGGTTTCTCGCACGGCGTCGCGAGCCCGAGCGGGATCCTTTCCGTCTTACCCGCCGTGGTGCTGGACGACTCCGCGAAAGCGTCCGCGTACCTGGTGGCGTTCTTCATCACGTCCACCGCGAGCATGGGCGCGTTCGCGGGAGCCTTCGGCCTCGTCGCCGCCGCCGCCGCGGCGGTGGCGGCTGCGGCGCCGACGCGGGACCCCGCGGCGCGAGTCTCCGACGCGCCCGTGCGCGTCGCGATGGGCCTGAACCTCTTCGCGGGCGCCGCCGCCATCGCCATCGGCGTGGCGTGGCTCGCGCTGTCGGCCACGGGAAAACTCGGGGACCTCTGAGGCGGCCGCCGCGCTGGAAGGTCATCGACATCGTACCCTAATACACCTAGCTACGTACCTTCAGTAGCTAATACGCATCCTGTACTTTCTATGATATGAATACTTGTACATACTTACATCTAACGACGACCAACGCGGCGCGCGCGCGGACGGTGGTGTGAAAATTCAATTCACAAATCCTGGTTCTTGAGGCAGAGCACGCTGGAGAACAGGCCGACCCTGCGTCCCGTCCTCGAGACGGTCTCCCACCCCCGCGGGTCCGCCGACGGCTCGCGCCCCGGGAACAGCGCGGACGCGACGCGTCTCCGGAGCGCCCCCGGGAAGATCTGCCTCGCGTGTTGCCAGTCCACCGCGCACACGACGAAGATGAACGCCGCCACCGCGCGCCACACCCTCCAATTCCTCGCGACGACCAAGGCGTGCGCCGGCGTCAAGTACACGTACGTGTCATCCCCGCGCGTCGTGCTCTCGTCCTGCTCGAAGCGCACGAGGACGGCGAGCGCATGGAACAACAAGTGTGCGCGCGGGCTCATACGCGTCATGCCGAAGTAGTAGAACAGCGACGCGACGCACGGCACAACCACCGGGCCGTGCACGGTTCGCGCCCAGGCGTCGCTGATGACGGGCCGCCGGCGGAACATCGACTCCTCGCCGAGATGCCCGGCGAAAGAAGCGCCCGTCGCGCGCTCGACGCTTCGCACGGTGGAGTTCAGCGTGAACCTGTGGTGCGTGAAGAAGAACCGCGCCGAGATCTGCACGAGGCACACCAGGTACAGGAAACGCTCGCGAACGTGCTCCGGGACGCGCCGCTTGGCGTGCGGCGTCGCCAGCGCTAGGCACGCTATGATCGAACCGGCGCAGACGGCGGCGAACACCGCCATCGTGCCGCGCACCGTCTCGTACTGAGCCACCGCTGCAGACAGAGACGCCTGGACGCTGGCGTCCGAAGACAACCCGCGTCCGACGCCCTTCATGTACTGGATCTTGTCCCGAAGCACGCTCTGACGAGACACGGCGTACGTGGCGATCATCCCGAAACCGCCCACCGCGTCGATGTACGCCAAGGAGCACCTGTTCTTACGCTCAACAGCCACGCGCGCCTCGCGCGCCGTCGCCAGACGCTCGCGCCACGCCAATAAATTGGCGCGCGCCTGGCGCAGCACGGCGCCCGCGAACGCGCCGTCGCAGAAAGCGCCGAGCGCCTCGAACGTGGGGATCGTCGTGCGTTTCAACTCGTCCACCTGCCGCTGGGAGTGTCTGTCGCGAAGCGAGCGCAGCATCGCGCGTCTCCTCCGCGCGGCGCCGCGATGGGTACCCGCGACGCCCGCGTTGGAGTCGAAGGCGGCGCGCGCGTCGCACTCGCGCGCGCGCTCCATGAGCTCCCTGTGCCCCCAGAAATCCGCGCGCGCCACGGGCATGGCCGCCGCGGAAGCCTCCGCGCACAGGATCACCGCTCGCAGAGCCGCCAACTTGTCGCGCGCGGAGAGCGCCGCGCCGGGCGGGAGCGGTGGGCGCGAGACGTGTCCGTCGACAAGACTCTCGTCCTCAAAGCTCTCGTCGTTTAGGCTCGACTCGAGTCCCGTCGTGTCTCCCGAATACCGCGCGAGCCGAGAGGACCCGGCGGCGATCGCGTTCGATCGCGTTCGCGTTCGGTTCGTGCTCGGATGACCGGCTTCGGCTCTCAGGCGCTCGACCGTGCCGTAGAAGGCGCGCGCGACGACGTTCCGCGTCTCCGGGTCGCGGTCCAGCACGAGGCGCTCGACGAGGCGCGCGAACGCGTCGCGCGTCGCGGGGTCATCCGAGACCCTCGGCGCGAGGCCCACCGTCTGATCGGTCAGGAAATGCTGAAGTATGTGCGCGCTGTACAGCTCCACGACGTTGGTTTCGCCCGGGTACAGACCGCACAGCGCGTGGTTCGTGTACTGTAAGTGCTGGTCGGACAGACCGAGGTGCCCGAGGGACCCCGCGCACGCCGCGACGAGCGTCGCCAGGCACTCGATGTCGTCGATCGGGCCGTGGCGCCTCGCGCGCATCTGCCGAAGCAGCGCGTGCGCGGCCGCGGCGGTCTCCTGGCCCCGGAACGCGCAGTGGTACGGCACGGGCTTGAAGGCCTCGAAGACGCGGTCGAAAAAAGCCTCCGCCGCGGGCTCGTCCAGGCGGGGCATCTGGCTCGAGCGGAACAACCCGGCGTCTCGAAGCACGCCCACCATGACATCAACGAACTCGTCGCGCTCGCCGTGGAAACCGCCGTACGAGATGCGGCGGTTCGGGTGCGCGGTCCACTCGATCTTGCCGGGGTACCACCACGGGTCGGGCGCGTCGCTCGAAAACGAGGAAGCGGGGCCGGGACCCGCTTCGTCGCTGCCGGGGGGGTCCCCCCGGGCGGGGGCGCGACCCGCGCGACGCATGGGAGAGTGCCCGCGAGCGCGGGGACGGAAAATATTTGCCGACCGGCAAATATTCGGTGTTTGGTCACGTAAGAGCTCCACGAATTAAATTGGGAATTAATTTGACTCAATTTGACGACACTGACCGACAGACTTGCAGACACTTTGCTTTTCTCGGAGGGGTTTTCGTGAAAAACCCTGGGGCGTTTTTCCTCGGAGAGCGCAAAAAGGCGTCGACCGAGGCGTCCGAGAGGACGCTCTCGGACGAGCCGCGAGCGAGCCGCACGGGACGACGCGAACGACGGCAACGAGAGGCTCGCGGTCGCGCGTCGCGTCGCGTCACCGTCGGCGGGTCCCGTGACGAAGGTTGGACGCCCGCCGCTCCTGCTCCCACGTCCTTCGCGAGAACCGACGGGCGCTCACAACCGCAGCCGCCCACGCGCACGCGCGCCCGGCCACCTCCGCGAGACGCCTCGGCGACGCCGCCCTCCTCTCGATGCTAACACTCACCGCCGCGCCGCGCGCGCCGCCGGCGCTCCAGCGAAGGGTCGCGAACCGTCGCGCGCAGCGGGGGCGGGGCGCGGCGGGTGGCGCGCGCGCCGTGCTCAAGAACGGGGGTTTGAGGAACGGCGACGCCGCGCGACGCGGGGACGACGAGCGCGCCGGCGACGAGACTCCTCGACACCACTCGTCCCGCCGGTCGTCCCGCGGCTCCCCCGTCGCGACGGACGGCGCCCGCGCGGACGCGCCGAGGCGCGCGTTCCGCTCCGACGAGAAAAGCGCCCCCCCGGTCGTCCCCGACGAGCCCCTCTCTCGGTTCGACGAGGCGGAAGAGGTCTTTTTCCAACCGGAAGACTCCGACGTCTCCTCGGAGGACGACGTCCCCCTGTACCGCGCCCTCGCGCTGGAGCGAGCGGACGCCGCTCGTGACACGGTGCCTCACGATACGTCTCCTCGCGACACGCGTTCGCGCTGGCCCGCGCTCGTGGAAACCGCGGCGGAGTTCGACGAGGCCTCGGCGATGCGCCGCGGCGCGGTGGCTCCGCTAGTGGCGCCGCCGTGGCGCGTGATGCTCCTCTCGGACGGCTCGGTCACCAGGCACCTCACGCTCCTGACGGACGCGAAGGTGCGCGTGGACGTGCTGGATCAGAGACTCGTGAGGCCCGGCGACGTCGCCGCGGACCCCTCCGTGCCGGCGGACGTCGTGGACGTGCTGACGAGGGACGGGTTTCGAACCTCCGCCGCGTCGTCCCGCGTGGCGAAAGTGGTGCACCGCGAGGTGGACCTTTGCGACGGCGCGTCCGGGTCGCCCCTGGTGTACGCCTCGAGCTGGTGGACCGAGGAGGCCGCGATCGCGTACGGCATCGTGGACGCGGACACCGGCTTTGCCACATCTCGGCCGGTCTGGTTCCACCTCAGCGATAAAAAGACGGAGCTCTACCGAGAGGTGCGCCGCGTCTACCTGGGGAACGCGCCGAAACTGGAGGCGGCGTGGGACGTGCGGGGCCCCTTCTGGGCGAGGCACTACATCTTCTGGGCGGGCGACAAGCCCCTGTGCGTCATCTACGAGGTGTTCTCGCCCGAGCTCGAGAGGTTTCTGGGCGCGAGGACCGCCGGGACAGGCGCGGAGGACAAGATCTGAGCGAGGAGCGAGGATACGCAACCAGTCGAGTCGCGGACGGCGCGCGTTTTTTCGCGCGTCGTCAATCGCGCTGATTGTCGCTTTTGTCGTTTCCGGTACCCGCCGACGTCATCCTTTCATCCTTTCACAAAATTCAAAGGTTCGTCTCTACTAGTGTCTACCGCGTCGTCGTCGTCCACACCTCGCGTCGTCATTTATTCCGACTCGCGCCGGAATCCACGACTCAGTATGTCTACTCTATGACAGTCGAGGCTAAGAAGTCGCGTCCTCCGCGCCGTCAAGCACCGCCTCGGCTCGCGCGACCCGGAGCACGCCCGCGCCCACAAACAGCCGCGCGACCACCACGACCGCGAGCGCGGTCGTTAACACCGCGAGTGCCATCACGTCGTACTCGCTTCCATGTTTCGGCGCGTCCATCGACTGTTCCTCATTCGTGTTCGCGCCGAAAAAAAAGAAAAAACGCCCGTCTACTCGTGTCTCGGCGCGAGAACCGCTCGAGCTCGGCGATACGAGCTCGACGACGTCGGCGACGAGGCGAACTAAAAACGCCGCGAAACGCGACTGTTTGCTTTTTTCCAAAAGCCACGCGTGCGCCTGGAGCTTATACAGCGCCAGCTTGACGGGCACGTACGCCTTCGGGTCCGTGCTCAGCGCCATGTCGTAGTACCGCTTCGCGAGGTGCAGATCTTTCGGCAGACCCAGCCCGTGCTCGTGCATGGCGCCCAGGTTGAACATCGCCTGCGCGCTCCGGCGCTGCGTCGCGCGAAGATACACAGCCGCCGAGACGTTTCGCCGCTCGTCCAACGCGTTCAAGACGAGCGTTTTTTTTTCGCCGTCGCGCGTGGAAAATTTGGACCGATCCGAAGGCGCCTTCCCGCCCGTGCGCCCGTAGAAGTACGCGTCCCCGATCTTCAGCAGACTCAGCACGTTGCCCTGGTCGGCGGCGAGCTTGTGGTAGTGCAGCGCGCGCCGCTCGCGGTCCGACGAGAACTCCGCCGACGAACCAAAAGTGGACGCGCCGAGGACCGAAGAGAACCGCCCTTTTTCTTCGAAACCGCGGCGGCGTATCCGCGCGTCGGAGGTCTCGTCGTCGTCGTCCGTCGACTCCTCGTACCACGGCTCCGCGCGGTCCAGCACGAACGCCGCGTTCGCCTGCGCCACCTCCACGCCCGCCTCAGCCACCTTCATGTACTTCACCAAACCAGCGCGCTTGCGCCCGGCGGCGAGCGCGCCGCGCGCCTCCTCGACCCCCGCAGTCCACGCGCCCCGTTCCGCTAAGCCTTTTAAAAGCAACGCCGCCGCCTTGCACGTCTGCGGCAGCCCCAGCGAGCCGCTGAGCTGCATGATGGCGAGGTTGTACGTCGCCGTGGCGTGCCCCTGCGCGGCCGCGAGGTTGAAGTTGTAGAACGCCTTGGCGTGGTCGCGTTTAGAAGGACGCGCGTACGCGTTTTCGCTTTCCTTTTCGGCGTTTTCCTCTTTCGGGGCGTCCTTCCCGAAGACGCCCCGCGCGTAGAGCGCCCCGAGGTGGAACTGCGCCTCGGGCGATCCCGCCTCCGCCGCGTTCGTGATGTGCTCGAACGCCTTTTGCAAGTCGCGATCGACGCCGAACCCGCCGAGGTGCATGTACCCCAAACCGTACGCCGCGCGAGCGTTCCCTTTGTCGACGGCGGCGCGGAATAACGCCAGCGCGGTTTCGTTGCTCGGCTCGTTCACGCCAATCCCGTTGGCAAACATATGGCCCAAGTGCGCCATCGCGTCGGCGTCGCCCGCGGCGGCGGCTTGCGTGAAGTACTTGTATGCGGTTCGCGCGTCCTGCTTGACGCCCCGCGAGCCGAACGTCAGCAACCGACCCACCGCGCTCGCCGCGTCCGCGTTGCCCATGTCGGCGGAGTACTTGTAGTACTGCGCGACATCCGCGTCGCGGCGCGCGGCGCCGTCGAACCCGCTCGAGGTCTCGGCGGTGAGTCGAATCGCGCCGTTCGCGCCGTTCACAGAGTTTGGTCCGCCGCCGGTGAACGACGCGCCTTTTTCATTGGTGCTGTCCGCCACCAAAGACGCGGGGGGGTCGTAGTACAGAACCGCGCTCTGGCAGCTCTCGGGGACGCCCGCGCCGCGCAGATGACGCCACCCCATGGCCATCTGCGCTAAAGGAGCGCCCCCCATCGCCGCGAAGTACTGGTGAAGCACAGCCTTCGCCGTGCTCTGCTCCACCCCGCCCCACCCGACGCTGTGCGCGAACCCGAGCTCCTCGTGCGCGCCCGGGTCACCCAGAGCCGCGGCCTCGCGGAACAGACGCAGCGCCTCCGCGTCGTCCTGCTCGACGCCCTCGCCCGTCTGGTACGCGCGGCCGAGGCACGTCATCGCCTCGCGGTGGCGCGGCTCGAGCGCCAGGACCTCGCGCAGGGCGCGCACGGCGTGCGCCTTGCGCCGCGAGAAGCGCGCGGCCGAGCCTTCCAGCGCGTCCCGCGCCGCGCGAAACTTCAACTCCGCGGGGGAGGGGGGAGGGTGTTCCGTCGCCGTCGACGGACCCGCGTCGGCATCGCGCGCGCGACGCGACCCGGACGAATCGGAGGCGTGCAAGAGCAGACCCTGCTCGCGGAGCTTGTTCTCCGCCGCCTTCAGCGAGATCGCCGCGTCGCACGCGCGGGGCGCCGCGAGCAGCAGCAGGAGCGACGCCGCGAGCGCGAAGCGCACCGGATGCCGCGTCCACCCCATGCTCCTTCCGCGCCCAGATCTCTGACGGACCAATCTAACATCACCGGGTTCCGAACGAGTCACGTCCGCTTCACACGACTCCGGAACGAAAAAAATGAATGAATATTTTCCACAAAAGCCTCCTTTTCCGCGTCACGCGCCGACGCTCGCCTCGACGCTCGCGCCCTCGTTCGCCGCGCGCTCGTGACTCGCGCGACTCCCATCCTCGTCCTCGCCGTCCGCGCCCGTCCCCCGCGCTCGTCTAAACTCACCGTCTCGCTCGACGACGCCGAGAACCACAGATCGCAGCTCGGCCCACTTCGCGAATGAAAGCTCCGCGCCCAGGACCTGCACCGCGGCGGTGCCGACGGCGCACCCGGCGGAGGCGCACGCCTGCGGAGACGCGCCGTTGAGGAACGCGGCGAGGTATCCGGCGGTGAACGCGTCACCGGCGCCCGTGGTGTCCACCACCGGGACTCGAACACCGGGCGCGACGCCACGGGAACCAGCTTTATCCATCGACACGCACCCCCGCGCGCCGAGCGACACGGTGGCAAACGAGCAGTGCCGAAGCATCCAGCGCATGGCGTCGTCGGCGTCGCGGCGCGAGAACGTTTCTTTGTCATCCTCGTCCTCCCCGGAATAACGCCGTTCCTGAAACGCCCTACCCTCCTCGCTGTCGGAGTCACCCCGCAGCAGCTCGGCGGCCTCGTCCTCGTTCGCGAAGAGCAGATCGACGTGGCCCTCGTTTAAAATCTCGACGAGCGCGGCGCGGCAGTTGCGCACAACCTCGAACGACGCGAGGTCCAGTGAGACGAGCGCGCCTCTTTGTTTCGCCTCCCGCATCGCCTGCTTCGCCAGCGCCGGGCGGTACAGGGTGTACCCCTCGACGTGAAGCAGCCTGGGTTTATCTCCGAACGCCTCATCGGCGGGGAAGTCGCCCGCCTGCATGCGCAGAGACGCGCCCAGGAACGTGCGCATCGTCCGTTGGCCGCCCCTCTCGACGAGCGACAGGCACTGCGCCGACGAGACGTCGTCATCCGGCGCCGTCGTCAGCAGAACGGGCCGCACGTTCTGCGCCGCGAGCAGCGACTGGTACCGCCTTCCGACGTCGTCCCTGCCGATCATCCCCACGAACGCCGCGTCGCACCCCAAAGACAGGTTGGCGATGCCCTTGCACACGTTCGCCGCGCTCCCGCCCGGGCAAAAAGAGGGCTCGCACGAGTCGTCCTCCTCATCCGCGGTGGCGGTGGGGACGCCCGCGCCGTCCACCCACTCGTCCCCGCACGCCGTAAGCAGGCGCTGGATGTCCGCGTCGGAGTCCACCGGGAGGCAGCCCCCGGGCTCGTCGATGCCGCACTTCGCGAACACGCGCCGCGCGAGGTCCGCGTCGTCCAGGCGCACGAGGATGTCGCTCACGGGATCGCCGAGACCCACCACCAGGCCGGGCGAGCGGTCGCGGCGCGCGTCGGGCGCGGGCGCGCCCGCCGCGCCGGAGGACGCCGAGGCGGGCGCGCCGCGGGAAACCGGCGTGGTCTGCGACGCGAAGCGGTGCGCCATGCCCCCCGCGCGCGGCGGCGACGCGCTGACCCCCTTCACGAAGCGACCGGGAGACGACATCCTTGCGCCGTTCGAACTGGTGGCGGGCGGCGCCGCAGCGACACTGGATGAGATTTCTTTGAAGACGCTTGTCCTTACAACAGCCTAGGATCGTCTCCGCGCGTCGCCGTCGGCTCGGGCGCGGAGGAAAGAATAAGATACGACAGCCTGATCGTTTCCGCGCGTGTGCGTTCAGTGTCCGAACGCGCCCGCGGCGTAGGGCTTGGGGTTGACGATGGACATGAGCACCGGCAACAGCAGCAGACCGTGCGCGAGCCCGAAGACGATGCACAGGAAGAGCTGGCGGAAAAACGTGATGAACACGTAACTCTGCGATCCGGCGAGGATCAACACGGCGAGGAAGGTGGAGACGGCGCCGTTGAGCACGGCGACGCCCATGTTCTCGAGGCACAGCTTGAGCCTCTGGTCGGGCGTGCCGGGAAGCTCCATGAACGCGCGGCCGATGTGCGCGGCGTAGTCCACGGACAAACCCAGCGCGATGATGAGCATGATGATGGTCACCGAGTCCAGTGTGAGGCCCCAGAAGTGCATGTAGCCGATGATGTTGACGATGATCAGGCACAGGCAGAAGCACACCACCAAAACAGCCTTGGGGTTCACGAGCAGGAACGCGATGATCACCACCATCACCGCCATCGTGCTGCTGATGTTCCGAATGGCCTCCACCTCGATCGCCTTGTACTGCTCGTAGTTGAGCCAGGAGGAAGAAAACGCAAAGACGTTTCCGTCCTCGTTACCCTCCACGCGCGCGAGCGACGCGCGAAGCGAATCCATCGACTTCACCTTGTCGTTCGAGGAGTCCGTCTTGACGTGGTTGCCGCGCATGCGCGTCACCTGGATGCCCTCCAGCGGGGCAGTACCGGTTTCGTTGACCCACACGATGTCGCCGTAGTACATAGCGCCGCTCGCGGACGTGACGTAGGTAAACAAGTCGACGTACTCAAACGCGCCCGCCGAGCCGCGGTGCGCGTTGAAAGCCTCGATCCACGAAACCACCGACGCGTCGGCGACGTAGGGGTCGGCGCGGAACGCGGCGGACGCGGCGAGCACAGTCGCCGCGCCCGCCTCGGTGTGCACGTCCATGTCCCGCGTGTACACGTCGATGCCGTCCCCGAGCGTGCGGTACATCGAGTTCGAGTCCGCGATCCACTCCTTCAGGTACGACCCGGCGGGGATGAAATCGTTCACGTCGGCGTCGATCTGCATCAAAGCGCACCCCGCGAACCCGCCGGCGGCGACGGCGGCGAACGCGACGAGGACGCACGCTTTCGTTTTCTTGTCCGTCAACAAACCGCCGAGGACGTCGCCCATCCAGCGCCCCATCTTCGTGCGGCCGTCCGTGCGCGGCGCGCAACAAGTGCAGCAGGCGTCCTTGGGGACGGTCAGGCAGCAAACGACGTCGCGGCGGTTAAATGCGCGGCGCCACTCGTCCATGGTGAGCCACGCGACGAACCACGTGACTTGGAAGAAAAAGGTGAACAGGATGCCGAACGCGGCGTAGAAGCAAAAGTTGCGCAGCGCGGGCAACGACGTGTTTGACCCGATGAGGAACGCGAACATGTCCGTTAAGCTGGTGACGGTGATGGAGGCGCCCGCGGAGGCGAGCGCTTTCGCGATGCGAACCTCGAGGCTTTGGTTCGGTTCGCGATGCGTCTCGAGGTCGTACGCGTTGACGACGACGAACATGTCGTCGACGCCGACGCCGAGGAGCAAAAACGGTAACACGTTCATGAGCGGCGAGTAGAACAGGCCGAACATCGAGCAGAGCCCGTACGCCGAGCCGGTGGCGAGCAAAATCGCGACGATCCCGGAGAAGGTCACCGCGACTCTGGACCCGACGCACCCCTCGTCCCACTTGCTGAGCATCAGCGCCGCGTACGACAGGATCAACACAAACGCGGTTTGGAGCAGAAGCAAGTCGCCGTTGATGGCGCTGCCGAATTCATCCGAAAACGACCGCTGGACGATGAACGATAAGTCCACCCCGTCCACGCCCTCGTTGAACGCGTCCAGAAGCACCTGCTCGAAGGCATCACCGCGAAGATCCACGCCGTCGCCGTCGACCACCTCCTCGTGCGACTTGGTCAGGAAACCGACGCGGAGAGACTCGGCGCCGATCACGCTTACGCCGTCGGCGTCGCGCGTTATCCCGCCCGCCACGGCGTCGAGGTTCACGGGCATACCCGTCGTGGGGCTGAGCAGAGGCACCGCGTTGACCGCGGCTAAGATCTCCGCGTCGGTGTCGTACTGCGTCGCCGCGGAAAAAATCTGGCCGAGGTGCGAGATGGCGCACACGGGGCCCACCTTGAAGCACTGGTCCGACCACGCGAGCGTCGCGCCGTCCCACTCCACGGTGGCGGCTTGGATGCGCTCCACCACGACGAGCATGGCGGCGACGATAGAGGGCCGCAGCGCGTCGCCTCCGTCGGCGGGCTTCACGATGACCTCCCCGAAACGCGCTTCGCTGCCGTAGTACCCGTCGACGTACTTCAAGTCGTCCTGCGCCTGCGTGTCCGCGGGGACCCAGAGCTTGTCTCCGCGGTTCTCGTTGGTCAGGCCGGGGTAGGCGACGCCCGAGGCGAACACGAGGAACACCAGGAACGTGCCGATGAGCCACTTGCGGGGCGAATGCGCGATGCTGAAGCCCACCTTGAAGAAAAAGCCGGTGATGGCGCCGTTGATGCGGTCGGCGAAGCGCTCGAGCGAGCTCTGCTCCGCCGCGGGCTCGAGCCCACCCTTCGCGGGGGTCCCGACCGTGATGCGCGCTTCCGTCATGCCGTCTTCGTACTTGTGCATAACCGCGTCCGTGGGCGCGCGGGGGGTCAGCGTGACCGACGAGTGCATGCACCGGGGGGACGCGTCTGGTGCGTGCGTTCTCCGCGTCGACGAGGTCGGCGCTAAGAGAAGTGCCGGGAGAGCGCGCGCGCGAGACGCGAACGCGTGCGAACAATCAGCGAAGGGACGCGAAACTTCGGCGGCTGCGACGTGTGCGGCTCTCCGTCGTCGCGTGCCGTCGCCGAAGTTTTTCGCGTTCGATTCGAGCCTCACGCGTTGCACGGGGACGTTTTTTTCGAACTGGATAACAATACACGGAAAAGCATACCACGTGGCGAAAAAGGCGTTTCACCGCACCCAGGGGACGAAAACCAAAAAACCCGTTTCTTCAAAAAATCGAACGGGGTGGGTCGTCGTGAACGAACGTCACCCGTCGTCGCCCGGCGCGTCGACGGCGTCGCGGAAGTCCGCGTACGTCTCGAACCCCCTCGGGGCCATGATCTCCGCCCACTTCTCCGCGATCTTCAAGCGCACGGACTCGGGGAGCCCCGCGCGCCCCCCGCCCACGCGCCCCCCCCCCTCGCGAACCTTCCCGACGCCGCCGCCGCGCCAGTCTCGCTCGGGGATGCCCACCCGCGTCCACATCTTGCGCCGGACGAAGTGGTCGTCGAATTTGGACGCGTCCAAACGCATGCGCTCGAAGCCGGACATGCCGACGACGAAGTCCAGGTCGGTCTCACTCAACTCCTCATCCCCCGGTTCGGTTTTAAGGAACGTCCCGAGACGCCGCGCGACGCCGCGCGGATCCGCCTTCATCGCTTCGAACGAAACCATCAGCACGTCGTTTTCTGTTTTCTTTTCTGATTCGGCGAGCCTCGACGCGTTCTCGTCGCGCCGGTCGAGCCAGCCGAGGAAGTGCGACCAGAGATCCCCCGAGTGCGACGCGCCCGCGAAGATGGCGTCGCAGAAGGCCTCCATGGAGACCGCGCCGCGCTCGAGGCCCATGTACGCGGGCAAAAACTCGTAGAAGGAGAAGAAAACATCTAAAGGATCTCGCGCGACGCAGACGTACTTGGCGCCTCGCGCGACGTCTCGCGCCGTCTCGTGCGACTTGAACAGTCTCGGAACCAAAGGGGTCTTGGCGAACGGTTCTTGGCCGGTCAAGAACTGCTCGTCGTCGAGGTTCTGGTCGCAATCAAACGCGAGGATGTCCCACGGGACAACCTCCGTGATCTCCCCGAACCGCATCGAGAAACACTCGCCGGGTTTCGCGGATTCGTCGTACGCCGTCGCGGACGCCGGCATCCCCAGCTTCTTGGCGTGGCGCACGCACCGGATCTGGTGGCACAGCTGCGTCATCCACGTCGTGCCGCACTTGGGGTAGGTCACGATGAACACGTCGCTCGCGCGAGGCGTGAACTCGCGTCCGTTAGCCACGCTCGCGGGGGAGTGCATCAGGCTGTTACGCTGCCGCATCAGCTCCAGGGGGGAAACCGACGCGGTGCCGACGTCATCGCCGGCGGGACGCGCGGGCGACTCGGCGGACATCGCGCCGAGCTCCAGCCCACGAGCGCGCGAAATCGCGGCTGGAGTCACGGGCGGGACGTGGCGAGCCGGGACTCGGAGGTGCGCGCCAGGCTGCCGTGCGCGGCGAGGACTGCGCGCGGCGGTCGTTCCGATAAGATCGTCCAATGACGGGAGTCCCGCGAAAAGCACGACGAAGGTGCAGAGGTGCCCACCGAGAAAATAAATGCACGACTTCCAAGAGCTCGGCCTTCACTCCGCGCGCGGCGCGGGGTCGGGTGGGGCGACACACGCGTGGTGTCATGTCATCGGCGCCCCCCCTGTCGACCCCCCTCGCGCTCGCGCGCGTGGCGCACGTCGCGGAGGCGCTCCTGGCGTGCGTCGATTCCACGTTCGGTGTGGCCGGGAAAGACCGCTGGATCAGGAACGCGCGGAACCAGGTGGTCATCACGAACAGCGGCGACGCGGTTCTGCGCTCGGTCACCGTCACCCACCCCGTGGCGAGTTACCTGCGCGAGGTTATCACGACGCACGCCGAGCGCCACGGCGACGGCTCCGTCTCCACGCTCGCCATGGTCACCGCCGGGGTTGCGCGCGTCGCGGAGCTCTGCGGCCGAGATTTCGGTAGCGGAGATGCCAGACGAAAACGAGCCTCCCTCGCGCGCGCGCTGTCGCGCGTGGCGGACGGCGCGTTGCGAACGACGCTGTTGCCTTTGGCGATCGACGCCGCGACCGTGCGCGTCCCCCTTCCCGGTCTCGAGCGTCTCGAGATGTCTCGTGACGCGTCGGAAGACGACGTGAACGAACGCGAGACTGGCGAGAACGTCTCGCGGTGGGACGTTGGCGATCGGTTCCGGGCCGGCTTGCGCGCGGCGGCGGCGACGTCGCTCGCCGGCGCGTCGGCGCCGGCGACGCGCGCGGCGCTCGCGAGACTCGCCGTCACGCTCGTCGCGAACACGGTCGATCGGGCGTTACGCGACAAGAGCTCCGACCGTGACCGTTTAGAGGACGAGCTCCTGGACGACGGCGAGTTTGCCGACGGCGACGGCCGTGCGGCGACGTACAAAGAAAAAAAGGCGGCTCGAAAAATCGAAACTCGAAAATCGAAAATCGAATCGTTACGCGTCGCGCTGCGCGATTTGCGCGCGCGCCCGCCGGTGTGGTCGGCGCGCGGCGCCTCCGTCGAGGCGAGTTTATTGCTTCGCGGCGTCTTACTACGAGGGGGGCTCGTGCGCGTCGCCGAGGTGAGACGCGAAACTCGCGAAAACACGGACAAACACGTGGAGAGAAAGTCGGAAGAGAAAGGATCAGGAAAAGAGCGTTCCGGGAACGCCGGCGGACGCGTTTTCGCCGGCGTCGACGCTCCGGCGCGCGTCGCGGCGTTGCGCGGCGTGGCGCTGGACGACCCCTTCTTCGGCAACGAGGACGATTCGCAAGACGGCTTCGAGTGCGCTTACGCGGGAAGCGAAAGAAACACGGAAGAAAACGAAACCGCCGACCGAGAAGAGGTCCTGCGCTCGGCGCGTTTGTTCGCGGCGCGGACGCGCGCGGACGTTTTGGCGTCGCGCGGCGTGGACTTGGTCGTCAGCTCGACGCGCGTCTCGGCGCTCGTCGCGAGCGCTCTGGCTGACCGCGGCGTTTTCGTCATCGAACTCGTCTCCGCGCGTGACTTCGACGCTCTGCTTTCCGCGTTGCGGATCGCGCCCGCGCGATCGCCCACGTCGCAGGCGCTCCGTGTATGCGACGTCGGCGTCGCGGAAGGAGGGTTCAGAGAAGTCTCCGCCGGTCCCGGACAAGACTCTGTTTTCACGCACGTTTTCACGGACGCGTCGTTCGCCGCGCTCGTCCGCGGGTTCGGCGCCGAAACCGCGGAGGCGCACGCGGAGTTAGTGCGACGCACAGTGCGCGTCTTAACGCGCGCGTTCGTGTTAAAAGAAACGCACGCCTCACTGTGCCTCGTGCCGGGAGGCGGCGCGTGCGAAGCCGCGCTTCACGCCGCGGCGCGTTCGTATGAGCAAACAGTTACCGCTGGAGTTAACTCCGACGGAGCGTACGGCGACCGCGAGAGCGCCCTCGCGGCGCTGGACGTGCTTCGCGCGATGGCCCGGGCCGTGCCCGACGCGCTCGCCGGGACGGGACGAGACGAGTCGTGTTCGCGTCGCGGCGCGGCGGACGTCTTAGCCGCCGCCGCGAACGCGCACGAGGCGCTCTTCGGAGACGAGAGCTTCTGCGGCGGTTCTCTTCGCGAAAAATCGCGACTGGTCGACGCCTTCGACGCCTTCGACTCGCGCGCGTTGGTCGGGCTCGTGTCCGCGGCGGTTGCTCCGGAGACGGCGCACCCGGGAACGGCCGCCGCGATCCTGGACGAGCCGCCGCCGAGAAGTGCTTTTTCGAGTGACTCTTCGGCGCTGGAGACTTGCGACGCGAGCGAGCGTACAGCGTACGCGCACGCCACGGCGGACCCCGTTTTGTTCGCCGTGCTCGAGCCCGCCGAGACGAAAAGAGAAGCGCTCGTTTCGGCGGTCGAGGCGGTGGCGCAGACGACGCGCATCGAGCAGATCGTCCGCGCGCGCTCGACGCTTTTCCCTCGCGCGGCGCGCCGGCGCCGTCACAGGAGAAAGGACGAGTCGGACGAGTCGGACGAGTCGCGGGAGGACGACTCGGAGGCGGAGTCGTCGGACGCGGAGTGAAGGAGGACGACGCGTCGCGCGGGTGACTTTTTACTTTTTACTGAAAGTACTTTAATAGGCCGTTCCGGACGTCTATCGATAGACTCGTCTGT
>ENA-OUOG01001203-OUOG01001203.1-marine-metagenome-genome-assembly--contig:-NODE-1203-length-30712-cov-5.718068_pt1 | contig 30712 bp, 18 predicted proteins | sample MGYA00248635_ERZ508505 | MGnify/ENA primary metagenome ERZ508505 (study PRJEB26176, sample SAMN06267871) | marine metagenome | isolation source: Saanich Inlet, British Columbia, Canada | place: Pacific... | reverse complement strand
CATCTTCACCCGAATCGTCGTCGTCGTCTCCAAGTCTCCGAAAAGATGACGAATACGCCGCGTCGCGCTCGACGGCGGCGCCGATCCACGAGACGATCAAAAGACTCTGCGCGGCGAAGTGCGCCAGGGTCACTGCGAATAAAAAGTTGGCGTTCGCGACGCGAGCCTCGATCCAGAGGTGCCAAAAAATGGGCGTCAACGTCGCCGTCACGACGAGCGCCGCCGAGACGGCGAAACCGTACCGAGTTTCCACGTTTTTCCTTTTCTTTTTTTTTTCTTTCCCCGTCGTCGACTCCGCGGAGGTTTGCGACTTAAAGTCGCGCGTAAAGACGGGCGCGAACGCGAGGTACCCCGCGACGTTTCCCCAGGTCGGGTACGGGCCCAACACAGTGTGAAGCGCTGAGACGATGCCAATCGCGAGAAGAGGCCTGCTGTGGCCGTAGCGTACCAATAATAAGACACTTAAAAACGCCGGGAACGCGTGGAAGACGACGAGGAAAAACAATCGAAAGTGCGCGAAGATCTGCGCGAAGAGGTACCAGTGTATCCCGAGGTTAGGCGTCAGGTCGCCTAAACCGAACGCGAACACGTAGGTGGCGTCTGTCCACTCCCGAAACGTCGTTTCCGTATCCGCGTACGCGCGCGTCGAGATAAAACCCAAAACGACGCACGTCGCGAGGAAACCGATGAGCGTCGCGCGGAACCGCGCCGTCGCTTTCTTTTTTTGGGTCCTTCTTGACTCCTTTCCCGTACGCTCTTCTTCCAATACGCTCCGCGCACACACGCCGTCGCGCGCGAGCGTCGCCACGGGGTATACCAACAAAAGCGGGACGCGCACGTCGGCCGTGACGAACAGTTGAGTTGCCAAACACGCCCCGGCGAGAATGGGTTCGGGTTTTTTTTTGCACGCGGCAACCGTCGCCGCCGCGACGCAAAACGCGCCGAGCGCGCTCGTGGACCCGGCGGCGCACGACAAAACGCTCATCGGGTTGAGCAGGTACGCGCACGCCGTGAAGTGCGGCAAACGGTCTTCGAGTTCTGAAAACGTTTTCAATGCATGTTTGTTGTCGTTCACCTTCTTCGCCCGTCGGTCGTCTTTCGCCGCTTCCACGTAAATCGCGGCGAGGGCGAAGAGCGCGGCGGCGACGAGCGCTTCGAGCGCGACGAACGGCGCCGACCGCACGATCGAGGCGTACGGCGCCTTGGACGCGCCCAGCGCGTCCGCGACGTGCAGGAAGGGCGTGAACAGAAGGAGCACCATCGGCGGAACGTGTAACATGGACCCTTCGTAAGGGGATAGGCCCATCTCGACCAGCGCGGCGCCTTCCCGGAGCCGCGCGAGGCTGTCCACCGGCGAGGAGAGCTCGATGCGCGACGCGAGGGGGGCGTGCCACCCGAAGTGCACCAGGAGCACGCGCGCGGCCAACGCGGCGACCATCAGCGCGGTCCAGCGCGCGGAGGAGGCCGCCATGCTCGCCCGACGACGCGACGACGCGACCCGGCCGTGACTCGCGACCGCGGTGACGCGCGCCGGGGAGTGCGTCGAGGACGCGGGACGAGACGAACGCGTGCCGATGAAACCGTGTCCGAGTTCGGGCCGAAGAACCGGCGTGAAATTGTATTCTACAATGTGTCCTCCCGTCAACGAGACGCGCTCCGCGATCAGTACGCCCGCTGCCTGCCCACCCCCTCGTGGCTCTCCTTCTCGTTGACGTACAGCGAGTCCACGCGGAAGTGCTCCATGCCCTCCCGCGGATCAACCTTCTCCGGCCTCGGGCCGGGCGCCACGGGCGCGGGCGGCACCGGCACCTTGCTTCGCGTGGGCAGCCCGGTGATGGGGTCGTAATCAACGCTGCTCTTCATGTGCCTCAGCCCCCGGTTCGCCGCCATCGCCATGTTCCGCTTCATCACGTCGTCCCTGTACTTCAGCTCCGCGCCGTCGTAGCTGTCCTCGTACTGCAGGTTGATCATGTTATACTTCACCGACGACCGGTTCAGCGCCGGGATCTCGCTCTCTTTCAGCTCCTGCAGTTTGATGTCCTCAAACTTTTGTTCCATGGCGACGCGATCCCAACGAGCGGCTTCGCGCTCGTAGTTACGCACGCGGCGACGCTCGATGAGTTCCTACTCGGATGTTTCGTTACGTGTGTGGGTGTGCGTGAAAGCGGTCAGATGTGTGCGCGAAAAAAAGGCTTTCGACGGCGACCGACGTCGCGCGCCGCGCGTGAGGGGGAAGAACGACAAAAAATCGCATCATGTGCGCTCCCGCTGTCGCGCTTCTCCGTCATCGCGCTCAAACCTCGCACCTCTCTCTCGAGCTTTTTCCTGTGCCGCTCCGCGTACTCCTCCCCCGCGGCGTCCGTGCAGAAGCGGTCCGCCTCGGAGATGAACCCCGCGGAGTTGGGGGGGGGCTCAAGCAGGTTGGAGTTGAGATCCTCCTTGACGTTCGACTTGAGCCGGTGCTCGAGGCGGAGCTTCTCCAGCATGTCCTTGTCCCGGATCGCGAGTCTTTCCTCCCGCGACCGCGGCTCGACGTTGTGGAACCGGGGCCGCGTGGCCGGGGGGTCCACGTGCACCACCTGCTGCCCCATGGCGGAAGCGGGGGGCGCGGTGGAGTGTGTCAGGGAGGCTCTTCCCGCCCGCGGGAATGAAAAAAAGAGGGTGCTGCTTTTGGGCGCGGCTTTGACCGAAAAAGGCCCGCCGGAGTCGAGCTCATCGACTCAAGAACAGACCGCCGATTCCGCGCTCGAGCGGCGCTTTGGGCGCCAGCTTGGACGCCAGAGAGCCACGTATTTCGGCTTTTTTCGCGCAATCGGAGGATGTCGGACGTCATCGCCTCGCCGTCGCCCCGCCGCGCCACTAGTCGGCTCGCGACAGAAGCACACGCAAGCCAGGATGTCGACATCCGCGGCGATGACTCCTGGTGCGGTAGCGGGTCCCCGCGCGGGCGTGCGCGCGCGCGCCTCCCCCCTCGGCGCGTCCTCGCCCGCGCGCCTCGTCGACGTCGCGGCGCGTCGCGCGCGGCGCCCGTCGTCGCGTCGCGACCGCCGCGCGGTGACCACGCGCGCGCGCATCGGCGGCGTGCTTGATGTCGCCAAGGTTGGCGAGGTTGCCGGCAACGCCGCCGCCGCCGCCGTGGAGGTTTCCAAGGCTGTGCGCATGCGCGGCGTGGAGGCGCCGGACGACATGGCCAAGTCGTACGTCGCCAAAGGAACCGCCGCGGCGGATTCTAACGGCGGACCCGTGGCGGTGGACGAGGAGGGTCTGCCCTTGGTGTACGACAAAGCCGCGATCCAGGCGTTCTGGGCGAAGCAAGGTGGCGCGCTGCAGAAGCGATGGGGCGAGTTCATCGGCTTATCCGTGCCGTTCCTGACGCGCGTCGCGACGCTCTCCATCACCGGGGGCGCCGAGGAGCTCAGCCGGAACGACGCGTCGCTGGCGCGCGACGCGCGCATCATCATCGAAAAACTGGGCCCGACGTACATCAAGGCTGGACAGATGATGTCCGTGCGCCCGGACGTCCTGCCGCAGGCGGCGCTGGACGAGCTCGCCATCCTGCAAGACGCGGTGAAGCCCTTCGAGACCTCCGTCGCGATCGCGACGATCGAAAGCGAACTCGGCGGACCGCTCGGTGAGTTTTTCGATGAAATCTCGGAGCAACCCGTCGCGGCGGCGAGCCTCGCGCAGGTGTACCGCGCGCGGCTCACTGGGACGGACACGTACGTTGCGGTGAAGGTGCAGAGGCCGCAGATTCTGAGTACTGTGTCGAAGGACCTGTACGTTTTAAGGCGAGCCGCGGAGGTGTACCAGGGCCTCATCGAGCGTTTCGCTCCGCAGCAGCGCACGGATTACGTCGCGCTCCTCAACGAGTGGGCGGTTGGTTTCTACACCGAGCTCGATTTCTTAAACGAGGCGGAGAACCAGCGTCGGAGTCGCGACTTGATCATGAACCAAGAGAAGGTGAAGGGCGTGTACGTCCCGGAGGTGTACGACGAGCTGTGTACGAGACGCGTGCTGGTCACCGAGTGGATCGACGGCGTGAAACTCTCGGATTGCCCCAAAGACGAGATTCGCGAGCTCATCGGCGTCGGACAGGAGAGCTTCCTCGTGCAGCTCCTGCAAGTCGGTTTCTTCCACTCCGACCCGCACCCCGGCAACTTGATGAAGATGACCGACCCGAACGATCCCTCGAAGAACCTGCTCGTGATCCTGGACTTCGGGCTGATGGCGTCTATCCAGCAGGAGGACATGGACACCATGGTGAGCTCGATCATCCACCTCGCCAACAAGGATTACCCGGCGCTGGTGGACGACTTCATCGACTTGAAGATTCTGCCGACGGACTGCGACCGCGCGAAGGTGATCCCGCTGATGGACAAAGCTTTGAGCCCGTACGTCAAGGGCGGCGGCGCGAAGAAGTACGAAGCGGAGCTCAAGAAGCTGTACAACATGGAGGACGGAACGCTGAGCAGCACGGCGGGGGGTTTCCAGGCGATGACCCAGGATTTGCTCACCGTCCTCAACGACATTCCGTTTTCCATTCCTCCGTACTTCGCGCTCCTCGGCAGAGCGGTCGTCACGCTGGAGGGCATCGCTTTGATCGGCGACCCCGACTACCGGCTCGTGATGGAGGCGTACCCGTTCGTCGCGCGCAAGCTGCTCCGCGAGGACCGCCCCGCGGCGCAACGGGCGTTGCAGGAGGTGCTGTACGCCGGCACAGCCGGCGGAGGCTCGATTCTGCAGGGCAAACGCTTAGCGGTCATGCTCAACTCCGCGATGGGCGTCGTCGCGCGCGACGCCGGCGAGGGCGTCTTCGTGGACCTCGACACGATTCCCGAGGACTCGGTGTCGCTCACGGACGGTCTGAGGTACCTGCTGAGCCCCTCGGGGGACTCCCTAAGGGGCTTGCTCGAGAAGGAAGCCGTCGGCGCGGCGGACGTGCTGCTTCGCCAAGCGGCGCGCAAATCCGGAGGGCGCCTGTTCGCGCAGCTCCCGCGCGCGCCCAAGCTGCCTTTCGATCTGCCTTTCGGCATCGGTCAGCCGCTGGACCCCGAGAACATCCCGGGGCCGTTCTTAGTGCCCTCGAAAGATCTGGGAAGAGCGGGGGCGCCCCGACCCGTGTTCGCCACACCGGCGCAGGTGCTCGAAGCCGCCGCGCCGCGTTTGTCGCGGGAAGAGGAGCTCTTCGCAATCTCGCTCGCCGATTTGGCGCAGGGCACGCTCGGCTCGGACGCCGCCGTGCTCCTTTCCGGCGACGCGCTGCTCGAGCCCGCGGCGGCGGCGTCGCTGCTGCTGAGCGTCTTCGCCACGGGGCGCGCGCCCACCGCGCAGGACGCGCAGGTGGCGGCCTTGGCGGACGCCGTGCGCGCGCAGCTGGCGCCCGCCGAGTCTTCGAGCGACGCCGAATCCGAGAGCGTCGACGACGTCATCGCGGCGGTGCGCGACCTGTCCCCGGAGGAGTCTGCGGTGCTGCGCGCCTCGGCGACGCGCGTCGCGGAGGCGCTCTGGGACGGACTCGTCGAGAGGCTGGAGGGGAGCCTGCTGGCGAACGAGGCGGGCGCGGGCGCGGCCGCCGCCGCCGCGAGGTAGAAGAGAGACGTATATTTAGGCGTACGTCTCGACGCGGCAATGCATTCTTTTAAGGCGAATCAATCAATAGAATTGTCATCGTTCCTTCACGCGCACGCCCTTGAGCGACCCGACATTCCCCCCCCCGAACCTGTACGCCGCGCTGCGGAACACGTCGGCGTGCGCGGCGACGGAGGCGTCGAACGGCCGCGAGTACCCGCCTCCCATCGTGACGACGAGCGCGACGTCGTTTCGCGCGCAAAAATCGTACACGAGATTGTTTCGCCGCAACAGACCGTTTCGGCTCATCGCCAGTCTTCCGAACGAGTCTTCTCTCAAAGCGTCCACGCCGGCTTGGTAAAACACGAGCGCGGGACGGTACGTGTCGAACAGAAACGGCAACCACGTCTGGAGCGTCGACAAGTACGCGTCGTCGTCGGTGTCGTCCGGCAAGTCCACGTCGTGGTCGCTTCGCATTTTCGTCTTCCAGGGGTAGTTCCCGGCGCCGTGCATGCTGAACGTCACCACCGCGTCGTTGGTCTCGAAGATCTTCGCCGTGCCGTTGCCCTGGTGAACGTCCAGGTCGATCACGAGGATGGGCGTCGCGGACCGCGCGAATAACACGTCGCCGCGCTCGGCCAACGCGACGTTCGCCGCGCACGCAATGTCGTTGAACACGCAGAATCCCTCGCCCGAGTCGGCGAACGCGTGGTGCGTCCCGCCCGCGATCTGCGCCGCCACCTTGTTTGCGTGAGGCTCGTCGCCGTCGAGGCTTCGCAACACGTCGCGCGTCGCGGCGATGGTCCCCCCCGTGCTCGCGAAACTGCGCGTCACCTGCTCGGGGTTCTGCATCGGGAAACCGATGGCGCGCGCCTCCTTCTCCGTCAGGGCGCACCGCATCACGCGCGACACGTACTCGCGGTCGTGCACGCGGAGCACGTCCTCCAGGCTCGCCTCGGGCGAGCGCACCATCTCCACGCGCCCGCGTAAACTCAAATCCGCCTCCAACAAAAGGCGCGTCGCGCGGTACTTGTCCATGGGGAACCTGTGCTTGTCGGGGAGGTTCACCTTGGCCCAGTCGGAGTAGTACAGTCGCAGGGGCGGGGCGGGCGCGGGGACGGTCGGGGGTTCCGTGCTGGCGCTCCGCGCCGAGCGACCGCTGCTGGACGCCGCGCGGCACGACGCTCGTCGCTCCAGCCCGCGCGCGGCGCTCCCCGCGCGCGCGGTGGCGCGCAGCGCGGCCGCCAGCGACGACGCCATGCGAACTGGCGACTCTGGTGCCGATGGAAGCCAGCCTGAGCGATGACGGATGACGGTCAGATGAAGATCTTCGCCAGTTGGCGTGATAAAAACGGGTCGGGCGCTTCGACGCGCGTCGAAACGATTCGCTTTACCGTCACAACCAATATCTACGCCTCCTCTTCCCGATCCGGGTTGTCCTCGATGCCGACCAGCTTCACCGCGAACTGCAGGTCCGACCCCGCGAACGGGTGGTTGGCGTCGATCATCACGAAACCCAGCTCGTCGCTCATCTCGCGAATCACCGCCGGGTTGCCGTTGCTCAGCGCCACCGTCGCGCCCGGGTGCAAACCGCCTTTGCCGGGTTGGTCGAGCTCCTCCTGCAGCCTCAGAATTTCGGGGTGTTCCATCGGGACTTTGAACAGTAAGTCGGGGTTGTACTCGCCCCCGGACGCGTTCACGAGCGCCTGGTCGCCCTCCACCATCCCCTGTACCGCGGCGTCGAACGCCAGGAACAGAGGATTCCCCATCGCCGCGGCGCCGCCCACCTCGAACGTCAAAGCCTCCTCCATGTCCTCCATGCCCTGCAGAACCTCGCCCTCCTCGGTCTGCGCGGAGAACAAGATGGACACGAGATCGCCCTTCTTGGGCTTGCGTCCCGCCGCCTTCTCCTCTTCCGTGGGGAGCTTGGAGATGGCCATCTCCGTCTCGAACCCGGTGACTTTCTGGCGGACGTTCTGCAACATGCTCGCGGTGAACCGCTCGGTGGGGGAGTCATCCGAGTCCGAAGACGCGGAGACGCGCGCGGGCGCGCGCGCGGCGCGGGAAGGCGCGCGGCGGCCTCGCGGGGCCGGGACGGCCGCCGCCGGCGCGAAGGCGGACGCGCAGCGCATCGTGCTCGCGAGCATCGTGAAGTGACGCTCGCGCCGACGATCCGGATAAAAAAAGAACGTGGCAACGCAGATGCGCAGATGCTCGCGATTTTGGAACTCCGACGCGTTGCTCGGGCCGAAAACGCAGATCCTCGCATTCGCACCCGGCGCGCGCCCTAAACGGCGCGATGTCCGCGGTCCTCGCCCCCATCGTCGCTTCGCTCGGCGCGCTCGAGTCCGCGGACGGCGCGATCCAGACGGAGCCGTTCCTCGCCGCCTGCCGCCTCGTCCTTCCCGTGTTCGACAAGCTGGGCGTGGCCTTCGCCGCGGCCAAGTCGGACGTCAGCGGGAACATCGAGCGGCTCGCGAAGCGCGCGCCCGACCACGCGGCTCTGTTCGACATCTGCCGCGCGGAGATGGCCGCCGGGACGCAGGCGAGCGACGCGGGCTGCTGCAAAGGTCTGCTGTGGCTCAAGCGGTTCCTGGAGTTCGCCGCGAACCTGCTGGAGGGCCTCGCCGCGGAACCCAGGACGGCACCTCTGAAAGAAGTGGCGCACGGCGCGTACGCGACGACTCTGAAACCGTACCACGGCTGGCTCGCGAGCTCGGCGTTCGCGGTGGTGTTACAGTTCCCGCCGTCGCGCGAGGCGTTCGTGAACAGTTTAAACGGGGACTACGAGAACATGACGGAGGTGGCTAGAAAGCTACGACCGACGCTCGAACGCATCCACAAATTTCTAAACGAAAACGGGCTCCACGACGAGAGCAAGGTGTGATGATGATGATGATTGGATTCGATCACAACGCACTTTGTTCGTCTCACGAGTGAGAATCCTCCTTCGCGCCCATCATCGCCAGCCCCGCCGGGACGGACATCGAGTTTGTCAAACCGCCGCCCCTCCGCAAACCCAGACCTCCGCGCGCCAAGCGTCCATCAAGAGGCGGCCCGCCGCTCCCCATGCTATCCTCCGCGCTCTCCTCGTTTTCCGGAACGTCCCCGAGCGACGATCCGGGCGCGCCCGCGGTGCGCGCGCGCTCGAAGTCCGCGCCGAGGTCGTCCATCGCGCCGAGGTCTGGGGTGCTGCCCACCTTCACGAACTTCCCCTTGATGCGCGGGCGGTTGTCCGCGCAAACCTTGCGGCTCTGGTACCGAATCGTCTTGTTGAAGTTGCGATTCTTGCGCTTCTCCTTCCACCGGCGCAGGCGCTCGAGACGCGAGGGAGGCGCGTCCGACGCGCCGTTCGCCAGGTGCAGCATCGGGAGCGGAGGGCCGGGGAAGTACATCACGCCGCCGGGGCCGCGCACGGGAGGCGCGCCGGCTCCGCCGACGCCGAAAGGGGGGGGAGGCATGCCGTGCGTGCCCGGCGGCGCGGCGCGCGGCGCGCCCGAAACCGGAGCGCCGGGCATGGCCGGCCGCCCGACGCCGCCAATCCCGGGTTCCGCGCCCATACCGCCGCCCGGCATGCCGGGCCCCATGCTCCCGGTGGGTCCCATGCTTCCGGCGGGACCCACGCCCATCCCCCCCACGGGCGCGCCCATGCCCTGCGTGCGCGCGTGCTGCATGGCTCGCGCGCGCGCATCCGCCTGCGCGCGCGCCTGCGCGTACGCGGCATCCGACGCCCCCCCCGCGTTGGCCCCCGGCGCGAAGGCGCCGGGCCCCGGGCCCATCGCCCCCCGGTGCATGCCGCGCGGGTTCCAGGTGGCGTTCGTCGTGTCATCATCAAACCCGACACCCGCGTGGTCGTCCATGATGGGCCCGAGGAAGTCGTCCATGCCCGACGCGCCCACTCTTTCAAGCGACGCGTAATCGTCCATCGTCAAACCGAACGAACCGCCCGAACCGTGCCCGCCGCTCCCGCGCTCGAGAGCGCCCCCGACTCGCATTTCGGTCGCAGCGCCGTGCATGGATAAAGACCCTTTGGTGTCGTTCGCGTCCGAATGGGAATGGGACCCACTCCCCGCAGCTCCCGCCGAGCTCTCGCCGTGCGCGGCGCGCCCCGCGGCGCTCCCCGCGCTGTCGCGCCCCGGGCGCTCATGAGCGCTCCCGTCTTTAGGGGACGCCTCGCGTATCGGCGAGGGACTTTTTCCCTCGGTTTTCGCATTAGATCCGCCAGCCTGCGCACCGTTCGTCGGGTCGTTCGGGTCGTCCACCAGGAACCCCGCGCCGCCGTCCATCTCGGGGAGGCCCGCGAACGCGTCGCCGCCGTTGTCGAGCAGATCCGCGAAGAGACCGTCGTCGTCGCCGTTTTCGGGCGAAGACGGCGCGCCTCTTCCGCCCGACACGCCCTCCTCCGTGAACACGCTCACGGGCGTGCGCTCGTGCGTGCTCGCGATGCTGTTCGCGGCGTGCACGTTGCCGTCGCAAGTCACGCACAGGTACGCCTGTGAGCATAGTGAGGGTAGGATGTAGGATTCGCGTGATGTTTTATTTTTCCAGAAAACATCGCGAACACACGCAACCGACGTACGTAACGTGTCGGACGCGATCGGAGGCGACGGCGAACGGCACGGACACACGCGGATGTGCGACGGAAAGGAGGGACGTGGCGGTCAGCGAGACGCGGGGCGTGCGTGCGTCGCGAGAGCGCGCGTGGCGGGTATCGACGCGGGAATCGACGGTCGCGTCGCGGACGACGACCGACGACCGACGACGCCCGCGCGGAAAACCGACTCGCGGGCGGTCTTCGTCTCATCCCGTCGTTGGTGAATCTCGGAACGAGGGCGCGCGAGCGCCGTCGAGACGTTTCCGGCGGTAAAACACAGCGCGCGCGCGCGTACCTTATCCTGAGCGCAATACACCACCGCCGGTTTCGGGGGCGCGCTGTCGCACACCTCGCACAGGTGCGACCTCTGATGGCGCCACGCGAGCTTATTTTTGTTGTGAATCTGGCCATCGCACGTTTTACAGAGGTACGCGTTGTCGTTGTAGCAGTAGATGGCGGCGTTGGCGTTGTTGCACAGCATGCAAGGCATCATCTCGGCCGATGTCAGGCCACGCGACGCGGCAGATCGCTCCACAAACCGAATCCACCGCTCGCCTCGTCCTCACTCCTCGCGACCCGACGCGACGCGAAGACTTTTCCTTCGGCGCCTCCCGCGAAAGACACCGACGGTGCCTTTTACGGTCCGCGATGGATAGGCCTCGGAAACGCGCGCGCGGGCCCGCGCCGACGCGACCGTTCGCGAACTTCGCCTCGCCTCGGGTTCTAAACCTCGCCACTCGAGTCCCGAAGCGCGCGTCACCGTCGCCCGCACCTCGAGCGCCAGTGCACGCCGCGCCGAGCGGAGTGGCGTATGCCGTCGCATTGAAAATAAAGCGAGTCGCGCAGGCCTATCCAGAGTCGGAGCGAAAACCTGCATCCGAGTCAGTCATTTTCTTTCGAGTGGCGGGATTCGACGTGGATCCCGAATCGAACGGAGTCGAGCTCATCGACTCAAGAACAGACCGCCGATTCCGCGCTCGAGCGTCCTACGTATGCAGATTCAGTCTGAATCAGCAGACTGGTCGCGTACGCCGCGAAAACGCCTCGCCTCCCGAGGAGAAATAAAAACGTTTCGAGAGCGGTCGCGTCGTCGATCTCGCCGCACTCTCCGCGCGCACCATGGCACCCGAGGACGCGCTGGACGCGCGTCTGCGCCGGCGGTGGGCGAAGCGCGGCGGCGGCCCCGAGCTCGAGCGCAAGCTCAAGGCCGCGGAGGCTGAGCTCGCGCGTCGCGCCGACGTCGCGACGGCCGAGCGCAGGGGCGTGCGCGTCCCCGAGACGTCGCGCGTGCCGGTGTCGGACCCGACGACGCGGAACTCCTCGCCGCGCGCCTCGACCGAGGACTCGCCCGCCGCGGCTCCTCGCCCGCCGCCAGGCACGCCGATCCGCGTGGACGAGGTTTTCGCGGACGCGCGGGCTCTGACGCGGTCGCAGACGAGGCGCGCCGCGGCGAGCGCCGGTCCGCATTCCCGCGGAATCCCGCCACATCTCGCGTTGAGTGACGACGACGAGAGCGACGACGAGACTCGAGCTCTGGAGGCTGGATGTCGCGTGGTGACGGACTCGTTCACGTCCAACTCGGGAGCAAAAAGAGACTGTCTTCGTGGTCATCGCGTCGACGACGGCGGTGGTGATCTCGGTAACCGAGGTTACCTGGCTTCGTCCGCGGAAGTCCGCGAGAGGGACGAAAAAAACGCGACGAGCGTCGTCGCGGCGAACAAAGACTCGCGCGAGACCCGACCGCCGCCGACGTTCGGACTCGACGACGTTGACTCGTTAGCTCCGTTTCTGCGTGTGAAAGCCGAGGCGAACGACGCGCTGCGCGAGGGCGACGTCGAGCTCGCCGCCGCGCTGTACGACGAGGCCATCGAGCGGTTACGCGAGAGGGAAACGAACCACCCGAGACGAACGAACGATTCCGACACCGACGCGACGCGGTCTCGTCTCGACGACTTGACCTCCGTCTTTCTGAGCAACCGCGCGCACGTACGGTTGCTCCTGTCCCCTCCTGACGCGCACGGCGCCGTCGATGACGCCGAGGCGAGCGTGGCGATACGGCCGGACTGGCACAGGCCGTACGACCGCGCGGCGAAGGCGCACGCGATGCTCGGCAACTGGAAAAGAGCGGTTGATTTTTGTAGAGACGGCGAACGCGCCGCGCGCGAGCGCGACGACGCGACGGCGACGACTGCGTTTGCGAACCTTTTAGACCAACTCGCTATGCGCGCCGCGAACGAAGGTTCGCTCGCCGGTTTCTACGGGCGGCTCATCTACGTGCGGAGCGCGGGGGAAGAGGCGTGGCTGTGCCGCGAGGCACCCGCGAACGCCGCGTTCGACGACGACGTCACGGACGACGAAAACGTTTCGTCGACGAACGAGCGTTATGAGCGACGATTTAAAAAAGATCGCCGTCCCGACGCGCCGATACACGCGCGTTCGCTGCGCGAAGCGATCGAGAAGGCGAGAGACGGCGACCGCGTCGTGCTTCTGCGCGGGATCCACAACGGGTGCGGAGACAGCGTGACGGTGACCAAGCGCGTTTTGATCTCCGGCGAAGGCGCGCTGCGCGACGCGAGCGTCGACGCGCGGAACAACTCTCCCGTTTTCCGCCTCCGCCGCGCGTGCTGGATCGTAAACGTCGACTTCGACTTCACCGGTTTCTCGGAAGCGTTGCGCGTGGAGAGCGGCGACGGCGAGAGCTTCAAATTCGCCAACCCGCTGATCGAGCGGTGTTCTGTGAAGTGTTCCGGCTCGGACGGCGTCGTCGTCGACGCCGACGCGAGGCCGACGTTCCGCGACTGCGCGTTCGAGGCGAAGAAAACCGGCCTCCGCGTATGCGGCGCCGCCGCGGTCGAGCTCGTCGACTGCAAATTCGCGAATTGCGAGCGGCAAGGTTTGCGTTTAACGGACACCGCGACCGCGGTGGCGAGGAACTGCGTGTTCGCCGAGAACGGACACGAGGGCGTCGTCGCGATGGGCGAATCGGGTGTCGTTTTAAACGACTGCGTTTTACGGAACAACCGCGGGCCGGGTCTGGACGTCTCCGGCACCGCTTCCGCGAGACTCGACAAATGCGTCGTGTCTGAAAACGTCGGCGGCGTTTTCGTTTGGGATGTATCGTCGTGCGAGATGGAAAACGGTTCGCGAATCGAAGGCGGCGCTTCGCACGCGCTTCTCATCGACACGAACGCGTCGTGCGCGTGTTTCGATCGCACGCGCGTGCGAGGCGTCGTGCACGCCGAAGACAAGACGCGCAGACGCGTCGCGCCCGGCGACGACGGCACGTGCGCGGTGGAGCACCCGGCGACGCCGACGGACCTGCCCCCCGAAACCGGGTGCTTCAAGTTCGAGCACGACCAGTACCTCAGGAAACAGTAGCGGGAGAGGCGTTTTAGGAGGAGAGTTTTTGAACTACGCAGTACTACTACACACCTTCACGCGTCACTCCTGCGTCTACAATACACGCGTCTACTTAAAAATACCCTCACGCACACGAGACAGACGACCTACCGTAAGACCTACCGTCACGCGTCCGACGCGAAGTACAGCGCGGCGTCGGACCAGAGCTCCCGAGGAAACCGATTCGCGAAGTCGAAGCGCGAGGGTAAACCCGCCAAACGCGCCGATGAAGACTGTTTCGTTTGGCTCGTTTCGCTCGTCTCAGAGACGTCTTCTTCCATCTCCTTCGCAATAAACGCGCGCAAGGTCTCCAGACTCAGGTCACGCGCGATCGCCGCTTTGTTCGTGTCGTGTCGGAACGCGACGGCGACGAGCGTCGGGAACAGCGCGGCTTTCTTTTTTACGTCGGCGTAGTACGGGAAGGGCAAATCAGGCAACCTCTGCGCTAACGTCGGGAAACGGCCCCAGCGGAGCATGTCCTGGTTCGCGGGGCACAGCAACGCGAACGCGCCGATGAACAGTAACGTCTCGTCCAGAAGGGACGCGATTTGTTCGAGGGTCCACCGAGACGAAGAAGACGATGTCTTTTCCTCGTCGACGGAGGAAACGACGCCGTCGTGAACACCGTCGTCCTTACCGTCGCGTCGCTCTTCGCTCTCTTTCGGCGCTCGGTCCCACTCGCCGCAGCATATGGCGAGGCACACGCTTAAAAGGTGGTGCGTCTCGACTCTAAGATCGGATGAGCTTAACACACTTTGCACTTCCCTCGGGCCGAACACGGCGTGGATGTTGTTCAACAGACGCATCGTCACCGTCGCCACCGGCACGAAGTTCGCGGGGAGCCGCGACGCGGCTAAAATCGGGTCGGCTAAAACCGGCGCGCGCGTTTCGTTCTCCGTCTGTAGTAACACCGAGGTCAACAGAGACGGTAACCCCGCGAGCGCGGTGGCGCGAAGCGCGACGATCAAAGAGCCTTGGCCTTCCTCACTCACGCCTCCTTCCGGAAAAGAACCGCCGCTCTCGATTAGCGACTCGAGCAAGCGCAAGCCGGCTAAAATCGCCGGAGGCACGGGCTCGACGCTATGTTCCTTCGGGCGGTCGCACAGCGCGAAGAGCGACGCGAGCGCGTCCACCGCGCCCGACGATACCAACAGCTGCGTGAAATCGTCGAGCAATTTCTCGTAACGCGCGCACGGTTTGTACACGGCATATGGCGTTTTTCTTCCTTGCGCGACTTTTGAGACACCTGCGAGACCTCCGTCGCCTCGCTCGACGAAAAACCGCGGTCCGTTGGCCACACGCGTGACCACCGCGAGCAGCGGCTCGAGCGCGGCGGTCGGAGGCGGGACGCCCCCCCCCGCGCCGGGCGTCGCCGCCTCCATCGCCGCCGGGTCGCCCACCAGCCCTAAACCGGCGACCAGGTGCGGAACGAGCGGCGCCGCGAGGTTCTCGACAAGCAACGCCTCCGCGGCGAGCGGCGAACCCGCGGTGGCACAGTCCAGCGCCACGGCGAGCGACACGCACGTCACGGCCGCCTCGGGCGAGGCGAGGAAACCGCCGCCCTGCGCGGACGCGGCGAGGCACTCGGCGAGCGCCTCCGCCACCGCGCGCACCAGGCCGGACGTCACCGCGCCGCCCAACGCGGCAGCCGCCGCCGCCGCGCCCGGCGCTAAGCCCAAAGACGCGCCGTGCTCCTCCGCGCCCGCCGCCGCCGCCGCCGCGCCCGCCTCGGCGAGCGCCACGCGCACTTCGCGGTGCGCGTTGAGACACTTCTCGGCGTCGCGCCGCGCGACGGCGACGGCGAGTTTGCGCAGGCGCGGCGAAGCGGCGTCCGCGTGTTCGGGGAGACAAGACCAAGACTTTTCTTCCTTTGTCTTTGTTTCGTCGTCCTCCGCGGGATGGCTTTTCCCCGTCGAGCCTTGAGGCTCGGACGTCTGAGAGACGTCAATCTCGACGCGATCCGCGCCGCGGCGCCAGACGACGGGCCCCGCGGCGGCGGCCAGCCTCTGCCGCAGCTTCTTGGCGCGCTTGCGCATGGCCCTGTGCCTGTCGGCCACCGCGGCGACGCGGCGCTCGAGCGCCTCGCCCGCCACGGCGCGGCTCGGGCGCGACGGCGACTCGAGCGCCGCGCTCGGAGAGACGGAGGATGCGAACGGCGTTGTCCGCGACGGCGACGCCGGCGCCGGCGAACTCTCTGCGTGTTGCGCGAAAGACTCTCTTTCGGAACGCCCGGGAGTCGAGCTCCCCATCGCGCGCTCGCGCACGAGGTTCAGGTACTCGCGTCGCCTCGCGTCCGCCGCGAGCAACCTCTTTCGCGTCTCGTCGCGACGCTCGTCCGCTTCCTTCTTCGCCCGCTTCTCTCGCGCTTCGCGCTCGGCGAGTTTAAAAGACGCCTCCTCCGTTTTCTTCTCGACGATCGCCGCCTCTCTCAACGCAACCTCTTTCGCGAGCGCGTCGCGTCGGAGCTCCTTCTCCCGCAAACGCTCCTCCGCTCGTAAACGTTTGCGCGTCTCCTCCGCTAAACGGCGCTCCTCGGCGGCGCGCGCCGCGCTCTCCGCCGCCTCGGCGGAGACCCTCCGCGCCTCGGCGACGCTCGCGCGGCGTTTCTCGGCATCCGCCAATCGCTCGCGCAGAGCGGCTTTCTTGTTAGCAGCTTCTAACGAGTGTAAAAGCGCGATAGACTCCACTTTGCGCGTCTCTTCAGAGGCTTTCCGAACGACGGCGTCGATCCTTGCCTCTCTGGTTTCCTCCGCGCGACGTTGTCTTTCCTCGAGCTCTTTCGTTTTCAGTTCCAAAGCGCGCGCCGCGAGAAGCTCCTTCTCGGCGGCGGTCAAACGGGGCTTGGTAAGATCGCCGCCGTTGCGCAGCCGCGACGCGCGAATTAAGCGCTCGGACTCAGCGCGCGCTCGAGCTTCCGTCGCGCGCGCTTGTCGCTCCAATAACAGAGCCGCGGTCTCGCCGGGGGTCTTCTTCTTGCGGTCGGGGGACATGAGCTTCAAGTGCAACGACGCTTTTTGGGGTGCCAGAATCGCCCCCCAGTCGCGTTTCGCGTTCCACACCGTGCGCGAATCGGAGACCAATCGCGGAACGCGCGATTCCGGCGCGGCGGGAGACGAACCGACGCCGGCGTCGTCGAACGGCGGCGGCAACGACGCGTCGTCGTCGTCGCTGTCCGCCCACGACCCGAACGAGCTCGCGGACGCGCCGGAGGCAGCCAGAGAGGAGCCGCGCGGAGGGTTAGGCTCGGCGTCGCTTCTGTCCGTCGATTCGACGCCGTTTTTTTGTTTCTTGTCAGGCTCCGCCGCGAGCGCTTCGCGAGACGAAACCTCCGCGGCGGGGCGCGGAGGTCTCGGCGCGCCGGGTTTCGAACCCGGAGCGAGCGTCTTCGTCTTCGCCTTCGTCGGAAGCCGGACGCGCGCGTCGTCGGCGACCGCTTTTGACGTCTCTTTCTTCTCCGCGGAAGTGTTCTCGTCGGAATCGATCATCCTCTCAAACCCTTTCCCTCGCCTCTCGCGCCGCGAAGGCTTGCCTCTCGGTCCCTCGGCTTTTTCGGCTTTTTCTTTTTCGCGCCGCCGCTCGCCCCTCTTCCCGCCCGCGGGGCGCCAGGCGCCCTTCTCTTCTCTCTTTTCTTTGTCCGCGTCCACCACCGCGCGTATCATCTCGCGGCTCGCGTCGCTGGGGCGCACGGCGACGCGCCCGACGTCCCACGATATGCTCGTGTTTTTTAAGTCGTCGTGCGTCTCGAGAAACCTCTCCTGGTCGCCGACGCGAGCGAGCAACGCCTTAAAGTCCGCCGCGCACGCCTCGAGCAGACTCGCCGTGCCCTCGATCTCGGGCGCGCCGCACTCCATCTCGCACAGGAAGTACACCTCGTCCACCGCGCGCACGACGTTCCCGAGAAGCAAACTCCACACGCGCTCGCGGGAAGCGTTTGTGGAGGGCGGAGCGTTTTCGCGCGTCTTCGTCTTCGTCTTCGTATCGGGAGGCTCGGCGGATGAAGGATCTGTGAGAGCGCTCCCGGGAAGGCTCACGCCGTGGGAGATGTCGACCGCCTCGTCCGCGGCGTCGTCCTCGCGCACGCCCGCGTCGTTCGCGGCGAGCATGTCGAGCTTACGCCTCGTGGGTGTGCGCGTCTGCTTCGGGGGAGGCTCCGTCGCCGCCTCCGAGGCGCCTCCCTTCGCCATTTCGGATCTCGGTCGACGCGCGTTTTTAGGCGGAAACGATTCGGCACCGGGCGTCGGAGCTCGCAAAGCTCGCGCACGCGTCTCCGGTCGCCACGCGCGCGCGACGCGTCACGCGCGCGGCGGGAGACTCGCGCGCGGGAGACTCGCCGTCGTCGCGTGCGCGAGCGCTTGTGCGTGCGGGCGCGCGTCGCGCCACTTCCAAACGCGCCTCGTTGACTTTGGAAGGCCCGACCGAGAGCGGCAGCCGAAGAGCCGAGATTTGAACCCTGAGCTCGAGCGATCCGGCGACGAGAGCACGGCGAGCGGATGGATCATGACGATGACTCGGGCACTCGGCGTCTCGGCGAGAAAAGGAGAAACCGGCTGTGGAATGCACCGCGTCGCGCGGGTTCGTCGACCGCCCCTCGGGCATACCGGAGCGCGCGCGAGGGTCGGTTCTCGCGCAAAGTCGCGGTCGCGGCGCGCGGGAGAGCGCACGCCGGGTGCGGTTCGCGGGGCGCTCGCCCGAAGGACGCGTCCTCCCGGTCGAACGCGGTCGATTCGACCTCCGCCCCGAAGTGGTCGTTGGTAGTTACCTCCCGCGCGGGATCGCGATTTCGGCCCTTCGGGCGATCGGCCGGACCGAGGGGTCCCCCGCGGTTCGCGCATCGCGCGCACTACCGGTGGTAGTCGCTCGCGATGGGCATCTTCGTGCCCGTGGTGGTGGACGCCGACCACTGGGATGCGGAGACGACGTCCAAGCGCGTGGTGTTCATCCGCGTCGGGCGATTATGCCGGCGCGTGCACTGGACCACGGGGACGATGCGCGACCTGCAGGTGCTGGTGTGCCGCGTGTTCGGCGCGCCGGAGGACCTCGTGCACGTGCGCGCCAAGCAGAACGACTCCAACCCGTTCATCCTGTTCCACAGCGAGAGCAGCAAGGGCCACGTCGACGCCGCGCCGCTCGTGTGGCCCGACGCGGACTTAAGGAACGGATCCGTCGTCTCCGTGCGCGACCCGCTGTGGCAAGCCGTGCTTTGTCTGTGCGCGGGCGAGGGCGACGACGCGCGCGTAAAGAGGGACAAAACGCGCGGGGACCAGAACCTGCCTCCGCTGACGCCCACACCGCCAACCCCCTTCGGTAAGGAGCGCCAAAGGAAGGACGACAGAGGGGGTGGCGGGAACGACGAGAGGGGGGGCGTCTCGAGCACGCCGTCTGATTCGGAGAGCGACTTCTCCGCCGGATCGTCTCTCGCCGCTTTAAGTCCGGACGGCACGCGAAAACGAAACGAGCGAGAACGCCGACGAAGCTCGAACGACAGTAAGATCGCAAAGTATTTGATGCCTTTCTCGGGCGCGCTGAGCGCGGTGCAGCACGGCGCGGTGAATCTCGTCGGGAGCGGACACGGCGGATCGCGCAAACACGTCGCGCGCGGCGACTTGCCCGCGCGCCTGGCGAAGAAGTTGGCGCAGCGCGCGAGCGTTTTGTCCAACCTGGACGACTTGACGACTCGCGAGCGCGTGGACGTTTTGCTAAACGACCCGGGATCCAGCCCCGCGGCGGCTACGATCAGCGTGTTCATGATCACGCTCATCGGGCTGAGCACGGTGACGTTCTGCGTCGAGACGCTTCCGTGGTTTTACAAACCCGAGCCGACGTTTTCGGATCCGTTTTGGATCGTCGAAGCGGCGTGCATCGCGGCGTTCACCGCCGAGCTCTCGTTGCGCGCGTGGGCGACGAACGACAAAATAACGACGTTTTTTTCGCGAGGCATGAACGTCGTGGATTTGGTCGCCATTCTGCCCTTCTACGTCGACTTACTGGCGAAAGGGTTGACCATTCCGGGTTTGTCCGTCTTGCGCGTGTTGCGGTTAGCGCGCGTGTTTCGATTGCTCCGAGTCAGCAAAACAGCCGTCGATTTACTGGGCCGGACCATGCGACGCAGCGCGCGGCCGCTGTACATCCTGGCGTTCTTACTGATGATGGCGCTCATCACGTTCTCCGCGGTGCTGTACTTCGCGGAAAGAGGCACGTACGACGACACGAAAAAGCTCTGGATGCGCACGCTCGGGTTCGAGTGCGAGTTTCCGTGCGCCGCCGAGACGCTTGATTTTTTACCCGCGTTTCTTACGTGCGGCGACGTCGCGGACGAAACAAACACGGTGAGCGCGTACTTCGACAGGCACAAACCGACGGTGCCGGCCATCGCGTCCACGTGCGAGCGCGTCGTGGAGCAGAGTCCGTTCCAGAGCATCCTGCACGCGGTGTGGTGGGCGCTGGCGACCATGGGCACGGTGGGCTACGGCGACATCGCGCCGCGCACGGTGGCGGGGTGGATCCTGGCGAGCCTGGCGCAGATGATGGGCATCCTCGTCATCGCGCTCCCCATCACCGTCATCGGCTCCAACTTCTCCGCCATCTACTCGAGCATCGGCACCAGCCAGAGCCTCTGGGCGAAGGAGCACGAGCCCTCCTCGGCGGCGAAGCCCAGGCGTCTGCACGCCAGCGGCAGCGGCGCCACCGCCCAAAAGCTCACCGACGGCGGGATGGTCGGCCCGCTGCAGCACGAGTGGGACCTCGACGTGGCGTTTGAGGAGCTTCTGCCGTGCGCGTCGCCCGCGCTCGTCGGCGGCGCCGAGACGAACGGTGCGTCCGGCGGAAAGATCGGCAGGTTCGCCTCGGTTTCGGGGCGGTCGGGCGCGCTCGTCGGCTGGACGATGGTGCGGCGCGCGCTCACGCCGGAGGAGCAGATCGAGGCGTTCATCAACGGCGAGGACCTGCACGAGAACCCGCGATCGGTCGCCGAAAAGAGCGCCGACGGGTCGCCCGCCGGAGCTCTTTCGCGGAAAAACTCGCTTACCCCGAAGGAAAAAGCGCCTCCGGCGGATGAAAAAGAAAAACGAGCGTCCCGCCTGGGCGTGCGCGACCTGGGCGCGGCGCTGCGCGAGGCGAAAGACGACAAAGATAAAGGCGTCGTTCCGACGAACGTGGATGAGGCGGGCACATCGGTTCCCGACCGGCCCCGGTTCGAGCCCCCGAAGGTTTCGCGCAAATCGGGTCGCGCGCGGCGCAAAGCGCTGTGCGTTTTGGTGGAGGCGTTTTTGGCGGACTGCGTGCGCAACGCGGAGGTGCGCGATAAGTTCGCCGCGACGCGGCAGCGCGATACGCTCAAAAAGGGAGACTCGCTGTTCGTGAACGTCGGCGGCACGGAGACGAAAACGTTGAAGAGCTTGAAGTCCGGACCGAAAAGGTCCAAGACCGCCGCGTTGCTTCGAGTTGTGGAGAGCGAGAAGAACCTCGTGGTCGGCGCGGGCGACGCGGGAGTTACGCGGGAGACGAAGAACACGCGCGCGCCGAAGACGCCGCTCCCGACGCCGGGCACGAGTTTCGCGACGCCGAGGGCGGAGGATGAGCGATGAGCGGTATATTTTTGATGCGTCATGCTTTACTGTTAATCGTACATATATGGTCTATCGTTTCTGCTTCGCGCCGAACGACGGTACGCTCGTGCTTTTTACCGCCTTGTCGTCCTCGCGCAGCGCCTGGCGAGTCTCCCGCTCGCGCCGGCGACGCACCGCCACCTCCGCCTCGCGTTTCTCCCGATCCGCGGCGCGCGCGTTTCGTTTCGCTTCGGCCGCCTCGATGGATCTCGCACACGCCCGCTCCAAGCCCGCGTTCGTCGCCTCGTGAAGCTCCTCTCCCGTCATCGCGTCGCGACCGGCGTCTCGCGAGCCCCGCGACCAGCCCCACGTGCCTTCGCCGCCGCCGTCGCCCTTTATCCCCTCGAGCGTCGGGGCGGTCTTCATCCCGTGCTTGCGGAGAGCCTCGTAGTCGATCTTCGCCTCGGTCGGTTTCGAGGGCGCGGTCTTCTCGCCCGCATCGACCGGCGCCGCGTCGTCGGAATCGGCGTCGCTGTCGCTGCCGCTGGGCAAGTCCCCGAGGGGATCCATCCCCTTCGCCATGCGGGCGGCCATGGCGCGCCGACCGAGGAGGCGCGGCGCGAACTGACGGACGGTCGACAGCTTCGTCTTCTGACGTTTCCGCGAACGGGCGAACGCGAGGAGCGATTTCACGAAAACGTTCGCGAGCGAGCTTCGAGAGTCTGTCGTGTGTATTTACATGCGCGCGGTGGCGCGCGCGCGCGAGAGACGGTGCGCTCCGTGGCGGGCGATTCTTTCCTCACGTTCGCGCGGTTCATCAGTGCTTGTTCGCGGCGTTCCCCTGCATGATGCCCATTCGGATGGACGCGGCGGCGTCGGCGACGGCGCCGGGCCCCGAGGGCACGAAGATGGTGGAGTTGTTGCCGTGCGTGCCCATGTCCTTCATGGTGTCGAAGTACTGCGTCATCATCATCATCTCCATGACATCCTTCGAGTTGACGTCTCCGATATCCTGCTGGAAGTGCATCACGGACTCGCGCAGGCCGTTGATGATGGCCTGGCGCTGGCGCGCGATGCCGGTACCCGCCAAAAACTTCGCCTCCGCATCCGCCTCCGCGGCTTTCACCACCATGATCTTCTCCGCCTCGGCTTTGTCCTGCGCGGCGACGCGCAAGCGCTGCGCGGCGTTGATCTCGTTCATCGCCCTCTTCACGTTCTGGTCGGGCGCGATGTCCGTGACGAGCGTCTGGATGATGGCGTACCCGAACTCCGTCATCGCCTTCTCTAACATGGACTTCACCTCCATCGCGATCTCTTCCTTGGTGGTGAAGACGTCGTCCAAGATGATGCGAGGCACGGTGCTTCGCACGACGTCGAAGATGTAGCTTCTGATCTGCTCGCGCTGATCGGTGAGCTTGTAGAACGCGTCGTACATGCGGCTCGGGTCTTTCAACACCATGTACTGCGTCGAGACGATGATCGTCACGAACACGTTGTCCTTGGTCTTGGTCTCCACGGCGACGTCCAGGCTCTGGATGCGCGTCGACAAAGCGCCGGCGATCTCGTGGCCCAAGCACGGGACCAGCACGTGGCAGCCCGGCTCGGCGAACTTCAGGAACTTGCCCCACTGCTGGATCACCTGGACGGTGCCCTGGGGAACGCAGGTCCAGCACTGGCAGGACATGTGGTCGTGTGTGTGTGTGTGTGTGTGTGTCTGTGTGTGTCTGTGTCGGTCGGTCGGCGTGTGCGAGCCAGTCGGGAGGGACGTGGGAGAAAGTCGCCGAAAATCCATGCGACGAGGCGTGGAGGCGAACGGCGGACGCGCGAGCCGCGAGACGGGAAAGGGCGGGGCGAGGGTCAGCCGCGGGTCCGGGGAGCGCGAAGGGGGGCGCGGGGGGCGAACGCGCGTCCGCGCGCGCGCGGTGTCCGCCCGGTCGCGCGCGCGTCCGAGGCGTCCGCGAGGGGAATGCGTGACGTCGACGGACGGCACGAGATCTTGATTTGATGATCAAGTTGACGACACGAAGATTCCCACATTCGGGCGGGCGAGAGCGTGACGCGCGCGGCGTGGGGCGTGCGGCACCGCGCGACGCGGCGTCGCGTCGAGCGGACACGCACCTCGAAGGACGAGAACTCTTGCGACTGGGGTGTTCGTGCGGTGCGCGCGAGACAGTGCGCGTCGCGGTCTCTCAATTTCGCGAAAAGACGCGAGGAAAAAAACGAATCAACGCACAAGCTGCCAGGTGGTGCATTTCCCGGATTGTCTTCGCAAGCCTGAGGCAAGCGTCGGGTAACAACAGAATCCTCCGATACCAATACCAAGAATGTAGCTACCGACCTCTCTCCGCGACGGCGCCGGCACGGCGCCGCGGTATCTAACGGCGTACCTACGCGTTAACGCGCGCTTTACATCACTACGCGTCGTTCGACGTTTTCGCGACGCGGCGCGCGTGACGTCAAAGGCGTCTCCTATTAATATCCAGACGCGGCGGTCAATCCAGAAACACGGGCGCCATGACGAGCGTGATGGTGGCGAGCATCTTGATGAGCACATGGATGGACGGCCCCGCGGTATCCTTGAACGGGTCCCCGACGGTATCCCCGGTGACCGCGGCTTTGTGCGCCTCCGAGTTTTTGCCCCCGTGCGCGCCCGTCTCCACGAACTTCTTCGCGTTGTCCCAGGCGCCGCCCGCGGTGTTCAGGAACAGCGCCATCAGGATCCCGGCGACGGTGGCGAACATCAGCATGCCCGCCACGGCTTTTGCGCCGAGCAGCTCCTGGCCGGTCGCGGCGCCGACCATCCGGAACGCCACGCCGATCACCACCGGCCCGCCGACCGCCAAAGCGCCGGGCTTGAGCATCTCCCGCAAAGCGCTCTTCGCGACGATCGCGACGCACCGCGAGTAGTCGGGCTTACACTCGCGCGTCATGATGCCCGGCTTCTCGGCGAACTGCCGCCGCACCTCCACGACAACCTCCTGCGCCGATCGCCCCACCGCGGCGCACGCGTAGGAGGTGAACAGGTAGACCAGCATGCTTCCTAACAGCCCTGCGACGAAAACTTCAGGGACGGCGATGTCCACTACGTCGAACGGCTTACCCGTGAACGCCTGCACTTCGTCCATGAACGCGCTGAACAGCAAAAACGACGCCAAAGCTGCGCTCCCGATGGCGTACCCTTTCGTGGTGGCTTTCGTGGTGTTCCCCACGGCGTCGAGGGCATCGGTCACGTCTCTTACCGCCTCTGGCTGGTCGGACATCTCCACGATCCCGCCCGCGTTGTCCGCGATCGGACCGAACACGTCCATGGTTAACACGTACGCCGCAGTGGAAAGCATGCCCATCGTCGCGACGGCTGTGCCGAACAAACCGCCGATCGCTTCGTTTGTTTCGGCATCCACTAAACCAGCGGTTTGCCCGCGCCAGTACGCGGCGACGATCGCGACGGAAATAACCAACACGGGCGCCGCGACGCTCTCCATGCCCACCGCGACGCCCGCGATGATGTTCGTGCCGTGGCCGGTCGTGGACGCCGCCGCGATCAGACGCACGGGCGGGTACTTGTAGTCCGTGTAGTACTGCGCGATGAACACGAACGCGTACGCCGCGCCCATTCCGATCAACCCGCACTGGAAAAAGCAAAACCACGCGCCGGGCGCTGAGACAGACGCCAACATGAACCGCGACGCTACCAAAAAAAAAGCCATAGAAAAACCCAACGCCACGTGGTATCCACCTTTCAGAATCTCATACGGGTCTTGTTGGTCGTTCGTTCCAGACATATTACCAGACACCGATAAGATGCCGAACGCGGTGACGACGCAGTCCAGCGCGTGCACGACTAATGGGAACGCCACGAAACCAGACGCGACGCCGTTGGGTAAGCCGGCTCTTCGGGCCATGGATCCGCCTAAGATCATGGCGGATATGACCTCCGCGGCGATGCTCTCGAACAGGTCCGCGCCGCGCGCGGAGCAGTCCCCGACGTTATCGCCGACGAGGTCCGCGATCACCGCGGGGTTCCTAGGGTCATCCTCCGGGATGCCCGCCTCCACCTTCCCGACGAGATCCGCGCCGACGTCGGCGGCTTTCGTGTAGATGCCGCCGCCCAGCTGCGCGAACAGCGCGACGAAGGACGCGCCGAAGCCGTACCCGACCAGCATGAGCGGTATGTCGTGGATGGAAGCGCCGCCGTTTTCCGTGACAGACGAAGAAGAAGACACGCCGTAGAGCCACGCGAAGACGGCGTAGAGCGACGCGACGCCCGCCGTCGCGCTGGCGACGACGAGCACGGCGGCGAATCCGCCGGCGCGAAGCGCCACCAGAAGCGCTTCGCGCGCGCCTCTTCTCGCCGCGCCGGCGACGCGCACGTTCGCGCGCACGCTCACCCACATGCCCACGTACCCGGAGAGCGCGGAACACCCCGCGCCCAACACGAACGAGACGGTGGTGAGGAACGCGAACGAGCCGCGCGTGAACCCCGCGGCGATTTGCGCTTCGGTCAGACGGCGGAAGGAGTACACGACGAAGATGCCCGCCGCCGTCGCGCCGGCGAGGCGCCCTATTAGACCGTACTGCGTCTTGAAGAACCCGTCCGCGCCGGCTCGGATCGCGTCCGAGATCTCGCGCATATCGGGCGAGCCCTCGTCCTTGTCCAGCACCCACGTCGCGAGGAACGCGGCGAACGCGAACGAGCCCAAACACGCGAGCAGCACGAAAGTCACCGCGAAGGACACGCGGAGGCTCACGAGGAGCACCGCGCCGAAAACCGCCGCGGCCGCGGTGGCCGCGTTGGACTTGTTCGACCCGAATAGGGTTCGCTTGAGAAGGAGCACGAGGCGCTCGAGGTGCGCGTGGAAAGCCGTGTGCGCGCCCGCGCCCGAGCCCGAGCCGGGGCCTAAACCCAGCGTGCCCAGGAGCGCGGCGCCGGACATGCCCGCCATCGGATTCGGCGAACTCTTGTTCCCCGCGTAGTTCTTCGCGCTGTACCCGGGGGAGTTTCCCCCCTCCACGTCCAGCAGGGAAATGCCGGTCTGGCTGTTGGACATGCCGCTCTCGCGGCTCCGGATGTCCCGCATCGGACCGCGAGCGAAGCGGCGAGCGGGACGCGCGGAGGTCGGTCTGCGAAGGCGCCGGACAATCCGACCGAGGCGTAATGGCGAACTTTTTTGTTTCGTCGTCGAGCGCGACAGCGCAACGGAAACGGCGAAAGGCCGATGTCGATGACGGCGAGGGACGTTCGCCCGGCGCCCCCGTTCCGCGTGCGCGCGCATATCCGTGCTACTACTACAACGCTAGGGCTAAGATGCGGGCGCCCGCGCGGCGACGTGTCCTTCGGCATCAAGGCTGCAACGCGCGTATCGCCCTCGACGCGTCCGCCGCGCCCTTCGCGGCGGAGCGCTCGCCCCCCGGCATGTGTCTCGCGACCCGGGCGTAGCGGTGCTCCGTCCGCTCGATCGCCGCCCTCTGGCTGCTCCTCAGCGTGCTCGCGCAGTGGCGCACGCGCACGGCGACGGACCGGCCCTTGACCTCTCGTAAGAGGGTCATCGAGGCCCACACGTTTCGATACACGTCGCGCCCGCACCGCACGACCGCCAGGCCCGCGGTCGGGTTCCAGTACTTCACCGTCGTGCTTCCCAGGGCGGCTCCCGCGCCGACGTCGCCAAAGTTGAGCGCCATCTCCTTGCGTATGATGCCCACCAGCGCGGTCTCCGTCATCGAGTCGTCCACGCGCCCGTCGTGCCAGTCGAACTCCGCGAGGAGGTACCGGTTCTTGAACCGAACCATCCCGCGGTGGACGCCGACAACAGCGGCGCGCGGCGCAGTGACGAAGACGCGATTCCGTTCGCCCGCTGATTTCATTCAGCCCGTCTGCCGCTCCGAGTCAGCATCCGGCATCCCAAAAACCGGGTGGCGTTACGATAACGTGTGTCATACCACCATGGCGTCGCTCGCCGCTTCCCGCGGGGTGTTCCTCGGTCCCGGCTCTCGCGCGCTGCGCCGCGCCCCCGCGCGCGGGCGACTCGCCCCTCGCGCGTCCCTCCGCGCGCGCGCGGCGGCGGACGGCCGCGTCTCGCTGTTCGTCAAGGTGACGGTGAAATCCGGCCAGCTCGACGCGTACAAGCGGACGATCGAGGCGCACATCGTCAACTGCTTCGCGAACGACCGGTGCATGTACTTCGACTACGGCGTCTCCGATTCGGAGCCAGACGTGGTGTACCTGTACGAGACGTACGAGGACCAGGCGGCGCTGGACGAGCACAAAGCCTCCGCGCATCTCGCGGAGTACCTCTCCAAGGCGGAGGCGTTCACGGTCTCGCACGACGTCACGACTTTACGACTGGCGCCTTTCGGCAGCGTCAACTGCAACTACGCCGGCGAGTGCGAGCTCGACGGGGGCGCGTGGGACTGATGCGCGGAGTGTTTTTAGACAGCGTTCATACTGACTCTATGTCGATATATAGCAAATCGTGGTGTAGTAATACAGTGTCGCGTTTACAGACACGATGCGCCACCTTCGCCGCGCGGCGAACGGCGTCGGCGACGGCGCGACGCGTTTTCGTTTTCGTTTTCGTTTTCGTTCGCGGATGAAAAAAAAAAGTGTCTCGTTTTTCGTCACGGCGTGACGATCTTCCCGGTTCGCTTCCCCGCGTCGTAGCGCGCGAGCCCTCCCACGCCCATCTGCTCGGACGCCATCTCGAAGACGTAGTACGTGATGGCGAGCTGGGGAAAGATCTTCGCGTACGCCGCGCCGGTGCCGAGCCACAGGCTTCGCCATCCCTCCCGCCGCGCCGTCACCGCGAGGCAGTCGAGCATGTTCTTGTAAAGCACCGGTCGCCCCCCCACGCCCTGCACGCGCATGCGCGTCATGACCACCTCCAGCGGCTGCGTCGCGGTCAAACACACGCACGCGCTGAGCCCGCCGAGCACGCCCTTCTCCGCGGGGCTGGGTTTGCGTCCGCCCGTCACGTTTTTCTGGTACCAAGAGTTGAACGAGTCGTACAGCGTGAACCCCAAACCGGTGCCGACGATGTCCGCCACGAGCGTCGGGCCGAGGCCCTTGTAGAAGGCGCGCGCGCCGCCCTGCTCGGCGAACATCTGACGCGCCGCGCGCAGCGCGGAACCCTTCAGGCCGCCGCGAACCGCCATCTGCGACTTGAGCGTGTCCAGCGGGTAGCACACCGCGGTGGAGATGGCGCCTGCCACCGATCCCGAAGCCAGACGCTCGGGGAGGGTCAAGCCCGACGACGACGACGACGACGACGACGACGCCGCGACGTCGCCATTTTTGCGCGCCTCGCGCTCTCGTCTCTCGCGCCTCCTCCTGAACGCGTCCTTCATCTGGTGGAATATGGCGAACTGCAGCGCGTTGCACGGCACAACCTTGAGTGCGGTCACGGCGTTCCCGCGCCACAAACCCACAACGCCCTCCTCGCGGAGCACCTTCAGGCACGTCCCAGTCAAACCGCGCGCGCGCGGTTTTATCGGTTTCGCTGCTTTCGCCAAACCATTCTTCATCGCCGCTCCATCCGCGCTCGACGCCCTCGGGTGCAGATCCTGCATGATGGTCCGCGCGCGGTCCAGAGGCGCGACCGCCGTGCGCGCGGCCACGCCCGCGAGTCCGCCCGCGAAGAGCTGCTTCGCGGGCTGCGCGCGCGGAGGCGTCTGCTCCGCCGAGCGCTCGGGGCCGGTGGCGGCGGCGAGCCAGTTCCACGCCGCGTTGTCCCTTAGCTGCGCGCTCGGAAGCAACGCGGCGTACTTCTTAAACTCCGCGTACCCGACGGTGTGCTCCTGCGTGCGTTCTTTCGACGCGGTCGACGCGCATCTGTCGTTTCTCCGCTCCAGCAAAGAGATCATGGCGTTCGCGTCCTCGGCGTTGGCGGAAGCGATGCCGAGCGCGCGCACCGCGGCGAGCGTGTCGGACGCCGCCAAACGACGCGTCGTCGCGTTGGCTTTCGACGACGTATGAGTAATTCGTGTCGACGCCTCTGTTTCTTCGACACCTTCCGTGGAAGAGATCGAAGAGATGGAAGAGATCGGGTTCGCGAAGTCCGCGTGTCTGCAGATGGCGTCCCAGGCGGCGTGGTACTCGCGCTCGCGCCGACGCTCGCGCCGCGCGAACGCGTCGAAGTCGAATCGAACGCGTTCGCCGACGGCGTCGTCTCCGCGACGGTACGTATCGTCCTTCGATTTGGATAAGCCTTCGCCGCGCGCGAGCGAACGCACGAGCTCGTCCACGTAGTCGTCGCCGGTGGGCAGGCCCATCAGCTCGCACGCCGCCGCGAGGGACGCGCGGTCGATGAAACCGGTACCTGTTGGATTATTTTCGGTCAGCGAAGTCGTTTTTTTGCCAAAAAAAAATCGAGTCGGGTGTGTCTTGGAAAAAGCACCGAAAACTCGAACGCGCGTCCGTCCGTTTCGCGCAGAAAAACCAAAACCAGAGGAGGGAAGATTCCTTTTTTTTTCGAGAAAAAGGAAAAGCGATTTTTCCGATCCCGCCTCGAGCGTTTTCCGCCGCGCGGCGCAGTCTCGCGTTTCGCGAAACGCCGAAATCGACGTGGAAAACGCGTGGAATGTCGGAAACCGCGGAACGGCTCTTTTCGCACAGACACGCGGTTCTTGGGCGGATGTGTGGGTCCGATGCGGCGCGCGACGCTTCCGTCCGTGGCGCGTCCAGGGCGGGTTCGCGCGGTTCGAGCGCGCGCGGGGCTCGAACGGATTCCCGGCGTACCTTCCACGTCGATCGTCGCGAACGTGTCGCGCAGCTCCTGCGTCGCCGTGAGCGAACGCCGCGCCTGCGCGGTTTTCGATCGGAGCGTCAGACGCGACCCCGAGGCGTCCTTCAGACGGGCGTTGGCCATTTTTTGCGCGTTGAAGTGCGCGATGAACGCGCGAGGGGGCGCGTGCGAGCGCGGGGGCGCCATCACGGTGGGGCGCGAGGCGACCATCGCGGCCGACTGGACCCGCCGGTCGCGAGACCCCGCCGGCGCGTGCGCGCGACAGCGAGAGTGGCGAGGGGAGGGGCCTCGCGGGGCCCATCAGGTTTTTCTCGCAGGTCGCTTTTTGGCGAGCCCCCCTGGATTCGCGAATCGAGAAAACGGTCGTTCCTGCGTTCGACAAAATTTTGGGAGAGGTGGAGAAAATTTGGAAAAGTGCAGCGCGTCACAGAAGGCGGAGAAGTAAGGACTTTTCGTTCACGACTCGTGAGACACTCTATCATACTAGGTCTCTGTGTGAAACGAAACGCGGCACACGATTCGCGGCGTTCGCCGCTCGTCTCGTCTCACTCGCCGATGCCGAAGTAGCCGCGGATGGTGAACGGCTCCTGCTTGATCTCGGGCTCGGGCTTGACCTCGGGCTCGGGCTTGACCTCGGGCGCGACCGGTTGCTCGGCGCGCGCCGACTTGCACGCCTTGCAGCTGTATTTCCGCTTGCCGTGTTCACACCCACTGCATATCGTGCAGTTGTCTTTCCGCTTGCCATGCGGGCACGGGTTGCAGTCCACGCAGTTGCGTTTCTGCTTGCCGTGCGGGCAACCTGTGCAGTCCACGCAGAAGCGCTTCACCTTGCCATGCGGGCAGGGGTTGCAGTCCGCGCAGTCGCCTTT
>ENA-OUOG01001202-OUOG01001202.1-marine-metagenome-genome-assembly--contig:-NODE-1202-length-30721-cov-5.731921_pt1 | contig 30721 bp, 18 predicted proteins | sample MGYA00248635_ERZ508505 | MGnify/ENA primary metagenome ERZ508505 (study PRJEB26176, sample SAMN06267871) | marine metagenome | isolation source: Saanich Inlet, British Columbia, Canada | place: Pacific... | reverse complement strand
GCGCGTCTGCCAAAAACGCGACGCGAGCGCGCAACGCGCGCCGGCGTCCGACGTCCCCGTCAGCAGCGTCGTCCTCCTCCTCCTCCTCCCCGAGGTCCATCGCCCCGCGGCGCGTCGCGTGGAGGCTCTCGCCGAGCTCGCGCGCGACGCGCGCGATGTCCAGCCCGCCTGCTCTCGGTCCGCCCGCGCGGCGAGGAGGCGAAACGCCACCGTTTCCGGCGTTCGCGTTGCGATCGTCGCGATCGATCATCGGCTCCGCGAGAGATGTCTCCGCGTTTGCCGTCGTCGTCGCGTCGTCGTCGCGCTCTCCTTCTCGCCAGTCGAGCCTGCGTCGTCTGCGACGCAGCCCCGTGGCGTCGCCGACGTGCCTGCCGTCCAGCGACAGGCGCCGGTCGAGACTGCCGGGCGACAACGCCCTTGGAGCGCTGGCGTCCGCGCCGGGGTCCTCCGTCGAGGACGCCGGCGCGATGGGCTCGCGCTCCGCCGAAACGCTCTCCGGTTCGGAACGGCGCTCGGCGGAGGTTTGGTCGACGAAAGAAACGTCGCGGCGCCGACGCGCTCCCGTGAGCGCCTCGTACAGGCGGTTGGCTCTTGGGAAGTACTCGCGCCTGGTCGCGCTTCGCGTGCGCGGCCGCGAGGGCGGCGAGACGGGCGCCGGGAGCGCGGCGCGCGTCGTCGTCTCGAGCGTCGCGGCGGTCGCGTTTGCGTCGGAAAGCGACGACGCGTTCGGTCGCGGCGGAGCCGTTCCCGCGGAGGCGAGCGCGCGGAGAAACGCCGAGGACGCGTCCGTGATCTCCGCGCTCCCCGCGGCGTCGATGACGAACGCGCGGCCGTCCGCGCGGCGCATGATCACGAAAGGGCTCGGGTCGGGCGGCTGTGAACGGGTCGCGCGTTCGGGACGAGGGTCAGCCGGGCGCCGCGCGAGGGCCGGTCGGGAGTGACGGAAATGGTGCAGGAAAACGAGCAGATAACTCTCGCGAGCGCGAAAGGGCACGGCGCGGCAGAGCGCGGACGGCGGCGTCGAGGCACGCACCGCCGAGTCCTCGTCGGTCGCCTCGAGGGTGACGATGTTCATGCTCGTCGTAGCACCCATGCGCGCGGTCGGTGTCTCCCGCGCGCTCATGGAAGTGGCGCGCCGCGGCTCTGCCATCAACGGGTTTTTCGCGCGAGAAACTCTCGGTGCTGACTGTACGAGATCGGACTCGCGAGTGGCCAGGGGCGCACAGGAGGCGGAGTCGGATTTTTTAGTTCGCGCGCTTTTTTCGCGACTGAAATCGCACTGCCTTTTACCGGGGAAAGAAGCTCCCAGTCGCATCCGACGCTGCAGACCGAGAAAACCGGTTGTGGGCAAAAAGCCTCGGAACACGTAGACAGGTGTAGAATTCCATTCTGACCGCACGGAGTATGGCCTCCCTCCCAGGCGCCGACCTCGCGGCGTCGGCCGTGCACTACGACACACTCGGCGAGACGCAGCTCGCGATCGATAACTACATTCGCGCCGCGGACGTGATCGAATACGCCGCTCAATCCGGCCAAGCCCCCGATGGGTACGATTTTCCGAAGCTCGCGAGGGACTACCGCGCCAGGGCGTCGGAGCTCGCCGCGCAGGGTTCCCAGACGAACTCAACGAGCGGAAAGCTCGAGGCTACCGCGAGCTCGATGTTCCGCAAGCTCAAGGCCTCCGCGTCGAGCGCCGCACGCGCGACTAAGGAAGCCGCGCAGAACGTAGGGCAGGGCGCGCAGTCTGCAGCCTCCGCTGTGTACGTGTCCACCGCCGCGGGCGCGAGGTCGACCGCCGCCGCGGCGAACAAACGAGGCACTCTGACCAACATAATGGCGACGACCGCGGCAAGCGGAGCAGGCTGGGGCTTCGGCACGACCGTCGGCCACGGCGTGGGCGCTGGGGTCGTCAGGACGATATTCCCGGCGCCGCCGCGCAGACGCTGAACCGAAAAAAAAAATCCAACCGCGTCTCCGCGCGCGCGCCGGAGGAGACGAGAGCGCTTTTTATCGTAGACTAGGGACTATGTACGCTTTCCGCGCGAGACGACCGTCGCGCGATGCGTGATGTGACGAACCAAACTCTTAATTAACGTTCTCGTCGCGGTCGCGCCTTTTCTTCGCGCTCCATGACCAGCACGTACCCTTCCTCCGGCTGCAGGCTGTCGAAGTGCCCCGGCCTGTGCACCACCGCCAGCGCCGGGAGAAGCCGGCGACCGAAACCGTCGCCGGCGACGGCGCGCCGCGCGGCTTTCGAGTCGGCGCGCGCGAGACGCACCGTCAAAGTCACCGCCCCCCGGGAGACGCGCCATCGAAGGCAATTCGAAGCGTCTCCTGCGAAAGAACAAGAGCGGTCGTACGTCTCGAACGCGCCGTCGCAGACGTACCGTCCGAACCGCGCGAGAGCGTTTTCGTTTTCGTTTTCGTTTTCGGTTTCGTTTTTTTTTCCAGAGACGTCTTCGCGCGGCTCGGCGACGTCCGCGGGCACGGCGAGGAACACCCCCCCTTTTCCCGTCGCCGCCTCGACGCAGACCATCGCGACGCGAAGCTTACTCGCTAAGACCACCAGCTCGTTATCCGCGCCCCAGTACCTGCGCCACGTCTCGTGACCGGCGAACGGAGACGCGTCCGCGGCCATGGACTCGACGTACTTGTCGAATCGCTCGGCGACGCTCGAAAAACGCAACGCGCCTTTTGTGAGCCACGCGCGGCCTTGTCTTCCCTCCATCAGCGTGCACATCACGAGCTCTTTCGCGCGTCTCACGCGTTTTTCAATCACCATCTGTTCGTGCGGAGACGCGAACGGACCGCGCTCGTCACGCACGCCCGCGACTTTCGGCGCGTCAAACGCTATCGCTCTTAGGTGACGCGCGAGCGCGAAACGCAGATGCGCCCAGGTGACGAGGCTCGGTTTTTTTTTTCGGTCTCGCGTCGCGTCGGAGACCAACGCTTTGTCCGCCGCCTCGCCCGCGCTTCCCCGCGCGGACGCGAGCCACGTGTTGATCCCGCTCGAGACCGCGCAGAACATGCAGTTGCCCATGCCCCGCTCGGGTTTCGGGCGCAGACCCAGCGCGTCCGCGGTGGCGCGAACGACATCGGGGCCGGCACGCGCGAGGCTCCCCCCGCGGGGTGAAGCGCGCGCGGGGGTCTCGTCCACGAACACCACGTCGGACGAGTCCGACTCGGCGCCGGAGACGGAGTCGTCGTCGTCGTCGTCGTCGTCGTCGTGGTCGCGGTCGTCCGCCGCCGCGCGCGTCTCGGGGGCGGCCGACGCCGAGGGGACGGTGATGACGCGCACCGACTGCCGCCCGCCGACGCGCGTGCGCTTTTTCACGCGCAGGCCGCTCCTACGCCGGAGGAGCGTGAACAGGATGCCCCGCAGCGCGCGGCGCATCTTCGACGCCGCGCTCCCACCCACGCTCCCGCGGGGAGACAGCGCCCCCGCAGCGCGCCGACCCGCGGTCATGGCTCCGCCGCGCCCCGCTCTGGGTTTTCGTTTGTTAGCGTGCGCTTTTCAGCGGCAGCGCCAGTCGAAAAAGTCACGACGCCGTGTGACGTGTCGACGACGGAGAGCCACGAGTTTCTATCGCGGCATCGAACGTCGCGCTCGGCGCACAACGTCCGCCGTCTCGCCGCACGCGGGGTTTTTCGACCGGAGGCATCGCCCCCGCACGTCCCACGACGATGTCTGTCGCGCGCGGGCTCACCGACGCGCTCGGGTCCCCGCGCTGGACCGGGGGCGCGTCCCTGCGCGGGGTCTCCCGGCGCGAACGCCGAAACGTCGGCTCCGCGCGAGCGCGATGCGGGGCGACCACCACCACCGCGCTGTTCGGCGGCGTGTTGGCGAAGGCCAAGAAGCCCGCGGCGCCTCCCAAGCCTCCCGCTGGAACGGAAACCGACGCCGTCGCGTTCAAAGCCGCCAGCGCGGTTCTCGCCGTCCCCTCCCTCGGGACGTTCGTCGACACCGAAAGCGCACTTGAAGCTTTCAACGTGAGCCACTCCGACCCGCGCGCGTTTGAAACCATCTCCGACGTGCAGCACTTCAGCAACGTCGTCGGCACGGATTGCTTCGCGCTCATCGCGCTGTGCGCGCTGTACGTCTTGTCGGACGCCGCCGAGAACCAAAGGCTGGACAGCGCGACGTACCAGCGATTGGCGCTCGCGCTCGTGTTGTACTCTTCCGCAAACGCCCTCGGCGTCGCCGCCGCGTTTGTAGCAGGCGCGCTCGGCGACGGCGCTCTCCCCTCGCCGTCGCCCGCGGCGGTGGCGGGCGTGGTCGCCGCGCTGGCGCCCGCGGGCGCGGTCTCCGCGCGCGCGATCGCGGCGTACGGCGGCGGGTTCGGCGAGGCGTTCGAGCGCGTCAAGAAGGACTGGGCGGTGGTCACCGACCTCGGTTCGGCGACGGACCGAGGCGGCTACCTCGAGCGGTACCTGAAACTTTCGTTTTGGGCGTCCATGATCGTGGGCGGCTCGTTCGCGTTCTCGCCGCTCTCGCCGCTGGCGATCGTCAACGAGTACACGCCCTCGTCGCAGTTCATCCAGCGTGCGTTCGGGTTGGGGACGGTGTTCATGCTCGCGCCCGCGCAGTTCGTGCTGCTGGACGCGGCGCAAAGAGGGCGGCTGGGCGGCGGAACGTTCAAGAAGCTCAACCTCTCCATCGCGCTCGCCATCGCCGGCATCGACTTCATGACCGTGTACACCTTCGCCGCCGCGCAGGCGCTCAACCCGGACGCGGACGCGCTCAAGGAGGCGTCGGGGGGGATCTACAACTACGTAGGCGCGCTCGCGGTATCGTTCTCCATCCTCGCCGTGTACCTGTACCAGGGGCTGTTCGCGAAGAAGGACGCGTGACGCGCCGCGCGGAGACGTTTTTATCGTCACGCATTTTTTTTTTCATCGGTTTCAAAACAGTCGCTTTCCGTTTCGAGCCTTTCAACGCGTCCGGTATCTGATCGCGCGTAGCCGGTCGGGGTTCACCGGTGCTTTTTCTTTTCGTCGAGGCGGAAACCAAAACGACGTCTCGCGCGTGTTTTTCAAAGTCAGCATCATACGGACACATCGTCTCGCGCGCGCGTCCGGTCGTCGAGCGCCCGCTCGACGCGCCGCGATGTCCATGCTCACGTTCGACCGCACGGACATCACGCAGACCGCGCAGGCGGAGCGCGGCACGATGGAGGTGCTTCCCCTGAGCAAGGGCAAGCGGCAGAACAAGATCGTGCTGGGCGACGCGGACGGGGTCGTGCAGGCCCTGGGCATGCGTAAGGGCGAGGACACCCGGAGTTCGGTGTTCCGGAGCGCGACTGGCCCGGACCCGATCGCTTCCCTGACGCTCGGCTCGGGGAAGGGCCAGGAGGACAAGATCTTCGTCGCGTCCGGCGCGACGGTCCGCGGCGTGAACAAGAAGGGCAAGGAGTTTTTCAAGTTCTCCACGAACCTCACCGAGCCCATTCGTGATGTGCGCGTGGACGGCGACCGAATCTGGGCCACGGGCGAGTACGTCAGCAACCAGTACGTGGATTGCGTCGACGCGCACTTCTTCGCCTCGAACGACGTCATAGCCGATTCCAGGATCGCGCCCGTAGTGCTGGACGCGGAGAAGAACCCCGTGTTGGCGTGCCGCGACCGGTTCGTTCGAGTCGTGCAGGGCTCCGACCTGTATTACGAAGCCGCCGTCGCCGGCGCCGCGTCGGCGCTGCACGTGTGCGAGCGAAACGACTCGCTGAGACGGGAACACAGGGACGCGGCGACGAGGGAAACGGTGGACCCGCGCGCGCCGGCGAGACCTCACGGCGAGACGCGAAGGTCACTCCCGCCCGATTTCGAGCACGCGTCGCGAAGAGAGGTGCTCTTCGGCACCGAGCAGGGTTTATGCGGGCAGCTCTTTCTGGACGGCGAGCGCGTGGCGCGCGGCTGGGTGATCGACACGCGTTCACACAGACTCGCCGGGTCGGGGGGCGTGTCCGCGATCGACGCCGAGTGCGACTTGACCGGCGACGGTTTGAACGACGTCGTGATCGGTCGCGACGACGGCTCCATCGAGACGTACGCGTTTGACGAAAACGGAGACCCGCAAATCGCGGGGCGCGTTTCGTGCGGCGAAGCCGTGCAGACGCTTAAGCACGGGCGCGTCACGACACCCTTCCCCGAGATTTTGGCGCACACCTTCAGCGGCAAGGTGGTTTCGTTCAAGCCGGGCGCGGACAGCACGAGCGCGGACGGGTTCGGGATGGGAGAGGCGCTGGACGACGCGCAAGCCGCGGCGCGTCGCTTTGCTGATAAAAAACGCGTCGACGACGTTAAGCTCGAGACGGATCGGCTCGAAGCGGAAGTGCAGGTGGCGCGCGCGAAGTACGCGTCTTTGAGCGGCGACTTGATCGCGGCGGACGGGCCGAGCCGCGTGCTCGACCGGTTCCGGCTGGATCCCGAAACCGCGACGCACCGTTTGACCCTGGAGGCGCCCGCCGCGATCGAGAGCGTCGCCGTGCACGTCTCCTCCCAACAAGTCGACCTGCTGGACGAGTTCGGCGCGGGCGCCGCGAACGGAGAACGTTTCGGCGCCGACGACGCGTCTACGAGCGTAGACGCGTCGTCCGATTCGCGAAAAACGATTCGCGACTCGTCCTCCGCCGCGACAACGGCGATCGTCTCGCGGACGCCGCCCGAGCTCGTGGGCGGCGCGGGCGCGCTGGCGGTGTACCGGCTGCCCTCCGAGAACCAGACCCGCTTCGAGATCGAGATGCGGTGCCAGGAGGGCGCGCCCGGGACGATTCGCGCGTGCGTGCTTCCGCTAAGACCGCCCAAGACGGTCACGGAGGTTGTGCGCGAGGTCAAGCCGCTGTGCCTGCACAGGCGCGTTCTCACGGGCGACGAAGACACGCACATGTCTTCTTCGCACCGACAAAAAGACAAAGGCGAGCCCGAGACGGAGTCGCGCGGCGTTTTCGGCGCCGGGCGCGTCGCCGACGCGTTGACGGTGACGGGGGACTTTTCCGCCGAAGACGCGCACCAGTGGGTCGCCGAGATGCTCGACGACGTCCCGAACAAACTCGCCGAAACGTCTTCTTCTTTCGACGACGACGGAGATTCTTCATACGTCTTCTCGTACGACTTCGAGAACGTGCTTCTCGGGACGCGTCTGCGCGTCGCCGGAAGAGCGGGCGCGGCGCGTTTCTGGAGCGACGGCGCGACGCCGCTCGCGCTTATAAAGGAGTTTATCGGGCGCGTCGCGGCGAAGACCAACGTTCGGGTTCGGTTCGCGTTCGACGGCGACGAGAGAATTCCGGTTTTTTTCGCGAGACGTATCGACCCCTTGATTCAAAAGACGATCGCTTTGGCGAAACAGGAGACGCTGTTAGAGGGTTTGTTGGAGCTGAAGATGCAGGAGCCCGAACTCGAGGGCTTTCTGAGCCCGGAGTTTAAGGCGGTGCTGGCGGAGGAGAAGACGGTCGTCGCCTCCGCGCGCGCGAGACGAGGACGGCTGGCGTACCTCGTCGGCGTCGTCAAGGATTTCTTCGTGGACTGGCACAAGTTCCGCGGCGAGAACGTCAAGAGCGCGATGCACGAGGTGGACCGAGCGTTCCAGGAGTACTCGCTGAAAAGGCTCGTCGACGTGCTGGAGCAGAGACGGCGATGAGTACGTGTTTTTTTAAGTTTCAAGACGCGTTTTGTCGCGCGCGCCGTCGGATTACAAAAACACTCATTCGTCACACGCCCGCCTTGATGGGCCCGCCGATGAACGCGCCGTCCGCTCCCCATTCGCCGGTCTGCGTGTTCCCGGTCGCGCTCCACGTGTACGTGCCTAAACCCGTCGGCTTGCCGTTCTCGAACAGCCCCCGGTACGACGAGCCGTCGGAGAAGACCCACTCGCCCTCCTCGAACTTCCCAAGCGCCCAGCGTCCCATGAACGTCGACTCGCTCGCCTTGAAGAAGTACGAGCCCTGACCGTGCTTCTTGCCCTTCTCGAACGCGCCGCGGTACACGTCACCCGAAGCGTACAAGTACTCGCCCTCGCCGTGGATCTGGTCCTCGAAAAACGCGCCGACGTATTTAGACCCATCCGGGAACGTCTTCTCGCCCGCGCCGTGCTTCTTGTTGTCCACGAAATCCCCGTCGTAGAATCCGCCCGACAAAGAGTGCTCCTCGCCCTCCTGCGTGGGCTTGAACACGTACCGGCCCTTGCCCTGGCGCATGGAAATGGGGATGAGCGGGATCTCGGGCTCGGGCTCCTCCGCCGCCTCCGCGGGCGCGTCGCCCTCGGCGGGGGCCTCGCCCTCGGGCGCGTCCGCGGCAGCGGCCGCAGCCTCCGCCTCCGCGGCGGCCTTCTCCGCGGCCGCCGCCTCCGCCTCGGCGACGGCCACGGGGTCGGGGATCATGGATTTGACGTACGTGCCCTCGAACACGTCGCCGTTGGGGAACGTCATGCGGCCCTGCGTTTCCGGAAGGGAGCGGTCAGCGTCGGGAACGGTCAGAGGGGGAGGAGGCGATGCGCGTTTTTGGAACGCGCGGCAATTGGAAGGCGGTCGACGGAAACGCACCTCGCCGACGGGGAAGCCCTCATCGGTGGCGCCCTCGCCCCACTCGCCCTCCTCGTTCTTGGTCTCCCACAGGCAGGGAGGGAGCTCCTCGGGCTCCTCTTCGGCCATCGTGCAGTCGCGACCGATCAGGAGCGCGGAGAATGACCAAGAGGCGTGAGCTGATGAGAAAAAAAGGAAGAAGTTTCTCGATTTGGACCTTCGACTCGACCGTCGACCGACCGACGCGACACGGTGCCTGTGGTATCGGCGCCACAAAAACCAGCCTGAGTTTTTCTCCCGAGTCCGAGTCCTCGTAAGATGGCGGTCCCGCGACGCCGCTCTCCCTTTTAGCAACGCGCGTGAGACGTGTGAGCGAGCAAGGTGCGAGTCTTCCCGACGTCCGACCGGTATCCACGGCCACCCACGCGTGTCCTCCGCGTGTCGCGACACCGCGAGCGCCTCCCGGCGAGCCGGTTCCGTCGCATCACCGGTCGCGACCGCGAGCGAGGCACCTAGGGTCTCGTTTTTGCCGCATCGAAGCCGCACCGGCGCCGGTCCCGGCGAACGCGAGCCTCGGGCGCATTTCCCGAGTCGACGCGGCGTGCACAGCGCGACGACATCGACGAGCCGACGCGCCGTTCGCGGGGACACGCGTGGCTTCACCCGGGCGCCGCGCGCGCGCCGCGCGCGCGAAGCGCGTTTCTCCGCTCTCTAGGGTTTTCGCTGACCGAGCGCTTCCGCTGATGTCCCGCCCTCCGCGCCTCCTCCCCCGCAGTCTCCTTTCACAGTCACCATGAAGGTCCTCAAGGCTCAGCGCGAGCTCGCGATTCCCGAGGGCGTGGACGTCACGCTTAAGGCGCGCAAGATCGTGGTGAAGGGTCCCCGTGGCACCCTCCAGCGCGACTTCACGCACCTCCCCCGCATCGACCTGCACCACGACAAGGAGAACAGCCAAATCATCGCGACGATGTTCTTCTCCTCGAAGAAGCGCCTGGCGTGCCTCCGGACGGTCTGCTCGCACATGTCCAACCTGTTCGACGGCGTGACCAAGGGGTTCAGGTACAAGATGCGCGCCGTGTACGCGCACTTCCCCGTGAACATCAACATCCCCGGGAAGGGCGAGAAGGTTGAGATCCGTAACTTCCTGGGCGAGAAGCGCACGCGCACCTGCAACATGCTCGAGGGCGTCAAGATCTCCCGCGACGAGATGGTGAAGGACTGCCTGGTGCTTGAGGGGAACGACATCGACAACGTCTCTAAGTCCGCCGCGCTCATCCACATGGCGTGCCTCGTGAAGAAGAAGGACATCCGCAAGTTCCTCGACGGGTTCTACGTCTCGGAGAAGGGTGTCATTGAGACGGCGGAGTAAATTGCGTTTGTGATGTGATGTGATGTACGCACTCGGTCGTGTCTCGTCGATCGGCTCGAGAACGTCGTGGGTAGTGGGTGTGAACGCGCGTGAACGCGAGGTCTTATAGAAGACGTCGTCGGGAAGAGAGTGGTAAACCGTTGTGAGCTCACCTGAGTGTTTGCGTTTCGGTTTCGCACAGAAGATCGCCGTTCGCGTGTGCGTCACCAGTCTAGGATTTCTTCCATCCGCGGCGTTGCGCGTAAATGCCGAACGTTGAGGGTGGCCGTTTCGACGGTGACAACGACCCGCGCGGCTCGGCGTTCGCGCACGCCGCGTCGCGCGCGCTCGACCCCACGCCGCACGCGACCGCTCGGCACGCCATGCGCCCACCGCCGCGGTGACCGCCCCCCCCAACCGCGAGCGGGTCCCCGTCCGTCTCCCCGGCGCGCGAGCGCGAGGCGACGCCTCTCTCATCTCGGCACTTCCGACGGCTTCCGGGAGGATCCGCCGCGATGTCCGCCGCCGAGACGTCGAACGCGACGGCGACGAACGCGACATCGACGAACGCGACGGCCGCGGAGGACGTGTTCTTCCCGCCGGCCCCCTCGCCCCCTCCTCCCGGGAACATCACGGACCCCGAGGTGGAGTGGTGCCTGGTGAACTCCACGGTGCAGCCGCACGGATGGGTGCACAGCCCGCCGCCCGCCCCGCCAGGCGGGTACGAGCCTCCGTCGCCGATCGCGCCGCCGTTGCCTCCGTACGCCACGCCCGCGTCGCCCCCCCCGCCGCCGGCGCCGCCGGACCTCACGCTCAACTTGACGTACCCCCCGTCACCGCCGCCGCCGATGTACCTGGTGTGGCGTCCGTGCGAGGACGCGGCGGCGCCGCCGCCCGCGGACACAGAGCTCTTCGGTCTCTTTGACTACGCGGACGCGACGCACCAGCTCTACGCGGCGCTGCTGGTGCTCGCCGCGCTGTTCGTGTGCTTCCGCGCGCGCGCCAGGAGGCTTCTGAGGCGGCTCTCGCGGCGGAGATCTCGCGCGTTGTCGTTCGAGCAGGCGGTGAAGCGGCACGCGAGCCTGTCCAAGGTGAAGGCGGTGTTTGACGACATGGAGGCGCGGCACAAGGCGGAGACGGGCGACTACGACTCGGACGACAGCGCGTACTACCGGATCAAAGTTTTAGGGATTCAGGACTCCAAGAAGGATAAAGAAAAGAGCATCAAGGAGGAGAAGGCGCTGGAGAAGGCCATCAAGAACCTACGGCGCAAGAAACGAAGGCGCAAGAAGACGTGGCGCGAGTACCTCGCGGGCAGAGCCGCCGTGTGGCAAAGCCGCTTCGCGGCGGTGGCGGGGGTCGCGTCGTACCTGCGTCGGCGCGCGGGGCGCGCGAGTCGCAAACGCGCGGAACGCGACAGCGACAGCGACAGCGACAGCGACAGCGACAGCGACAGCGACGGGGACGAAAAGGCGGAGAAACTCGGCGACGAGACTGGCAAAAACGGCGGGAAGGAGACGTTTTCCTCCTCCTCGGACGAGGAGGACGGCGACGCGCGCCGCGACGTCGACGTCGACGGGGACACGAAGGAGTTCCAGGAGATGTTTCATTTGACCGGTCAGAGCGAGTGGGAGGAACGGTTCATGTCTTTGGTGGACATCGACGGCAACGGGAACATCGACTTCAAGGAGTTCACCGTGGGCATGGGCATCTTGGGCGCGCCGCCGGATCCGTACCTCGCGTCGTTCGACCCGCCAAAGTCCAAGGTGGTTTCGAAAACGGAGGACCCCGAGGAGCGGACGCACGCCGACGTGTTAAAATTCTGCGCCAACTCGCCGCGGTTCGCGGACTTCGTGTTCCAGCTGCTGGACGTCGGCGGGAGCGGGCTCGTGTCTCGTCACGAGATCCTCTCCGTCACGTGGCGCTTCGCGCGATACGTCGAGAGCCGCGTCCTGCGCGAGTTCCGACGCGACTTGCGCGCGGACCGCCGCCGGAAAAGGCACGCGCTGTCGTCCGCGGCGCGCGACGCCGCCGAGCGCGCGATGCTTTTGGAGCTCGAGGCGCGAGGGGAGAACGACGACACCGAGACCACCACCTCGTACGGCTACGGAAGTAGCTGGGACTCGGAGTACGACTCGGAGTACGACTCGGAGTACGACTCGGAGGACTCCGCGAGCGACGACGCGACGAATCCAAACGGCGGCGGATCGGTCGGGGGCGATACGTCGCGTCGGCGCGGCGACGGGTCCACCACGGATGCCGGGAGCGAGGCTGACTCTGAAGCTGTGAAGCTCGAACGCGAGCGGCGCATATCGGCGGTGGTTAAGGGTGTCGCGCAGACGTTCGTGCGCGAAGAGCACGACGCGCGGTTCCACGCGCCCGCGTACGCGGCGTACCGCCCCGCGCAGAACGTCGGCGCCGAGGAGCTTAATAGCGGAGGCGCCGGAGTCCCGCGCGGCGCCGACGCCGTCGCCGAGGAACTGGACCGGCTCATCGCGTGGCACGAGGCGGAGGCGCTCCGAGAGACGGAGGCGAGACTCCGGAACGAACACGAACACGAACACGAAAACGAACACGAAGACGCGTCGGAGACTGCCGGAGACGGTACCGTCGCCTTCGCGGCGATTCGTCGGGCGGCGGTTGCGCGTCGCCGCGCGACGGTGGCCGACGCGCGCGCGCTCGTCGCCGACGCGTCGGCGCACCTGCGCAAAGAGCACGGCGTTTACTTATCTCCGAAGGCGTTCCGCGTGTTTTTAGCGCGGTTCCCCGAACCGTTCGCGCCCGCGCTCGAGATGTTCCGCACCTTCGAGCACTACCTGCGCCCCGCCGCGGATGTCGTCGCCGCCGTGCCCGCGCTGCGCTTGGACGTGCTCCGCGCGCGGCGCTCGGCGCAAACCTGGAGGGAAGAGCAGGAGCCCGAGTGGTTCTTCGTCGAGCCCGCGCCGGAGATCAAGCCGCAAAAGGGGCTCTCGAATAATAAGAAACTCGTCGGGCGCGCCGCTGAAGGGACCAGCCTGGAGACCATCCTCGAGGCGGACATCGATCTCGAGCTCGGGCGCGCGCGGCGGGAAAAACCGCGAGACGAGAAGGATCCGGCGGTGCTCGCCGAAATCGCTCGTCTCGGCTCGGCGTCGCAATCGGCGAACGCGGCGTTTCACGCGGCGCGCGCGAGTCTGCGCGCCGCGCGGGACAGCGGCGCGTTCCGCGTCTCCGGCGTCTCTATGGGGTCGCGCGCGTCCACGCGCGAGGTCCTGATGGACGCCGCCGAGCGCCGACGGAACGCCATCACGCGCGTCGGCGGCCGCGACGACAAGCCCGCCGCCGCCGACGTGGCGGACAACACGGCGACGGTGTTTTTCCGCCTGGACGGCGAGGAGCGCTCCGGCGCTCCGAGACGACCCGGCGGTCCGCGCGCGCTCGGACGCGCGCACGCGGTGTCTCTCTCGGCGCAGATGCGCGTGCGGGACCTGGGGAACCTCGCCCGGTCGTCGCCCGCGGACGCGGCGGCGGCGCTGACTGAGACGAGCCTCAAGGCGCGCGTGGTGGCGCTGCGCATGCTCGCGCCGGCGGACGCGGCGGCGGTCCTCGCCGCGATGGCGCCCGAGGCGCGCGCCGAGGCGGAGGAGGGGCTCGACCCGGAGACGGTCGGGCGCGCCCGCTCTATCGCTCTCGAGGGCGCGTCGAGGGAAGAGCCTTCGCCTTCACGCGACGGCAAAGGCCCGTCGACCGACGACGCCGGAAGCCGGCTCGTCGGTTTCGGCACGTTCGCGGCGCAGGATTCGCGGCGCGCGGCGCTGGAGGTGCTGGACGACTCCGAGACCTACGTGTACATGGGAGACGTCGAGGGCGAGGGAGGCTGGACTTTGGACGACGGGACCGCGGCCACCGGCGGGAGCGACGAGTTCGTGTAGGTGGCGACCGAGTATAGCTTTTTTAGACTTCGTACCGTACTAGCGTTCGACTTTTGACCTCTCGTTTTTTCCGGAACTCGACGAACCTCGTTCGTGGGAAGCGGACCCTCGTCCGAGGCTCGGCGCTTCCGCTGCCCCGCGTCGCGTTTCCGCGCCGTGCGCTCGCGCGAAGCGCATAAGACGCGCGCGGACGCACGCCCGCGACATCGACGCAACCGCCATCGACGCACCCTCCCTCGACCCTCGCGTTCGACCGCCGAAGACCATGACCCCACGCGCACGCCACGCCTCGCTCCGCGACTCTCTCCGCGCGGTCCTCGCGCTCTGCGCGGTGGCGCTCGCCCTCCCCTTCCCCGCCGCCGCGCTGGGCGCGGCTTCCTCGCACGCCTCGCACACCTCCCGGCCTCCCGCGCGACAGCTCCTGGACCACGATGCGTCTTGGTTCCGCGCGCAGATGCACGGCGGCGCGCACAACGCGCTCGACCCGGGCCGGGACGTGTCCGACCAGGTTCGTTCGACGACGTGCCTCGCCTCCGACGCGTTCGTTCGCGTCGCCGGCGACGGGAAGACTTTCGAGCTGCGCGGCGAGCCGTGGATATTCGCCGGTTGGAACCAGTGGGAAGTGCTCGAGGCTGCCTCGAACGCGCCGCCGCCGTTCAGGCACCTGCCTCTGCCCGGTCGCGAGCACATCGTGCGGCAGATGAACGAAGCGGTGAGCGCCGGGCTCAAGGTTATGAGGATGTGGGCGCACACGATCACGGAGGGCCACGCGCTGCAGACGAAACCGGGCGAGTTCGACGAGGAAATCTTTTTGGGGTTGGATTTCGTGCTTCACGAGGCTCGTAAAAGAGGCTTAAAGCTCATACTCGCGATGGCGGACAACTGGTACCCCGTCGGGGGCGTTGATTGGTTCGTGAAGCACTCGCCGACCGCGACGCGTCACGCCGATTTCTTCACCGACGAAACGGCGATTTCGCTTTTTTTGGCCACGCACGAAACGCTGGCGAACCGCGTCAACTCTTTTACGGGCGTGCGGTACAAGGACGACCCCACGATCATGGCGTGGAACCTCGCGAACGAGCCTAGGTGCCAGGGGTGCGACCCTTCCGTGATGCAGGCCTGGATCGAGCGAACGTGCGCGGCGTTCAAGGAACACGCGCCGAACCACCTCGTGGGGATCGGCACCGAGGGGTTTTATGGAAAAGCCAGCGGGTTTATGGATTCCAACCCGGGGCTCGGGGGAAGCGACTGGGCCACCAGGGAGGGCCAGGATTTCCTGCGCAACGCCGCCACAAAGTGTGTCGACTACGTGGGCGTGCACGTCTGGCCGGACGACTGGAACTTCCCCGGAACCGCGTTTCAGCGAAGGTTCATCGAACAACGAATCGCGGCGACGCGCGACTCGATGCCCGGCGGGCCGAAACCCTTCGTGCTCGAGGAGTTCGGCAAGACCGTGCGCGCGGGCGAGACGAACGAAAACGTCTTGAACGCCGAGGACGGACGCACGACGCCCACGCGCGTGGAGTACTTCGAGTCCGCCTACGCCGTCTCCGAAGCCGCGGCGCGCGAAGGCGATTTATCGGGGACGCTGTTTTGGCACTTTTACGATCGCGGCGTCGGGCCGGGGAAGTACGGCGTGCGCTCCAACGACGACGCGTTTGGAGTCGTGGAAAAACACGCGCGCGCCATGAACGCCATCGCGGGCGTCCCGGAATCGTGCGCGGTCTCGAACGAGGCGTGAGAGAGTTTAGGGAGACGAGCGGAGAGGAGTTTAGGGATGACGAGACGTCGTCGGCGTCGTCGTCGTCGTAGTTTTGAACAAACGATTCGCGCGCGCCGGTGTTTTCTCCCTTCACGCGCTTTTGGCACGTTTGGGAAAGTCAACGCTAATAACGCATCCGCGGCTTATGACGACGCGAAACTTTCGAGAGATTTTCAGTCACGAAAAATGTGACTGTGCATTTCAAAAAGGTCGTGACTGAATAATCACATAAGAAAAACCTCTTTTTTTGGGAAAAATGTCGGAACAAGACGTTTTCGGTGTTCCCCCTCTTTTCGACATCCTTCGCGACACGAAGTGCGACACTTGCTCGCGTGGCGCGCCATTCACGCGCGCGCCCTCCGCGCACGCGCCGCGTCCCGGGTACGCTCGCTCGCTCCGCGGCGACCGTCACCCTCCCGCGCTTCCGCGTCCAGGCTCTCTCGTAGTCTCCTCGCGCGTCCGCGATGGACGCCGGCGTCGCGCACATGATGCCTCCCCCGAGCCCGCCCGCCGCGGCGCCTCGGTCCCTGGCGAGCACCGCCCCCCCGGATGCCATCGGCTCGCTCACCGAGCAGGCCACCGCGGAGCTCAACGTGAAGCGCGAGCAGCTCAAGCTCGCGATGATGGAGCTCGACCTGGCGGAGCGGCGCGAGAAGATCGCCACCGCGCAGGCGGAGCGCGCGCTCGCCATCAAGGAGCGCGAGCTCGAGCTGGCGGAACGCGAGCGGAGGCTGAATCCGCCCCCTCCCCCGCCCGCGCCGCCGCCGCCGCCTCCCGAGCCGGAGGTTCCCCGGCCGGACCTGCGCGTGAGCTCGGAGATGGGTGTTTCTATCCCCCCGGCGAGGGACTCGCAGAACGGCAAGAAGAGGCTGGCGATGTCGAGCGAGATGAACGTCGGCAACTACGATCCCCGCGAAGAAAAACCGCCGTACGTGCGCGCGCCGAGCGTGCGCGACGAGAACCGCGCCGAGAATGCGCCGCCGACGCCGACGAGGGCGAGCAACGCGGACGGCAAGGAGAACGGCACTGTGGACGCGAACGGAGGTGGGGCGTCCGACGCGGTGTCCGATGTCCCGCCCGGCACGGGCGCGATCAACTCGGATGTCGGTCGCAACCAGGACATCAACTCGAAACTGGCGCGCATGCACAGCCACAAGGATCACCTCAAGGAGGAGTACCTGTCCAAGCTGGATGAGCTGGACAAGCAGATGGCGGAGGCTGCCATCGCGCAGCACAAGCGCGAGATCCTCGCGGAGAAGGTGGCGGAGCAGGCTGTGCGCGACGCCAAGATGACGCGCGTCACGCAGCTCGCCAACCTCATCGCGGCTTCGCTCGAGATGGTGAAGAAGTCTGGCGACGCGCTGGACCACGTCGTGTTGAAGCTCGTCGATCACTTGGAGCAGGAAACCGCGGAGGAGATGGCTCTGAACGACCCGTCAATCGACCCGCTGGCGGACCCCGCGGACACGAACGAGGACCTGCAGGGGGAGACCAAGCAGACGCTGCAGCAGAAGCTGATGAGCCTGATGACCAGCACGCCCACCACCGAGCAGCTGGAGGAGGCGGTGGGCATGATCGAGGGGCTCAAGCCCAAGGGCGAGTGGGACACGATGGCGAGCCTGGGCGCCAACCTCACGTCGCTGCAGAACTTCATGCGCGAGATGGACGGCAAGGCGACCGAGGAGGAGGAGGCGCTCGCCATCGCCAACGCCGTGCTCGCCGCGGAGGGCAAGGAGGAGCAGGAAGGCGAGGGGGGCGAGGAGGGCGAGGAGGGCGAGCCGGACGCGCCGGAGAAGCCCGCCTCGGAAAAGGCGCCGGAGGAGCCCGCGGCGCCGGAGGAGCCGGCGGAGCTCCCGGTTCCCCCCGAGCTCGCGGACAAGCTCAACACTTTGCGCGGGAAGAAGAAGTACCTGGAGGAGATCCGGGAGCTTGAGTTGCAGGTGCGCGCGCTGCAGGAGCAGGCGGCCGCGGGGTTCCCGCCGGAAGTTGAGCCGCCGGAGGTGTTCCCGGAGGGAGAGGAGGGCGCCGACGGCGAAGAAGGAGCCGCGGAAGGCGCCGAGCCCGCCGCCGAGCCCGCGTGATGACGAACGAAGGTTTTTCGCGTGTTTCGTTCTTTTCGTCGGAGCGTTGAAACGTTTTTCGCGTTTTAATTAATCATGTACCTACGCGCGCGAATCGGCTCCGGTACGTCTCTTCCGAGACGGACGCGAGCGCATTCGGTGTGACACACATCACATCGCGCGTGAATCATTCATTCGTGTCGTCGTGTGATACAGATGGTCGTTCACTCACGCACGCTCACGCGCGACGCAGAGCCACGCGTCGTTTTCGCGCATGACGGGAACGTCGCGCTCGTCGCCGCTATTATTATCGCCGCCGTCGTACGCGTCTCTCGAAAACTGTAACGCGCGCGGCTCGAGCGACGCGAACGGGTTGGGCTCGCACGCCCACGCGAACTCTAAGATGCGTTTTTCGGTTTCCGTCTCCTCCACGCCTTCGTCGCAGGTCGTGCTTTCGTCTCGCATCGCCTCCAGGCACTCCTCGTCTCCCTCGAGCTCGCGCGCGGAGTAGCCCGTGCACACGACTGGCGCGTCACGCGTCAGCGCGAAAAACGTCGGCGCCCACTCGGCTTGGGCGTAGCCCCAGACGCCGGCGTTGTACGCCAACGCGAGGTCGGGAACCCAAACGCGTGACTCACGCGTCGTTCCTTCTTCTTCTTCTTTTACGGTCGTCGACAGTTCCGTGCGCGGGAAAGAAACGCCGCCGTCTCGTTCCAGCTCGTGGTACAAGCCTCGGGCGTACGCGACTCGCGTCGGGAAACGACGCCCATCGTCGTCGCGCACGTCGTGGAACACGTCCGGCGCGACGCGCGCGTCGAGCGTGACGTTCGGTCCGACCAGCGCGATTTCGATGCGCTCGACGCCGCGCATGACCTCGTCGTACGTCCAGCCCTGCGTCCGCTCGCACCCGGGGAAAGCGCCGAGGAGACGCGCGTCGCCCCGGAGCGCGCCGAACACCGCGGCGGTCGCCTCGGGGGACGTGCCCTCGCGGCGGTCGGCGCCGAGGCAGAGCAGGCGGAGCACGCCTGGACACCGCGGGCGCAGGCCCAGCCGGTGCATCGCCGCGAGCGCGGTGTAGCTCCGCGAGTGCGCCCTCGTGAACGCCACGACATCCTCGGGAGGGGCGGTCATGTCTCGCCCCGGGAGCGCGCCCGCGCGCGTCCGCGAATGACACGAAGAAACCCATCGTGAAAAAGTGCAGGTCGAGTTGGCAGGTTGGCGTGCGCACGTCGTGTTGGCCGTGATTTGTGATTTCTCCCGCGCGCGGGAAACGAAGAGACTGGACTTTTCTTCTCTCGCTGCACAAACGCTTCGCACGCGTCGCGCGCGCAATACGTCGCTTTCCGTTCGTTCCCTCGTCCCCTCACTCGCCTCACTTGTGCTTCCTGCCCACGCGCTTCCCCGGGCCCGAGAGGATGCCGAGCAGAGGCTCCGCGGCGTTCGCGCCCGCGCGGTAGGGTTCGCGCCCGCGCTCCTTCCGGTCGCGGGTTCCGTCCCCGCCGGCGGCGCCGCGCCGCGCCGCGCGCCCGACGCGCGCCGAGGGCGCCGTCAGGATGCCGAGCACGCTTCTCTGGTGCCGGGGCGGCGTTCTCTCAAAGAGACGAGCCTTGTCTTCGGAGCTCGAGTTGGAATTCGCGCGATCTGAGTTGGCGGCGAACGCGGCGCGGACGGACGCGCGTCTGCTGTTTCGCGAAGAAGAAGACGTCTCGCCCCGCCGCGCGCGTCCGCCGGGGACGTCGAACACGTCAAAGTCGGTTCCCGCGAATCGACGCCACCGCGCGGCGGCGGCGAAGGATGAGACCGAGTACGGCACGTCCGCTCGCGAATCTTTCGCGCGCGATTCCGGGGGTTTCGTGTTGGCGCCTTTCGGCCCGGCCGCGAGGCGAGCGGGTCCCGAGCGCGCGGCGCGCTCGCCCAGCTCGTCCAGCAGACCGAGCGTGGGGGACTTAGCGTCGCGCAGATGCGCCGTGCGCGCGCGGCTCGCCTCGTGCGAGGGGGACACGGAGGCGCGTCCCCGGCCGACGCGCCGGGAGGGCCCGTCCAGCAAATCGTCGCGCCGGGGGTTCACCCTGTGCGTCACGTCGTCCCCGAACACCGCCCTGCGCCTGTTCGCGCGCGCCTTGCGGTCGCGGCCGAGGCCGTCGTCCAACCGAAAACCGGCGCTGACGCGCAACGGCGCGATGATCGCGAAGGATGATGCCATCGAGGCGGATCGGGCGATGAGGCGGAGACGAGAGGGTCGCGGTCGCGGCCTTCCCAGCGAGAGGCAAATGCACGCGTGCGTGCGGACGAAGAGCGGGGCTGCGCCGCCGAACACCGGGACTACGCGCGCGCGCGGAGAAGTGCGGGCTCTCGGTCGTTAGTCCAGATCTTCGCGAGCGATGATGTTCGAACTTTTATAAAAAGCGAACGACCGCTTTTTCCGGGCCCACGACTCAAGAAACAGGGTTTAAACGATCCATAGACAGTTTTCCCTCCAAATTCTTGGCGCCCCGTGGCGAATTTGCCGCCAAGTTTTGGCTTTTCGTCGTCCGCGGGGCGAAGCGCCGGAGGACTGCCCGGCGTCGGCGCTCGGCAGTTGAAGAGCTTTCTCGTCAGCGTGAAACAGAGCCGCCGCCCTCGCCACCGCCCGCTATTCTGGACCCGCGCGGCAGGCGGAGTCACGGCGGAGCGGCGCGAGGCGAGCGCCGGCCTTCCGAGCAGCGGCGGCGTCGAGACTCGCGCGCGACTCGTGGCGCGGCGTTGCGCACCGGCGGCGGGGCGCGCGCGCGGGCGCCATGGCGAGCGTGGAGCAATACCTGACGGTGTTGGCGGGGGCGCAGTCGGCGCAAAACGCCGAGGCGCAGCGTTTAGCGGCGCAGATGCAGATCGAGGTACGTCTCCCGCGCGATCGCTCCGCGTCGGGGCACATCGTCACGCGCTCGATTCGTGTTGCCGCGACCGCTCCGTTTCGACCGCCTCCCAGCCGCGTCGATCGGTCGATCCCTAGTTTTTCGCATCTCTTCCGATGCGCGCGCGAACGCAAGCTTGCGTTGTTAGTGCCTCGCCAGTCTGCGTTTCGGTTTTCCGGAACGCGTCCAAGTTCTATCGCGCGACGCGCCACTACCGAACCAAAGAAGAAGAAGCTGACCGTCGCGAATCGTCTTCTCTTCATACCTCACCCTAAACCACACTCTTTACTGCATAAAACCTTAGCTCAAGAGCGGGTGTCCTCGCAACGCCGTCGCGGTGAGCATGGAACTCGTCGCGCGCTCAAAACCGCTCGAGGCGAGGCATTTCGGGTACGGCGTGTTGCAGCACGTCGTCGCCAAACGGTGGAGGGAGTTTTCTGATGAAGAGAAGACGGCGCTGGCGAAGATGTGCTACGAGAAACTATCGGAGATTTCTTCTTCGAACACAGCCGGGTCTGAGAATGGAACGCCTGGAGTACCACAAACGGCGGAGCCCTTCGTACTGAAGTCCAAGGTGGCGTCTCTTATGGCGCAGGTGGTGAGACAACAGGGCGCGGATGTCTGGATCGCGCTCGTGCCGGATCTCGCGCTCGGCGCCGCGTCCGAGAACCCCGCGCTCGCCGAGGTGAGCTGCCTGACCACGCGCTACGTCGCGGAGGACGTCGCCGTGCACAACGAGGACATCATCGGGGGCAGGATGAAGGAACTGCTGTTCGGACTCACAAGCACGCTGCCGCAGACGCTGCCGGCGCTGTACAGATCGCTCGAGGTGCGGATGCGACAATCATTGTCGCGGCTTTTTTTTTCGCACACCGACTTTTTTTTTTCCGGTTCGCTCGCGTCCGTCCGCGCGCCCGCGCGTTGCCTATGACGAAACAACCTTCAAGGATCAACCATCCGAACATCCATCATGTGGTTTACTTTTTAACTCTCTTGCCGAGGCAACGCGCGCGCGCGGACGCGAAAGCGGACGAGTCAGTTTGTCGGCGACGCTCCGCTCCGCTCTGGATGTTTTTTTTTTCCAACCTCACTCGGTTGTTTTTTTCCAATCCGACTCGGGATGTCGCGTTCCGACGACTGACGCGTTTTTCCCGACGACCACAGATCCACTTCGCCGCGGCCATGCGCTGCGCCGAGGCCGGCAACGTCGCGGGCGGCAAGGCGCACTCCGCCGCGGTCTCCGCGGCGCTGGGCGCCGCCGCGACGTACGCCGAGTGGGCGCCGCTGGCGCCGCTGTTTCGCTCCGGTCTCCTGGACGCGTGCGGCCACTTTCTGAGCGCGGCGGAGTTCCGCGCGCCGGCGTGCGAGGTTTTAAGGCACGTCGCGCACAGGCGGCGCGGCGACGTGGTGAACAGCGTGCTGAACGAGACTCGCGGTAAGAGCAAAGAAACCAACGCGTCGAGCGAAGCGGACCTAGCGGCGCAGAAGGAGGCTGCCGCGGACGCGGAGACGGTTGTGGTCGGGTTCGCGGCGGCGTGCCGCTCGCTGGGCGCGGCGGCGGCGGCGGCGCTGGCGGCGCCGCCGGCGGATCCCGGCGACGAGCACCGCGATTACGTCGTTCGGCTCACGGAGACCGCCGCGGCTATCGCGTCCAACCACCTTCACGTGCTCCCCGACGCGCAGCTTAGAGTGGCGTTCCTGGAGGCTCTGCTCGGCCTCACCAAGTACCCCACGCTCGACACGCTGGGCGCGGCGGTGGCGGCGTGGCCGGGCATCTTGCGCGCCGCGGGCGCCGAGCTTCCGAACGGCTTCGTCAGGCCCGAGGAGAAGATATTGAACGACCCACCCAAAGAGCGCTTAACTTTACCAGAGGGCGCGGTGGTGGCGCTGCTGGAGACCGCGAGGCACTGGCTTGTGCGCGGCGGCGGCGTCGCCGCCGGGCTCAGCGCGTCTCTGTGTCCCGAATCCGCGGGTGACGAGTGGGAGCAGGAGTACGAGACTTTTGACGAGCTAAGAGAGGTGTGGGTGCAACACCGCGCGCGTCTGATGGAGATCACCAAGCTGTGCACGTGTTTAGTGCCCGTCGCCGCCGCCAACGCCGCCGCGACGCGCGTCGCGCAGACGTGCGCGCTCGTACAGGCGGGAGGCGCGCTGGATCAAACGAAGGCGTCCCAAACGCCTTCCGTCGACGCCTCTGGTCGCTCGGCGTTGGACGACGCGGCGGGCGCGGCGTTTGAGGGCGCGACGAGTTTCGTCGAGCCGGTGATGCAGGCTCTGCCGTTCGGGGACGAATTCCGCGACGGCTCGAATTTAACGGCTTCAGGAACGGCGAATACGCAGGTCATCGCTGCGATCGCGCCCGCGCTGGACGCCATGCTCTCCAACGCGCTGGCGGTGACGCTCGCGTCGCCCGTGGGGGTCTCGCAGATGTCGCGACTCCTGGAGGCGCTCGGACGCGCGGCGCTGGCGAGGCCGGAGGCGGGCGCGGCGATCCTGAACCGGCTCTTCGAGATCCTCGGGCACCTGCCCTCGGACGACGCGGCGGCGCCGCCCGCGCGGGCCAAGGCGGCGCTCATGGCGGGGAGAACCGCGCAGGCGGCCAGGCAGCGCGTCTGCGCCGCCGTGCTGGGCGTGTGCACGGCGGCTCCGCAGGTGAGACTTCGGCGATCCCGTATGATTGTTTTTTCCCGGTTTCGCGACCCCCTTTTTTTTTTAAACCCCGCGCGGCTTAGATCGCCGTCCGATGTTTCCACTCGGTGCGACGTATGCTGCCGCGCGAGATGTCTCTTGCCGCGCGCCGCCGCCTCGCCGAGCCGGCCGACGTTCATTCGTCCGCCGGCGGTTCGCCGAAGGGGACGGCGGTTTTTCGGAATTCTTCGGAACCGCGCGGCGCCAACTCGGAAAGTCGGATTTCTCGTTTTCGATTCGCGTTCGTTCGAGTCCACGGAAACTAAAAATGTTTTACCTTTTTCAACTCTCGTCTTCAGGTGTTCAACGCGCACCTCCAGGGTTTCGCGAACCAGGTGGAGAGTCTGCGTTCGAGCGGCCGTTTGAGCGGTGGCGAGCGCGGTGCGCTCGCCGAGGCGCTCCTCGCCGTGGCGGGCCCCTCGGGCCCGGCGCGCGTCAGAGAAGTGCTCTCCTGGCTCCTCGAGTCGGTGCGCGCGCGGTGGGTCCCCGCGCCCGGCGCGGTGTCCCCCGACCTCGACGCGCTGGCGTCCTTCGGCGAGCTCGCCAAGGGCGAGGCGGGCGACGGCGCCGCGGGCCTTTCCAAAAGGCACTGGGAGCTGTTCCACGACGTGCAGCTCACAGAGCGGTGCCTGCGCCGCAGCGGCGGCGACCACGACCCCGCCGAACGCGCGGGGGCGGAGAGCTCCGCCGTCAAAAAAACCAAAAACGGCGTCGTCGGCGACGGCGGCGTCGTCCCCGCCGGCATATCCCGCCCGGTGGACCCCCCCCCGCCGTTAGAGGAGTGCCCCGCGGCGGACCACCTGGAGTGGGTGATTTGCCTCGTCGAGGCGCTGTGCCGCGCGACGCACCGCGCGTGGTCGCCCGCGCACGCCGCCGAGGCGTCCCGGCTCGGGTTGGAGCGCGCGCTCGAGATGAGCCCCGAGGAGAACGCCGCGCACCTCGTGCACGGCCCCGCGAAGCAGTTCGCGCTGCTGGGGGGCGGCCTGCCCCCGGAGTCGGAGACGGTCAGCAGCGCCCGAAGCTGGCTCCGGGGCTTGCGGGACAGCGCATACGCCACCGTCGCCCTGCTCGCGGTGCACGCGCCGGGCGCCTTCTACCCCTCGGACGCCGTGGCGGCGGCTGTTTCGCGCGCCGCGCATTTCGACATCAAAAGCGCGCGCGATCGGCACGCGCGCGCGCTCGTGCACACGGTGGCGCGTCCCGTGCTTTCTCGGTGCCCCGCCTCGCACCGCGCGCGGTGGCACGCGGCGCTCACCACGGGTCTCGTGCCGCACATGCACGAGCGCCTCAGCTCGGCCTGGGCGCGGTCGAGAAGGGAGGCGAGCGCCGCGGAGAACGTCTTTGGCGGCGTCGAGGACGGCGAAGCCGCGGCGTTTGCCGCGTCGCTCGGCGCCGGCGGCGGCGCCGCCGCCGTCGCCGAGCTCGTGTCCGACCGCGTGACAAGAGACCTGACGCGCGACCACTGCGCGTTGCTGGAGCTCCTGGCCGCGCCGGAGGGCACGTTCGGCCGCAAAACCAAGGGCAGCGGGCTGACGGGCCACCTGCAGAACCTGCAGGGCGGTCTGACGGGCGCGCCCACCGCCGCGGGCGAAACCGCGGCGGCGGAGCGGCTGGCGCACGGCGGCGGAAAGCACGTGCTGGAGTGGATGGCGGCGACGCGCGCCGCCGAAGGCGGCGTCGCCGGCGACCGATGCGCGCGCGCGGCGCTGGCCACCGCCGCCGCGGCGGTCACGTGGGGCGACTCCGAGGCTGCCGGGAAGGCGCTCGGGTTTTTGCGGGGAATCGTCGCGGCGGCTGCGGCGAGTGGGCCCGGCGCGGCGATGAGCGCGTCAGGCGGCGGCGCCGGGTTCGGTGACGGCCAAAACAAAAACGCGCCTCCGCCGCCGCCTATGGAGTCGTCGCTGCGCGAGGACGTCGCCGGGACAGCTTTGAGCGCTTGTTTGGCGGGTTTGACCGTGCCCACGAACTCGGCGCACCAGGCGGATGTGCTCGGGGTGATTCGAGACGTCGTGCTGCGTTTGCTGCCGACGACGCGCGCCGCGCGGGACACGCTCCTGTCTCTTCCCGGCATGACGCCTGGGGAGTTGGACCGGCTTTTAAGCGACTTGTCTGCGATTCGCAGCGAGAAAAAGGCGGCGACGCGGGTGAAGGAGACGCTCGTCGCGGCGGCGGGGGGCGGGGACGCGCTGCGCGCGTTCGCGGAGGCCAGAGCGAGCTCGAGCAGCACGGGCGCGATTCAGATGCCGAGCGTCACCACCAGGACGCCCGCGGCGGCGAGCAACACGTGGTCGGAAGAGGACGTCAACGGGATTGGTTTAAACCCTCTCACCGCCAACGCGCGAACGACGCAGTAGTTTTGAGTGCGTCGTAGTCACTCTAATAGAACTTCCTATCACATTAAACAACTATACTCTACTCGTCATGCTCGTCTCGAACTCGCTCTCCTAGCGTCTCTTTGACCTTCCAAGCGAGCCTCTCGGGGAAGCTCGGGACGTCGAAGTGCTCGGGTCCGCGTTTGGCGCGTGAAACGGCGGAGTCGGCGAGCGCTTCCAGAGCCGCGACGGTTTTTTCCGGCAAGCCGACTTCCTTCGCGCCGCGCGCGAGTTTTTTCGCGTACGCGTCGAAGGGAACCACGGCTGTTCGCAGACGCGCGCTCGGTTTCGAGACGAACGCCAGAGCGCGCACGCGAGAAGGCGTCTCAGAAAGGCGTTTGAGTTCGGACGCGTCGGAGGTCTCGCCGACGTCACGAAGCGAGTCGCGCGCGACTTCAACCTCCAGCTCTTTCGTCTCGTAGCCTGTTTCCCATTTTCTGATGACCGCGAGTTCCGTTCGCGAGATGCGGTGGACGACGCCCCAGCAGCCCTCACCGGTCGATGACGGGTCCGGGTCGATGGTGGCGTAGCCGCCTCTGTGCGCGAACACAAGCTCGTACCCGGGCGCGCGAGCCACCGCGCTGGCGCTGGGGCTCACCCCGCGCTGGCGAAGCGCCGATTTCGCGAGATTCGCACCATAACCGAAATAGAGCAACGTGCCGTCCGACCCTTCCGCGGTGCGCGGGTGGCGCACGATACGCCGAAACGACTCGGCGTCGGAGCCGGCCGCTGAGGCGTTCGCGAGGCGACCGCGGCGCCGAGGCGGCCCGGGCCGCGACCGGAAAGCCGCGGGCGCGCAGCACGCCGCCGCGCCGCCCATCACTGTCCTTCCTTCTCTAAATACGTTCTCCCGAAATGGGCACCCCGCGTCGTCCCTCGTTCCCACGAAAAACCTCGTCACTCGGCGCCGCGCAGCGCGCACGCAAGCTCTCCTGCCGCATTGCCGCGATGTCGTGTGCCGCCGCGAGCGCGCGCGTCGTACCCTCGCGTACCTCGGCGCGCGCGCTCGTCCCGCGACGCGTCGCGTCTCCGCGCCCCCGTGTCCCCCGTGGGGCGCGTCCGTGTCGGTGGCGCTCCGCCGCCGGCACCGCCGACGCATCGCCCGACCCGGACCTCGACCCCGCGGTGCACGAGGCCGTGTACGCGTCCGAGACCTGGGGCCCGTGGGACCCGCCGCTCCCCCCCCTGGACCCGCACCCCCCGCTGCTGGCGTTCGACGGCGCGCGCGCGCTCCTGGAGGCGCGCGACGCGGGCGCGACGCGCGCGTCCATCTCGCTCGACTTTCACAAAGGGCCGGACGCCGAGCTGCGTCTCGACGCCGAGCGAGGCGTTTTTTTAGACGAGACCCCCGCGCGCGACGAGACGCGCGACGAGACTGATGATGAGGACTCTCCGACAGACTGTGTGACAGATGATCCGTCTCCGGAGACGCCTTTAGTGACTTGGTCCGACGTGTCCGACATCGCGGCGGACGAGAAGGGCGCGTACGTGTTGCGTCGCGGTTTACCCGCGGAGCGTTTCCAGGTTTTTTCGGAAGATACCGGCCGCGCGGCGTCGCTCATGCCCGTGGGCGGGGGCTTCGCGCCGACGGCTCTGCTCGCGGGCTTCTCCATGCACAGGTTCGGCGTGGGCGTGGACCCCATGGAGGACACCGAGCGCAAGCTGAACGCCATCAAACCCATCCGACCGGGCGCGCGCGTTTTGGACGTCTGCACGGGGCTCGCGTACACCGCGAGCGGCGCGTGTTCTGCGGGCGCGCACGTCACGACGATCGAGCTGGACCGCGCGATGACAAATTTGTGCCGAATGAACCCGCACTCCTCTGCGCTTTTTTCCGGGAACATACGGCAGCTGTACGGCAACGGCGCGGATGTCGTACCTACGCTACCGGATAACAGTTTCGACCGGATCGTGCACGACCCACCGACGTTCGCGCTCGCGGGAGAACTCTTCTCGGAGGCGTTTTATGGACACCTCCTGCGGATTTTGAAACCGAAAGGCATCTTGTACCATTACATCGGCGACCCGGCTTCTAAGAGCGCGGGGAACGTCGCGAAAGGCGCGGCGAAGAGGCTCAAGAAAGCCGGGTTCGGGGGGGTGGTCATCGACTACGAGGCGCACGGCATACTCGCCGCGCGCGGGCGCGTCAAGGCGAGCGGCGCGCGCGGGAAGGCGCGGGACTCGAAAAAAGAAAAAGGAGGACGCTCGCCGGAGGAACGGAAACGGCGAACCGGGTCGAAAACACCGGGGCGCCGGGAAAAGCGCGGGCGCGGCGGCGGCGCGCGACGCGACGACGACGACGAAGAATCGTTCCTGGAGAACGAGTTCTTTTAACAACCGGTCACTAATCACCGAACGTGTTTTCCGTGGCGTGTCTGTGTGACACTGCGGTCTATGTGTGTAGTACGAAAGTAGTTAGCTCCGATTCTGATCTCCGCGCCAGTTGATGACCCCGCGGCAGATCTCCGCGCCGCACGCGCAGGGCGTCTCGCGCTCCGGTATTTCCGGCGCGAACTGGTAATCGTACGTCAGCTCTTCCCCGCGGTGCACGTCCCGCGTCGTGAACAGAACCACTCTGCGCTCGTTGGCGAGGACGACGCTCTTGGCCAGGCAGTTGGGCGCGCACGAGTGGTTGGCGAACCGCGCCAGGTTCCCTTTCCGCGTCGCGTCCACCACCCGCGAGTCCGCGTCGTTCTCGTCCAACGCGAACATGTACGTCGAACTCTTTGAAAACGACTGCGAAACACGCTCCGCGGCTTCCTCGCGGCGGTCCGCCACCGGCCGGCGCACCACCTCACCGATGTACTCCATCACGGGCGTGTCGCGAGGAACGAACGCGCGCGAAAAAACGCCCAAGCCGTGCACGCGCGACCGGTCCACCCGGAACAACGTTTGCGCCTCGCGCAGACGAATGACGCCCGCCGCGCCGCGCAGAGGCGAACCCGCCAAACGACCGTTACCGTTCTTTTTTTTTGCGCCGAGCAAGTAACACGACGTAACAAAAGTCTTCGCGTCGGTAGACGTCGCATTTGTATGTCGCGCGTACCTGTGCGTCGTGTTCGTAGCGACGAACAGGCGCTCGGCGCGCGCGCGCGCCGCGAGCGCGGCGGCGGTTTCGCGCGTCTCGTCGTTCGTCCGCTTCTCGTCGGCGCCCAAGCCGCCCACGCGGTAGGACGCGGGGTTCGTCCCTGTGCCGTTCCCGAACCCGTTCCCGAAAGAGCGGCGTTCAGACGTGAACGGTCTCAGACGCGCGCAGCCGTATCGGTCGGGGTCGGGTCCGACCGCCGTATCGCGCGCGAGGAGGAGCGGTTTCGCTTTCGGCTCGGCGGCGGCGAACAAAAAAGCGTCAGCGTCCGTCGACGTCGCTTCGCGTCGCGCGGACGAGGACGTTTCCTCGCGCCGCGAGGCTTCCGCGCCGCGCGCCGCCTCGCGCGCGCCTCGCGCGGCGACGCGCGCGCGCGCGCGCGCCACCACGGACGCGGCGACGATCTGGGTCAGACGCGCGTGGCACTGCCTCAGCCACGCGACGCCTTCGTCGATGTCGCGCGGGTCAAGCGCCGCGCGCACATCCTCCGGAGTCTTTTTTGACTCGCGCGCTTTTTTGTCGCGCGGAGCTTCGACGCCTCCCGAACTCCTCGACACCGAGTGGTCGCTGCGCGACGAACACGCGCGCGCCATAGAGACGAACGGCGTTCTCGACCCGGACGGTTCGGCTTCGCCTTCGCGGGTAAGCCTGAGTCTCTTGCCCAGCGCGACGCGCGCGGCGCGGTGCGGGTCGCGGGGCGCGCCGGTCGGGGCGGGATCAAACCCGCTCTGCCCCGCGGCGACAATCCCGGCGGCCCGGGGGGGCGCAAACGGCGTCGCCGCGCGGGTCTCCTCAAGAGAACCGCGATCGGCCATCGCGCGCGACGCTCGATCCTGACGAGACAGCCATCGCGTCACGCCGCGGTGTTCGCTCGCGTCGGACGGGTCGAGCGCGCGCGGGAGACGCGGAGACGCGGGGGTCGCGGAGGTCATACCGCGCGGGACCGCCGCGCGACAGCGCGCTCGAGGCGTCGCCTCGGTCGGCGTCGTCGTCTCGCGCGCGTCGCGAAGTGACAGCCATCGCGTCATCGGAAGAGCCGAACCGTTTCCGAGAAAAAAACGGACGAAACGCGCTGCGAAACATGAAAGTGCCTCTTCACATCCTACAAAGAAGGGACGCTCGAAAGTCAGACGCCTATTCCGGCTCGACCACGCTGTTTGGCGCGCGCGGCGTGGACGGCGCCGTCGCCGTCTGCGCCAGCGTCGGCATGAGCATCTCCAGCGAGGGGATCGTAGGTCCCGCGATCGCCATCGTCGGCTTCGAAGAGCGGTCGTGACCGGTCGCGACCGATGCCGAGTCGGTTCCCGCGCCGAGGAGCATCCGCGTTTCCGTATGAACACGATCTTCCAACACGTTTCGGCTCTTCGTCGAAAACTGACCTGCGTCGCCGAGCGCGAGTCCCCCCGCGGCGGCTCCCGCGAGCTGAAGCTTCCTGGTGGCGCTTCCCTGGTGCATGCGGATGGAGTTCTCCTGCTCGCGCTCCAGAACACGGCGCGTGTCTTCCAGCTGACCCGCGGTCTGTTGCCACGACGCGTACGCGGCTTTGGCGGTTTCCCGCGTCCGCCGAAGCTCATCCGCCAGACGCCGACGAATCTCCTCGCCGTCGCGATGCGCGCGCTCCATCTCGTCGGCTTTCTTTGCCGTCCGGCTCAAAGCCTCTCTCGTCTCGGTCAACTTCTCGTCCGCGTCTTTGAACTGCTGACTCACGGTCGCGTGTTTCACGCGCGCGTCCGCGAGCTCGTCTTTCGCGATGCGCTCGCGCTCGATCCACGCCGCGACATCCGTCTGCGTCTTTTGAGAAATCTCGCGACTCAGCGCCGCGGCGGCTTGCGCGGCGGCGGCTTCGCGAGCCGCCTCAGTCGCCTTCGAGGCAAGAATGCGGTACTCCTCGCTCCCCTCGCGCGCCTCGTCGCGAGCGCGCTCGGCGTCCGCGCGCGCGACGTCCGCCGCGGCGGCCAGGCGCGTCGCGTGGGTCGCCTGCGCGGAGAGCTCGGCGCGCATCGCCGAGATTTCGTTCGTCGCCGCGGCGAGTTCGAGCGTCTTTGCCTCGAGAACGGATTCCTTCTCCTCCAGCTTCGCGGCGAGCGTCGC
>ENA-OUOG01001200-OUOG01001200.1-marine-metagenome-genome-assembly--contig:-NODE-1200-length-30760-cov-9.655640_pt1 | contig 30760 bp, 32 predicted proteins | sample MGYA00248635_ERZ508505 | MGnify/ENA primary metagenome ERZ508505 (study PRJEB26176, sample SAMN06267871) | marine metagenome | isolation source: Saanich Inlet, British Columbia, Canada | place: Pacific... | reverse complement strand
GGAATGTTCGACTACGGAGATCAAAAAAATATATTCTTTAAAGACCAATGGATTCGATGGGAAAATAACGAACCAGCAATTGATTTTATGTATTGGATGCAATTTATGCGAACAGGTGACCCTGTTTACTATCGCGCTGCAGAAGCAATGAGTAGACACACCATGGATGTAGACAACGTACATTGGCCTAAAGACCCTGAGTATTATGGTGATACAAATGATGCGATTGATTTTTGGGAAATCGAAAATGCTACTTCCACTGCTTCAAAGGCCTCCCCATATTTGGGAATTGGAAGAAGACATGCTTCTCAACATTGGTCTGCACTCCTCAGCGCACATGTTTGGAATCAAGGCTGGATCGCTTCTTATTATTTAACAGGGTACCATCGAGGTCTCGAAATTTCACGATTAACGGCAGATTCCTACTTACGCAGACAGTGGGGGAATCATGGATTAACAGGGAGAAGATTGTATTTGTCGGTATGGAATCTCGTAGAAGCTTGGGATGCAACCAAAGACCCTAAATACTTAAAAGATTTGGAAGACCGCGTAGAGCGAATGCTTTATTTACAAAATGGTGCTGATCAATACGATAGCTTTGTTATTGATCGCTATGGGTATTCTCAGGTTTATGTATCCCATGGGTTATATAAATATTATCAATTAACGAAAGATAATACTGTTAAACAAGGACTTATTAGACACGCTAGAGCTGTGAGAGATAATCCACCCTACAATCATGAATATGAGTCTTTACTCTCCACCATTCACAGTTTGCTAGTAGGGTATGAGCTTACAAAAGAGGAGAGCTTTTTAACGGTAGCCAAAACGCGCTCTGAATTGCTTCAATCTGATTCAGTTGAAAAGGACTTATATAGTTATGACACGCAAAAATCGCTTGGAGATGCCTTGTTAAAGGCTTCCAGACTTCCAGATAATGGAGTGCTTACCAAACCCAGTGGGAGGTTTATTTCCAATTGGAATCCATTGCAAGGTTTACGTGTGTTTGGTTGGACCCATTTTTACAGCATACCTTGGTTAGAATATTGGTTAAATGAAGAAAAGAAATAATCTTATTTTGTTTAAGGAAAACGGGCTAGTTGTTCTCTTTTTGTGGACCATTTCCTTATCGGGACAAATCGATTCTTCCCTTAAACAACAAATAATATCTCATTCCGATGGTGTGGGACTGTGGTGGGCAGGTCACAATGGTTGGATCATTAAATCTAACGGGTTGGTTATTTCTACTGATATTCTTCTAAACTATGACAAAAGAAAACAGTCACCGCCAATTAGTGAAGAAGAATTAGCCGAAATATTGGATGTTTCTTTTATTACTCACGGCCACAAAGATCATTTTGCCAGAAGTATTTCTAAAACTCTACTTGAAAAATCAAGTTGTATTTTTGTAATTCCTCAGAGCTGTATCACTATCGCAAAAGAATTGAATATTCCACCAGAACGGATCATCGTTGCTAAGCCCAGAGAACCTTTTGAAGTTTTAGGGGTAAAAGTTTCTCCACTTAGAGCAATCCATGGAAATTCAAATTTCGCGATATATTATAAGGCTAATCTAGAAGATTGTGGTTATGTTTTAGAAGTGGGAGGAAAGCGATTTCTTCAGCCAGGTGACAGTTTCCTTTTAGAGGATCATCTCATGGAGAGGGATATTGATGTGCTTTTCTTTTCACCTACTGAACACAATATGCACATTAAAAGCAGCCTAACTTTAATTAATAAAATAAAGCCAAAATACATTTTACCACAACATCACTCTACAGTTGTCGTCAACGAAAATACTTTTTTCTGGGCTAAAGGGTACCATCGAGAAGTGAAGAGTCAACTCTCACTCGCACTAAAAAAGCGGTATTTTATTTTAAAGCAGGGGGATAAAATTCTAATTGATTGAATTAGTAGGCTCTCAATCTAAAAGTAAAATCGCTTAAAAGTCTCTATTGCCTCGTATTCAGACATACCTAAAAAATTATATTCTTTTGCGATTTTCCTATTCAGTTCAGAGGTTCTTAGTAAAATGCTGTTATTGTCTTCTTCCAACACAAGCAATTGATCAATCTGGGATTGATGTTTGTGAATTAAAGAGATTTTATGGTTGACTTGAGATGGACTCATTGGTACGGCCATATCAATATCTTGTAGATCCCAATTCTCCAACCCACCCTTGTACATCCATACCCAGCAATCTTTCATAAAGGGTTCTAACTTAAGTTCACTTATAGAGGATAAAAGAATTTCCCAACAAAGGCGTTGAGTTGAATGTGGGTCACCTAAATTACCTGCGGCAAAAATCTGATGAGGCTTTATCTTTTCAATGAGTGAAGAAATCACTTGGAGGTCTTTTTTATTGGGGTTATTTTTTTTTGTGATTCTATTTTCATAAAATGGCAGATTTAAAAAATGAACGTTTTCTTTGGGTAGGTTTAGCAATCGAGCTGATTCTAGTGATTCGCTTACACGAATAAAGCCCTTTAATTCCCTTAAGGCGACAGAATCTGTATGGCCTTCTTTTGTATTTAAAATCTCATTCTTTAATTTTTGAAAATTTAATTGATTAGGTTCAATTTGTAAGTACACTTCAATGTATCTCAAAGCATGTTCATTTGAAACACCTCTGTTTCCAGAGGTTTGGTAGGCTATATGAACCTGATGTCCTTGCTCTATTAATCTTGAAATAGTTCCGCCCATACTGATTATATCGTCAACAGGATGCGGACTAAAAATCAAACTTCTTTTGGAAGATGGGTTTGCCCTTTCAGGACGATTTTCATCTGAATATTTTGGTTTTCCACCTGGCCAACCGGTAATTGTTTTTTGCACTTGGTTGAACATCCAAATATTTAACTCATAGACAGATCCGTAGGTGTTAATCAAGCCAGACAAACCATTCTCAGAATAATCTCTTTGGGTAAGTTTTAATATCGATTTTCCAACTCGTTTACACAACCAAAAAATCGCTTTTTTTGTTAAAACCTCTGTCCACTCACAATCTAAAACTAACCATGGGGTATTGATTCTGGTTAAATCAGAACTTGCTTCATTGTCAAGTATAAAAGTTACATTTGAGTGTTCTTGGAGAAAGGAAGCAGGAGCAACCTCTCTTATTGGCCCTTCAATTGTTTTAGCAACAACACTTGCTTTGTGATTACCCCATGCGAGTAAAACAATTCTTTTGGCCTTCATTATGGTATTAATTCCCATAGTAATTGCTTTCTTAGGAACTTTTTCAACTCCATTGAAGTCTTTTGCAGCATCATTTAATGTCAGTGGATCAAGGGTTACCAATCGTGTGACAGAATTTCTATGGGAGCCTGGTTCATTAAATCCAATATGAGCAGTTCTTCCAATCCCCAATAGTTGATAATCTAATCCACCTAGGGATTCAATTTTATTTTCATACATTTTGCAATAATCTCTAATATCATCTGGGGTTAAATCCCCCTTTGGAATATTTATTTGATTTTTAGGAATATCAATATGATCAAATAAATGAACACGCATAAAATGATGATAACTTTGCGCTTCTTTGGGAGAAATTGGATAATATTCATCTAGATTAAAAGTGACAACGTTTTTAAAACTTAAATTGTCGTTTTGATGAAGCCAAACCAATTCTTTGTATACATCAATTGGTGAGGATCCTGTGGCAAGCCCAAGTACAAATTTTCGATCTACAGTTGTTTTGATGAGCTGTGCTATTTCATGGGCAACCAATTTAGAAGATTCGGTAGCCGAAGAATAGGTTAAATTGTGAATTTTCTCAAAACGGGTTTCTTGAAATTTACCAGGTGATTCATGATTTATTGTGTTTTTTTGGTCCATAAAATATAATAACAGTGTTGAAAAAATAATAGGTATAATAGGGTGGAGTTGGGAGTGTATTAATGGGAACAGAAAAGTTCCTGCTATGCTTTGCCATATTCAGATAGTTAGGAGCCATGATCGTTACTTTTCAAAGACCTTTGCAAGGTAATAGATCCCCAAGAGTGACAAACCGATGATTAATAAACTGCTTGCACCGGCCCATGACATAAGTTTAAAGAGACAACCAAAAATACCGATACAGAAACCTAGATGTTTTATGCGAATCATTTTCTAATGTAACATTAATTTAAAAAAATCGAGTCCAGGCACTGATCTAATTTCAATGAATCACCTAATGATTTCTATAGGTGTAGTTTTTTTAAAAGGCAATTCCAAAGCCAAAGTTCCCAATGAGAACACCGCTGGTACCAACACCCGGAATGGTAGGGAATTCCTCTGTTTGGGTTCCACTGTCTTTAATGGTTTGACCATTTTCAGTATAAGTAAAATCTCCTGTAACGTCGATTGTATCGGGAATGTCACCAATTCCATAGCCTACTTCTAGTCGGAAATAAAAACGTCCTCCGGTCTTGATTCCCAATTTAATGTTGGTGGTGTTTAGGCTCTGCGAAATGGAAGCTGTTCCATTACCGCTGTTTCCGTTGTCATCAGTAAGTTCAATGTTGGTAAAAACTAAATCGGTGTCTAACGAACCGAAGCCAATACCCGCATAAACGCCCTTTCCTTTGTTACCGAAATAGATATTTGATCCAAACTCAGTGTAAGCTAACCCAACTTCAACTTCGTCTGGGTTGACATTAAAACTGCTGTAATCGAAGAAAGGAGCAATGCGATTTCCCAAAAGAGGAGTAACGCCTTCTAGCGATAGTCCAGCAATATTTGGAACACCAAATTTAATACCAATGGCAATGCGTTTGATTGAAGGTAGCTCTAGTGAGTCCATGGTTTCGATATCTTGTTCAATTTCTTGTGCAAAGACAATCGTGGAACTAAGCATGAATAGTGATAAGAATAAATTTTTCATAGTATTGAATATAAAGTTTATTATTTTGCTTTATCTACAACTAAACGGTCTTTACGATTGGCTACTTCCCATGCGGTGTAAAAGACCAAGCGAGCACGTTCTTCGAGTAAATCGTATTGAATTTTTTCTACTGTATCCGTTGGTTTGTGGTAATCGGCATGTGTCCCATTAAAGTAGAAAATAACAGGAATGTTGTTTTTTGCAAAGTTGTAATGGTCACTTCTAAAGTAAAAACGATTTGGATCGTCTTCTGCATTATAGGTATAGTCTAATTCTATATTCGTAGTGGCTTTATTGGCTTCTTCAGAAATTTCATGTAACTCGGTACTCAAACGGTCACTCCCAATGAGGTAAATATAGTTGCGGTTATCACTTTCACGCTTTGGGTCGGTGCGACCAACCATGTCTATGTTGAAGTCGGCTATTGTATTGGCAAGCGGATAGAGTGGATTATCGGTATAGTATTTTGAACCAAGTAGTCCTTTTTCTTCTCCAGATACGTGTAAGAATATAACCGAGCGTTGTGGCCCTTTTCCAGCTTCTGCTGCTTTTTGGAAAGCTTCAGCAATTTCCAACAAAGCTACAGAACCAGAACCATCGTCATCAGCACCATTATAAATTTGCCCATTCTTGATCCCTTCATGGTCCAAGTGAGAAGAAATCACCACATACTCATCTGGTTTTGTGCTTCCTTCAATAATAGCAACAACATTTTCAGTTGAAACAGCTTCTCCTTTTATGGTCAATTCCATTCGTTGGAAATAATCGTCGGTTCCTTTTGCTGGCGCAATTCCGCGTTTTTCGTAAAATTCTTTCAAGAAGGTTACGGCTCTCTTTTGTCCTAGTTTACCGGTCTCTCTTCCTTGAAAAAAGTCGGAGGCATAAACATAGAGCAATTCTTTTAAATCTTGTCGATCGATTGATTCGGCAAAAGGTTGGGCTTCTTCATATTGAGCAAAACTCAATGCAGAAGAAAAAATCAGGGCAAATGTAATTAAGTGTTTCATTGTTGAATGATTAAATTAGAACAGCAGAGGGGAGTTGAGACAAAATGCCATCCCACAATTTGATGCGCATTTTTAAGGCTTTTTTGGCAGCCTCAATGGCTTCTTGAATTTTGATTGGATCTCCCGCACAAAGTTCTTCCATCATTTTTAGTGCCATAGGACCGTGTTCATCTCCATCTACTTCAATATGACGATCAAGATAATAAATTAGATGATGTAAAGCTACTCCTTCATTGCGAAGATTTTTCACCATCTCAATGAACATATCTGGGATCAAGTCCTCACGGCCAAAGGTGAAAACAGCCGCAATGACATGCAATTTGTTTTCTTTGATGCTGGAGAAGGTAAAGGACAAGAAATCACTAACATATTCAGGAAGTGAAGTCTTAGCGATAAGTTCCTCTACGTTGTTTTCTTGATTGAGTTGAGCTAAGAACTCTTTGATTGGTGCTGTGTTAGCACCAGCTTCTTCCATGGATTGAAGGTACATTTCAAAATGACTCATGATTTCCCCGTCTTTGTTGAGGTCAGTTTCCTCTCCCCAAACAATTTCATTGATCAATCGACCTGCTGTTGGGTGAGTAGAGGGGCGCCAGGGGAGTTGTGTACAGGTCAATTCGACTTGTAGTTTTTTCACCAATGACATAAAATCCCATACGGCAAAAACATGTTGTTCCATGAATACACGAATATCATCAACGCCTTGTATTTGTTTGTACAATGGGTGTTCAATAAGTATTTTCTTGTAGGGGGCTAATTCTTTTTCAATTCCTCGCATAATCTTCTTCATTTTTTCCATTGCAAATATAGAATGAAAGGGGGATTCGAAAAAATAATTCCCTTATATTCATCCTTAGATGGAGGAACTTTTTTCTTTTTTAATTGCCAGCGTACTTTTAACCCTTTCTCCTGGCCCAGATTTGCTGATGGTCATTGGGCAGAGTATTGAAAACGGTTTTCGTTCTGCACTTACCTTTATACTGGGTTTAATTACGGGGCTGTGTGGACACACCATACTGTTGGTTGTTGGCTGGGCACAGTTTGTGGGTGAACAACCACAAATCATAGTATTAGTCAAGGGCATGGGGTTTGTCTACTTCAGTTATTTGGGTGGGGGAGCTATTCGTCAACATTACCGTGGTAAATTCAATGAGTCAGTAATCCTTCCGCTGCCAAAAAAGCAGTACACCCAAGGCCTTATTATGAATTTGATCAACCCAAAAGTAAGTTTGTTTTTTTGGTTGTTTTTCCCTGGATTTCTTTTCAGCAATCAGTTTACAACAGCCTTTCAATATAGCGTATTGGGTGGCTTGTTTCTACTGCAAGCATTCTTTGTCTTTTCAATTGTGGCCTATTTTTCTGCTGCTTTCAGTTCGTTTTTCAACCGCTATCCAATGGGATTGATAAATGGAGTATTGTGGATTGCCTTGGGGCTCTATTTGCTTTTCGGTTAAACAATGTATCTTTGACCATGGAGTCTCTCGATTTAGTGGAATGCCCCCGCGATGCCATGCAAGGGGTGAAGCAGTGGATTCCCACCCAGCAAAAGATTGTGTATGCACAAGCCTTGTTGAAAGTGGGCTTTTCCACCCTAGATATAGGGAGTTTTGTTTCCCCTAAAGCGATTCCGCAAATGCGCGATACTGCGGCAGTGTTGGATGCACTTGATCGTTCAGATAGTAATACAGAACTATTGACGATTGTAGCCAATGTACGAGGAGCTATTGACGCTTGCGCTCATCCAGAAGTTGACTGGTTAGGCTACCCATTTTCTATTTCAGAGAATTTTCAAATGCGTAATACCCATAAAACGATTGTTGAATCAAAAATTGTTTTAGAGCAAATCATCGACTTGGCGCAAAAGAGTAACAAGAAGTTAGTGGTTTATCTTTCTATGGGATTTGGTAATCCCTATGGAGATCCATGGTCTCCAATCATTGTTGCCGAATGGGTGACTTATTTGTCAGGACTAGGAATCTCCACCATCTCTCTATCTGATACAGTTGGTTCGGCAAGCTTACCCATCATACAACAATTGTTTACAACCCTTATTCCGGCATTTCCTACTGTTGCTCTTGGAGCACATTTGCATACCCGGTATACAGAAGCAGTACCAAAAATTGAAACGGCCTATTTGGCCGGTTGCCGTCGTTTTGATACAGCTATTAAAGGTTATGGCGGTTGCCCAATGGCAAAGGATGAATTGGTTGGAAACTTGCCCACCGAGAAACTTTTGTCCTATTTCAGTACACACAAAATCCCGCATAAACTCAATCCTCTTCATTTCGAATCAGCTTACAATCAGTGCTTAAATACTTTTATTTAAAATTAATCTAAATAATCTTGCCTGATTAATTCTCCTGCGATATATTTGCACTGTTATTTAAACTAAATCTAAATAAATATAGCGATGAGAAACTTTCTCACATTTTTTTCGTTCATTTTTAGTGGCTTTTTCCTTCAAGCGCAGCAGGGTCAAGCGTCAGCTACTACAACTGTAGATTCGTTGGTTTCAGCGCAGCAAATAAATGGCTATCAGCGAATTTTGAACAATCTTAGCGGTATTCCTCAAGGCGTTACTATTGGGGGATATGGAGAAATTTTATACAATCAACCCACAAATTTAACTGGAGAATTAGATGTGCAGCGCCTTGTGATGTTATTTGGTTACAAGTTTGACGATCGTGTTCAGTTTGTTACTGAAATAGAATTTGAACATGTCAAAGAAGTGTATGTAGAGCAAGCATTTGTTAACTATTCTGTGGCAAACGGACTCAATATTCGTGCTGGTTTAATGTTGGTGCCCATGGGTATAATTGCAGAGTTTCATGAACCTACGACCTTTAATGGGGTAGAACGTCCGAGTATGGATAAATATATCGTTCCTACCACCTGGCGTGAAATTGGAATAGGTGTAGCAGGAAGAGTAGACGCTTTGAGTTTTCGTTATCAAGCTTATTTGTTTAATGGGTTCTTATCGCACGATGGTCAAGAAGGTAAGTTAATAGGGAGTAGTGGTCTAAGAGGAGGTCGTCAAAAAGGAGCCGAGTCAGTAGTGGATCAATTTAATTTATCAGCAAAATTTGACTACTATGGTATTCCCAATCTTCGTTTAGGTTTGTCGGGCTATTCTGGACGAACTCAAGCAGTAGATGGGCAGAATGCTATCCCAGGGAGCGACATTGGTGTAGCAATGTTAGGGCTAGACGCTCGCTTCAAGTGGCAAAACCTTTCTGCGCGTGGACAATTTGTTCATGCGAGCCTTAGTGATACAGACGCATATAACACACTTACGGGTCGCGATTTAGGTAGTGCTCTTGGGGGCTTTTATGTAGAGACTGCTTACAACATACTTCCGCTTGCAAACCGTCAACGCTTGGATGCTTTTGTTCGCTATGAAAGCTATGATACGCACAAAAATGTGGGAACATCAATTGTTAAAAACCCTGCCTTTGATCGTGAAGAATGGACACTTGGACTAAGTTACCATATGTCTATTGGTACAGTCTTTAAAGTTGATTATCAGTCAAAAAAGACCGGTTTAGCAGACTCTCAGTTTGGCCAATTTAATGTAGGAGTAGGGGTGTGGTTTTAATTTATTTAAAATTAATCTAAATAAAATTTGGTGCCTAACCTCAGGTAAAATATATTTGTAAAGAATTTAATTAAATGCTTAGAACAACCAACATAATATTCTTTTTTTTAGGATTTTTCCTCCTCTCTTTTGGTCTGCCTTTGAATGAAAATTCTCTGGCAAAACGCATCGAGAAAAAAATCAATAAAGAGATAACAGCGGTCTTTTCGGCAGCAGATTTCACCCTAGAAACTTCCTCAATACAAATAGAAAGCAATCAATTCTTATTGGCGCATTCTATTCGGGAAATTAAAGTTGAAGGACAATTAGCTGGCTATGCATTTACGGGTACTGCTCCAAGCAAAACAGATTCTTTCGATTATTTGATTTTATTCGATCCAACCTTTACCATTAAGAAAGCAACTGTTTTGGTCTATCGTGAAGATTATGGTGGAGAAATTTCTAGCAAGCGATGGCTTTCTCAGTTTGTGAAAAAACAAACAGGAGTAAGTTTTATCTATGGCGATACCATTAGCGCAATTTCTGGTGCCACCATATCTGTTCAATCTATGACAGCCTCAGTCAACCATGTGTTTTCTTCCTTAAAAGATGTTCAATCTACCATTGGTCAATAATGGAACCTTATTTCCTATTGCGCAATTTTTCTAAACCGTTCAAAGGATTTATACTGGCTTTTCTTTTTGTACTTTCTGTAGGTTATTTTACTGGCTTGTCTTTTGTTGCACAAACCGATAGTAATCACCCTTCCGGGATTGTTGAAAACTATAATGGAAATGAGGATAGCGAAGAAGTTTTAGTAATGAAGTTCAAAAAAGGACAGCGTGAAATGCTCACCATCGTCCACACCCACGTGCTGTCAATTGGATTTATCTTCGCCCTCCTTGGGTTGTTGGTTTGGGGAACACAAATCTCGACCAAATGGAAGACCTTTTTAACCATTGAACCCTTTTGCTCCATTATTATTACTTTTGGAGGGATTTATTTAATTTGGCTAGAATACACCGCAATGGCTTATGTCGTAATGATTTCTGGTATTTTAATGACCCTAAGTTTTATTGCTGGGGCGGTGGTGGTGTGTTTAGATTTAATTAAATCGCCAATTGAGTCTCATTAATGGTTGAAATGTTCTAAATTTGCTCGCAACTAATTCTTAAGTAGTTGCCATGAATAATACTTCCAATAAATTTCTAGAACAAGGCCTAACATACGATGATGTATTACTTGTGCCCGCCTATTCTGAAATATTACCGCGAGACGTAAAACTCAACACAAAATTTAGCCGTAACATAACTTTAAACATCCCCATTACATCTGCGGCGATGGATACCGTTACCGAAAGTCAAATGGCCATTGCTATGGCACGAGAAGGTGGAATTGGTGTTTTGCACAAGAATATGACCATTGCTGAACAAGCAGACAAGGTTCGCATGGTTAAACGTGCAGAATCTGGTATGATTCTCGATCCGGTTACCCTGACCAAAGAGGCTTCTGTTGGTGATGCCAAAGAGAATATGTCGCGCTTCAAGATTGGAGGCATTCCGATTATCGATGCAACGGGAAAACTCAAGGGAATAGTGACCAATCGTGATTTGCGTTTTGAAAAAGATTTATTGCGTCCTATTACAGAAGTGATGACAACGAAAAATTTAATCACTGTTATGCAAGGCACTTCTCTAGCAGAGGCGGAAGATATATTGCAGCACCATAAAATTGAAAAATTACCGGTGGTTGACGACCAATATGTTTTGGTTGGACTAATCACCTTTAGAGACATTACAAACCATACCGATAAACCCATTGCAAACAAAGACTCCTATGGACGTCTTCGCGTCGCAGCAGCAGTTGGAGTTACAGGAGATGTAATCGATCGTACACGAGCGCTTGTTGAAGTAGGAGTAGATGCTGTGGTTATTGATACTGCACACGGGCACACCAAAGGAGTGGTATCTGTCCTTAAAGAAGTAAAAAAGAATTTTCCTACCCTAGATGTGGTAGTTGGTAATATTGCTACTGGAGCTGCGGCAAAATATTTGGTTGAGAATGGAGCTGATGCTGTCAAAGTAGGAATTGGACCTGGTTCGATTTGTACTACACGTATTATTGCAGGAGTTGGATACCCCCAGTTGTCAGCAGTAATTGCCGTTGCTAACGCCATTAAAGGAAGCGGTGTTCCAGTTATTGCTGACGGAGGAATACGTTACACAGGAGATATTCCAAAAGCGATAGCAGCTGGAGCTGACTGTGTTATGCTAGGATCACTACTTGCTGGAACTAAAGAATCGCCAGGGGAAACAATTATCTATGAAGGAAGAAAATTTAAATCTTATCGTGGAATGGGTTCTGTTGAAGCCATGAAGAAAGGAAGTAAAGACCGCTATTTTCAAGATGTTGAAGACGACATAAAAAAACTAGTGCCCGAGGGAATCGTTGGGCGAGTTCCATATAAAGGTAATTTGTATGAAAGTATTCATCAGTTTATCGGTGGGCTTCGAGCAGGAATGGGCTATTGTGGAACTTCGTCGATCGAAGAAGTGAAAGAAAAGGCACAATTTGTTCAAATCACTGCCGCTGGAATACGTGAGAGTCATCCGCACAACATACAAATAACAAAGGAAGCACCAAATTACAGTCGTTAATCTAAGACTTAGCGTGCAACGAATTTAAACAACTTTACTTGCCCTTGAGTTTCTATGCGGACTATGTACATTGTTTTTGGTTCAAGGCTAAGGTTACGCTGAAAATCAAATAAATCAACTTGATTAAATGAAGCTACTTCATTGCCTATAATACTGTAGATTTTCACATGGCCAGTGCCGGTTAAACCTTTGATGCTGAAGACTCCATTTTTGTAAATTATATTGACAATTGTCGAATTTACGTAGACTGAATTTGTGGTGTTTATCAGGGAGGGAAGCTTGCTCCCAAACGTTGTGTTTGGGAATAAAAAAAGAGCAGTCGAGAAAAAGAGCAATAGGCTTTGTTTCATCTTCCAATATATGGACACAATTTAGTCTTTTAATTGTTGATAAAAAAATTTTTATAAACAATTAAGTAATTGATTATATGCACGTTATCTTTTTTATTAATAATTAGCGCGAGTATTTTGTTAATAAGACACAATAATTTTGTTTTTTTTCGTTAAAAAGTAACGATTCTAATCATCATCTTTACACTAAAGCTGCGGATCATATGAAGTTTCAGATTATTTTAAGCGTTGTTCTGTTGGGTGTGTTGACAAGTTGTGATCAATGGACTAATGTTGATCAGGATGCCCTTGTTGCTCGTGTTGGGAGTCACTACTTATACCATTCAGACATAGAACGTCAATTGCCAGTAAACATTTCTCAGGAGGATAGTATTTTACTGACGCAAAGTGCGATTAACACCTGGGCAAAAAAGCACTTGCTTTACGATCAAGCTGTTTTTAATCTAGAGCAATCATCTCAGGCAGTTTTAAACGCACTGGTGGAGGACTATCGCCTCGATTTGTGGGCAAGAACATATAAAGAGTCCTTGGTCAAGTCTGTCATTGACACCATTGTCGACCCCTCATTAATGCGTTCCTATTATGAAGAAAATCAGTTTAATTTTGCGCTTAAAGAAAACGTACTGCAAGCGCGCGTGATTGGTTTGTCAAAAACAGCCACAAACCTTGATGAAGTCAGCATTCGTTTTCAGCAAAATAAGGAAGAAGACAAACAGTACCTCGATTCGTTGCGCATTCAGTTCACTTCTTATCAGAACAGCGATTCCATTTGGTACACCAAGCGATCTTTTCTTGAGCAATTCCCTTCAATTCCTGTTTTGAGTTTTGATAATTATCTAAAAAAATCACAATTTTTCTTCATTGAAGATTCAATAAAAGTATATTTGCTGTGGGTGTCGGATTATCGGCTAAGGAATGAAAACGCACCTTTTCAATTGGTGGAAAATACCATTCGAAAAATTGTTTTCAACCAATCCAAATTAGAATTCATTAAACAATTTGATCAAGAAATTTTACAAGATGCAATACAAGCCAACAAGTTTGAAATATATCCTTAATGTATGTTTATTCTTGACAACACTAGTTGTTGTCGCTCAAGGGCCAAAAGCAGATAGTCAAGGACGTATTAAGTTAGACGGAGTTATCTCGGTAGTTGGTGATTATGTTATTTTGGATTCCGATATCGATAAAACACTAACTGACATGGAGTCGCAGGGTATTTCGACCAAAGGTGTGACACGATGTGAGTTACTGGGAAAACTGATGGAGGATAAACTCTATGCCCACCATGCCATTCAAGACAGTCTCGAAGTATCTGATGCGGAAGTTTATTCTTATGTCGACCAAAGTATTGAATATTTCACGCAACAGCTAGGAAGCCTGGAAAAGGTGTTGGAATTCTACAACAAGACCGATGAGCTTTCGTTTCGTGACGAGCTCTTTGAAATCAATAAAGTTCAGAAATTGTCGCAATTAATGCAGGCAGATATTATTGATAATGTAGAAATTACGCCAGAAGAAGTACGCGAATTTTTTGAGTCAATTCCAAAAGAAGATTTACCCATTTTTGGAACTGAGTTGGAAATTGCACAAATTGTTATTGAACCTGCGGTAAAAGAAGAAGAAAGAAAGCGGATTATTGCTCAGTTGGAAGGCTTTAAAAATGATGTCGAAGAGAAGGGGTTGAGTTTTGCCTCTAAGGCAATTTTGTATTCTCAAGATCCAGGGTCACGTTCAAGTGGAGGGAAATATACCTTACACAGAAAACGCCCTAGAATGGCGAAAGAATTTAGAAACATGGCCTTTAGCCTTGAACAAGGAGAAGTTTCTGCTCCATTTAAAACAGAATTTGGCTGGCACATATTAACCGTTGATGAAATTAGAGGCCAAGAAATTGACGTTCGTCATATTTTACTTATGCCAGAAGTCGATAATGAAACGTTGATGAAAAGCAAGGCCATATTGGATTCTATTCGTGTGCGAATCATGGATGAAGAAATGACCTTTGAGAGTGCCGCATATAATTTTTCTTTTGAAAAAGAAACCCGCAATAACGGTGGTAAAATTGTTAATCCGGTCACGGGAGACACACGTTTTGAGTTGACGAAAATGGATCCCGAATTATACAATCAAGTGAAGAATCTCGAGAAGGGTCAAATTTCACTTCCCTTATTGGAAGAAGACCGTGGAGGAGCCAAGAAATACAAGATACTCAAAGTGGTGAATCGCTATGACGAGCACGAAGCCGATTACTCCAAAGATTACACTAAAATTAAAGATTTAGCATTGCGAGACAAACAAGTCCGTACCGTTAAAAAGTGGATTAAAAATAAGATAGAAGACACCTTTGTTAGCGTAAACAAATCTTTCCGCGATTGTACATTTTCCAACAATTGGACCAAGCAAGAATAGTTTTTCTACTTAAAATATTTTAACGGAACCCACAGCATTCCAAAACACTCTCCACCATTTTTGTGGATATTTTTGTGGTGCATTTTGTGAGCACGTCGTAAGCCTTTCGCATACTTACTGGTTGAATTTCGAAATATTTTAAAGCGCTGATGAATGAATATATCATGCACAATAAAGTAAGTCATGCCGTAGGTAAAGATACCTGCCGCCATTGGGAAGCCAGCCCAAAAACCAAATTCTCCCCACAAGATCATTAATGCCATGCTAACCGCAGCATAGAAGATGAAAAATAAATCATTTCGCTCGAACCAAGAGTCGTGGTCTTTTTTGTGATGATCTTTGTGCCAGATCCACAAAAATCCGTGCATGATGTATTTGTGCGAAAACCAAGCCATGAACTCCATGAATAAAAAAGTGCCAAGGTAAATTGAGATCCAATAGAAAACGTCCATAAATTAATTATAAAAGATTAAATCGGTAGTTCACATAGGATCGAGCCAATACACCCATTTTCTCGTAATTAGGAACTCTAATACGGGAAGAAGTGATGTCGATAGAAGGTGTTTTTTTTAGCTTGTTTAATAGCCTTGCATAGTATTTGTAGGCAGTATACACTCCAAAACGAGCAGAATTGGGAAGCTGAAAAATACCCTCGAGGCCTTTTTTAAAGTCTTCTTCTATTTCTTTGATGATCGTTAATTTGTTTTCTTCAGAAAAATCTTTGAGATTGATGTTTGGGAAATAGGAACGACTCAAACCTTCAAAATCATCCTTAAGGTCACGCAAAAAATTTACTTTTTGAAAAGCTGAACCCAAGGCCATTGCCGAGTTTTTAAGATGTAAATAAGTTGCATTGTCACCATTGACAAACACCTTTAGACACATCAGCCCAACAACATCTGCAGAGCCATATATATAGGCTTTGTAGTCTTCGTCGGTCAAATAGGTCGTCTTAGATAAATCCCAACGCATGCTTCGCATAAAGGCATCAACCAATTCTCGGTCAATGGCATATTTATGAAAACTGTGTTGAAAAGCATTTAGAATTGGGTTTAAGCTAATTTTGTTTTCAATGGCCAAATTTAGGTCTTCTTCGAAACGGTTGAATAATTCTTCTTTTGGATAGTCGTGAAAAGAATCTACAATTTCATCAGCGAAGCGAACGAAGCCATAAATATTATAAATGTCGCTTCTGATGGAAGTATCCAACATTTTAGTGGCCAATGAGAAGGAAGTACTGTACGATTCTGTGACCCCTTTACTACATTGAAATGATACTTCATCAAACAACTTTTTCATAACTTAAATAGCATAGTCACTAGCACCACGGTGAATATTGGGCTAGCGGTGAATATAAAGTAAAGATAAGAAAAAGTTAAACAAAGACACTTACGTTAAGTTGTTCTTCAACAAAGTCTTCAATCTTGTCATAAACATTGATCCCTGGAGCAGCGAGAGTTTTGTCGATGTGCTGTACTTGTGGCCCAAAAATAGACAATTGATTATCGGTATTTTCAATGAGTTCTTTGTTGAAATCATCAATGTAGTCATTGATTTCTTCTTTGTTTGGTTCCACTGTTACATAGGAAACAAAATGTAACGAAGGGCTGTAACTAAGTAATGTTTTGAGGCTTACGGTGGGAATAGATTGCCCCAAGAAGATGGTTTTGTACCCTTTGCTCAAAACGAAATAATTAAGGAAAAGAATACTTAACTCATGTATTTCATTTTCGGGTAAGTACAAAACAAAAGTCGATGCATTTATTTCAGGTATGGAGTCCCGTTGCATGACTTCTGTCTGGATATGGATTTTTTGTTTAATCAAGTTGGTGATAAAGTGTTCGTGAGAAGGAGAGATTGCCCCAGTTTGCCACAAAATACCCAAACCACTCATGAGTGGAACAAAAATATTTAAGTAAATAAAGGTAAAATCATTCTTGGCCAATAATTCATCAAAAGTTGCATCGAACATAGTGATATCAAAATTCACCATTGACAGTTTAAACGCGTTGATGGAGACCTGTTCAGAATTCGATTTCAAGGCAATTTCACGCACAAGAAAGGGTATTTCTCTTTCAGGTAAATTAGCAATCTTGGAGATCTTGATTCCATGATTGTACAAGAGGGTTATGTTAAGTAATTTCCGTAAACTATCGAGGGAATACCTGCGGATGTTGGTATCTGTTCTCTCGGGCTGTAAAAGGTTGTACCTTTTCTCCCAAATTCGTATTGTGTGTGCTTTAATTCCTGAGATGTTCTCAAGATTTTTTATACTAAAGCTGTTCTTTATCCTCTTCATGTGTCTACTTTTAATTAAGAAAGCTTAAACAAAAGTACGAAAAAAAAATGAATCTAACTGTGCGCACGAGAAGACTCGAACTTCCACGGGATTTAACTCCCACTAGGCCCTCAACCTAGCGCGTCTACCAATTCCGCCACGTGCGCCTGTGGGCAGCAGTGACTTGGCTGGGGCTCGAACCCAGGACCCTCTCCTTAAAAGGGAGATGCTCTACCAACTGAGCTACCAAGTCGTTTTAAAAGTGACTTGGCTGGGGCTCGAACCCAGGACCCTCTCCTTAAAAGGGAGATGCTCTACCAACTGAGCTACCAAGTCATTACTTTTTAAGGCTGCAAATATACATGCAAAAATTAATAATTCATCATCTTATTGTCTAAATTTGCTTTCGTATTTTAAAACTTTTTTTGTGCATTCAATTTTTCTTTTGGGCTACATGGGTTGCGGTAAATCTACCCTTGGAAGAAAACTTTCCCACCAACTTAATCTTCCCTTTTTTGACCTAGATCATTTTATTGAAATGGAAGAAAATTCAACTGTGGCAAAGTTGTTTTCTTCCAAAGGAGAAATTTATTTTAGACGCCTTGAGCGCAATGCTTTGGATCGATTTATTGCCAGCGAGGATGCGGCAATTGTTGCCCTTGGTGGGGGAACTCCATGCTATTTTGATAATATGGAAAAATTACTTTCGTCAGAGCACAGAACGCTTTATGTCAAGGCAAATATTCCAACCCTGTCTGCTCGTTTGATGCAAGAAAAACAGACACGTCCATTAATTAGTCATTTGACTACACAAGATCAGCTGAATGAATTTATTGGCAAGCATTTATTTGAACGGGCTCCTTATTACCAACAATCTCAACTAATTGTAAGTGTAGACGGGAAGTCGATCGAAGAGATTATAGATGAAATCACCGATCTATTAGCTTAAATAAACACCAATGTCTCCAGAAAAATGCACTTCAATGTGTTCGTTTAAGGAGGTGGAGAGTGATAGCCCTTTAAAATCGGCCTTAATGGGATATTTTTTATGGTTTCGATTAACTAAAACAGCCGTATTGAGTTGAGCTAATGGGACATCCAAGAGATATTTTACGGCATACATCAATGTGCTTCCTGTATTGAGAACATCATCTACAACCACCACCGATTGATTGCTTAGTTCACTTAAATCATGCGATGAAGTAACATTTGACAGTGGATTCTTTTTATCAACGTTTAGTTCAACTAGATGGACAGTCAAGTTCGCTATTTGCTCTAAATGGGTTTTTATTCTTTTGGCATAGATAACGCCATTGTTTGCAATTCCGGCAAGATAAATGGTATCGCGATCTTGGTTGTGTTCATAGATTTGATAGGCAATGCGCAGCGTGCAATGCTCAATTTTGGTGGCGTCAAAAATTAATTCGTTTATTTTTGGCATGATGATGGATATGATAGTATCAAAGGTAGAAAGATTTGTCGTTACTTAGACTAATTTGATAAATTTACCTCAATAACCCCCTTATCCATGAAAAAGACCTACATAGTTGTTTCACTTTTTTTTACTTCACTAACTGTATTTGGGCAAGAAAAAAATATTGCATCAAATCAATTGGCTGTTTCGGGCTACGATTTAGTCAGTTATTTCACCAATGATTCTCCGCAGAAAGGAAATGAAAAACAGGCTGTTGTTTACGATTCTGTTTTGTATTATTTTAGCTCTGAAGAAAATAAAAGTATATTTGAAAATACGCCGGAAAAGTTTTTGCCACAATATGGTGGATGGTGCGCTTATGCGATGGCCAAAGACAAGAAAGTACAAATAAACCCTGAGGCTTATCTTGTTGATGAAGGAAAACTATTCCTTTTTTACAAAACCAGTTGGAACAATACTCAGCTTAAGTGGCTAAACAATCCTTCCGAATTAAAACAAAAAGCTGATGAAAATTGGCGAAAAAAAGTAGAGCAAGAATAAATGATTCGTTTACAGCGTATCTTGAAGTATGAGTTTTGGCCCTTTTGGCTCTTTTATGTGCCGGGCTATATCAATTGGGCTCGTTTGGCTATTTTGGCGCGTTACACAACCTATTTCACGACCACTAACCCCATGATGAATAACAGCGGAGCATTCAATGTTTCTAAGTTTGACTACTTGTCCAAGCTCCCCAAAGAATGGATTCCTATGTCTGTAAAGATCACTGCTGCGATTGATTCAAAGTCCTTGATAAGTGTTTTAAACGAAAATAAATTGTTCTTTCCCTTAATTGTAAAGCCAGACCGTGGGGAGAGGGGGAAGGGAGTACAGCTTGTATCGTCACTCAAGGCATTGAAGAAAATAATTCATGCCAGTCCATACGACGAACTGTTACTGCAATCATATTGCAGTTACCCAAACGAAGCGGGTATATTGTATTATCGTTACCCAAATGAAACCAGCGGTAGAATAAGCTCAATAACAACAAAGGAGTTTTCAGTGGTTACAGGAGATGGTTCTAGTACTTGGGGAAAATTGATCGAAGGTAATGTTCGGCTCAAACATCGTTTAAAAACGCTTAAAGAACGGCATGCTGATTGCTGGGATTGTCAATCAGTAAACGAAGAACAAAAGCTTGTTGAGCCCATTGGGAGCCATAATTTAGGCACCAAGTTTATGAATGGACAACACCTTGGCTCGCAGCAATTGACAGCCTACATAGATCATTGGGCAGATCAATTGCCAGGGTTTTATTACGGACGCTTCGATATCAAATACACCACATGGGAAGCTTTGTTGACAGGAAAAGAATTTAAAATAATTGAAATCAATGGAGTGAATGCAGAACCTGCACACATCTACGACCCAAACCATACCATTGCAAAAGCTTACCGCGATATTTTTTCACACATGAAAATAATTCATCAAATTAGCTTGCAAAACAGATCTTTGGGTATTGCCCCAAAACGCCTTAAACCTTTTTTAACCGAACTAATTCAGACTGCAACCCAATGATTTCCCCCTCTACCATAACCCTTCATTTGCATCTTTGGCAAGACATGATTGACCTTTGTTCTTCGCTTGATCAAGATCACTATACCTTTAAAAGTAAATTACTTAACGGAGCTTCAATTGGAGAGCATTTACGCCACTCCTATGAATTCTATTTTTGCTTGCTAAAAGGGAGAGAGACCAGTGTTATTAATTACGAAAAACGCGAACGAGATCGACAGATAGAAACGGATTTAGCTTATGCGATTGATCGAATCCTAGCCTTGCAAAAACAACTGCAAAAAATCACCGAAGATGCACCCTTGCAACTCAGTTCCAAAGAAGCAAGTTCTGAGGTGATATCAACCTCTTTTGAAAGAGAATTGGTTTATTGTCTTGACCATGCGATTCATCATCAAGCCCTCATAAAAATTGGTTTAAAAGAGTTGGACTGTGTCGACTTGGTGAACGAGAATTTTGGGGTTGCATATTCTACTATTCGATACCGAATGCAGGATTAATTATTCTTCTTTGGCCGTATCTTCGTCTATATAACCATCTAAACTACGACGATCTTTTTTCGTTGGTCGACCTTCCCCTTTTTCGCGATAATAATCTTGAGAGAGCTTTTGTAAGTCTTTACGCTCAAAGGCCTCGCGAGGAGTTGTATCCATGCGGTAAATGTCGACCAATTTTGCGCCAAGTCTAGATTTAGGAATATCCATGACCATGCATTGGTAATTGATTTGATCTTTCCGGATCTCAATTTTATCTTGTGGCAAGACTTCGCGCGAAGCCTTAACCACTTGGCCATTAATTTTTATTTGCCCTTTTTTACAGGCAGTGCTGGCGATATTTCGCGACTTGTAATAACGAACACACCATAGATATTGGTCGATTCTCATCTTTAAAATTGCGTTAAAGTTCTACGCTAAAGTAAAGTAAAATTGTATCTTGCACAGCAAATTTTTAGCATGAAAATCGCACCAATTTCCCCCATTATTCTACTACTCATTTTTGTGCTTGCCTTCAACGCATGTAAATCAGATGACCCTCAAGATACAGTTGAGCTAAGAGATTATGCAGAGCAAGAACTCACTGATGAGCAATTGTTGCGTGAATTTTTACAAACACACACATACAATTATGAAGACTTTCCTCCGGCAGAAGGAACGGTTGTAGGTATAATCATCGACAGTTTAACGGGTGATTCGGCCAATAAAACAGCTTTGATCGATTTGGTTCAGTCGACTGAAGTTCCTGTGACTACTGCAGAAGATGTGACTGTAAACCACACCTTATACCATCTTGTAGCTCGTCAAGGTGTTCACATTGAAAATAAGCCTTCTATAGTAGATTCTGTCTACCTTTCGTACACTGGAAAACTCTTAGATGGGACACAGTTCGATCAGAGTATTTTACCAATTTGGTTTGATAATACCCGGGTTATTCGTGGATTCAGTTATGGATTGCAGAATTTTGCGCCGGGTCAATATGCACAAAATGAAAATGGTACCATCGATTTTTCGGGTTACGGACAAGGCTTGATTTTTATGCCTTCTGGCCTAGGATATTTTGCAGGGGCCCAAGGGCAAATCCCAGCCTACTCTCCACTTGTATTTGAAGTGTCGGTGTATACAACCAACCAATCTGACCACGATGGTGATGGGATTTTATCCATCAACGAAGACCCTGATGGTGACGGTAATCCGTATAACGATGATACCGATCAAGATGGTATTCCAAACTTTCTAGATTCGGACGACGATGGAGATCAAATCTTAACCGCCAACGAATATGATGTGGATAATGATGGTCAACCCGACGATGATGATAATGATGGGATTCCAAACTATTTAGACAACGAATAAACGTTTAGTCTTTTCTTGACTTTCCTTTCAATTCATAAGAAGCACTCAGAATCCATTGCTTAGCGCGCGCATCTACTTTTCCTCGAATATCAGTCCCATTGTTGCCAATAATGTCTATTTCATTGTCGGTAAATCCGCGTTCAAAACGAATCCCTAAACCGAAACGACCGAGTTGTAAGCGGGTACCCAGTTGAAGTCCAACCGTGAAATTTTCGCTCACCTCTCCAAGGTCAATAGCTGTTGCTTTTTCAGATAAAATATATTGAAAAGATGGGCCAGCAAATACACTCAATGGTCCCAAAATCTTGTAACCTAAAAGAATAGGGGCTTCAATTTTGTTTAAGGCAATTGAGCTATTATCACTAAAATCACTTCTGCTTTGACTGAATTGTAGTTCGGGACGAAGGTAAAAAAGTAATAAATCAATTTTGCTGTACACACCAACATGAAAAGCTGTTTTCGCGTCTGCTTCAAAGCTAGCTAGACTAACATCAGTTGGGTTTAAATCGCCGAATGAATCATAATTCACACCTCCTTTTACCCCAAATTCAAATTGGGCAAAAAGAGGTGTAATTAAGAAAGATAAGAGTAAGCTCAGGTATAATTTTCGGGTATGCATGGTTTGGTTATTTGCGTTGGATGACTTTTTCACTAGCTTTCACAATGGCAGCGGCGTTTAGGCCATACTTGTCCATCAATTGTGCCGGTGTTCCAGATTCACCAAAGGTGTCTTGAGTAGCAATGAACTCCTGTGGGGTTGGTGTACTTTCTGCCAGAACACGGGCAACACTTTCGCCTAAACCGCCAAGGTAGTTGTGTTCTTCAGCAGTAACAATTGCTCCCGTTTTTCCTACAGACTTAATGATAATATCCTTGTCTAAAGGTTTGATGGTGTGTATGTTAATTACTTCAGCAGAAATGCCATTGGCTTGCAATGTTTTTGCTGCTTCCAGGGCTTCCCAAACCAGGTGGCCTGTCGCAACAATGGTTACATCTGTTCCTTCTTGCAAAAGGATACCTTTTCCAATTTCAAAGTTTTGATCCGCAGGAGTGAAATTGGCCACTTTTGGACGACCAAAGCGAAGATAAACAGGTCCTTCGTAGTCGGCAATTGCTATGGTTGCTGCTTTGGTTTGGTTAAAATCACATGGATTGATAACCACCATACCAGGAAGCATTTTCATTAGACCAATGTCTTCTAGAATTTGGTGGGTAGCGCCATCTTCACCAAGGGTAACTCCTGCATGAGATGCACATATTTTTACATTTTTGCCAGAGTAAGCGATGGATTGACGAATTTGGTCGTATACACGCCCCGTGGAAAAGTTGGCGAAAGTTCCGGTGAATGGAATTTTCCCCCCGATGGTTAATCCTGCGGCAATTCCCATCATATTGGCTTCTGCGATTCCTATTTGGAAAAAACGCTCTGGGTTTTCTTCGATGAATTGATCCATTTTGAGGGAACCAATTAGGTCGGCACAAAGTGCGACAACATTTGGATTGGTTCTTCCTAGTTCTGTTAATCCTGCTCCAAAACCAGAACGGGTGTCTTGAGAACCTTGATTGATATATTCTTTCATTTGTATTGCGTTATTCGATTAATAATCCCCGAGGGTCTCAGGATTCTGCGCCAAGGCATTGGCCAATTGCTCGTCATTGGGAGCTTTTCCGTGCCAAGCATGCGTGTGCATCATAAAATCTACTCCATTCCCCATTTCTGTTTTCATAAGAATACAAATAGGTTTTCCTTGTCCAGTCATGGCTTTTGCTTTATGTAGAGTAGCGACAATGGCCTCAATGTCATTTCCTTTGTCAATAGTTAACACCTCCCATCCAAAGGCAAGGAATTTCCCTTCAATACTCCCCATGGGCAATACTTGGTCTGTAGATCCATCGATTTGTTTTCCATTTAGGTCAACTGTCGCAATTAGGTTATCTACCTTTTTTGCTGCGGCATACATAATGGCCTCCCAATTTTGACCTTCTTGTAATTCGCCATCTCCCATTAGCGCATAAACTAATTTTGAATCATTGTTTAATTTTTTGGCTTGTGCAGCACCAAGGGCAACAGATAATCCTTGTCCGAGTGAGCCAGAAGCAATGCGTATTCCGGGTAAGCCTTCGTGGGTGGTTGGGTGACCTTGTAAACGCGAATCAATCAAACGAAAGCTGTTCAATTCATCTACAGGAAAGTAACCTCTTCGGGCTAAAACACTGTAGAAAACAGGTGAAATATGACCGTTGGATAAAAAGAAAAGATCTTCGTTTGTACCGTTCATATCAAATCCTTCTTTTAAGTCGAGGACCTCATTGTACAGACTTACAAAAAATTCAGCACATCCAAGGGAACCTCCTGGGTGCCCCGAATTTACTTTGTGAACCATGCGGAGAATGTCTCTTCTAACTTGAGTGACGGTGTCCTGCATTGCGTGTGTTGATGACATATGTTTTGTTTTATACAACAAAATTAAAATTTCAACAATGTTCTACCTCATTTTTGACTGAAACTTATCAAACATTACCAACATTTTTTTGGGCTTTCAAAAATAGAATTTGTGGGGATTTCTTGTTCTTCTGGTTTTGCAGTAGGACGGACTTCCGTATCTTTAACCACTTAAATGTTTTGATGGAATTTAAATTACACAATACCGATCCTGGAAGTAAGGCCCGCGCTGGAGAAATTACAACTGCACATGGGAAAATTCAGACCCCAATTTTCATGCCTGTTGGAACAGCTGCAACGGTTAAAGGGGTTCATCAGCGTGATTTGAAAACCGAGATTAATCCCGATATTATTTTGGGAAATACCTACCATCTTTACCTACGCCCTGGAACTGATATTTTACAACAGGCAGGTGGCTTGCACAAGTTTATGGGATGGGATCGTCCACTGTTGACAGATTCTGGAGGTTACCAAGTCTATTCGCTTTCTGCCAATAGAAAAATTAAAGAGGCTGGCGTGAAGTTTAAATCCCATATTGACGGTTCTTATCATGTATTTACTCCCGAAAATGCGATCGACATTCAACGCCAAATTGGTGCCGATATCATTATGGCATTTGATGAGTGTACACCTTACCCTTGCGATTATAAATATGCGAAAAGATCGATGCACATGACCCACCGCTGGTTGGATCGTTGTATCGCACAAGATAAAGCAAGTCCATTTTTATATGACTATGAACAAACCTTTTTTCCCATTGTTCAAGGAAGTACCTACAAGGATTTACGTAGACAATCGGCTGAGTTTATTGCTTCAAGAGGAGCAGAAGGAAATGCTATTGGTGGATTATCTGTTGGTGAACCCGCCGATGAAATGTATGCAATGACTGAGGTAGTGTGTGAAATTCTACCCGAAGACAAGCCCCGTTACTTAATGGGCGTTGGTACACCCATAAATATCTTGGAAAACATTGCCCTTGGCGTAGATATGTTTGACTGTGTTCTTCCGTCCAGGAATGCTCGTAACGGAATGCTCTACACCGCACATGGATCCATAAATATTAAAAATAAAAAATGGGAAAATGACTTTTCGGTCATTGATCCTGACGGGCATACATTTGTCGATACAGAATATTCAAAAGCCTATTTACGTCATTTGTTCTCTGTAAACGAATTACTTGGAAAGCAAATCGCTACGATTCACAACTTAGGGTTTTATTTAGCATTGGTGCGTCAGGCACGGGAGAAAATCATGGCAGGCGAATTCGCCGCTTGGAAAAACAAAATGGTTCAACAAATGAACAAACGCCTCTAATGCATGTTTAAAAAGATTGATATATATATCATTAAACGCTATCTGGCAACCTTCTCTGTCATGTTGCTGCTCTTTATACCCATTGGTATCATGGTTGATGTGGCAGAAAAGATAGACAAGTTCAAAGAAAATGAAGTTCCCTTTTCCGAGATATTTTACTACTACATTGATTTCATGTGGTATTTCGGAAATATATTATTTCCCATATTTCTCTTTCTAGCCGTCATTTGGTTTACCTCCAAATTGGCCAATAATACTGAAATAATTGCCATTCTAAGTTCAGGTATTTCTTTTTATCGTTTTCTTCGGCCTTACGTCATTTCGGCTTCCCTAATTGCCGTTTTTGCTTTTTTTGCCGGAATGTTTATTGTTCCAAAGGCCAGTGAGGGCTTCAATGCCTTTTCATACAAGTACTTAATTAAACGAAAAGACGATCGTAAAACTTCCAACCTTTTTAAACAAATCAACGAGAACGAGTTTATTTATATCAGTAGTTATAACCCAACACGTATGCGGGGTATGGATTTTAGTCTGGAACACTTTGAAAACGATTCCCTCAAGTTTAAAATAATGGCTCAGTCCATTCGATGGGTAGAAAGAGATTCCCTTTTTCGCCTGGTCAATTACAAGAAACGCGTCGTTTTGGGGGACGAAGAACGCTATTATAAGGAGAATATTTTGGACACCATTTTTGATTTTGAAGTGCAAGATTTAGCACCGCTAAATTACAAAGCTGAAACCTTGTCCATGGTTCCACTCAATGAGTTCATCAAAGAGGAAAAACGCAGTGGTTCAGTATCCATCAATCAACATTTATTGGTACGTCACAAAAGGTATAGTCTCCCTGTTTCTGCTTTTGTATTAACCATTATTGCAGTGGCTGTTTCTTCTTTTAAACGAAGAGGAGGAATGGGTGTCAACCTTGCCTTTGGAATTTTACTGGGGTTTATTTTTATTTTTTTCGATAAGATCTTTAGTGTTTTGGTCGCCAAATCTAACTTTCCTCCCGCGCTAGCTGCCTGGCTTCCAATTCTCATTTTTGGTCTTTTGGCCTACGGACTCTTGAACTATGCAAAACGATAATACCAAGAGTTTAGTTCACCTTCATTTTCTAATTTTTCTTTGGGGATTCACTTCCATTTTAGGCGCACTAATCGACTTGGATTCCATGCCCATTGTTTGGTATCGAATGACCATTGCATCGGCTTTAATAGCCGTTTATTTTCTTCTTTTTTCGCCTAAATCCTTTCAACTGCACAAAGGTGCTTTGAAATATTATATGCTTGGAGGTTTGCTCATTTCGGTGCATTGGGTATTGTTTTTTTACGCCATAAAAATTTCATCCATCTCGCTCACCTTATCGATTTTGTCTTCCGCCTCATTGATGACCTCTATTCTGGAGCCCCTAATCTATAAACGTCCTTTTCGTTTGTATGAAATCTTTTTTGGCTTGTTTGTTATTTTTGGCCTTTACCTCATTTTTGGTGTGCAAAAAGAAAACCTAGAAGGGATAGTCGTGGCCCTAATCTGTACCCTTCTTTCCGTGCTTTTCTCCCTATTAAATGGGAAGTTGATCCAGTATTATCCGGCCAATAACATTTCCTTTTATCAATTGTTAACCGGAGCAATAGTGATCTCTTTTGCAATTTTGTTTAATGTAGAAAACCCCGCTTCTCTTATTCAGTTGTCTTGGGACGATTGGTTGTGGCTTTTTCTGTTATCATCGGTTTGCACTGCCTACGCGACCATTGGATCTGTTGTTATCTTAAAACATGTTACTCCTTTTACCATGATGCTATCACTCAATTTGGAGCCCGTATACGGGATTCTATTTTCCCTCTGGATTTTTGGCGAAAAGGAATTGATGAGTACTCAATTTTATATTGGTGTTTTGATCATTTTAGGAGGAGTTGTTGGGAATGGAATTTATAAACGACAATTGAAAAAAAATAGCCCTCCTTAATAAAAATTTTTACCTTTGTTTGATACACTGAAACCAATGGAATATTTAGATTTCGAATTACCAATTAAAGAGATTAGCGACCAATTGACTAAATGTAAGTTAATTGGAGATGAAAACGAGATTGATGTAACGGATACCTGCGAGCAGTTGGAGCAGAAATTAATTTCGACCAAAGAAGAAATCTATGGAAATTTGTCGCCTTGGCAACGTGTTCAGTTATCACGTCACCCCTCAAGACCCTATACTTTAGACTACATCAATGCCATTTGTGGAGACACATTTTTGGAGTTACACGGTGACCGAAATGTGCGTGATGACAAGGCCATGATTGGCGGGTTGGGGAAGATAAAGGATCAATCGTTTATGTTTATTGGTACTCAAAAAGGATACAATACCGCTACACGTAAGTACCGTAACTTCGGAATGGCTAACCCAGAAGGTTACAGGAAAGCATTGCGCTTAATGAAATCTGCAGAGAAATTTGGTCTGCCCATTGTCTCTTTTGTAGACACACCCGGAGCCTATCCTGGTTTAGAAGCAGAAGAACGTGGACAAGGTGAAGCCATTGCCCGAAATATTTTCGAAATGCTTTCTGTTAAAGTTCCCGTAATCGTTGTAATTATTGGTGAAGGTGCCTCTGGTGGTGCCCTTGGCATTGGTGTTGGAGACCGTATTTTTATGATGGAGAATACGTGGTATTCTGTCATCTCACCAGAATCATGTTCTTCTATTTTATGGAGAAGTTGGGAATACAAAGAGCAAGCAGCAGACGCATTGAAGCTTACTGCCAATGACATGAAAAAAGCCAAACTCATTGATAGAATAATAAAGGAACCTCTTGGAGGAGCGCATTACGATCGCGAAGAAGCATTTGCTTCTGTGCAAGCCGAAATATTGAAAACATTCAAAGTCCTAGATAAACTTTCTCCAGAAGAACTTATTGACCAACGCCGTCAAAAATTTGACGATATGGGCGTCTTCAATGGCTAAAAGGCTTTTCAGCTTTATTAACAATTTTTTTGACTTATAAACACCCATTTGTTTACTCTTAACGGATACTTCATCCTGTGAAAATAACTAAGCACACTAACAATTAGGCTACTTTTAACCAATGGAAGAACGGAAACCAATCATTGCTCCTGCAGTTGGAAAAACTGGAGTAGTAAATTTAGAAAAAGGTAGAATACCCCCACAAGCTGTCGATTTAGAAGAGGCAGTTTTGGGCGCAATGTTGATCGACAAAAAAGGAGTCGATGAAGTGATTGATATTCTTCAAATAGAAGCTTTTTACAAAGAATCACATCAGCATATTTTTGAAGCCATCCATCACCTTTTTGAAACTTCAGAACCAATCGATTTGCTCACCGTTTCCGCTCAACTCAGAAAAATGGGTACCTTAGAGAAAGTGGGAGGTGATTTCTATTTGGTACAATTGTCCAAGCGCGTTTCTACTTCTGCCCATATTGAATTTCATGCCCGTATTATCTTACAGAAGTTCATTCAGCGTTCTTTAATTAAGATTTCAAACGAAATCATTGAAAGCTCATTCAAAGACTCTATCGATGTTTTCGATTTATTGGACGAGGCAGAATCTAAGCTCTATGATGTTACCCAAGGAAACATCAAGAAATCGTCTGAGTCTGCGCAAAACTTAGTTATTCAAGCCAAGAAGCGCATCGAAGACATTGCCAAGAAAGAAGGTTTGAGTGGAATAGCCACCGGCTTTGAAAAACTCGATGCCTTAACCTCTGGATGGCAACCCAGTGACCTGATCATTGTAGCCGCTCGTCCGGGTATGGGTAAAACTGCATTAACCCTTTCCATGGCACGAAACATAGCTGTGATGAAGCAAACACCTGTTGCCTTCTTTTCTTTAGAAATGTCTTCGGTACAGTTGATCACACGTTTAATTTCTGCTGAAACAGGCTTGTCTTCCGAAAAGCTGCGTACCGGGAAATTGGAAAGCCACGAATGGGAACAACTCAATGTTAAAGTGAGCGACCTCGAAAAAGCTCCCTTGTTTATCGATGATACACCTTCATTGTCTATTTTCGATCTACGGGCAAAGGCACGTCGTTTATCTTCACAACACGGAATCAAGCTAATCATTGTGGATTACCTTCAATTGATGACAGCAGGATCTAACAATAAAATGGGGAATCGTGAACAAGAAATTTCAACTATTTCACGTAACCTTAAGGCCTTAGCAAAAGAGCTCGATGTTCCGGTGATTGCCCTTTCACAACTTTCTCGTGCGGTAGAGACCAGGGGAGGGAATAAGCGCCCTATCCTTTCTGACCTCAGAGAATCTGGAGCAATTGAGCAAGATGCCGATATTGTATCCTTTATCTACCGTCCCGAATATTATGGAATTGATGAATGGGACGATGAAGAGCGTACCTCTTCGGTTGGACAAGCCGAATTTATTGTCGCCAAACACCGTAATGGTGGATTAGATAATATTCGTTTAAAATTCATTGGACATTTAGGAAAATTCGACAATTTAGAATCGTTTGATACCTCTTACGAATTCCCCTCTAAAATGAATGAGCCAACCATTTCTCCAGAGCAATTCCCTTCTGCTGGTGATGCCTTTGGTACATCTTTTAATGAGGAGGACAACGATGTCCCATTCTAGAAAGCAAAAAATTTAAACAAAAAAAAATCAGCCAAGTGGCTGATTTTTTTTTGAGTACAATAATGAGTTGTTTTATTTGATTTTATCAACGATTGCTTTAAACGCATCTGGGTGATTCATCGCTAAGTCTGCAAGGACTTTACGGTTCAATTCGATATCGTTTGCTTTTACTTTCCCCATGAACTGGCTATACGACAATCCGTGTAGGCGAGAAGCTGCGTTAATACGTGTAATCCATAAAGAACGGAAATTACGTTTTTTGGTTTTGCGGTCACGGTAGGCATAAAGCATTGCTTTATCTACGGCGTTTTTCGCTACGGTCCATACGTTTTTACGACGTCCAAAATATCCTTTGGCTTGTTTAAAAACTTTTTTTCTGCGTGCTCTTGAAGCAACTGAGTTTACTGATCTTGGCATGTTTTTT
>ENA-OUOG01001199-OUOG01001199.1-marine-metagenome-genome-assembly--contig:-NODE-1199-length-30795-cov-5.009864_pt1 | contig 30795 bp, 27 predicted proteins | sample MGYA00248635_ERZ508505 | MGnify/ENA primary metagenome ERZ508505 (study PRJEB26176, sample SAMN06267871) | marine metagenome | isolation source: Saanich Inlet, British Columbia, Canada | place: Pacific... | reverse complement strand
AATGTCTCAGGTCATGGGCTTGAATTAAGCCAGTCGGGGGTGAATGCATGTGTGGCGCGTGGCCTCAGTGTGGTTCAGGGCGATGCCGATAAAGACCTTTCCTATTACCCATCAAGCGGATTTGATTTTGTCATATTGAGCCAAACCTTACAGGCAACCCAACGTCCACAAGATGTGTTAGAAGAAATGGCACGTATTGGTAAAAAATTAATCATATCCATCCCAAATTTTGGGCATTGGCGCGTTCGGCTAGACCTTCTCTTACGGGGTCGTATGCCTGAAACCAAAACGCTTAATTCGCAATGGTATAATACCGCGAATATTCATTTATGTACCTTGCTTGATTTTGTCGATCTCGCAACACTTGTTGGCCTTAAGGTCGATTCACATATTATGGTTCACAAAAACAAGATCCAGCAATCGAAGAGCCAAATATCAGCTTTAGATAATTTGCGCGCAGAACTTGGGGTTTTTGTGCTCAGCCCTACCATGTCATAAATGAATATAGAGCTTTAAACCTAAGCTGGCTGAGGCATAGCCGGGGCGTAGCGTAAGGCGCGACGTTTATAGGTAATTGGAGCCGGAACGCGCTTGACCAAAACCACAACCAAAGCTCCTGCCATTTCCGGTAAAATAGACCGGCCAGACTTTTCAAAAAAGGGAGAGACAGATTCAATCCCCAAATGCCAGAATGGTAGAAAGTGCAACGCGCTCGTCCAAGAGACCGCAACAAATCCGGTTTCTTGACATAAGCGCCTTAACTGACGACGACTATAGGGGTGCCCGACACCAAAAGGCGTGCGATCACGCCGCGACCAGAGTCCGCGCCGGTTCGGGACAATTAACGTTAATCGCCCCTCAGGAACAAGAACGCGCCATAATTCGCGCAAAGCATGATCAGCGTCGCGACTATGCTCTAAATAATGCATCGCGAGCAAAGACCCGATCTGATTATCAGCAAATGGCAGCAAGTGTTCATCAACCAATATATTCTGGCCAACACCGCGAACCGTTCCCTGCTGAGCCGGCATTAAAATTGGCTTGGCGCCCAAAACCAAGGAGGATACAAAACCGACACCAAAATCAATATTGTCGAGATTGTCTCCCGCAGCTGTGTCGATGCGCGTAATAGCATTTTTGAGATGTGTCGCCGCTAATTGCCCTAGCCTGCTAGAGTAAAAATTCTCTAGGTCGAGAATATCAATCGTCATCGTCATTATATCCTATTTTCTTGATCATAGGCGAAATGGACGCAGATAACTAGATTGATGTACCATAGATAAGCGACTAGATTAACTAAACGAGGTATTACATATGATAGAAATTGAACAATTTGCATGTCTGAGCGACAATTATGGCTATCTTATTCACGATCCGGAGACCGGTCACACCGCAGCGATCGACACTCCCGAAGTAGAACCAATTCTAGCCGCTCTTAAAAAACGCAATTGGCAACTTACCCATATTCTTAATACCCATCACCACTATGATCATGCTGGCGGAAATCTCGAATTAAAAGACAAAACAGGCTGCACCATCTATGGCCCCAAAGGGGAAAGTGCAAAAATTCCCGGCATTGATATTGCGGTTGATCAAGATGACTCATTCATATTTGGTAAGGATCGCGTTCAGGTGCTCAATGTCGGCGGGCACACGCTTGGCCATATTGCTTATTACATTCCAGAATGCCACGTCGCCTTTGTTGGTGACGCACTCTTTGCACTTGGATGTGGACGCATGTTTGAAGGTACTGCAGAGCAAATGTGGGGAAGCCTATCCAAATTAGCAGCGCTGCCACCTCAGACCGAAGTTTTCTGCGCGCATGAATATACATTATCAAATGCCAAATTTGCCGTCACCATTGATCCAGAGAACCAAGCCTTACAAACGCGCGCTCGTGAAATTGAAGCCGCACGCGCAGCGGGTCAGCCGACAGTTCCAACCACAATCGCATTAGAGCTTGCAACAAACCCGTTCCTTAGGGCCCACGACCAGAAAATCCGTGCCCAGCTTTCCATGCAAGACGCCAGCGATGTGGATGTGTTCGCAGAGATAAGAGCGCGAAAAGACAATTTTTAATAAACGCCTGATCTGGACCATGAACACATGAGGCAAATTGCTTAAAATGCTTAAATATATATCACCCGCCGGGGCGCGCATTGAAGAGGTTCCTTGGGTTACGCCAGAGGAGATATTTTCAAATATTCACCATATGTGCGGTGCCTTATGGCTCGACAGCCAGAAACAGACTCAATATGGCCAAAGTAGTTTTATTGCTGCTTTTCCGAACAAGCTCCTTTCTGCAAATTCTGAAGACGCTCCGCTCAATTTGTTGAACACATACCTAAAAGCAAATAAAAATCCATGGGCAGACCTGCCTGACAACCTTCAGGAAGTTCTTCCGCTTTTTCGTGGCGGTATCGCCGGAGTATTTGGTTACGAATTAGGCGGGAGCCTTGAAACGATCAAAACCAATGGGCCACTGATTGTTAATGGACAAAAGATCCCAGATTTATGTGTCGGGTTTTACCCAAGTGCTATGTCCTTCGATCATACTGCGCAAAGATGTTTTGTGGTCGCGACTGGCTTTAATGATAATGGCCTCAACCAAAACCAAGCTGCCGAAGCTCAATTAAACCAATGGCGCTCAGTGTTAGAGGCGCCCATGGATTCAAACCAGCCGCCATCGCCTATTGCCACTGTCAAAAGCAATTTTTCGCGTGCTCAATATATGCAAGCTGTGTCAGACGTCATTGCGCTGATTTGCGACGGTGAAATTTTCCAAGCAAATATAAGCCAATCCTATACAGGGGAATTAGAAGCGCCAGATGACGGATTTAGCCGCTACTTAAAAATGCGCGCGCTCAATCCCGCATCTTTTGGTGGATTTTTCAGAGGCGAAAACTGGAACCTAGCTTCAAACTCACCCGAACGCCTTATAACCCTCAACCAAAACAATGTCAGCGCCCGTCCCATCAAAGGGACAGTGACACGCTCGCAAGATCCAATAGAGGATCAACAATTAGCTGATCAACTTTTGATGAGCGCGAAAGACCGCGCCGAGAATATTATGATTGTTGACCTGCTCCGCAATGACCTGGCGCGCGTCTGCGAGGATTCTTCTATTAATGTACCAGACCTTTGTGTACTAGAGAGCTTGGCGCATGTACACCATCTCGTTTCAACGGTTTCAGGCACATTACGAAATGGACAAACGCCCATAGACTTACTCGCCGCTTGCTTCCCTGGTGGGTCGGTAACAGGGGCGCCTAAAATCCGCGCTATGGATATTATCACTGACATTGAACAACGCCCGCGCGGTCCTTATTGTGGGAGTCTTGGTTATATTGGTTATGATGGGCATATGGATATGAACATCCTCATTCGCTCCATTGTTCAATCAGGTTCTGAACTCGTTTTCAATGTCGGCGGTGGCATTACAGCCCAAAGCAATCCGTCGGACGAATACCAAGAAACACTCGATAAGGCAGAAGGGATTTTCCGCGCAATCGGTCTTGAGGAAAAACACTTTCAGGAAAAGCGCGCATGATGATTGTCATCGACCATCACGATAGTTTTGTGCATACACTTGCACGCTATCTCCACCAAGAAATGGCGCCCGTTGACGTCATCCGCGCCGACGCCTTTAATGTCGATGAAATTATCGCGCAGAAACCAACAGCGATTATTTTCTCACCCGGGCCGGGCAACCCATCCCAAATCCCAAACTCAGTTCTATTGGTTAAAAAAGCGGCGGCAACCATCCCCATGCTTGGCGTTTGCCTTGGACATCAGTTAATTGCCGCTTCATATGGAGCTGATATCGGACGACATCCTCCTGCTCATGGCGTAGCGACAATGATGACACATACTGGCAATGAATTATTTGAGAATGTTCCTAATCAGTTTGTCGCGGGGCGATACCATTCGTTAATACCCGAAAATCTCCCCGAAACATTAACGCCTATTGCTCACGGTCTAACGGGCGATGTTATGGCATTTAAACACGCGACCCATCCCATTTATGGTGTTCAGTTTCACCCTGAGTCAATTCTAACTCCGCATGGGCCTCAAATTATCCGTAACTTTGTGAAAATAACAAAGCATCATTCTATTACAACGCAGGCGCCATCATGATTTGGATAAATGGAAGACACGACGATCTACGGCATCAAATCGCATATGATGACCGCGGCTTTCTCCTCGGTGAGGGCGTGTTTGAAACCATTGCTTTTCGCAACAATGATATTTGCCATTGGTCACATCATTGGGCACGTCTTAACCGCGCGTTACATTATATTGGTATTTCTTGTCACTATAGCGAAGATGAGATTTTATCGGCGATCAAAGTTTGTGCCGAGAATAATTTAATTGAGAGCGCCAGTGGAACCATTCGCATCACGGTCTCCGCGGGCGGTGGCGGGCGCGGGCTGAGCCCTGCACAAACCGGCCCGGCCCAATGGCTTGTCCAAGTCAGTCCCATCGCAGAGATCAAAGACACCATTACCTTAGAAGAAGTAGATATTCTGCGTCCAAGCAAAAACCCAAGCAGCAGGTTCAAAACGCTCTCCTATATCGACAATATTATGGCACGCCGACAAATAAGTGCTGATGAGGCGATTTTGTTCAACGAATTTGATCGCCTTGCCTGTGCCGCCGCGGGCAATGTTTTCATATTACAAGATGATTGCTTAATAACCCCGCCCTGCTCCGATGGCGCTTTGGATGGTATTATACGGCAGGTCCTATTAGAACGCGGCACAATAAAAGGCCTTGCGTGCCAAGAAGCCACGATCAGCCGATCTCAATTGCGGTCTTGCGATGCGCTCTTTGTTACAAATTCCTTGATTGGCGCACAAGCGGCTCAAACCCTAAGCCTTAAGAACGAGCCGCCCATAAAAAAAGGATCTCCGCGCGATGCAGAAATCCTTTTAGAAATTCGTTCTTTTGCCTTTTAAGCTAGCTTAGCTTTTTGGCGCCAGAATTTGTTTGCCACGGTATAGACCGCTTTTAAGGTCGATATGGTGTGGGCGGTGCAATTCACCACTATCTGGGTTTTCAATATAGGTTGGATTTGATAACGCATCAGCTGAACGGCGCATGCCGCGTTTTGAGGGCGTTGTTTTTCGTTTTGGTACAGCCATAATGGTCTCCACATTCAATGATTGGCGCGGTTATACGTCAAGCAGGGCCCCACGTCCAGCCCCTTCTTAATTGATATCACCAAGCCAAAGGCAAAAAGCCTATTTGCGCGGCTTCACTTTCATCACGCGGCCGTTTTCGCCTTCAAGCAGCAAATATATGGCGCCATCGGATCCAGTGCGGACATCGCGGATACGTTCTCCAACTTCTGAAAACAAAATCTCCTGTTCGCCAGCCACTAATCCGTCCATATCGACCCGCACAACATGGTTAAAGATAAGGCTCGAAAGCAAAATATCTCCGTCCCATTCAGGGAAAGCAGCCCCGCGATAAACCGTCATGCCACTTGGCCCAATCGATGGGGTCCAATAGACTAAGGGCTGCTCTAGCCCTTCATATTCAGTAAATGGGGAAATGCGCCCACCAGAATAATCTAGACCCCAAGAAATCGCGGGCCACCCATAGTTTTTCGTTGGTTCAATTAAATTCAGTTCATCACCACCGCGTGGTCCATGCTCGGACTCAAAAACAACGTTACGCACTGGATCATAGACAATGCCTTGTTGATTACGATGACCGAAGGACCAAATTTCTGGCTGGGCCATATCGCTGTTCACGTAGGGGTTATCTTCCGGCACCTTGCCATCATCGGTAACCCGAACAATAGAACCAAAGTGATTTGATGGATTTTGCGCCTCTTCGCGATAATCAAACCCATCACCGACAGTTATCAGAAGGGTTTTATCGGCCAAGAAGGTCATGCGACCACCATAATGAACTGGTGTATTTTTGCGCGGGGCGGCCTCAAAAACAGTTTGTATATTTTCAAGGCTATCACCGGTAAAGCGTGCGCGGATGACACGTAGCGCATTTGATTCCGGCGATCCGACAGCCAAAGATAGATAAATCATCTGATTTGTCGCAAAATCCGGATGGATAACAATATCCATCAAGCCACCCTGACTTGCGCGATAGACCTCAGGCACATTTGAAACAGCCTCATTGACCAAAGCGCCATTGCTTATAAGGCGTAAACGCCCATCAAGCTCAGTGACCAGCATGTCGCCATTTGGTAAAAAGGCAATGCCCCATGGCAAAACCAAGCCCTCAGCGACCGTTTCCAAAACGTAATTGGCATTTTCCGAGGTCGCGGCTGGCGTGGCGGCATTTTCTTGAGCCCACGCTTTATGTGTGCCGACCTGTATCATCATGCCAAACAAGATAAATAGACCGAGGACACTTACAAAAGAGCACCGCTCAAAAACTCGATAAAATTGAACCATAAAAAACCCCCGTCACCCTATTGCACTAAACAGGTGCAGCTTAAAATTAGCTTGCATGAAAAAACTCGCTTTAGATTAGCACAAATGCTAAACTAAACCCACATTTTGTTGTTCAATCCCTTTAAAAAGAGGGTTTTACCTTATTATTGCCGGCATAATTAAAGTGCCGTCATAATTATCGAGGAACCGACTATGCGAAATATTGTTGCATTTTTAATGGCTTGGGTCTTTTTCGTCGTTATTGGCGAGAGCATTATGAGCCAATTTGTTCTCCGCGAAGTGAGCAATATGGGCTTGGTCGTTCCATTTTCCGTCCGCATTCAAACAACCCTTCAGGATATTGTTGGAATGGCCCCTCTTTTTGGTGCCATTTTTGGCGTTGCATTGCTTTTGGCCTTGCTTGCTGGCGCAGGGGTTAAACGGTTTTTACCTCAACTCAGAACCGCAATTTATGTGACTGCCTGTTTTATTGGCGTTGCCGTCGCACTGATTGCCATGAAAATGGCCTTTAGCATCACTGCAATTGCCGGCACACGCGATTTTGATGGATTTCTGGCCCTCTGCCTTGTCGGCGGGTTTTCAGGATATGTCTTTTCGAAAATATCGATCAAGAAAAGCTAAATATTTACCAAACGCGAAGAATTGCCGACTGACTGGCGGATGCCATAAGGGTGCCATCTTCGGCGAACATGAGCATTCGCCCATGAACAAAGCCGGCATAGATGCCGTGGATACGAATATCACACAAAACCCATTCACTTGGCACAATACGTCGAATACGGATCGTATTATCAAGCGAATTAGCGCCTGCATCTAAGCCCAGAGCATGTCCCGAGGCTGAGGGAACAAAATCAGCAATAATCGATAAAACACCCGAATTAACGGGCAAGCCGTTGCGCATACGCGCCCATATTAAAACTTGCCCATCTTCGCTTGGCCCGCCCTCTTGGCGCGCTTGACCGTAACGGCCTTTTGCTAACCGCGTTTCAATATTCTCATGCAAATCATTGCGGCCAATCCAAGAAGCGATTTCAGGGTAATGAAACGGCGCTTCAACCCTTGGCATTTCAGCCCATTGTCCTTCGTGACTGCTCTCGCGTTGTCCGAGCGCGCTATTGACCGTAAAAATCTCACGATCCCCGACATGCCCCGTAGCCCGCGCCTGACTAATTTGATGACCGGCAACGGGGACTTTAATATCGATGTCCAGAATTTCTCCTGGACGCGCATAAGAGAGGTATTGAGCCGTAGCCCAAACAAGGCGACGGCCCGTAGCAGCCTCAAGCGCCGAAATAGATGAGGCCAGCCCAACTCCGCCGAACAAGAACATGTTTTCAGGCGGCCCGACGCAAATATTTTGCTCGACCGGTAATCGATACCGCAAGTGGTCATCCGTCACTTGCAGATTAAAAATATGCTCTTTGGTCATAAATGCTCGGGATCTCTATGCTCAGTCGTTTGAAGATTAAGACGCTTGCGCGGCTTTATAAGCCAAGCGTTGAGCATGTAACAAAGGTTCAGTATAGCCGCTTGGCTGCTCCTTACCTTTAAACACAAGATCACACGCAGCTTTAAACGCAATGCTTTCCTCAAAATGACCTGCCATTGGCTTATAGGCTGGATCACCAGCATTTTGATGATCAACAATCGCCGCCATACGCTTCATGGTTTCTTCAACTTGCTCTTTGGTGCAAATGCCGTGATGCAACCAATTGGCAATATGTTGACTTGAAATACGCAAAGTTGCGCGATCTTCCATTAAACCCACATTGTGAATATCGGGTACTTTTGAACAACCCACACCTTGGTCAATCCAACGCACAACATAGCCCAAAATGCCTTGCGCATTATTATCTAGCTCTTGCTGAATATCCTCAGGGCTCCACTGGGGGTGGGTTTCGACCGGAATCATTAGAATATTATCCAATGACGCTTGCGGGCGGTTTTTAATTTCGTTTTGAACAGCCTCAACATCCACTTTATGATAATGGATCGCATGGATCGTCGCCGCTGTTGGTGAAGGCGCCCAAGCGCAGTCTGCACCAGCCTTGGGTTGACCAATTTTTTGCTCGAGCATAGCCGCCATTAAATCGGGCATAGCCCACATGCCTTTACCGATTTGTGCACGCCCCTGCAAACCACAAGCAAGACCAATATCAACATTCCAATCCTCATAGGTGGTCAGCCACTTTTGTGTTTTCATATCGGCTTTACGGATCATTGGACCCATTTCCATCGAGGTATGAATTTCATCACCCGTGCGATCCAAAAAGCCTGTATTGATAAAGATAACGCGATCTTTGGCGGCGCGAATGCACTCTTTCAAGTTAACTGTTGTGCGGCGCTCCTCATCCATAATTCCCATTTTCATGGTGAGAGGCGCAAGACCAAAAGCGGCTTCAACTGAGCTAAAAATATCGCAAGCAAATGCCACTTCTTCAGGCCCATGCATTTTAGGTTTTACGATATAGACCGAGTCATAACGGCTGTTTTTTAAACGCGCATCGGTTTTTACAAAATCATGCTTTGCCAATAAACCAGTCATTACGGCATCCATGATCCCTTCGGGAATTTCATCACCAGCCGCATCTAAAATGGCTGGGTTGGTCATCAAGTGTCCGACATTACGCACTAGCATTAAGCTCAGGCCGGGCAAAACATATGGCTCATTATCTTTGCCAATATAGTTTCGATTATCATTGAGACGACGCGTCATCACCTTGCCGCCTTTATGCATCTCAACATGGAGGTCGCGACGCATAAGACCCAATAGATTACGATAGGCTTCAACTTTATCCTCAGCATCAACAGCCGCGACAGAGTCTTCACAATCCATAATCGTGGTTACAGCCGACTCCATAATAATATCCGCAAGGCCCGCCAAGTCACTCCGGCCAATATTGTGCTCGCGGTCAATCATGAGCTCTAGGTGTAAATCATTGTTTTTCAGCAAAACGGCAGACGGCGCTTCCGCCGCACCGGCATAAGCAACAAATTTATCAGGGTTCTGAAGCGTCGTTGTTCCAGCCGATGTCTGGGCGTTCAAATGACCGTCAACCACGCTATATGCTGTCACATCAGCATGGGAACCATCGGTAAGTGGCGCCACCTCATCAAGGAGGGCTTTGGCACGACGAATAACTTCACTACCGCGCACTGGGTTATAAGCACCTTCTGGCGCAAGATCACCCTCTTGGGGAATGACATCCGTGCCATAAAACGCATCATAAAGGCTACCCCATCGAGCATTGGCGGCATTAACGGCAAAACGCGCGTTTTTAATTGGCACCACAAGTTGAGGGCCGGCAATGGTTGCAATTTCAGGATCAACATTCTGAGTTTCAATTGTGAAGGCCGGGCCTTCAGGTACCAAATAACCAATCTCTGACAAAAACGCCTTATAAGCCTCAGCGTCATGCGCTTGGCCATGACGCTCTTTGTGCCAGGCATCAATTTGCGACTGAAGCTTTTCACGCTTAGCGAGTAAGTCTTTGTTTCTTTGTTTATGTGCAGTTAAAACGCTTGCACAGGCTTGCCAAAATTGCTCAGCCGAAACATCAACGCCTTTAACAGCCTCATTTGCTACAAAATCAACTAATTCTGAGTCTATTTGAAGGCCAGATATGTTAACACGTTCAGTCATCGTTATCTCCTTTATTGCGCGGAAGTCGCATCCATTAGGGGCTAAAATATGCGACTAAACACTGAATGCAAGTGCGCTTTTGGTCTTACCCACAAGGGCACTCTTTTAAGCCAGATATTTTAAATACGCCATGGAACCTTTTGGCGCATCAATATTACCTCAAAAACGCTAAAGCTGAAAAATACTTGCTATTTTAAACCGTCATATTGTCAAACGGTAACATTAAGATCAGAGTTATATCGTTCATTCATTCTGGAGGAATTTAGATGGTGCAACGCAAAATAACAAAAAATAAAGCGACGCCCAAGACAAGATTGAAAACCGAACCTAGCGCAAAAACATCATCCGGATTTGCGTCGAAAAAGAAAGCTGGTCCGAAAAAGGCTTTGGAACAAAAAAAACTCGACAATCAAACCCTGCTAAATGGCTGGGCGGAGATGGTGCGCATCCGTAGGTTTGAGGAACGCGCCGGTCAGCTTTACGCCATGGGTAAAATTGGAGGTTTTTGTCATCTCTACATTGGCCAAGAGGCTATCGCCGTTGGCATGCAACTATGCGTTAAACCTGGCGATCAAATTATCACAGGCTATCGCGATCATGCCCATATGCTCGCTTGTGGGATGGATGCCGGTAGGGTGATGGCTGAACTCACAGGTCGCCTCGATGGATATTCAAAAGGCAAGGGCGGCTCTATGCATATGTTTTCTGTTGAGAAAAACTTCTATGGTGGGCACGGCATTGTTGGCGCCCAAGTCGCGCTGGGAACCGGCTTGGCTTTAGCCAACCACTATCGCAAGAATGATCATGTGAGTTTTGTTTATTTTGGGGATGGCGCAGCTAATCAAGGGCAAGTCTATGAGAGTTTTAATATGGCCTCACTCTGGAAACTCCCTGTTATTTATATCATTGAAAATAACCGTTATGCCATGGGGACAAGCGTTCAACGCGCTTCTGCCCAGGTGAATCTATCTCAACGCGGTGCAGGTTTTGGCATCCCTGGTGCGCAAGTGGACGGGATGGATATTGAGGCTGTGGTCGCAGCTGGCCGCGAAGCAATAGCTTGGGTTAAGGCGGGCAAGGGACCATTTATTTTAGAAATGATGACCTATCGTTACCGCGGGCATTCCATGTCGGACCCTGCGAAATATAGAAAGCGCGAGGAAATTGACGAAGTTCGCGCCACATCAGACCCGATCATGCTCGCCGAACAAAAGCTTGTCGCCCGTAAAATAGTCAGCGAAGACGACATTAAAGCGAAACGCAAAATAATCTATGACGACATAGCAGACGCCGTTGACTATGCGTTAGAAAGCCCATTGCCACCCGTTGAGGAATTAACAATAGATATTTTGGTGGAGGCGCCAGATGCCCATTAAAATTACAATGCCCGCGCTGTCACCAACCATGGAACATGGCAAAATCGCCCAATGGATGGTGAAGGTAAATGACCCTGTAAAGTCTGGCGACATTCTGGCTGAAATCGAAACAGACAAAGCGATTGTTGAACTCGAGGCCATTGACGATGGTATTGTCGGAAAAATTATTCATAACGCGGGACCTGACCAAATCCCTGTCAATGAACCGATCGCAGTGATCCTCCTCGAGGGTGAAACCGCTAAAAATATGGCTGATGACGATATCACCAACACAGAACCGACACTGCCAGCGGCCTCACAGGCACAACAAGAAACACCCCCGACACCCGCCGATCCCGCGCCTGTACAAAAGCAGCACAGCGCTCCAAAGCCAGACGTGCCTGAGGGGACAAAAGTTAAAGCACAGCCCGTTCGAGAAGCTTTGCGAGATGCCATCGCAGAAGAAATGCGCCGCGACCCTGATGTTTTTATTATGGGGGAAGAAGTGGCCGCCTATGAAGGCGCTTATAAAGTGACCCAAGGCCTGCTCAAAGAATTTGGAGAAGAACGCGTCATCGACACGCCAATCACCGAATATGGTATTGCTGGTGTCGGTGTGGGGGCCGCTTTTTCTGGTTTAAAGCCTATTGTTGAATTTATGACATTCAATTTTGCAATGCAGGCCATAGACCATATCATTAATAGTGCCGCAAAAACCCGCTATATGTCCGGCGGACAAATTACATGTCCGATCGTCTTTAGGGGCCCCAATGGGGCCGCCGCGCGCGTTGCCGCCCAACACAGCCAAGATTTTGCCTCTTGGTATGCGCATATTCCCGGACTCATTGTGCTCGCCCCTTACTCAGCTGCTGATGCAAAAGGATTGTTAAAAGCGGCTATTCGTGATCCCAACCCGGTTATCTTCCTCGAACATGAATTACTCTATGGCGAGGTTGGTGAAGTGCCCGATCTTGATGATTTTGTCTTACCCATTGGCAAAGCACATATTATCCGCCAAGGAACAGATGTAACCCTTGTCTCTTACGCCCGGGGTGTCGCCCATTGCTTAGAGGCCGCCCAGATACTTGCTGAGTCAGGAATTAATGCCGAGATTATCAACCTACGCAGTCTTCGGCCTTTAGATATGGCAACAATCATTGCTTCGGTCCAGAAAACCAATCGGCTCGTCACGGTTGAAGAAGGATGGCAGGTTTCTGGAATTGGTGCAGAAATTGCTGCATATGTCCAAGAACATGCTTTCGACCATTTAGACGCACCAATCAAACGTGTAAGCGGTTTAGATATTCCAATGCCATATGCTGAAAACCTAGAGGCCTTAGCTTTACCGACAGCGCAGGACATTATAACCGCAGTCAATGCCGTAACATATAAGGTCTAGCAATGCGTGAACGCACACTCATCAGCCCCTTGGCAAGAAAGATAGCGCTTGAACGCAATATCGACATCAGTGCCGTTAACGGAACAGGTCCAAATGGGCGTATCATCAAACGTGATCTTGAGGCCATCAACTCCCAAAAAACAAGTCAACAAAGAACTCATTTGGGCGAAAATCTGTCGCAACCTTCGCTTGGTGCGCCACCCTCCAGCACCTTACCCGATGCACGACTATACGCAGACCCATCGCGTTATGATGAGCTCACGCTCACGCCCATGCAAACATCTATCGCTGCGCGCTTGGTAGCAGCCAAGCAAGCAATGCCTCATTTTTATCTAAGCCGTGACTTAGACGTCGACGAAATTATTAAATTGCGCCAGAAGGTCAATGCGATCCTGGCTGAAAAGAATGAAAAAGTGAGCATTAACGACTTTCTCATTCGTGCCGTCGCTTTGGCGCTTATGGAAGAACCAAGCATTAATGTTTCTTTTGCAGATAATGCGATCTTACGCCATCACCATGCCGATATTGGGGTGGCTGTTGCTCTTCCCGAAGGGCTGATCACCCCTATTATCAGAGATGCCGAAACAAAATCTGTGCAGCAGATTTCTCAAGAGGTGAAAGCGCTTGCCGCACGCGCGCAGGAACGGAGGTTAAAACCGAGTGAATATGAAGGCGGCAGTTTTTCCATATCAAATCTAGGCATGTATGATATCGATAATTTCACTGCGGTGATCAACCCACCCCAAGCAGCGATTCTCGCCATTGGTCGTATACAAGAGCGTTTGCAAAAAACCGCCGCCGGTGACATCACAAGCAAAAATCTTATTGGCGTCACGCTCTCCTGTGACCATCGCGCCATTAACGGGGCTGTCGGCGCACGTTGGCTCAGCGTTTTGGCTGACTATGTGGCCGCGCCACATCTTCTGATGTTCACCTAAGAAATTTATTCGCGACCCTTAACCATCAAACGAAAAATTAAGCAGGGCGCGTATTCATAAGATTACGGGCGACCACCATGCGATGCACCTCTGAGGGCCCATCATAAATGCGCATGTTGCGGACACGACCAGCAAGCATTTGCAACGGCATTTCAAGCGTCATACCCATCGCGCCAAAACTTTGCATAGCATGGTCAATAATCTCTTGTGCCATTTCGGTTGCATAAACCTTGAGCATAGATATTTCCGTGCGCACGTCTTTGCCCTGATCAAGCTTCCAGGCGCAATCATAGGCCATAAGGCGCGCGGCATGAATTTTCGCAGCGCCATCAGCGACCCACCACTGGATTGACTGACGCTCTGACAATTTCTGCCCAAAGGTTGAGCGTTGTTCAGCATGCTCTATCATCATATTCAGCGCGCGCTGGGCCGCACCGATACACCAGGCACCCATCTCCATTCGCCGTGTGCCTAAACGCACCTGCATGGGACCAAAACCATCGCCCTCTTTACCAAGTAGTTTCCAACCTGGAACTCGGCAATCAACCAGTTCAACTTCATAGGTCACCTCACCGCCCAACATTGGGATGGCGCGAACAGGCTTAAACCCTGGCGTATCATGATCAACAAGGAACGCTGACATGCCGCCCTTAGCGCCCTTTTTAGGATCGGTGATCGCCATTAAAATAGTGAAATCTGCTTCAGCAGCACGCGTGATCCAGATTTTACGGCCATTAATAATCCAATCATCGCCATCGCGGACGGCGCGGGTTGCCATTTTTGCTGGATCTGCCCCTGCGCCAGGCTCAGAAATACCAATAGCCGATATGGTTTCGCCGCGTGCATAAGGGTCGAGATAGGCTTCTTTTTGCCGCTCATCAACAGTTTCAGCGAGCATACGCAAATTAGGAGAATCAGGTGGTAAAGTATAAGTTGCAACTGTGCTTCCCAAAGCTTCATTCACGCCAACAAGGGCCACAAATGGCATATTCATGCCGCCTGAGGTCTCAGGGGCATCAAGACTCCAGAGCCCGAGATCTTTTGTGAGCGCATCTAGACGCGCTTTATCTTCAGGTAATATTTTGGCCTCTTGGCCAGCTGCGTGGCGATTGAGAATACCTTGCTCTAACGGCATGAGCTCATTAGCAACAAATTTTTGCACCAAATCACATAACATGCGGTGGTCATCATCAAGTGCAAATTCCATATCTTTTCTCCACTTTATTTTGCGTCAAGTTTGCGTCTCAGAGACATTTATATTTTAGATTTAATCGATTTCCAAACAGGCTTTATATAGGTCAGGCTTTAAATTCGTCACGCAATTCACGCTTTAATATTTTACCGATAGCGCTGCGGGGTAATTGTGGCAAGACCACCGCGGCATTAAGACGTTGGGTTTTGCCAACACGTTCATTTAACCACAAGCGCACATCTTCCCCACTCACACTTGCGCCATCGCGCAGAACAAAGAAGCCAACAGGCGTTTCCCCCCATTCATCTGATGGCACCCCAACAACTGCTGATTCCACAATATCAGGATGGGTCGCGAGGATCGCTTCAATATCGCTTGGGTAAATATTAAAACCGCCAGAAATAATCATATCTTTCTTGCGATCCATAAGAGTTAAAAAACCATCAGCATCGAAACGACCAATATCACCGGTTCTTATGTGGCGCACGCCTTCCTCATCATACCATTCGGTCTCCCGTGTTTTTTCGGGTTGGTTGTGATAGCCGCGCATAATGAAAGCCGATGTGCCAACAATTTCTCCAACCTCGTCAACATCACAGCGTGTGCCGTCTTCGCGAATGGCAAACATGGTATGACCCGGCAAGGGCTGACCAACCGTATCCAATTTATCTGGGTGGTTATGCGCCACTAAAGCGCAAGAGCCGCCGCCTTCGGTCATGCCGTAATATTCAATAAGCCCACCGGGCCAACGCGCGAGCACGTCAGCCTTTAGCGCCGCAGCAAAGGGGGCGCTTGTACAAAATTTCATTTCAAAATGGGATAAATCATAGGAAGCAAATTCAGGATCGGACATGATGCGCCTATACTGCACAGGAACAAGCATTGTGTGGGTCACACACCACTTTTGGGCTAATTCTAAATAGCCCTGAACATTAAACTTCTCCATTAAAATAACCGTGCCTCCCCCAGACAAGGTCGGAATAAAACAGGTCATGGTTGTATTCGAATATAGAGGCGTCGACAACAAAGTCACAGCATCGGGACCAAAGCCTGGCGGGTCATTAGGGATCATCATGGCCCAGCGCATTTTATGCGCTTGCACAATGCCTTTTGGCGTGCCCGTCGTCCCTGAAGAGTAAATCACATTAAAAGCATCCGCCGGGGCGATTGTGACAGGTTTAAATTGCTCCGCGTCACCCAAAAATGCCTCAAAAGAGTCTTCATCGAAGCGAATAACACGGGTCGATAATGGCGTTTCCCGCATATGTTCTTCAATACCTGCATCGATGAAAAACAAAGGCGCGGCGCAATCTTCGAGCATAGATGCCAATTGGTTAGGTGTTGATGATGGAGCCAGGGGCGCAATCGTCATGCCGGCACGAAGAGTGCCCAAAAACACAATGACATAATGAATTGAGCTAAGACCACAAACCGAAATATGGGCCCCCTGCGCAATATTTTCTCTCTGCAACCCCGCAGCAAAGCGATCCATGAGATGATCAAGTTCTTGATAGGTTAAGCTGGCATCCTGGTGGCGCACAGCAATATGCTCTGGACGCATTTGCGCATGAACGCGAATAAACTCGGGCAATGTACCAAAACCATTCGCAATCATTTCTTCAATTGTTCGATGCATCATCATTCCTTCAATAGATTGACTGCGACTATGCCCTCGCTATAGGGCATGATCAAGAGCAATTCAGCACCTATCAGCAACCCATCCGCGCCCGCAAGCGCATATGAATAGCCTTGGATACTCGGCTTTATTGCAGTAGAATTTGCTGAGCGCTAGATTGTAGGATCCAAGCGTCAAAAGGAAAATATATGCATGTAATCATTATCGGCGGCGGTATTGGGGGGCTTACAACAGCCCTCGCATTCCTAAAGCGCGGGTGGCATGTATCTGTGCTCGAGAAAGCCGAAGCCTATAATGACATTGGCGCGGGCATTCAGATCTCGCCAAATGGCCTCAAAGTGCTCCAAGCCCTCGATATCACACCAGAAACAACTCCGCATTTCTTTGAACAAGCTTGCTACCCTCAGGCTTTATCTATGCGGGCTGGGCGGTCGGGGCGTCATATTTTTTCCGTACCCCTGGCTAAAATTTCGCAAAAGCGTTGGGGGGCATCTTATTTACATATTCACCGAGCAGACCTCGTCGCGGCGCTTGCACAAACCTTAAACCAACGCGCCCCCAAGGCTGTTCATTTTAAAGCCTGCGTAACCGCCTATGAGAACCACGGCAATAAAGCCCGTGTCTATCTCGAAGACGGGACAGACCTAGAAGCCGACCTTGTAATTGCCGCTGATGGCATACACTCCACAGTGCGCGACCAAATGCACGGGCCCGATAGGCCGCGATTTACGGGAAATATTGCTTGGCGCGCAACGGTAGAAACCAAGGCGCTTGGACCATTTGCGCCACCTCAAGGCGCCTGTATTTGGGTTGGTCCAAAACGCCATTGCGTCACCTATCAATTGCGTGGGGGGCATCTCACAAATTTCGTGGGTATTGTTGAGGGTCAAAACTGGACGTCAGAAGAATGGACAGAAAAAGGGGAGCGCGCCGACATACTTGCTGATTTTGACTGCTGGCATCCCGACATCACGACCCTTATTGAATGCGCAGAAACCCACTACAGATGGGCTCTGTTTGACCGCGCCCCCCTATCGCATTGGCATGAGGGTCATGTTTCTTTAATGGGGGATGCCGCTCATCCTGCCCTGCCCTTCGTGGCCCAAGGGGCGGTCATGGCCATAGAAGATGCCTATGCTGTGGCACATTTTTGCAGCCAAGAGCCGACAAATATTGAATATGCTCTTTCAGCCTTTCATGCCTTCCGCATTAAACGAACAACAATGGCCCAAAACACCGCTGCCGCAAATGGTGCTATTTTTCATCGTCAGTCTTTACTGGCGCAAATCGCTACTTATGGACCGATGTGGCTCGCAGGAAAAATATTGCCACATGCTATTTTGGCTCGAAATGACCCTTTCTATAAATATGATATTGTCCGGACACTCTCGGCCTAATTGGCAAAATCAATTTGCACAGGCTCCTTATTCGCCTGCGACAACATTAACATGCTTGCCCTGCGGATCACCCCTAGCAAAATGAAACATATGCCGCTAACGTCTTAATGTTTTCGTGCTTATGAGCACATTCATTTATAGATATCATGCGATCGGCCTTAATTTATTGGCCATGTTAAAGGGAGTCCGCATATGGCGTTTGTTGAACAGAAAATCTCAACTGGTAAGTTTCTCTTTCGGTTTGCAAAACTGCTTGCGCGGCCTGGCGCCATTTCAACATTACGTAGCATTTTGAATTCGCGGCCAGATGATGAAATATCAGCTGCTGATTTTCTTGAGCGTCACGCCAAAGAACGCCCTCACGATTTGGCCCTTATGTATGAAGATAAAACTTTAACATGGCAGGAATTTAACGCGCAGGTGAACCAAACAGCGCATTACTTTCAGTCACGCGGAATCAAATACGGCGACCGCATAGCAATCAATATTGAAAACCGTCCTGATCTCTTGGTAAATGTCTTGGCATGTTTAAAACTTGGTGCCGTTGCTGGCATGGTTAATACTGGACTGACCAATGAAGCCTTGGCCCATTGCTTGCGTTTGATAGAACCATCACTCTTGGTCATTGGCTCGGAGTGCGTTGCCAATATGGACACAGTGGCCGATCTGATTGAAGAAGAATATCAAGGAAAAATGCTTTTCTTAGCCGATGGTAATGCATCAAGTGCGCCTAAGGGTTATCTTGATCTTGCACCTCTTGTCGCCGATATGTTTAAAATTAATGTTACCCCAGACCAAACTTTAACTTTGGCGACATCTTGCTTCTTAATTTTTACATCTGGCACAACAGGCTTACCCAAGGCCAGCATCACCAGCAATCTCAGACTCTTCCGTGGCGGCACACAATTTGGCGTCAATGTCATGACCTTGTCGCCAAAAGATGTCTATTACTGTCCCTTACCGCTTTATCACAGCACAGCTTTGGTCGTTGGCTTTGCCAGCTCGCTCATTGCAGGCTCGACTTTCGCTATTCGCCGCAAATTCAGCGCCACCCAGTTTTTCGATGATTGTCGAAAATTCAACGCCACTGCATTTGTCTATATTGGCGAACTCTTACGTTACCTTTTAGCCTTACCAGCAAGTGCTGGCGATCAAGATCACAATGTTGAAAAAATCATTGGCAATGGCCTACGCCCTGATATTTGGATGGAATTTAAAAACCGTTTCAATATCCCACGCATTCACGAATTCTATGGCGCTTCCGAAGGAAACACAGCTTTTGTCAATATTTTCAACTTTGACAAAACTGTGGGCTGGTCTCCTGGAGCTGGTAAGGCATGGACTATTGTTGATTTTGATGTCGATGCTGACGCGCCCATTCGCAATGAAGACGGATTTATGACCCGCACCAAGCTGGGTCATACAGGCCTTTTAATTGTTGCCATTAACGAACAAAACCCATTTGACGGCTATACGGACCCCGCGGCCAGTGAGAAAAAAATTCTTCGAAATGTTTTTGTTCAAGGCGATCAATATTTCAACTCTGGCGACTTGGTTATTTTACAACCACACGGGCATATTCAGTTTGGTGACCGCATCGGCGATACATTCCGCTGGCAAGGTGAGAATGTGGCGACAACTGAAGTGGAAAGTGTCATTATGCAATGGCCCGATATTCAAGACGCTGTTGTATATGGTGTCGAAGTGCCGGGCAGAGACGGGCGCTGCGGCATGCTTTACGCAACCCTTAAAGACCAAGATAAAATTGATTTCGATGGCCTGGTCGTACATATGCGCGAGAAGCTTCCCGCTTATGCTGTGCCGCGCTTTATCCGCATTGGCGCGAAGGCCGATGTAACGGGCACCTTTAAATTCCAGAAAGCTAAATTAAAACGTGAAGCTTATGCGGTTGGTACATTTGAAGACAAATTATATCTACTTGCGCGCGATGCCGAACATGTCGAGCCCCTCACATCAGCTCAACAGAAAAGTGTTGATGCAGGAGATATACGTCTCTAATAATTGAGCCTGAACGTGTGTCCTTTAATGGCGCTTCTTGTGTTGCGTGCAACCACCAAGATTGCATCCATCGGCACGCTTTCAGCGCTTAAGAAAATTGGCATCACTGCTTATCATTCATAGGCCTTTGCCTAATATGGCCGATAATGGCGCCGCAAAAGAGGGAACCCAACCTTTTATGCGCGGGTCATTCAATAAATAAAACTTGGTCTTTATTTTGAACGTGAAACGACGAATGAATTCTTTTTCGTACCAAGCGAAAACCATGGCATTTTTCCATTGCCTGATGCGCGAGGCGCCAGCCCAATAGCGACAGCATTGAGATCAAATTGTTTGCACAATTTTATGACCGTTTTCAAAGCCTCTGCGCGGTTCTCTGAATGGAGTTCATTAATCTTTTGTTCAAGCTCGATTTTTTGAGCCTTTAATTCTTCTAGCTCGTCCAATCCATATGTTGAACTCATGGGAACTAACTGATTCATATTTGTCTCTGACATGATTATCGTCCTTAAAAAATAAACCTGACTTTCATCAGAATTGAAATCAGTATGCGCTTTAATTTTAAAAAATTAATATTTTCTGCCGCGCACACTCAAAGAATGAAACAGGCAGATCTAATTGCCAAGCATAATGTCACTAACTTTTTAACGTATGGATTATGTGGGTGCACAATTAGCCATAAAACGCCTGTCGGATGATGCCTCAACGTGTTAAAACAATATTATTGCGTATGGAGTTTTGATGGTTATTCGCGTTCCACTATACACACGCCCTGCCCAAGCGCGGTCTCAGGTTCGCTTTCAAAAAATTATTGATGCGGCGCGAGATCATGTGAGCGAGCTAGGCTTTAACGATCTCAACATTACAACACTGGCTAATAAAGCCGGTATTAGTGTTCACTCTGTCTATCGCTATTTCCCAGATATGACCGCAATATGTGCACGGTTTTTAGAGGAGTTTCATGCCGATATCGACACTGCCATAGAGATATTTCTTTTTGAAAAAATGAATGCAGAAAATTGGGAGGAAGAGGTTGGGCGCTTCATCAAATATCTCGCCATTCACATTATAGAACGCCCTTGGATTGTTAAAACCAAGCTTATTTGTCGGCTTGATCCTCAATTGGAAGAACATTGGTGGCGCATGAGCTTGGACCTTGAAAAACGTATCCAACAATGGTTGATCATGATGAATTACAAATCCGACAATATTACGATAGAAGAAATGGGGCGATTCATTATCTTACAAATTGACGCTCTCATATTCGATATTGGACGCAGCACCAATGACGATAAGATGCAGTCAATGGTTTCAATAAGAAAAATTATCTTATCTTATCTCGCCGAGCACATCCCTTCGCGCAAACAGCAACACGAAGACTTAACAAAAATATAAAACGTGTGCGCTCACCGCCCCGTTCCATTCATCTGGCACAAGTTAGAAACCGCTACTTGTCGTTTTGCATGTTTGAGGACATGGGATACATAAACCCAGTCCAAACCCAATTTTTAAATGATTAATAATGCGTCTGGCGGAGAGAGAGGGATTCGAACCCTCGAGACGCGTTAACGCCTACACGCTTTCCAAGCGTGCGCCTTCAGCCACTCGGCCACCTCTCCAGTCCAGTCTCGTCTTCCCCAATATATGTTGGTTAGAGTGTAAACCAGCTGCCTTTTCTTAGGGGGTTGGCTGGTGCACGTCAAGCTGGGCTAGTCATCCATTTTAAGTGCGGCAATAAAGGCAGTTTGTGGAATTTCCACTTTCCCAAATTGGCGCATTTTCTTTTTACCTTCTTTTTGCTTGTCGAGCAGTTTGCGTTTGCGCGAGACATCGCCACCGTAACATTTTGCTGTAACGTCTTTACGCAAAGCTGCAATTGTTTCGCGCGCAATAACCTTGCCACCCAAGGCCGCTTGGATTGGTATCTTGAACAAATGGCGCGGAATGAGATCTTTGAGGCGTTCGCACATGGCACGTCCGCGCATTTCGGCACGATCTCTATGTACAATCATTGACAACGCATCAACCGGCTCAGCATTGACCAAGAGTGACATTTTAACAAGTGGACCTGCCTCATAACCCGTTATGCTGTAATCAAAACTTGCATAGCCTTTGGAAACGGATTTAAGCCGATCATAAAAATCAAATACGACCTCATTCAACGGCAACTCATATTCAACCATTGCCCGATTACCAGCATAGGTAAGATTTTTTTGACGGCCACGTCGATCTTCACATAATTTCAGTACAGCACCCAGATAATCGTCTGGCACCAAAATAGACGCCGTAATCCATGGTTCTTCAACTGTTTCTATTTTAACCACGTCAGGCATATCTGCCGGGTTGTGAAGCTCAATCCGCGAACCGTCCGTCAGTTTAATTTGATAAACCACGCTGGGCGCTGTTGTGATCAAATCAATATCGAACTCTCGCTCAAGGCGTTCACGAATAATCTCAAGATGCAACAGACCGAGAAACCCACACCGGAAACCAAACCCTAAAGCCGCAGAGCTCTCCATTTCAAATTCAAAACTAGCATCATTCAGGCGAAGCTTTGACATGGCCTCGCGCAAATCTTCAAACTCGCTACTATCGACAGGGAACAGACCACAAAAGACAACGGGCTGGGCAGGTTTAAAACCAGACAGAGCTAATGCGCAAGGCTGTCTATCATCTGTGACCGTATCACCAACCCGCGTATCAGCAACTTCTTTGATAGCGCCTGTAAAAAAACCAATCTCGCCAGGACCAAGAGATTTGACCGTTTGTCGCTTCGGATTAAAAACCCCGACTTGATCAACCAAACAGGTTAAGCCTGAAGACATCATACGAATCTTTTGGCCTTTTTTCATCTCGCCATCAATGACGCGAATAAGAACCACAACACCCAAATAACTATCATACCAACTATCAACCAGCATGGCTTTAAGCGGGGCTGTTACATCGCCTTTGGGGCTTGGTAATTGTGTTACAATCGACTCGAGAACAAGGTCTATCCCCATTCCCGTCTTCGCTGAAATCTCGACACTATTAGCAGTATCCAGCCCTATTACATCTTCAATTTGAGTGCGCACGCGCTCTGGGTCCGCAGCCGGCAAATCCACTTTATTAAGCACAGGAAGGATTTCGTGATTCACCTCAATAGCCTGATAAACATTTGCCAGTGTTTGAGCTTCCACACCTTGGCTCGCGTCAACAATTAAAAGCGAGCCTTCGCAGGCAGCAAGAGAGCGGTTAACCTCATAAGCAAAGTCCACATGACCAGGCGTATCAATGAGGTTGAGCTGATAGGTCAGGCCATCTTGGGCTTTATAATTTAAGCGCACTGTCTGCGCCTTGATCGTAATTCCGCGCTCTCGCTCAATATCCATACTATCGAGCACTTGCTCTTGCATTTCACGGTCGGTCAAACCGCCTGTAAATTGAATAAGGCGGTCTGCCACGGTTGATTTACCATGATCAATATGAGCAATGATTGCAAAATTTCGAATAAGCGAAAGGTCTGTCATTACGCCGATATAGCACTCGCCGAAGCTTTCGCCAATCCAACAAATCGCTATTGTGTCAATTAACCGCGTAATTTCCCGCCGCAGGCTTTTGCGACCGCTTCAATCACGGCATTCATCGCAGCATCGATCTCTGCATCGGTTAATGTTGCTGATTTAGGGCTCAGCGTCACTTCTAGACCGACCGACTTATGGCCTTCAGCAACGCCTTTCCCGCGGAAAACATCAAAAATCAGCGTATTGGTGATAAGCTTGCGATCTGCACCGCGGGCGGCGCGCAAAATATCATCTGCGGCAACTTCTTCAGATACTTCAAAAGCAAAATCACGTTTAACCGTCTGGAATGGCGATAACTCAAGAGCCGCCTTTGTTTTATGTGATTTCTTTTTGGCTATAGGTAAGTTCATCACAAACAATTCACTGCACACCACATCGCATGACAAGCCAAGCTCATCAACAAGCCGAGGATGAAGCGTACCAAAATAGGCTAAAGGTGTTTTAGGGTCGCGGAACAACACTCCCGAGCGGCCTGGATGATAGTAATCGGGTACATTGGTCGATGTCTTTAACGTTTGCTCATCTACACCAAGCCCCACCAAAACAGAAATCACATCTGCTTTGGCATCGAATGTGTCGAAAGGAACTTGTGTTTGCGCCCATGATCGCTGCGTCCGCGCGCCGATGCGAATAGAGGTTGCCATTAATGATTGGGCGCCAGGCGCAAGCGCATGAAAAACATTGCCCACCTCAAACAAACCAAAGTCATTGGCACCACGGCTCATATTGCGCTCAGCCGCACTCACAAGGCCCGGTAATAAACTAGGACGCATATTGCTCAATTCGGCAGAAATAGGGTTGGCCAGTTTTAATGCCGGATCGCCCCCAAAGGCCATGGCTTGGGCCTCAGAGACAAAGGACCAGGTGACAGCCTCTACAAGACCACGACCCGCAAGTATGCGGCGGGCCAAACGTTGGCGTTTCTGGGCGTCTGTTAAAATCGGTTTGGCGATAGTCGTTGTCATTGGCAGTGGCAAAGATGGTACTTTGTCCAAACCATAAATACGCACAATCTCTTCAACGAGGTCGGCATTTCCTAAAATATCAGGCCGCCAGCTTGGTGCCGTCACACGCCAAATATGGCCAGATGGGACAACGTCAAAACCAAGTTTTATCAGAATCTGACGCATCTGCTCGACGTCCATCTCGACACCGGACAGTTTGGCAACCAAAGCGGGATCAAAATCGGTTTGATATCCTAAATCTGGCTCACCACCCGCAAGTGTTGCAGCACTCGCTGTGCCGCCGCAATTATCAAGGATCATCTTAGTGGCAAGATCAAGCCCAAACATAATCGATTTTGGGTCAACGCCCCGCTCAAATCTATAGCGTGCATCTGAATTAATATTGTGACGACGACCACTCAGCGCGATTGTCGTAGCTTCAAAAAATGCGCTTTCAATAAAAACGTTTTTTGTTTCAAGTTCAGAACCTGATTGTGCGCCACCCATAATACCGGCCAGACCTAATACCGAACGCGCATCAGCAATAACGCAATCCTCGGGGGTGAGCGTCACATCAACATCATCGAGTGTGACAAAGGACTCACCTGACGCGGCAGAACGTGCCGCAATAGGACCTGACAATTTATCTGCATCGTAAACATGGAGCGGGCGACCGCGATCATAAGATATGTAATTGGTAATATCGACTAAGGCATTAATCGAACGTAAGCCAATAGCCTTGAGGCGCGTCTTCAGCCAATCGGGGCTCGGACCATTTTGGACCCCTGAAATAACCCGTCCTGCAAATCCGAGGCATTTTTCTCCATCGACAGAAACATCTATCGGGCAAGCCGGCCCATTGGGAATATTCATATCTAAATCAGGTTTTAAGCTACCCAATCCATAGGCCGCAAGATCCCGGGCAATACCACGAACCCCAAGACAGTCGGGCCGGTTTGGTGTAATTGCAATTTCAAAGACAGGGTCATTTAAACCAAGAGCCTGAGCCGCTGGTGTACCAATCGCAATATCTGACCCAAGCTCAATAATACCATCATGAGCATCTGACAATTCTAACTCGGCTTCCGAGCACATCATACCACGGCTTTCAACGCCACGAATTTTAGCTTTGGTAAGTGTCATCCCATTGGCAGGAATAACCGCGCCCTCATGAGCAAAAATACCTCGAAGACCAGCCCGTGCATTGGGTGCGCCACAAACAACCTGATGCGTTCCACGCTGGCTTTGGACCGTGCAGACACGAAGGCGGTCAGCGTCGGGATGGGGCTGCGCATCAATAATTTCAGCGACCTCAAAAGCGGCGAGCTTGGCGCTTGGATCATCAAGGCCCTCTACCTCTAAGCCAATGACATTTAATGCATCAACAATTTCATCGACAGATGCTTCTGTCTCTAAGTGGTCTTTTAACCATGTTAGGGTGAATTTCATGACGCTTTGCCCTTAACTATCTGACAAGCCGCGTGCGAGATCGGGCATATCAAATGGAACAAATCCATAATGCTTTAACCATCGCAGGTCAGCATCAAAAAACGCACGTAAGTCAGGCATGCCATATTTCAGCATTGCCAAACGATCAATCCCCATGCCAAAGGCAAAGCCCTGATATTTATCTGCATCAATCCCGGCATGTTCTAAAACGGCACGATTAACCATTCCGCTTCCGCCAATTTCAAGCCAATCATCGCCACCACCAATACGAACCGTGCCACCAGAACGATCGCATTGCATATCGACCTCCATACTCGGTTCGGTAAAGGGGAAATAGCTTGGACGAAATCTAATTTTAATTTCGTCGACCTCAAAAAATGCCGCAAGGAAAGCCTCGAGCGTCCACTTAAGATGACCGAGATTGGTTGTCTCATCCACCATCAAACCTTCAAGCTGGTGAAACATAGGTGTGTGGGTTTGATCGCTGTCACATCGATATGTCCGACCGGGCGCAATAAAACGAAACGGTGGCGCACCCTGTTCCATTGTACGAATTTGTACAGGGCTCGTATGAGTGCGCAGCAAAAGCGGCTCCTCGCCCTCAAAATAAAACGTATCATGCATTTGTCGCGCCGGATGAGTCTCGGGAATATTCAAAGCTGTAAAATTATAGAAATCTGTTTCGATATCTGGACCATCAGCAATGACAAAACCAAGATCTGCAAAAATTGCCGTCAGCTCATCCATGGTTTGTGAGATAGGATGTATCCGACCCTCAGAAATGGCCGATGCCGAAATCGGCAAGCTCACATCCACACGTTCGGCAATAAGCCGCGCATTAAGCGCCGCATTTTCAAGCTGAAGACGCGCTTCTTGAATATATTGGGCAACACGATCCCGGAGCCCGTTAATAAGCGGCCCCTGAATTTTGCGCGTATCAGCATCCATCGCGCCGAGTGTTTTGAGCAAATCTGATATGGATCCCTTTTTACCAAGGGCTGCCACGCGAACAGCATCAAGGGCAGCTAAGTCATTAGCCCCCTCAATATTGCTTTTCAGTTCGGTCTCTAATTGATCAAGATCAATGTCGGCCATCGGGTTCTCCCTCGGCCTAGTTTAATGCCTCACGGGCTTTACCCACAAGTGCCTCAAACGCCTCCGGCTGATGGATGGCAAGATCTGATAAGACTTTACGGTCAACTTCAACGCCGGCTTTCGTAAGACCATCGATGAAACGACCATAGGTCAAACCATGTGAACGCGTTGCCGCATTGATCCGCTGGATCCACAAAGCACGGAAATTCCGTTTGCGGACACGACGGTCGCGATATGCATATTGACCCGCCTTGGTGACAGCTTGCTTGGCGACTTTGATTGTATTTTTGCGACGGCCGTAATAGCCTTTCGCTTTGCTTAGAACTTTTTTATGGCGTGCATGAGAAGTCACGCCGCGTTTTACACGAGACATAGGTGTTTACTCCTCTAGCTTAAAGATACGGCATATATTTGCGAACAATTTTAGCATCCGGCTCGGCCATGATGGTCGTGCCCCGCTTATTGCGGATCTGCTTATTGCTGCGTTTTATCATTCCGTGACGCTTGCCTGCTTGGCCAGCCACGACTTTTCCGGTGCCAGTCACTTTAAAGCGCTTTTTGGCCCCGCTTTTCGTCTTCATTTTGGGCATTTCGCTCTCCTCATCAGTGCCATGAAGGCACATTCATTAGCGCAATAAATGCGCGATTTAGCAATTTGAGCAAACACGGCAGCCCTTTCAGCCGGCTCGCTCTTTAATTTCCATCATATGGAAAGACAGCTTTATACGCCACTACAGCCAGATTGCAAGCCGAAAAACATCAGCAAACAGTCAATTTTCCGGTTATAATTTGTCTTATTTGATGAGGACCGAAAGATCAATATGACCGCATATGTCAAGAATATCGCCCATCGTGGTGGTGCCGCCTTATGGCCAGAAAATACAATAATAGCCTTCTCAAACGCAATCGACATGGGCGCTGATGGCATTGAGCTTGACCTCCAGCTTAGCTCAGATGGGGCTTTGATCATATATCACGACGATCGCCTCAGACCTACCAATACCCAGCGCGACGGGAAATTTATCCAGCCTCCCGGTGATCTGGTTAAAAACCTCTCTCTGGCCCAACTCCAGGCCTTAGATGTGGGCACAGACCTCAATCGTCGCGATAATGGCCTTTTTACAGCCTATCAAGGCACGCCTGTGCCGAGTTGGGACGATTTTATGTCGTTAATTGATGCCAAAGCCCCATCACAATTTCTTATTTATGCAGAATTAAAGACAAGTTTGGGCGAAACGCAGGAAAATAAAGCCCTGAGCGAGGCATTCATCACAGCACTCGCCCCGCGCAAAGACCGCGAGCGCCTTCATCTTGTTTCTTTTGACTGGCGTTGCATTAACCGCCTACGTGAGCGTTTTCCGGACCTGAACCATGCTTATACAACGCTCGAGTTTTCGATCACTGACCCTGATCAACCGCTGCCCAATGACCGTATAGAAACGCATTTTCTGCGCAACGCGTCACAAAATGGCGCTCATTGGTTCGGTTCTTATGACTGGCGGGCGCAAAAAGGGAACTCTCATGGCGAAAAAGTATTAAATGCCATTTCTGCCGCTCAGGGGACAGGCTGGTTTGCTTATTGGCGCGACATTACACCAGAACGACTTGCTCAGGCGCAAGCTTTAGGCATCAAAGTGGGCGCATGGACCGTCAATGAACAAGCTAACATGTCCAGGCTCAAGGCAATGGGGATCGATGCGATTATAACCGATCGCCCAGATGCACTAAAAGCACTCGACAGTAATTAAACGTTAAGCTGTTTTCGGTGAGAGCATCATAATCATCTGACGTCCCTCAAGGGTTGGCATGGCGTCGGGCTTGGCAATCTCGTCAACATCCCCCCGCACGCGGGCAAGAAGTTGCATACCAAGCTCTTGGTGCGCCATTTCACGGCCCCTAAAACGAAGCGTTACCTTGACCTTATCGCCTTCATTAATGAATTTGACGACGCTACGCATTTTGACCTCATAGTCATGCTTATCAATGTTCGGTCGCATCTTGATTTCTTTAACATCAACCGTTTTTTGTTTTTTGCGTGCTTCGCTGGCTTTTTTCTGTTCTTGATATTTCAGCTTGCCATAATCTAGAATTTTACATACGGGCGGCTTCGCATTCGGGGAAACCTCAACCAGGTCCATGCCCTTTTCTGCAGCCAATGCCATGGCCGTATCGATATCGATAACACCCAGCTTTTCGCCTTCATCCGTAATTACTAAAACTTTAGACTCAGTAATCATTTCATTAACACGCGGCCCATCCCTTGTGGGTGCCGCTGCGGTAGGTCTACGTACTATGATCGTCTCCTGTTATGATTAAAACAAAGCGCAGATGCGCTATATCAGTGTTTATGCGAGAATTCATTTAAGTCAACAGGCAAGTCTATAAAATCTGACTCAGCCAATTCGCCCAATAGCCATTTTGGCCTTGGCCAAACCCAAAGCCGCAGCCATCTATAATCATCAGGCCATGGATCCCAAACAATTTTAAAACGGTACCATGACAGACGACGGATTAAAGCAATAAAACCGAGCAAGCCCAAACGCTCGCAAAAAAATTGGTTTTGCGCCATATGCGCATCAGCGGCTTGGTCCTGACGAATAAGAACAGCAACAGGCCCCTTATGCGCCTGAACCTCCAAAATAATCCCCGGTATATCTGCGCCATAGGGAGCCCCGGCCAAGATCAGCAACACAGCGTCCTCTTGCATAAACAAGCCTGATATTTGATCACGCATGTGGTTTAACGCCATAGATCGCAATAAACCTGTAACGTACTGGCGCACATGCGCGCGCGCGTATATTTGCTTAATATATATTTGCGGGCCGCACGCCCCATTGCATCACGCTTTCGCGGACTAAGCGACATTGCCTCCTCTAGAGCCAAAGCCAGAGCCGGAGCATTATCAGGCGTTACCAACCAGCCTGTGGCGGCCTCATCACCGCCGACAGGACAAACTGTCTCTTGAAACCCACCAGCATTAGACGCAATGACCGGCCGGCCAGCGGCTTGCGCTTCAATCGCTGTTCGACCAAACGGCTCAGCCCTCACCGAGGGAATAACAATCAAGTCACTGGCTGCATAAATGGCCGGCATATCCTCTACCAAACCAGCAAAGCTTACATTTAAATTATATTTTTGGGTGAGCGCATTAAGCTCGTCGACATAATCATCGCGACCCTGCGCATCGCCGGCAAATAAAATCTGAACAGATCCCTTCTTCCATTTTTTTTGCGGCACAGAATCTTGAAAGCATAATGAAACAGCTTCCAGCAAAACATGCTGCCCTTTCCAGCGCGTTAACCGTGCCGGACAAAGAATGACAAAATCATCGTCACCAAAACCAAATTGACGGCGCAATGCTGCACGTTTTTCTGCATTATAATTTTTAGGATCAAGAGCATCGACATCGCACCCACGGGGAATAACGCGAATGCGTTCAGACGCAACACCATGCGCTTTTTTAATCTGATCAGCGGTAAATTCAGAATTGGCTATCACCACATCGCCGCGGGTCATAACGGAATTGTATAATACTTTAAGCCTTGGCCCCATGTGAACCTTGCTGTGGTAAGTCGTCAAAAAGGCAGCACCAGTTTTACGCGCCGCCCAAAAAGCAGACCAGGCCGGGGCACGCGACCGCGCGTGAATGATATCGACATTATATTTTCGTACCAAACCCGCTAAAGCATATGCATTCTTGATCATCGTCAGCGGGTTTTTAGATGCCACGGGTAAAATAA
>ENA-OUOG01001198-OUOG01001198.1-marine-metagenome-genome-assembly--contig:-NODE-1198-length-30796-cov-6.070250_pt1 | contig 30796 bp, 20 predicted proteins | sample MGYA00248635_ERZ508505 | MGnify/ENA primary metagenome ERZ508505 (study PRJEB26176, sample SAMN06267871) | marine metagenome | isolation source: Saanich Inlet, British Columbia, Canada | place: Pacific... | reverse complement strand
TAGCGGTGGGGCTTCTTCACGCCGCCGGTGGCGGGGGCGGACTTGCGCGCCGCCTTGGTGGCGAGCTGCTTGCGGGGAGCCTTGCCACCGGTGGACTTACGGGCGGTCTGCTTGGTACGGGCCATTGTTGTAGTTGAGGTTGGGTGTCTCGAAGAGTGACGACCGGGAAGCTGCGGACGCGGTTCAAATAGTTTTTCGGAGGCGATTTTGCGATTTTACGCGTATGGCGAAGCAGTCCACCGAAAACGCACCGATTCCTCACGAGCCCGACACGTTCGGGTGTCGTCTCCAGAAGAGGTTGGAGGGATTTTCGTGCAGACGCAAATTCCTCATGCGCAACGCATCGGGGTGCCATCTGTCAAAAAGGAGAGGAGGGCAGACGGCACGCTTCCTTCCGGGCACACCGAGCGACGCGTTCTCGTTCGTCCCGCGGCGTGTGTGGTGCCCTCGCGTGGATCTCGGCGATGGCCACCTCGTCCTCGTCCGGCGCGAGCACGGTGACCCGCGTCGCGGTGGCCGTCGCCGCGGTTGGCGCGGCGGCGTACGCCTACCATCGCCTCACGCGCGTCTCGGACGCGGTCCAGGCGAAGGCTGTCGAACCGTCGGCCAAGGCGGAGGCGACCGAGGTGCAGACGAAGACGGCGGAGGCGACGCCCGAGGCACCGGCGAAGCCGCCTTCCGCGGTCGCTCCGTCTCCGGCTCCCGTCGTCGCGGACCCGGACGACCCCGTGGCCGAGGCTCTGGCGCGCGAGCTCGCGGAGGCGATCGAGCTGGATGCGAAGGACGCGCAGACGTTCGGGCACACCTCCCCCGAGGAGACCGCGGAGCTGCAGAGGCAGGCGGCCGTGCAGATGGCTCGCCTGCACGCGGCGGGGAACATGGGCGCGGACCCCCTGGGCGGCATGAAGACGCTTACCCCGGAGGAGTGCGGCGGGCGCACGGACGCGTACACGTGGACGCAGACCGAGAACGAGATCGTCGTGGCGTTCGACGTGCCGAGTGCGGTGACGTCCAAGAAGGTGGCGGTGAAGATCGACACCAAGACGGTGCGATTCGCGGTTTCGGAACCGAGCGCGGCGGGCGAAACCGAGCGCGTCGTGCTGCAGGGCGATCTGTTTCGAGACGTGGTGCCCGACGAGTGCGTGTGGGAGATGGAGAGCGTGGCGGGCGGGAAGAAACGAGTCAGCGTCACGCTGCACAAGCTCCGCCCGACGATGGCGGCGCACCACTGGCGGTGCGTGGTTGCGGGCGAGCCCGAGAACGACGTCGATCGCTTCGGGCCGCCCGTCGTGGGCGTCAACGGGAACGACCCGCACGCGCTGAGCAGGATCGCGGAAGAGATGCGCGCGAGGGGGTGACTACGACGGAGGGAGTGCGTGATGGAGTGTAATACCTGAAATATCTGTCTATGTCTATCTCTCCGGTTCGCTACCGCGTCTTCCGCCGCCGCGGCGGTTGAAATCGTCTTCGGACGCGACGTCTTCCTCCGCGTCGCGCGACGATGGCGCGTTAACGACGCGTTTAAGGCCTTAAACGCGTCGAGGGTGTTTAACCGCGATATCTATATCTATACTGGCTCGTTTGTTTCATTCACGACGCTTTCATTCACGACGCTTTCGAAGGTAAAGAGCGCCGTGAAGGCCATATCAGTTCCCGGATGATCGGCTCCATCCAAAACGCGAGCGCGCAACACGAAACCGCGGCGAGCGCGACGGGCGCGGCTTGTAAAGGCAACGCGCCGAACGGGTCAATCGCCGGTTCAAGCACGACGTCGTACACGACTTCGTCGAAAGCGCCCTGCTTGCCGTCGCGGTGGCGACCGTACGTCCTCGCGTCCAGACGCACTACCAGGTTCGAGTTCTTCGAGTTCAGACGGAGGATAGACTCGCCGACGCGCCGCGACGACAGAACGAGTTTCTCGACGTTCAACATTCGGCGGCCTTTGGCGCGTGTTTGGGGAGGATCCGACCCGACCAGCTCCAGGGTGATGTCCGCCGGATTCGTGGCGGGGTAAGACACTCGCACCTCGTACGCGGTGTTTGGAGCGAGCCCGGCGAGCGCGTACAGCCGGGGCGCGCCGTCCAGGCGCGCGGTCTCGCGCAACAGCGGCGCGCGCGGGCGAAGCTCGGCACACGCCGCGCGGCCGCCTCGTCCGTCCGCGCACGTCCCGGCGGCGCGCGCGCCGACGACGAGGAGCGACAGGGCCAGCGCCAGGCGCGCGAGAAGCCCGCGCGGACGCGAGCGCCACACCGCGCGCGCCATCCGCGCCGTCCCTCGCGCGACTGATGTGATGAGGGCAAGCCACAGCGCCTCGTCAGCACTCGAGAAAATTTTCTCTTCGAAAAAGCAACGACGGTCGGCGCGGCGCGGCTCGACGCCACTCGACGGCGCGCCGCGTCAACCTCAAGAGTCCGTTCGTCGACTTCTCGCGATGTCCGACGACGCGCGATCGGGCGCGGGCGTGACGCTGCCCGACGGCCGAACGCCGGAGACGGCGAGAGGCGGCACCCCCGTCCCCGACAACGTGCTTCGCGCGATTTACGGGGCCAGCCTCGGCGAAAAGGTCTCGGACGCCCCGGGGGCCGGTCCGGGCCCTTCCGCGAAGACCAAGGCGGAGCAGTACGACGAGTCGCTCAAGCATTGGTGGAAGGAGTACGCCGATCGGAAGAACGACGAGGAGGAGGAGCACGTCTCGGACTCGCTGCTGTACGACTACACGCACCTGCCGCGCTCGACGCCGGCGCCCACCTTGACGGACGACCGGGTGAAGAAGACGGAGAGCGGAGAAAAAAAATAAATTGTCATACGTAGTCGGGTCGTAGCGAAAGACGGTTTGTGACCCAAGAAAGACCAGCACGTGACGATTCTCCTCTCTCTGCCTCGCACCGGGAACGCCCCGCGTGACAAACGCGGCGGCCACGCGTGAGCTCGACGCCGCCGCCGCGACGTCGATCCAAACGCGCGGAGGCGCCGGCGTTTTCGTCGCGACGCACATAAACTTTTTTGCATTTGGAAAAAAAACACAAACAAGATGGTGGCAAAACCACGCGCGCGGGCGACGGTGGTCGCCCGCGGCGGCCGGCCATGGCGACGCAGCTCGGCTCGATCAAGCGCGTGCGTCGTTTCCCCGGCTTCGTCGTCGATGGGTTCAACTACCAGAGCCCCGACGTGGTGGCGTACTTCCTGACGCATTTCCACGCGGACCACACGGTCGGACTCCACGCCGGGTTTAAAGGACCGGCACCGATCTACTGCTCCGCGGTGACCGCCGCGCTGGTGACCAACGTCATGGGCGTGAAGCCTTCGCTGGTGCGCGCGGTGCCTCTGAACGACACCGTGCAGGTGCACACCGCGGACGGCGCCGTCGCGTTCGTCACGTTCCTGGACGCCAACCACTGCCCCGGGTCGGCGACGATACATTTCCGTCGACGTCGCGGCGCGGACGAAGAAGACGCTTCACTGAAGGAGGACAAAAAAAAAGGCGTCGACGTCGACGCGTCATCCTCCGCTCTTTCGGGCGACGTCGTCGCGTTGCACACGGGCGATTTCCGCGCGGCGCGGTGTGTGCGCGAGGATCCCAAGCTGCACGCCTTGATTCGAGACCACGGCCCGATCGGCGAGCTGTACTTGGACACCACATACTGCGACCCGCGCTGGCGCTTTCCCGACCGTAAACGAGCGTGCGCGGCGATGGCGGAGATCGCGCGGAGGGAGCTCTTACGGGAACCGCGGACGCTGTTCCTCGTCGGCTCGTACTCCATCGGCAAGGAGCGCGCGGTGAAGGCGGTGGCGAACGCCGTGCGCAGCCGGGTCGGCGTCGGGTGGCACCGCGCGCGAACGCTTAAGCTCACCGGCTGGTGGGACGAAAACCTCTTTTTGTGCGAGGACGACGAGCGAGCGGTGGCGGACGCGTCGGAGCGCGCCGCCGCCGAAATCGCGTCGGGCAAAGACGCGGGTCAAGCAAGGCCCGCGCCTCCGTTCCGCGTGCGCGTAACACCCATGGGCGGCGGCCCGCCGCACGAGAACATGGCAAACCTGCTCCGCGAGTCGCGCGACCCGAACACGGGCGAGCCGTACTTCAAAGCCGCGGTGTCCTTCCGGCCCACCGGCTGGAGCTACCGGGGCTCCTCCAACTCGACGCGACGACGCGACGGCGACGGCGACGGCGATGTGAAGACGACGACGACGATGACGACGACGACGACGACGACTTCCGTCCAGACATCGGTTCCTTCCGACTTAGACGTCTGTTCCGACGACGAGCACGAGCGTTTAGGCGCCGCGTCGGCATCTTCGTACAAACCGTGGGTCGAGAACGACGGCGCGACGCGCGTGTACGCGGTGCCGTACAGCGAGCACAGCAGCTTCGACGAGCTTTTGGCGTTCGTGCGGCGCGTGAAGCCGGTGAGGGTCACGCCCACGGTGAACGCGCAGACGGATTTCGAGCGCGAGAAGATCCTGAGGCACTTCCAGCACCTCACGGACGCGAGCCGCGACCGGAACAGGCTCGAGCACTACTTTTCGTCAAACGCGAACGCCGCTTTGGATGTCACTCGTTTATCCTCGAAGGGGAAGGGCGAGGCGCAAAGGCTCGAGCGCTTCGAAGCGCCGTCCGAAATCGCGGCGCGCGACGGAACCGACGAGAAGGAGACCGCGGGTCTTTCGGGTTTAGATCCCGAGACCCTCGCGGCGCTCAAATCGATGCTGACCCCCGCAGAACTCAAGCAGCAGGTGGCGCTCCTGGAGGAGGCGGCGATTGCGAAGGCGGCCTTTGTCAAGCGCGAAACCGGGTACGGCGCGACGACAAACGACCCGTCTTTGACGCCGTTCCCGCTCGGGTGCGTGGCGCTGGTGCGCGGCGGCGGCGGCGGCTTCGGCGGCGGCGGCGCCAAGTACGCGCAGTTCCGAGACAAGGCGCACGTCGAGTCCCGCCTGCGCGCGCTGGGCGCGACCGTCGTGCACCGCGTCTCGCCCAAGGTGACGCACGTCGTGGTGCCCGCCGGGGGAGAGGCGCTCGCCGAGGAGCGACGGCGGCACGGGCAGGCGGACAAAAAAATCGCCGCCGGCGCCGGCGGCGCGCCCGAAAGAGCCGGCAAGCCCGGGTACGAGGCGAAGCCCGAGCCCGCGGAGGCGACGGCTGAGATTGAGCCGGAGCGCGACGCGAGCGCGGACGCGACGCGAGACGCGACGCGAGACGCGACGCGAGTGGAGGTGGTCACGGAGGGGTGGGTGATGCGGCACTGGCGCGCGCACCAGAACGGCACGGCGAAGCGTCACGACCCGGAGACCGTGCGTTTGCACGAAGCCGAGACGCGTTTGGCGCGGCGCATCGCCGACGACGCGCGTCGCGCCGCGAAACGTAAGACTCGCGAGGCTCTCGAGAACGGGGAGGATGTGCGTCCCGGTCGCGAGCGCGCGATGAGCCGCGCCGTGCTCGATCGCGTCGCGCGCGCTGGGACGCAGAGGCTTTTCCTCGTGCGCCGGCTGGACCTGGCGCGGGGCGACGGAGCCGGCCGTCAGTGTTCGGACGGCGGCGACGGCGCGACGAAGGCCATGACACAAACGCAAAAATGGCACGCGCGCTTCGCCGTCTTCGGCACGACGGGCAACGTCTACGAGTGCGACGTGCGCGACGTTCCGTCGTGCGACTGCCCCGACTTCGCCGGAGGGAGGCGCGGCGGGCCCGGCACGCCCGGCTCGAGAGTATGCAAGCACCTGCTGTGGCTCTACATGCGCGTGCTGGGCGTGCCCCGCGACGACCCGCTGCTCTGCCAGACGGCGCTCACGCAAAAAGAGCTCGCGCGACTGCTGGCGGCGCCCTCCGCCGCGCAGCGCGCGTCTCTCGCCGCGCGCGCGGCGCGCGAGGCGTACGCGCGCGCGAACGAACGCCACGAAGACAGTCTGGAAGAAAACCTCTCCTTTTCGCTTCATGCTCCTGTAAGCGTTCCTCGGAAAAGCCCTAAGGAAGAGACGTGCCCTGTGTGTTTCGACGACGTCGTGGACGCGGCGGACGCCGCCGCCGGGATGGACCCGACGTGCGCGTCCAAAGTCTGGTGGTGCGTCGACGGCTGCGGCTCGAACGTGCACGCCGCGTGCATGCGCCGCTGGATCGAGAAGAGTAACGCCGTGAGCGTCGGGGACGGATTCGGCGGATTCGGCGCGACGTGCCCGCTGTGCCGCGCGGGCTGGCATAACCAGGAACCCGCCGCGCGGGACGTAGAACCCGACCAGGAACCCGGCCAGGAACCCGCGGCGGACCCCGAGACGCGAAGCGTTCCTCGCGGCGTCGCCGCGAACGAAAACGAAAACGACGCGGAGCTCTCGTCGCTGTCGTCGCCGTCCGGCGCGCGGTACGTGAACCTGGCGCGGTTCCAGGCGGGCACCGCTTCCGGTCGCGACCTGGAGCAGTACAACGACTTCGCGCGGCGCGCCATCGAGAAGAGGCAGCGGGAGGAGCGGAGGCGATCGGGGGAGGGTGTCGAATAGGAGTATCCGATAGATAGCGCTTCCGATAGTCCGACGGAGTACTCCGCGTTAGTTACCGGAGTCGGTCTTCCAGACGTTCGGTCGTTTCGATATTAACCGAAGCGCAACCGCGCGCGCCGACGCGACCCCGCGCCGTGATTCCGTTTCCGCATCAGACGACCATCTTCAGCCCCGGGCCGGTGTTGTTGTAGAAGTCGCCGGTCCATTGTCTCCCCTCCTTGTCGGTGTACGTCCCGACGCCGTGCATGGCGGACTTCTCGAAGCTCCCCTCGTACTTGGTGCCATCCGGCCACGTGTACACGCCCTGGCCGTGGTAGCAGTCATCCTTCCACTCGCCCTCGTACGTCGCGCCGCTCTCGTACGTGAACACGCCCCTGCCCTCCATCACGTCCTGGTTCCACTCGCCCTCGTACCGCCACTTGCCCGCGATCGTGCTCGTGCCCTTCCCGTGGCGCACGTACGTGCGGGGCGCGTCCTCGCCCTCCACAACCTCGGGAGGGGGAGGCACCTCCTCCCCATCCGCGTACTCGCGCTCTTTCCATTCCCCCTCGTACGTGTCCGCGCCCGTGCCTCCCGTGGGGAAGATGAACGTGCCCGTCTGGGGGGGCTCAGCCTCGGCGTCGGCCATCGTCGAGACCGGTCCGCTGACGCGCGGGCCGTCCGCCGAACGCGCGCGGTCGTGTGCCACGCGAGACGCGGTCGTCGCGCAGGAAGACGAGTCCCCCTTTCGCGACCAAATTTGGAGTGTGTTTTCGACTAGCCTATGGGTCTGTATGCGTTTTTAGTCAGAGCCAGCTGGATGCGTAGAAAAAAACGCGCAGAGCGCACAGAGGGGGACGAGAGAATTAATTTCTCCGAGACTTGAAGTGGTCATTTCTCAAGGCGCCTTCTCGCGCGACGAGAAGGCGGGCGCCATGAGCATGGCCATGGGCGGGAAGTCGGTGGGGGGCCAGGTCCCCCGGATACAGCTGAAGTGGCTGCTCACCCTCGACCTGTCCGTATCCATAAAGAACCCGAAGAGGTGCGTCTCTGGACAGCCCAAAAGAGCGCCCATCCGCGCATCTCGGTTTTCCCGAACGTCACGCGACGCCATCCGCGCGTTGACCGTTTTCGCGCCGCGCGCCGAGACGGCTCGAGGCCGCCGACTGACACACTCGTCCCTTTCGTCACTCACGACGCGTCCTCGACGATCGACGGAAAGGGACTTCGCGAACGGGTACCTGTTCGCGGAGATCCTGCACCGGTACTTCCCCGGGGAGGTCTCGATGCACTCGTTCGACAAGAACGCATCCTCCGTGCACAAGAAGCGCGATAACTGGTCCGTGCTCCTGAAACCGCTCAAGAAGGCTGGGTTCGACGTCACCACGCGCGAGTGGGAGGCCATCTGCGCCGCGGAGGATGGCGCGGCGGTGGAGTTCGTCGGCAAGATGCACCGCAGGCTCGCGGGGGGCGCGGCGGCGATGCGGCCGCCCTCGGGCGCGGATGGCGGGTCGAGGCGAGAGAGCGCTCGGCTCGGCGGGGGCGACTCTTCCGGGAGAGGCAGAGGAGACGCGGACGACCGCGGCGGAGACGAGTATTCCGGACGCTCGTGGGAGGACGAGGTTTCCGCGCGCGGCCGAGGCGATGACCACCGCGATGATCACCGGAGCGGCGGGGACGACGGACGAGGCTCGCGCTTCGGCGGCGGCGGGTGGGGACGGGGATACGGCGGGGACGACGACGCGGCGGGGCGGGGATACGGCGGGGACGCGCCTCGCGGCGACGTGGACGTGCGCGGCTACGTGGCGTCCCCCTCCAAGTTCCGGTTCCAGCCCAGCTCGAGCGGCGGGTTCGACTGGGAGGCGTACCAGCGCGAGTTCATGAGCCCGCCGAAGGAGGACCACTCGGAGAGGTGGCTCGAGGGGCGACCGGCGTCGGCGGAGGATGGCGACGAAAAACGCCGGCGCAGTCGCGGGGACGGCGCGTCTATCTCGGGACGCGACGACGACGACGACGCGATCGGGAGTCCCCGGCGTCGGCGACCGATGCGCCCGCTCCGTGACCGCGAGGATTCGGACCGCTACGACTCGGGGACGCCTCCCCCGCGAAGGGAGGCGCGCCGAGACCGAAACCGCGGCTTTGACGGCGGCGCGTCGCTGCTGGACTGGGGCCCGTCGCTGCCCGGCGAGGATGACTACGGTGACGCGGACGGGTACTACGAGGACGGGGACGGATACGACAGCGCACAGCACGGGTACGACGACCGCTACGATGACCGCTACGATGACCGCTACGACGACCGCTACGACGAGGGGCACGACTACGATAGCGCCGGCAGGCACGGTCGGTCCCCGCGGCGGTCGTACGCAAAAGCCGGCGCCGACGACGACGAACGCGCGCGGAGTCGCCGCCGCGATTTCCCGCGCGATGAAGCCGATCGCGCGTCGCGCGAGCGGCGGTACCGGGAGGCGTCCGCCGGCGTCGCGAAGAGTCACAGAGACAAGGGCGAAAAAAACCGCGCGAAGAGAGACAGCGACCGTCGTGTCTCTTCCGACGACGCCGGAAGTCACGACGACGCCGGAAGACGAGACAGCGCCGGCTCGTCTTTCGTCGGCGGGAAGAACCGCGGCGCGGCGACGGGTTTTTACAACCCCACCTTTTACGAGCGGAAGTACGACCTCGGCGACCATCGCGGCGTGTCGACGTACGAGCGGAGCGGCGCCGGCGGATACCACGGCACGCGCGAGCGCCCCAGCGAGGCGCAGGTCCGCGCCCGGTCCGAGGGCCCGTACGCGGGGCAGTACGGCATGGACTACGAACCCAAGCGCGTCTCCGAGTACCGGAGGATGCTGGGCGAGGACGGCGGGTACTACAAGCTCGGCAGCCTCGGCGGCGACCTGGACACGGAGGCGCAGCGCGCGGCGCGGGAGAAGCGCGAGGCCATCAAGGAGCTCGACCGGATCAACCGCGAGCAGAACCGGCTCGCCGCGGAGCGGTCGGCCGCGAACCTGGCGAAGAGGCGCGGAGACGGCGGAGCCGGCGGTTCGAAACCGAACGCGAAGAACGGCGCCGCGAAACAGTTGGAGCGGGGGTTCCTTTCGCACGTGGGCGATCGCGACCCGCGCAACCCGGGGAAGAACCAGGCGCCGTCCAAGCACGAGCGCATGTGGTCGTACGCCAAGCGGTACATCCCTAAACCCGTTCCCGCGCCGCCCAAGAAGGCCCCGCCCGCGCCCCCGCGGGTCCACGGCGTGTGGAAGGAGCCCGCGGCGGCGCCGGAGGAGTTTGCGGCGGCGCCCGAGGATAACAACTTCCGCGGCGAGTGGCCGTCGGCGTGGGGGGGACGCGAGGACGTGCGCGGCCCGCACCAAAACGCGTCGCGCGTCGACCGCGGCCGGCGCGGGATGCAGCTGCAGCCCGACGCTCTGCACGACCGCGGAGCCGCGCGGGAGATGACCGAGCTCGAGCGGCTGGAGATGGAGCACAGGGTCCACCAGCAGAAACTCAGAGAGCTGAGTCTGGTGTGACGCGGAGCGTTTCGATCCTTCGTCTCGAACGGTTTTTAGCGCGCGCGCCGACTGTAACAGGGCTCTAGCTTCGCCTTTTCCCAGAGCCACGCCACCGCTTGTTCACGAGGTTTTCTTTCGTCGTGGTTCGCCGGCAGTCCACACCGCGTCGCGCACGCCTCCCACGCCGCTCTCGGAGCGATGCTCGTCGTGACCGCCGCGAGCATGACGACGACCGAAGTCGCGAGCCCGACGTCGTCGGACGTCGAGGGTGAGACTGAGGACGCCGAGGTGGACGCCGACCTCGTCTCCGAGAAGGAGACGGAGCGCGTCGGGGCGTCCGAGGACGAGGAAGAGGACGACGCCGGGGAGGACGCCGGGGAGGACGCCGAGGACGACGCCGAGGACGACGCGGACTTGGTACGGAACCCGGGCGTGCGTCTCGGCGGGCGCCGCGTCCGCAAGCTCTTCGCCGTCCGCGAGCGCGACCCTTCGCAGCCGCAGGGCTACAAGCGGTTCTTCAAGCAGTTCACGGGGTCCGTCCTGGGCGCTCGGCCCGACGCCACGTGGGGCACCGTTTACGGCGTGCGGTACGAGGACGGGGAAGAACAAGAAGTGATCTACGAGGAGCTTCTCCCCATCTTCGATGAGCCGAACGAGAAGCAGAGGGCGGTGCCGCTCGCCGCGATCGAGGCGTCGAAGAAGGCGAGAAGCAAATGGTCGTTGGAGAAATATTTCCAGCGGGACGGCTTTCGTCCGGGAGCGCTCCGGAAATGCTGGGTCGGCGTCAAGCGAGACCCGGAAGCGAGCGAAGATGCCTTCTACGGGGTCGCCACGGACCCCAGGACGAACGTGGAGCACCACTTCGACGTGATCTTCACCACGCGCCACGCCGCAGGCGCCGCGCACGACCTGCTCGTGCGGCGCATGCGCGCCGTCGCCGCTAAGCCCCGGAACTTCATCGGGTGGGACGAGGCCGACGAGGCGCCCGCCGCGAGGGCGCGCGGGCGGAACGGGGAAAAAAAAGTAAACGTCGACTTCGAAGAGCTTAACTTCCCTGACGCGTCTTGGAACGACCTGTGCGGCATCGTCCTCGGGACCGTCGCGACGAAGCTCACGGCGAACGCCGTGAGCTTAAAGCCCGACTCGAGCAAACGCCCGACGCCGGCGGCGCCGCCGCCCGCGCCGCGCGCGGAGAAGAAGAAGAAGCGCGACCCGAAAGCGCCGCACCGCAAAAACGTCGGCGGCCGCGTGTACGACTCACGGCTGGGTGTTTCGTGCCACTGGTGTCGCCAGAAGACGCACGAGGCGCACGTCACGTGCACGTCGCCCACGTGCGCGCTCCCGGGATCGCGGCTCGCGGTTTCGTTCTGCGGGCAGTGCCTGAAGAACCGGAACGGCGAGGACGTCTTCGCGGCGCGCGAGAGCGGACGCTGGGTGTGCCCGCGGTGCCGCGGCTCGTGCGGGCCCGGCTGCGCGTCGTGCTGCAACTGCGGCCCGTGCCGCATCGCCAAGGGGTTCAAGCCCACTGGACCGGGCATCGCGCACGCGTTCGCGGCGGGGTTCGGGAACGTGCACGACTTCCTCGTCGGCGGGGTCACCGGCGAAAGCAGGGAAGCCGTCGCGCGCCGGAAACTCGACTTCGAATGGGGCGCGTGGCTCGCGCCGCGAAACGAAGCGTCCCCGTCTGCCACGCCTCCCCCAGCCACGCCCGCGGGGACACCTCCGGCGTCGCCGGCGATGCTTCCGATGACGCCGACGACGCCGGCGACGCCGACGACGCCGGCGACGCCCGATACCCCGACGATGCCCCTCGCGGTGGTCCCGCCTCGAGGCCTCGTCGTTCCCGCCGCCGCCAGCGCCTCCGCCGCTGTCGCTGACTTGCGGCGCGCGCTGGGCGACGCGAAGGCGATGGTGGCGGAGGGCCTGCTGGACGACCAGGACTTCGGGAAGGTCAAGGCGAGCGTCCTCGCCGGGATCGCGTTCGGGGCGGGAGGAGGCGCGTCGAAGACGGGGGCGTGAGTCGATAGAAAACGCGAGACGCAGCGTGGAAGCGTTCGCGTACACCGAAGGTGTTTGTGAAGAGACGACACTAAAACGCTTAGTGTTTCTTCTACGTAGTAGCTTTACAATCGAAAAGACAACGGACCTTCCTCACGAATCGCTCCCGCTGCCGTATCCGAGCAAGCCTCCGAGTCCTCCGCCGTCGTCGCCGGCTTCGTCTTTCGTCTTCGTCTCCGCCGCGGCGTCTCCCGTCGCGTTCGCCGCGCCGCCGTCGCCCTCGCCGCCTCCCTCTTTCCTTCGCACGGCGACGATCTTCGCGCGCGCGACGGGTTTCGGTCTTTTCGGCGGAGGCGCGGAAGCGGCTGAAGCGTCAGCCGCGTTTGAAACGAGCCCGTCGCGTCGCGCGCGTTTCGCCGGAGGAGCCGGCTCGGGCGCCGCCTTCACGACCATGGTCTCCCTGGCCAGCCTGAACGTCTCCACGTCTTCGCGCTCGCGCTCGAGCCGCCTCCTCTCCTCCTCCCTCGCGGTGTCCTCCACCTCGTCCAGGAACTCGATCTCCTCCTCGTCCAGAGGCTTGTTTTGGCCCTGCTTGATGGTCTTCCAGCCCTGCGCGAACGCCTCCTCCTTGGCTTCCTTCGCCTCCTGCAAAACAGCCCACAGAGGCTTGGACGCCTCCGCGGTGCCGTCCTCCACGCGGAGCGTCCCGCCGCGGCGTTCCTTGATCTCCTCCAGCTCCGTCTCCGTGACGAAGTTCATGGAGCCGAGAACCGCCTGCGCCGCGCCCGCCACCTTGTCCGCCTCCGCCTGCGCCAGCGTGGGGAACACGGATGCGGCGTCGCGGCCCAGCACGCGCTCGCGGTCGAATCGACGCTCGGGCTCCTCCACGCGGACGAGGGGCACGCCCCCGTCCGCCGCGGTGGTCACCGCGGTGGTCGTCACGTCATCCGAGGGACGCATCGCGGCGTCGCGGCGCGACCAAGAGACGCGCGCGCGCGGAGTGGGAACGAGGAGGACGACGCGACGAAGACGACTGAAGATGGATGTTTTTCGAGAGCTTGAAACGAGTTCGGACAGAGCTGGTTCGACTGGACCTCTCGACCAGAGTCCAAAAAAAACCTCCTCTTGCCTCTACCGCGCGCCCACCTCCGCGGCGATTGCCGCGAACGTCGGTCTTCCCCCCCTTTCCCCGACGCACCGCGCCGCGAGCGCGGCGAGCGCTGCGACTCGCACGCCCTCGTGCTCGTCCGCCTCCCCGTCGTGCTGCGAGAGCGCCTCCTCCAGCAAAACGCCGAACGCGCGCACCTCGGTGCGTTCGAGCTCGGCGCCGAGCGCCGAGCCCGGCGGGTAAAAAAAAGCCGCGCCGAAGTCGGAGAGCTTCGCGGCGGGTCCCGGTCCCTGTCCCTGACTAAAAAGTCCCTGAGCCCCGGGTTGTCCCGGTCTGAACAGCACGTTGTGCGCGTACAAGTCGCCGTGGTGCACGCCCGCCGCGTGCAGCGCCGCGCCCGCGCCGGCGACGCACCGCGCCAAAGAGACAATCTCCGCGCACGTTCGTCGCGTGCCCGGCGCGTACACGTCCCTTGTGACCGAGTCGAACGAAGGCGGTCCGCCGAGAACTTTCCACGTTTTAGGGTCGAGGAACTCCATCACCAGACCGTAAGAAGTGTTTCCTTCTTCTTCTTTTTCTTCGCGCGTGAACCTGGCGAGCGTTCTTACGATGCTGTCGCATCCCGTGCGCGACGCCAAAACCGAAGCCGCCATCTCGTCCTCGGGGCGTCCGTCCGAGGTCTTCGCGGCGTGTTTGTACACCTTGACCGCGGCGACGCCGCCGCCGACGCCGCCGCGTTCCGACGCGAACACCTCCCCGGAGGCGCCCTTTCCCAGGGGCGGTTTAGAGGGGTCGACGTTTAAGGACGCCCATGACACCTCGGGCACGTCGAAGGCGTCGGTTGAAGAGCCGTCCAGGCAACGTCGGCGCGCCGCCGCCGAGAACGGTTCCGTCGCGGGGTTGGCGGCGAGCGCGAGCCACGCGAGTTTCGGGTGATGCAGGAGCCACTCCGGGATTTTCTCCAGCCGGTTATCCGCCAGCCGCACGAGCTCCAGGTGGCGCATGTTCTGCATGGTCTCCGGCAGACCCTCGTTCGTGAGCCTGTTCCCCGCCAAAAGCAGCTTGCGCATCCCGACGCACTCGCCCACGCAGCGCGGCAGCGCCGCCAGGCGGTTATCCGACAGGATGAGCCAGCACACCGACTTGGGGATGGAGCCCTCGGGGACGCGCTCCAGCTTGTTGGCCTTGAACGACAGCATGAACAGGCGGGGCAGGCGCCCGATCACGACCGGGACCTCGGTGAAGTGACACCCCAGGAAGAACAACACGCGGAGGTTCACCAGCCCGTGGAACGTCTCGGGGAGCGAGCGCAGCGGGTTCTTCCCGAGGGACAGGAACTCCAGGGAGGCGCACGTCGCGATTTCGTCCGGCAGCCGATCGATGGCGCACCCGGACAGGTCCAGGCGGGTCAAACCGGTGGCCGCGAGCGTCCCGTCGCGCATGCCGGCGAACAGGCGCGCCACGCGCGCGTCAACGGTCTCGCCGGGCTGAAGCGCCGCGGCCGCGTTCGCCTCATCGGGGGTCATGCCCGCAGACGACGACGACGCGCGGGAAGAAGTGATGCGTCCGAGAGAGACTTCGGGAACGTGGCGACGATGTTCGCGAAGATGTTTTAAGAACGTTTCGAAGTCGAAGACGACCTGCCGTCGTCGCGTCGTCAGTACCCGACGGTGATGGACGCGACGGCGATGACGAAATCGTCGTTCGGCCTCCCCTCGTCGTCCACGTCCCCCATCTCCGGGATGGCTATGCCGCTCTTCGCCAAAAGGCCCCCCACGTCGACGTTCACCGGGTCGACGATGTTCCCGTACGGGAACACGTCGCGCACCTTTTGCAGATCCACCGATTCAACCATCTTTTCGGGAACCCCGAGCTGGATGTGGAGTTTCATGGCGTCGTACCCTCCGGGGACAATTGCGCGTATGCTCGGGATGCTGTTGAACTCGATGGCGTTGCGACACGCGCGCACGCAAGCCTTCGTCGCATCCTGACCGTGCTGATCCGCGCCCATGCCCACCTCCACGAACAGGACTTTGCTCATCCCGAGATTAGAGGGCCCCGAAGTCGTCGCGTGCGAACGTGCGCTGTCCCCTCGCAGAGCTCCACGCCGCGCGTGGGACGCGATTCGAGGGACGCTGCCGAAGCAAGGCGTTCGCGGCCGCGCACGGGTCGCGGTGGAGGCCACCGCGCGGAAGCACCGGGACGCGACGGACATCATCGAGCGAGCGCGGGCGCTTTGCAGTGACGCCGAAACCTCGTTTCGTGGACGGTTTCGCCGCCCGAAACCTCCGAGAGCCGGGCGGACCGTTGGCGGTCGGCACCCTTCCGAAAGTCCCGAAAGTCGCGTCACGGGACGCAACGACGCACACGCAGCGGCGCGAAGCGGGAGGTCGCGTTTGCCATGGACGCGCGTCAGAACTTCCACCTGCGGACGTTCACCGGCGACGCGGTCGCCACCCCCGACCCCGGCGGGTCGACGTACGGACTGGAGTCCCTGTACGATGCGCGCGCGATGAATGCGTTTTCCGACGAGGACGCGCGCATGACGAACGGCCTGGCGGAACTCGAGGCGCGCGTCGGTCCCACGCACCGGGACGTCGCGACGCTGGCGCAGGACCTGGCGCGCATACACTTCGAGGACGAGAACATACGTAAGGCTCTGTACTTGTTCGAGCGCGCGTGGCGCGTGTGGCGGCAAATCGAGGGCCGCGCGGGGCCCAACCTGCTGATGTGCCAGCAGGAGCTCGCGCTGTGCCTGCACAAAGATGGACAGCACATGCGCGCCGATGCGATGTACGACTCCGCGATGAGCGGCATGGCGGAGGTCACCGAGCGGTACGCGCGCGCCGCGGAGAAGGAAGCAAGGGCCACGCAGGCGGCCAAGCGGCACGCGCGCGCGCTGGAGCTCGGCGCGGTGGGCGCAGGCGCGAGGAAAGGCGCCGGCGCCGGAAAAGACGTCGAGAACGTCCCTCCTTTACGGCGTCGCACAAACACAGCCGCTCTCTCCGCGCCCGCTCCTTTAACCGACGCCGAGGCTCCGCGCGCGTTTCTGCGACGCTCCTCGGCGCCTCTGAACGAGTTTCGGGTGAAACAGCAACGCCGCGCGCCGCGCGCGCGGACGTCCGTGACGCAGGCCACCACGAAGGCTTTTCAGGCGGCTTCGGCGGCGACGGCGGCGGCGAAGCGACGACAGTCGGAAGACGACGCCGCCGGAAAACCGGCGTGGCGATCGGGAGGCGTGACGCAGACGCGGCGCGGAGAGAAACAGTTAACGAACCCGTTCGCGTACGGCGACGGGAGGTTCGCGGGGAAGCACAGATAGATCGTGTCAACCGCATCGATGCGGTGTAGTGTGTAGAGTGGCGTATAGATATGTGAAAGAGTCACGTTTAACTCCCGTCGTCTATGGCTATGGTACGCGCGGGTACGGCGCGGAGAAAACTTTCGCGAGTCAGCTCTCGAAGCCCTCTTCGTCGCCGTGTTCCGTCTCGACCAGGACAACCTGTTCCCGGTAATACTCCGCCTCCCTCGCCGAGGGCCTGCGCTTCGTCCCCACGAACACGCCCGGCTGCTTCGGCGCGTCGTCGCGCTCGAACCCGAGCGACGTCATGCGGAAGCACTTCGCCAGCACGCCGCACGCGGCGAGCTCGCGCGGGAGCGCCTCGCCGAACGCGCCGGCGGGGTTTGAAAAAAAGCAAGGCACGTGGCCCACGACGCGGCTGCCCGCGCACATCAGCTCCGTCGCCTCTTCGCACACGTCGCGCCATCGCGTTAGGCGCTCGGCGTCTACCCCGCTCTCGTGCGAGCCGAACCCCGAGTCCTGGAACAGCCACACGCTGGGGACCTCGGGGGAGTACCCGGCGCGCATGAGCCGCTCCTCCAGGTCCCCGTACGCGAACGGCTGATGCGCGACGTCGAACGGGTCAACCGGGACGCGTCGGTGCGAACACCCGCGCGGCGGTTTGGCGGAGGCGGCTTTCAGCGTCGCCGCCGCCGCGGCGTGCGCTTCGGCGCCGCCAAACTCGAACACGCACGTGCCTCGCGGCCAGGGCACGCGGAACGCCCTGGAATCGAACCCGGGCGAACCCACGATCACCACCTGGCGCATCGTGCCCATCACCTCGATGCCCCGGGAAACCTCGAACTGCTCCATGATGTCCTGGAGCGCGTCAAACGCCAGGTGGTCCAGCGCCGCGCTCAGCTCCGCCCCCGAAAAGCCATCCGCGTTGGGTTCCGTCGCGAAGGCACCCTCGGAAGACGCGCGCGCCCCGCCCGAGGAACTCGCGAGGACCTCATCGCGCACGGCCGAGACGAGCAGCTCGGTGTACACGTCCAGAGGCCGCTCCGCGGCCGCGGCGTCCTCCGCGCGCCACAGCAGGGCGCGGCGCGCGCGAGAGAGGGACTCGGAAACCGGCGCCGAGGGAGGATCGCGCTCGGCGGCGGCGGCGGACGCGCGCCGCGGACCGACTCGGGAACCTCCCGCCGCGGCGGCTCGCCGGCGGACGACGCCGTCGACCAGACGCGTCGGCGCGCGCGCGAACGACGCGGAGCGTGCGACGGACGCCATCGCGAGCGTCGTCGGGACTGGCCGCCGCGTCCGACGTGGCCAGCGCTTCGAGAGATCCGTTTTCCAAAGTGCCGAACGCGAGCGCGTTTGACTTCAAAAAAATTTCTACATGTCAGTGCTTCTCGAAGCTTCTTCCCGATCGCTCGCGCACACCGAGACGCGCTCGCGCCTGGATTCGACCTCGATGGCGCGCCGTTCCGCTTTCCTCGCCTTGGCGCTGGCGCTCGTCGCGCTCGCCGCGCCGTGGCAAAGCTTGCCCGGCGTCGGCCCGACCGTCTCTTTAGCGGTACCGATGTCGCGCGAGACGGAGGACTCGCTCCCCGGGCTGGAGGACGACCCCTTGGTGCGCAAGGCGCTCAAGTGCAACGCGTGTCACGTCCTGCTGGACGAGTTACTCCCCGCGCTTCGCATGGAGCGCGCGAAGAAGAGAAGGGAACTGAACCCCGACGAGTTCATCCGCACGACCGAGCGGACGTGCGGTACGGCGCGCGCGGAGTACGGGTTGCAGATGCGCAACAACAAAGTCACGCCGGTGTACTCGAAGCACGCCGCGGTGTCCCGCGCGGAGGGCTCGTGGATCAGCAACTACATCGCCACGACGTGCGGGCAGATCATCGGCGACTACGACGAGGCGCTCAAGGAGGCGGCCTTCGGGAAGCTGTCCGCGAACGACCTGCGCGCGACGGTGTGCCAACGCGGCAAAAGCAAAAACGGAACGCGCGGCGGGGATGACGACGACGACGAAGACGCGGACGGACTGGGCGTGTGCCCCGACGACGTGGACTGGCGCCGGGTCAACACCCACGACGACGGCTGGAGCTCCACGGGGGAGACGCTCGAGGACGAGGACGTGGACGTGGACGAGGACCAAGAGCTGTGAGGGGCGAGCGACGTTGTTGCCTGACGCGAAAAAATTCGCCGCGCGAAAGCTTTTCGAGGCAGACTTGTCCGCCGCGACGCCGCTCGTCGCGCGGATTGAGGGTTTATTGTCGAATCAACGCATTTGCCGATTTTGTGTATGAGGTCTGACCCAGACCTCAACGAATATTCGCAGGAAACCAGCACGTCGTGGATAAAGCGTGCGCCACGACGATCCGACACCTGTCGAGGTGTCCGCTGGTCCGCCACCGCACTCCACGCGCGCGCGAGGTGCACGCACACCCGCGCGAGCGTCGTCACGCGAACTCGGAAGGTCGCGGTCTTCCTCGGGACGCACCAGTCGGCGCTCCGCGTATCGTCGAGTCGGTCCTCGCCGATCGCCTCCCCGATGGTGGTTGCCACGTCGATGCGCGCGCCGACGGCGACACCCCTGCCGCGCGGCGCGCCCGGCGCGTCCCTTCGCCGGGGCGCGTCCGCTCGCGCCTCCCGCGTCAGCGCGTCGAGCGCTCGCCGCCCCGTCGCCGCCCGCGCCGCCGCCTTCGCTCCCCGGCGCGCCCCGGCGCGCGTCCCCGTGCTCGCGCCGGTTGGGCCGACCCGCGATGCGGCCGGCGCGTCTCGCGCCGCGTCGCTCCGCGCGTCGGCGTCGGCGACGCCCAACGGCCCCAACGCCTCTTCCGCGGACGCGGTGAACAACGGTTTGGCGTGTTTCGAGGCGCGCCAGTACGAAGACGCGGTGGCCAACTTCACGTCGGCGCTGAACGACTTCGGCGTGCCCTCCGAGGATGAAAGCCGCGCGGCGCTGTACAATCGCGCGTGCGCGCAGTGTAAGCTTCGTCGTTTCGACGAGGCCAAGACGGATCTGATGTCGGCGGTGAACGAGTACGGCTTGAAGTTTTCGGTGGTGCTCAAGGACAGCGACATGGAGGTGTTCCGAGGCACGCCGCAGTACGAGGAGATGGCGGATGAGGTGAAGGGGTTCCGCTCCGGCGCGTCCATCGCGAAGCTCAAGGCGGAGGCGCAGGAACCGTTTCGATTCTTCAAGCTCTACGCGTTCGGCGGGCTCGGCGCCGGCGCGTTCATCGGCCTGATCATCATCCTCTCGCGTCTCTCCGCGGCGTTGGCCGGCGGAGACGACGCGCCCGACTTGGGGGAGACCATCGGGAACTTGCTCGTCAACCTCGTCGCCATCGTCGTGTTCGCGTTCCTGTTCAAGGGCGAGTCGGAGCAGAGCGAGTTGACGCGCCAAAAAGTCGCGCGAGAAGAGGAGTTTGGCCGCCTGAGGCTCGTCGTCGCCGACGACGCGGAGGACGTGCTGGTGAGCCAGCTGCGCGGGAACTACCGTTTGTTCCTCATCGCGGGCTCTGAGGCGCACGTCGACGCCGTCGTCGCGGGGCTCAGCAAGTACAAGGCGCTTCTCAAGGAGAAGAACGTCGTCATCGCGACGCTGGACATGGCGGGCGACGCGGGCGACTCGCGCCGAAAAGAAGACCTCGCCGAAAGCGAACGAGACCCGAACGCGGGGGTCGCCGCGCTCGCCGCCGAGTTTGCGGCGGCGCGTTTGGACGAAGCCGGCGGCGACGCGTCGCCCGCCGCGCCCGCGCTGGAGTTCGGGAAGCGGTCGCGCAAGGCCAAGGCCGGCAAGGCAATGCGAGGCGGGGCCTCGACGCCGACGGAGCGCAAGTGGCGTGTGGCGCCGGCGGGCACGGAGACGTGGCGCGCGTGGGTGGTGAACGAGATTGAGCGCTCGGGATTTGACCCGACGGTGCGCGACGTGTTTTTCAGCGTCGGGAAAGACGGCACTTTGTGGAAATCCGGCGCGGGCACGCCCAACTGGATGAAGCTCATCGAGGAGCTGCCGGAGGGGGGCTGGACGGGAGGCGTGTAGGAGGAAAGAAGTGTCTTGTTTTATTATCTGAACACCGCTCGGATACGAGTCTTTTTTTTCACGACGCGACGGAACACGAAACCTCTACTACGACTACGCGCGCTTCGTCACGCCGAGAGCGCCTGCAGAATCAAACCGAGGCCCGCGACTGGCGCCGTCGGCGGCGTTTGTTCGACCCCGATGAGCTCTGCGAGGGCGGGGGCGGGGGCGCGCGCTCGTCAGCGAAGGGCGCGCCGGTGTCTGTTCCCGTTGCTAGACGCCTTCACGGGACCGAAAGAGCCCGTTTCGTTTTCGAACGACGGTCACGGAGTCACGGAGGTCTCGGCGCCGCAAAAGCCGCGCGCGTACCTTCCGCGGAGACGCCTTCGGGCAGCGGCGAGTACGTCTGGATGTCGGGCACGTTGCGTATGACGAACCCGCGGGCGCGCAGCACGCTCGCATAGACGCCGTACTTCCCCGGGAGGGCGCATCCTTCACCCCACGAAACGATGCCCACTTGCCTGAACGCGCCGGTGGTGGCGTCCACCACCACCAAAGGCCCGCCGCTGTCCCCCTGGCACGCGTCCACGCCTCCCCCCGGGAAACCGGCGCACAGCATCGAGTCGCCCACGGTTCCGCCGGTTTCCGGGGGACCGGGGTACGAGCCGGGCGCGACGCACGTCTCGCGGCCCACCAGCGGCACAGTCGCCTGATGTAACTTCGCGTGAAGCATATTGTTTTCGTTCGTGCCCCAGCCCACCACGAAGCCGTCCAGTCCCTCGACGTAGTCCGATTCGTCCCAGCTCAGCCGCGCCGGCGGAAACGCGTCGGGGTCGGCGGAGACGGCGAGACGCAGGAGCGCGACGTCGTTCGCGAACGTCGCGCCGTCGTACTGGGGGTGGCCGGCGATGTCCTCGAGCGCGACGTCTATTTCCAGCCTCGGCTCGTCTATGTCATGCGCGCCGAGCTTGACGCGGAAGAAGTCGAACGGCGTCGACGCGGGGACGCCCGCGGTGTCGAAGAAGCAGTGCGACGCCGACATCACGAAGTCGGGCGAGACGAGCGTGCCCCCGCACCAGAAGCTCTCGTCCTGCTCGCCGAGGAAGTTGGTTCTTACGCCCACGATCCCCACCATCCAGGGGTACTTGCCCGCCGGACGCACCTCCTGACCGTTCACGATGCGCGCCTGCACGGGCGCGCGGAGCAGATGCGGCGTGTCGTACACGAACGAGGGGGGGACGGACTCGAAGGGCACCGCCGCGCCCGCCGCGGGGTCGAAGCTCACGGGAGCGCGCTTTTCGGCGACGCGCCGCGCGGCGGTCAAGCCGGTCGAGCTGTCGGACCCGACGAGACGGGCTCCGACGCGCGCGCGCGCGCGAGCGCGCGGCGTCGCGTCCGACGGCGTCGCGTCCGACGGCGTCGTCCGCGCGGGTGTCACGTCCGAAGGTCGGTCGTCGGGGACGCGTCCCCGGGGACGCGGCGCGACCGTCTCCGTCTCCGCGGCCGCGGAGACGGCGCAACTGAAGGCACTGAGAAGAAGGACAAGCGCGACGGAAGAAGTCCGAGTCCACTTCCGCGCGGCGCGCGCGGAAGTGAAGCGACGCGTCGTCTTCGCGCGACGCGCGAACACGCCTCTCGCGGCCGTCGCCATCTTGCGTGCCACGCGGTGTGCGCCGGTGGTGTGGACCCGACGAGCCGTGACGTCCAGCGAACCGAGGTCCACCCCACCCTTCGCAGCGACGGGTTTTGGGTCTGGCTCACGCTCGGTCGCGCGTCCCAGCCTCGGACGGTGAGATAAGGCGTCGAATTCCTCGGCGTCGTTGCCTCGTCCGAGGAAGGCGAAGCATCGGGCGCGGAGACCGACGATGGGAACGTTCGGAAAGTGGCTCCTATCCCGAGGCGGGCTCGCGAACGTTTCGCGTTTTTTTTCTTGGCGTCTCTCGTTCAGACGAACGCTCGTTCGACCGAAAACACACAAACGCCAACTTTCAGACTCGCGCGGCGTCACTGGGAGGGCGCGCGGCACGATGCGTCCGGTGGACGTATCCCCCAAGGTGATGACCTTGCTCATGGTCGTGCAGGGTCAGCGGGTGTTGTTGGGCGAGAAGAAGCGCGGGTTCGGCGCCGGTTTCTGGAACGGGTTCGGCGGGAAGGTGGATGCGGGCGAGTCCGTGGACGAAGCGGCGCTGCGAGAGTTACGCGAAGAGGCCGGCATCGAGGCGGTGGACACGACCAGGCGCGGCTTGTTGACGTTCGTGTACGACGACCAGAGCCGGCCGATGGAAGTGCACGTGTACCACGCCTCGCGGTTCACGGGCGCGCCGGTGGAGACGGAGGAGATGCGACCAAAGTGGTGGGACGTCGAAGATCTGCCGTTCGAACGCATGTGGCCGGATGACGAGATCTGGTACCCGCTGTTTCTGAGCGACCGCCGGTTCGCCGGGACGGTGCACTTCACGAACACCACCACGATCGTGAAGCACGACGTGCGCGAGGTCGCCGCGGAGACCCTGGCGGAGATGGTGCGAGAGAGAGACGCGGCGCGGCAGTCGTAGCGTCGGCGCGAAAAAAGTCGACGACGAGCCGTACGCCAAGCGGCGGAAAAAACACAAAGTGGGCACCCGACGCAAAAAAAAGCTCATCCTGTTTTTACGCGACGCGACGCGGCTACTCGCGCGTGTTTCCCCCCCGCGACTTCTTCTCCTTCTTCCGCCGCTTCTGTTTCCCTTCCCCCCCCCGTTCCGCGCCGGCGCTCTCCGCTAGCCGCCTCCGCGTCTCCGCCGCGCGCCTCGCCTTCTCCGGGTCGTAGTAGACGCCGGCGGGCGTCTTGTTTTTTTCACCGCTTTCGTCGCTTCTCCGCTCGTCGCGCGATTTCGATTTGGCGGCGGCGATCATCCGCGCGCGCGGGTTTGCGCGTTTCTGCAGGCGCTGCTGCTGCGGCAGCGCCTCGTTCGGGTCGGGCAGCGCGCACGTGCTGTGCGGCTGGAACTTCTTCAGCCACCACGCTCGGACGTCCGCGTGCGAACACAGCCCTTTAAAGTGCACGTACCAAAAAGTTTCGAACGGCGTCGTGCCTTTAGCGCGCTCCTCGAATCCCGCGCGTCCCGGCGCCCAGTACCGGTACGGCTTCGTCGGGTCCGGGATGAGGAACAGAGGTTTCTCCTTCTTGCCGTCTTCGGGACCGTCTTCGGAGAGTCCCAGACTGGGCTGGTAGTACGTCTTGCGGCACACGAAGTTGGGGAGCAGAAGCAGCCACGGCTTTTCGCTGCGCCCGCAAAACTCGAGGATCTTGCGGAAGTGGTCGCCGCTGTACGGCGGGTTGGTGAGCAGCACGTCGTGCGGTGGCACGCGGTTCTGTTCGATGACTTTGTAGAAGTCCTCGTTTTCGTTGTACACGTTCGTGAACCCCAGGCGCGCGAGGTGCTTCGCAACGGAGCCCTCGCAGAAGTACGGGTCGTAGATGCGGAGCTTCTCCTTGGGCTTCCGCAGCGCGAGCGCGACGCGAAACAGAAAGGGCTCGACGTCCTGGTACGCCGCGAACGGCGTCTCGCAGTGGTCCGCGGCGTCCACCTCGAACGGGTGGTCGCGGCTTTGCACGGGGGTGGTCGCCTCGGCTCGCAACGAGAGGTGTTGCATGAGCCGCTTCTGACGCTCTCTCTTGTCCTTCTTGCCTTTCTTCTTACGAGCAGTTCCCTCCGTGGAGGGCGGGACGACCGCCGCCGCCGCCGAATCCCCGTCATCCCGAACGCGCTTTCGGGATGGCGAAGTCGCGGGGACGACGTCCCCGGGAGGCGGGCTCGCGCGGTCGCGGGAGTCGCGCACCGCGTAGTTGACCCCGGGGCGAATCACGCCACGAGGACCGCCCATCGCGTCGCGATACCGGGCGTGCGCGCGCGCCCCTCGCGAATGGCGAGGGGGGCGTCGCGCGCCCGAAAAAAAGAGCGTTCGAAGAAAAACCGGCACGCGCGCCATCTCTCACGACTGATCACGTCGTTCGCCGTCGGTGACGAAACCCTCACTTGTGGAGCCGCATGTCCGATTCCTCAACCCCGGCGACGCGCCTGGCGCTCACCGCGGCGCTCGCCGCCGGCGCGGGCGTCGCCGCCGGGTGGTATCTGCGCGCCGAGTACCCCTCGCTTGTCTCGTCCGCGTTCGCCGCGAAGGCCGGGAAGAAGAAGAAGAAGAAAAAGTCGCGATCGACCGTCGCGCCAGCCAACGCCGCGCCCGCCTCGTCGGTCGCGGCCACGGGCGCGGGCTCGGGCGGCGGTCCCGCGATGTACGAGACCAGGCGCGCCGTCGACGAGTACGTGCAATTCCACCTCGGCGACCCCAAGGACGTGCTGCCGTACGGAGAGGGCGCGCCACATCAGGCTCTGCGGTTCACGCAGAGGTGCGCGGATCTGTGCGCCAAGCACTGCCGATCCGCGCCCGCGCCGCGACGGACGGTGGGTGGCGGCGGGTCCAGCGATGACCTCTTGCTGATGCCTTTCGAGTCCGGCGCGACGTCCCGCGTGCGCCAGGGCGTCGCACTGGACGTCGGGTGCGCGGTGGGCGGCGCGTCCTTCGAGTTGACCAGGCACTTCCGCGACGTGGTCGGCGTCGACTTGAGCGCGTCATTCGTCGCCGCCGCCAAGGTGCTGAAAGAACGCGGGAGGCTGACGTACAAATCGCTTGCGGAGGGGGAAACGTACGTCACGAAAGAGGCACGCGTGAATCCCAAGATCGACCGAACGCGAGTGGAGTTCAGGGAAGGCGACGCGTGCGCGCTCCCGCCGTCGCTTCTCGGCGGCGGCGGCGACTTCGCGGATGCCGAAAATTTCCAAAACTTCGGAAGGCATGACGCCGTGCTCGCGGCAAACCTGCTGTGCCGGCTGCCCGACCCGGAGGCGTTCCTGAGGGACTGCGCGAGGCTCGTGCGGCCGGACGGTGTCCTGGTGCTCGTCTCGCCGTACAGCTGGCTGGAGGCCTGGACGCCCAAGCACAAGTGGCTGGGAGGCGCGGCGGCGCCGGGGAAAAATGGAAAAACGAATCGGTCGTTCGAGGCGATCAGAGCGCTCCTCGAGTCCGCCGCCGGCGGGTTCGACCTGGTCGACCAGTCGGACCTGCCGTTCCTCATCAAGGAGCACGACCGGAAGTTCCAGTGGGGGTGCTCGCACGCCACGGTGTGGCGCAGGAGGAAACGAAACGCAGAAGCGAGGTAGCGCGCGTCTCGCGGCGGCGCGCGACTCGGGACGTCTCGTACGCGTCCTTTCAGTAACAACCTTCGAAGGTTCGAAATTTTTTTATGCATACATAGACTACTGTTTCATAACCGTCGTATGCGAATCTACGCGGCTCTCTAGCTAGACTACCACCTTCGCCGACGCCTCGTTTCGCCGCTCGGTCCTGCGCGCGGCTCTCCCCTTGCGCTCGCGCCGCGGCTGGGGCGGGACCGGGTGGAACTCCGTGCGCGCCGCCGCGCCCTTGGCCACCACGGAGTGCTGGTACGCGAAGAACCAAAACAGGTCGTCGTGGCAGTGACACGTCGCGGCGCCTTTTCCCGTCTCGTCGCCTCCGCGAAGCGCCGCGCAGCGCGGTTCTCCGCTTTCCTCATCCGGGTTCGACGCGTTGTTAAACAACCCGTCGAACCCGGCGAACCCGTTCTCGTGCAGTTCCCGCGCGAAGAAAAACAAAGCCTCGAGCGAACACAGCATGTCGTCCCCGTCGTCCTCGCCGCGCGCGCGCCGGAGCTCCGCCTCGTCCCGCTTCCCGTTCGCCTTGGGCTGCGGGTGGTACCGCCAGAAGGACGTGCGGTAGGTCGAAAGCCGGACGCGCGGCAGGCGGCGCAAGGAATCGCGCCGCCCGATCGCGCTCGCCACGTCCCACTTGCTGTCGATGACCACCACGGCGAGGCGGTCGGACGCGTCGGCTTGTCTCGAAAAAGCGAAGGACGTTTTTTCGCGCGGCGAGGCGACGGCGTCGTCGGCGGCGTCGTCGGCGGCGTCGCCTCTCCCCGTCGCCTTTCCCGAACGCTCCAGCCGCCGCACGAGCGTCGCGACGTCCATCGCGTCTTCCGCCGGAAGCAACAAGACGGTGGTTTCCGGGTTTAGCTCGGGTAACTCGCTCGGCGCGCACAGAGAGACGTCGTCGGGCGCGAGCAGCGCGCACTGCACGCCCGTGGCTTTCGAGAGGCGCTCCTTCTCGTCCGTGACGAAGAAGGCGCGGCACGGCAGACGCACGACGGGCGCGCCGTCCACCAGCGGCACGAGGCACTCGTGGCAGAAGAAGCGGCGGTTGCACTTGCACCCCCGGCAGAAGACGCGCGCGCCGCCGCCCTCCGCGGACGCCGCCTCCAGGGGCGCGTGCGAAGACAGGCGCAGGTCGCGGTGCATCGGGGGGAGCGTGAAGTCCGGTCGGCGGCGACTGAGCTGTATCCCCGACACCGCCGCGGCGAGCGCGTCCGAAGCCGCGGCGCCGCTCGCCGAGGCCGACGCCGGCGACGCGGCGCGCGGCTCGGCATCGGGCGGCGGTGTCATGCCGTCGAGACGCGAGGGCGCGGACCAAGGGCGCCGAGCGCGCCCGCCGCTACTGTGACCACCGACACGAGATGTCGGCTCGACGCCTTTGCCGCGAAATTTTGAGGACTGTCGAACTGTCGAACACGTCGAACGTTCGGCACCGCGTTCGCCGCCGTTCGTTGGACGACGCGACGATCTGATGATGATGAGAGCGCTCCGCGGATAACCGTCCTCATCAACCCTGACGCGAACGCCTTCACACTTGGACGGCGCGTCGCGGCGCGTCAAGCCGTCGAGCGCGGCGGCGGTGTTCCTCGGCACGGTGCCAGCGCGGACACGCGGGACGCCCAGCTGGATTCGTTCCGAGTTGTTAGCTGTCACACGAGATATTTGTTCGGCGCGTTCCCCTTTGGAAGTCGAAGTCGTCGGCGTTCCGGGGCGCGCGAGGCCGGGTCGATGCGTCGCGAGGAGGATGACAACCCGGCGAAGGCTCCGGACGCGGCGCGTTCGGAAGAGCCGACCCGGGCGCTGACCACCGGCTTCGGCCAACTGGACCTCGCCCCTCCCCCCGGGCTGCTCATGCGCATGCCGTCGACCGGATCGGACGACTCGGCCGACGACGATCGGCGCGCGCGGTCGATGCCGTTCGACCGCCAGCCGAGCGGCGCGAGCACGGACGGGGGCCACAGCGACTCCGGCGTCTACGGCTCCGGCGAGACCACCTCTATGCTCCCGCGCGAGGTGGACACCTGGACGAGCGAGGACGTCTCCGAGTGGCTCAGAGCCGTGGGCCTCGAGCCGCTGGCGAAGGCGTTTGCCGAGCACGGCATCGACGGCTACCTGCTCTTGCGCCTCACCGAGCACGACCTCGACCGCGACCTGCGCATCCCGTCCAACCTGCAGCGCGTCAAGGTGTACCGCGCCATCGAGAATCTGCGCCGCACCGTCATGGGGCGCGTCTCGTACTCGCACGCCTCGCCCGTCACTTTCGACGCCGCAACCTCCGTCGTCAGCGGGCGGGAGACGGGCACGCACTCCTCGGCGTCGCGCCAAGAGGAATCGGAGAAGAAGTCGCCCGGGATTTCCTCTTCCGGTAAGTCCACGCGGTCCTCCGCGTCCGCGTCCAACGCGTCGGACGGCGCGGGCGGCGTCGAGGCGGACGTCTCCTGGCTGCAGTACATCCACACGGAGGCGCGGCCCGCCGCGCTCGCCGAGTGGCTGCTCCAGAAAACCAAGGAGATGGACGCCGAGGCGGCCTCCGCCAACCCCAGCGCGGCGCTCAACGCGTACACGCAGGCTGCGCTCGGGGCGCTCGCGACGATTCGCGCGAACGGGCCCAACGACGGGTCCGGGAGCGCGTCGGACGCGTCGCTGCCGTCGCCGCCGACGTCGCGCGGCACGCGGAGCTCGGGCAGCCGCGGGAGCCGCGACAGTCGCGGCAGTCGCGGGAGCGGTTCGGAATTCGGCGTGCGTCTGCGCGAGGCGCTCGAGTCCACCCCGGGCTGGAACAGCGAGTACGCCGCGTTCTCCTCCAAGCCGGACGTGCCCTGGCTCCAGATGCGGCTCGCGGATCTGGTGGACGACCTGAACGCTGCGCGGGGAAACGCGTTGGCGGGAGGAGAGTTTTTAAAGACTGATGAAAGGTCTTTGAAAGACTTCCACGGCGCGCCGCCCGCTGCGGTTTCGGCGGGTCTCGCGTCAGGCGCGTTCGCAGGACCTTCGGCGGCGCCTCCGCCGACGCCGCCGACGCCCGCGGGCCCGCACGTGAGAGGCGCGAGCGATGTCGTCGGTGGCGATGTCGTCGTGGACGCGGATCTGTTTCTCGAAAACGAAGAGGCGCGTCGACGCGACGCGGCGTCGACGCTATCGGCGCACGAGGAAGTCGTGGAGATGCAGGCGGCGCTGATGCACCGCCAGCGCTCGGCGATGGAGGAGATGACCGCCGCCGCCGCCGGGCGCGAGGCTGCGGCGTTTCAGGAGTTCGAGTCCGCCTCGAGCGACCGCGCGCGGGCGGACGCGAACAAGCTGGTGCACAAGGCGATGGCGGACCAGCGCGAGCTCGCCGTGCAGGAGATGCAGCAGAGCGTGATGCAGAAACAGCAGGCGTTCGCCGCCGAGGTGATGATGCAGGGTCGCGAGGACGCCGCCGAGTTGGACGCCATGCGCGACAAGCGCGAGATCATGTCGTCCGAGATGCGCGCGGCCGAGGTGCAGGAGCGCGCCGCCTCGCGCGCGCACGAGCGCACGATGGACGCGCTGCTGGCCAACTCGGAGATGATGCAGGCGGCGCTGGCGAGCGGCGACGCCGGCGCGCTCGCCGAGGCGCAAACCGAGATTGCGCAGTCCGCCGCCGCGCAGCGCGAGACGCGCGCGACGATGCTCGCCTGGCGCGCGTCCCTCGCCGACGCTGAGCACGAGCAGGACGAGGTGTTCGCGGCGATGGCGCGCCAGAAGCAGACGCTGGACTCGAGGAAGGCGCGGAACGCCAGGGCGAACGTCAAGGCGCAGACGGACATCCAGGAGGCGCAGGAGGAGGTGATGCGGCGCGCGCGCGTCATGCAGAGCGGCGCGCTGGAGGTTTTACCGGAGGACGCCCCCGTGGAGCCCGGTGATTTCGAGGAGGGCGAGCTCTTTTCCGAGCCGGAAGGCTTTGTGCGCGAACACCGCGGTGTCGCGCCTGGCGGTGTCCCCGTCTCTTCCCCGAAAGACGGCCCGGCGGACGCGGGCGGCGACGTGTCTACTCCGGAGTGGGAGATTGCGTTTGGCGACATCGACTTTGCGCCTAAGGGCGTGCCCTGCGCCGAGAACCGCATCGGGCACGGCGGGTTCGGCGAGGTGTTTTTAGGGCAGCTCGGTGGTATGAACGTCGCGGTGAAGCGTTTGTTTAACCAGGAGGACGCGGAGGTTGGCATGCGCGAGTTCCGCGCGGAAGTGTCCATCCTGTCAAGGCTCAGGCACCCCTCCATCGTGCTGTGGCTCGGCGCCTCGACGACGGCGCCCAACTGCACGATCGTGCTGGAGTACATGGACCGCGGGTCGCTCTCGCAGCTGTTACACCGCTCTGAGACGCCGTACACGCTGGCGACGGCGATGAAGTGGTGCATTTCCGTGGCGCGCGGGATGCTGTACTTACACCAGCACAAGCCCTTCCCCATCATCCACTGCGACCTCAACTCCAACAACGTGCTGGTGAACCGCGAGTGGGTCGTGAAGATCACCGACTTTGGCCTCTCCAAGGTGAAGCGCACCTCGCGGTTAAGCCGCCGCTCGGGGATCATCGGGACGGTGAACTACGCCGCGCCGGAGGTGATTCGCGGCGCGCCCTCGTCCGAGAGCTCGGACGTGTACGCCTTTGGGGTGCTGGCGTGGGAGATTTTGACCAGGAAGATCCCCTGGAAGGACCTGACGGAGTACCAGATCATCTACAAGATGACGGCGGCGACGCGGCGGAAGGAGGGGGACAACGCGGCGACGGAGAACCTCGAGACGGACGCAACCTTCCCGCCGGGCGCGCGGAAGATGGTGCGCGCGTGCTGGCAGTCGAGGCCCACGGACCGACCGTTCTTCCCGACGCTCGTCGAGGAGTGCCGCGAGATGCTGCGCGTGGAAAACGCCAAGGGCAAGCAAACGAGGGACGACGCCAAGCGGTAGCGGCGGCGGCAAGACCTACGCGCGCGCGATTTTTGAATCCTCGTTCAATCGTCACAATCTCGTACACTACATACCGGCGCGTAGACGAGCTCTAGCTAGAGCTAGACGAGTCTAGCGAGCTACTACACGTCGTGGTCTCATACGCACTCGTAGTGAGCTACCGATCATCCCACGCCGCGGCGCGCTTCGCTTTCGTTCGACGGCGGACGCGTAGGTTCCGTCGCCGTTCGAAGAAGAAGCGCGCCGACAGATACAAGT